>Ga0308158_10003438_pt1 | contig 13965 bp, 18 predicted proteins | sample PhyBR2_FD_201038 | JGI IMG/M metagenome (GOLD analysis project Ga0308158, IMG submission 201038) | Phyllosphere microbial communities from UC Gill Tract Community Farm, Albany, California, United States - DLSLB.R2 | ecosystem: Host-associated > Plants > Phyllosphere > Unclassified | place: USA... | reverse complement strand
AAGGTGCAGTTCAAGAATAAGGCATGCAACATCCGTCCATCCTCCTCTGTCATTTTAGGTAGTATCTTTCGTCTTTAATACTTCCCTTCTTCCATCGACGGATAAACTAAAAAACCTTCGCTTCAGCGAAGGCAGATCATGGTAGAAGAATTGAATTGAAAAATCAAACGCGGAAACATCACTTCATCACCTGAGGTCATTTCGTCGCTCAAATAACAACGTGTCTCGCCAGACACCATGATGCTGTGCGATGGCACGTCGTCGACCGACTAGCTCGAATCCAAGTCGCTCATGCAGCCGTCTGCTTGCGATGTTTTCTGGGAACATGTGTGATTGAAGCGTCCATATCCCGTTGACGTCCGCATAGGTGATCAATGCCTCCATTAAGAATCGTCCACCGCCGAGTCCTCGAGCGGAACGCTCTAGATATATACTGACTTCTCGTACGCCACGATAGACATAACGTTCAGAAACACGTCCCAGTTTAGCCCAGCCAATCACTTTTCCTCCTTGCTCTAGAACGAATCGTTCAGATTGCGTCACCGTTCTCCACCACTCTTGCTCATGAATCATCGTTTCGAACGTCGCGTTCCCTTCTTCTACTCCTTGATGATAGATGGCTAACACAGTGCTACGATCTTTCTCTTCCATCGAACGAACAAGCATCGAATTCCCCTTTCCTTATTAACGACTGAATATGAGAAAATCATATATTTATTATTTGCAATTTGCAAGTTTATATCGTATAACTGATTCATAAGCAAAATAGAGAAAGGAGAGCTATACATGAATGAAACTCGTGAATTATTTCAAACGTTCACCCGGCGCTTCGGATTATTGAATAAGAATTGTTGTGCCGTCCTAGATGAAGAGATATCTCTCGTTCAAAGTCATCTGCTGTATCAGGTTGCCAAACATCCTGACTCCGCAATGCAAGAAATTGCGGACCAACTCGCTCTTGATATCACTACGTTCAGCAGACAAGTACAAACATTGATTAAGCGGGATCTACTCGTAAAGCGTCCCGCGATCAACGATCGGCGAATTCACCTACTTCGCCTGTCCGAGAAAGGATTACGTGTTGCTCAAGCCATTGACGAAGAGATGAACACGTATCTTGATTCCATCTTCTCATCAATGACTTCCTTCGAAAAAGCACATGTCCTCCAGGCAATCGACTTGCTGAACACGAAGATGGGCGAGAGTGACGTCTGCTGTAAACCATGTCTCTAATACTTGCAACTTACAAATAAATAGGAGGTTTTATTCATGTCATACGCTTCTTCCCACCCCATCGTCATCATCGGTGCCGGTCCGATCGGTCTTGCGGCTGCAGCTCAACTTGTAGTGGAAGGTCAATCGTTTTTATTATTTGAGAAAGGTCCTTCGATTGCCCACCATATCAAACAATGGGAACACGTCCGGATGTTTTCAACGTGGCAATACAATATTAGTGACGCAGCACGTCACTTGCTCGAGCTGACGGACTGGATTGCACCAGCAAACGATACTGTGCCGACCGGAACTGAATTGATCAAACAATACCTTGCTCCACTTGCTGCATTACCGGAAATTGCTCCCTCTCTACATTTCCAACATGAGATTCTCTCGATCTCACGGGCAGGTCTAGACAAGATGACAAATGCCTCACGTGAAGTAACGCCGTTCGAATTAGTCATAGATACGCTGAATGGTCGTAAACATATTCTCGCTCGCGCGGTCATCGATGCGTCTGGAGTCCTCGGGCGACCAAACCCTGCAATCAGTTCCGGACATCGAGTCGAAATTGAGCAGAACTTACCTGTCCGGTATTCGATCGTAGATGCGAAACGTGATACTGTTGTTTTCGCTAATCAATCCGTCGCTGTCATCGGTAGCGGGCACTCGGCTTTGAACTCGCTCCTTGAACTCGTTTCCATTAAAGCACAACATCCTGAAACGGAGATTCATTGGATCCTTCGCAAATCGGACCCCGTTCAAGCTTACGGAGGAGAAGACAAGGATGCACTGGAAGGTCGCGGAGCACTCGGTTCGCGTATCCGTCAGCTCGTTGAACGAGATCAGATTAGGGTTCACTCCAGCTTCAAGACCCAATCCATTGAATCGAAAGGAAAGTCGTTTGACATCACTGCTCAAGATGGTCGGTCCCTTCATCACATCGATCAGTTGATCGTCAACGCAGGAAGTCGACCCGACTTTTCGTTCCTCGAGGAAGTACGACTTGACATCGACCCTGTCACCGAGAGTAATCGAATACTTGCTCCTCTGATTGATCCGAACCTTCATAGTTGCGGAACTGTCCGTCCACATGGAGAAGCGGAGTTACGTCATCCAGATCTCGGACTTTATCTGGTCGGTGCAAAAAGTTACGGTCGTGCTCCGACCTTCCTGCTTGCGACCGGTTATGAACAAGTTCGATCAGTCGTTGCTTTTCTTGTCGGAGACGAGGCACGTGCCAAGCAGGTCAAGTTATCATTACCGGAGACGGGTGTGTGCAAAGTTTCCCTGCCACAATCATCGACTTCCTGTTGTTCTTAAAAATATAAATCGGACCAATCTTAGACAGGTCCGATTTTTTCTGCCAACTCAATGATCACGTCTTCTGGTCCTCTTACGTAACATAGGCGATACTCATTTTCGTAATTCGCGACGTCGCCAATCGACTGATATCCATTGTCCGCTAAACGTTCGACGAGCGCGGCGAGTGCCGTTACTTCAAAACAGAGATGACGCAATCCACCTGCGTGGACGGATTGGATCACGGAAGGCGTGTCACGCGGGTGTTTAAATCGAACGAGTTCAAGCCAGATTGCTTCACCTGGTAATCCGAGTGCAGCACACTCCGTCTCCGCTCCCTCTAAATTTAATAAACGATCGAGTAACTCTCCTTTCATCTCCCATCGTCCGCGTACTTCGAGGCCACAAAGCGAAAAAAAGTGAATCGCTTCTTCTAGGTTCACGACGTTCAGACTGATATGATCCATTCGTTTACTCGGCATCCGTCACTCCTCCTCAAGTGTGTCGAAATGTTGTCAAACCGTTGATAGACCACACATCAAGAGCGTTTCGACATGGTGTCTGAAGACTGTATCGTCAGTAAAATAAAAGTATGAAAGGTCGTGTCCACTTACGAAAAGGAGTCGAAACAACATGGAAGACGTCAATCTCCTCGTCCTTGCGACCCAGTACATGTTCTGGGTCGGATTCGTCGGAATGGCCGCCGGTACGCTCTATTTTCTCGTCGAACGAAATTCCCTTGCCCCGGAATACCGCTCGACCGCAACAGTCGCTGCTCTCGTCACATTTGTCGCTGCGATTCATTACTATTTCATGAAACAAGCTGTCGGTGAATCGGGTTTGTTGTCAGAGAACGATGGCTTTCCGACCGAAATCCGCTACATCGATTGGCTTGTGACGACGCCTCTCTTGCTGATCAAGTTTCCGCTGTTGCTCGGTTTAAAAGGTGGAAAAGGACGTTCCCTTCTAACGAAACTCGTCATCGCGGACATCATCATGATCATCGGTGGGTATATCGGAGAGTCGTCCATCAATCTAGCGGGTGGCTTCACACAACTCGGTCTTTGGGCATACGTCGTCGGTTGTATCGCATGGTTTTATATCATTTATCTCTTGTTCACGAACGTCACGAAAGCCGCTGAAGATAAGCCGGCCCCGATTCGTAAAGCATTGCTCCAGATGCGCTTGTTCATCTTGATCGGGTGGGCGATCTATCCGGTCGGTTACGCCGTCACCTTGTTTGCACCCGGCATCGAAGTGCAACTCGTCCGCGAATTGATCTATAACTTCGCTGATTTAATCAACAAGGTTGGATTCGGTCTGATTGCCTTCTTTGCCGTCAAAACGATGTCCGCAACACAAAAATTGAAATCGACTTAATCAAAAGACCGGATGTTTTGAGCATCCGGTCTTTATTTGAATTCATGCTGTAAATCCTGTGGAAATCCTCCGTTTTTAAAGATAAAACTTGACAACCTAATCCGGTTCCCATCCATATCTAGAAAATAAGTTACGTTAGGTTCATTTGCAAATTCGACTTCGATTGAAGCCGGATTCGCTGAAGACTCATACGAAAATTTTTGTGTTTTTGTAGTGTAGACTTCATCAGGAAATCGACGTGCTAGTTCCATCTTAAGCAATTTCTCATTCTCAGCAATCTGTTGATTGATGAGCGTCGGTCGGATGTACCAAAAGAAACTGCACCCGATCGCCACCAAACCAAGCAAAATCAATCCATACCGCTTCCATCGTTTCGGGAGACACATCACGCCGCAGCCGACTACAAGTAGTGTAAAAACGATCGTCATCCCTTCGATTATGAAATTTGGTACCATCTCATTCACTCCTTTCGTTCTATCCTCGACTAAAAAACCGTGGTATGATCAATTCCTATGACAAAAAATAGGAGGTATTGCATGCGAAAGATCATCCTGATAGGTTCCGGTGGATCCGGTAAATCGACGCTTGCTCGTGCGATGGGCAAAAAACTCGGTTATCCCGTCGATCATCTCGACAGCTTATTGTGGCGTCCGAACTGGGAGGCGGTTTCGCGTGAGGAACAACGCCAGATTCAACACATGCTCACGTCGCGCGACACGTGGATCATCGACGGCAACTACGGTGGAACGCTTGACTTACGAATCAAAGCCGCCGATACGATCATCTTCCTTGACCTACCGCGGACACTCTGTCTGTACCGGGCACTGAAACGGACGTGGCGCTACCGCAAGACCGGTCGACCGGATATGGCAGCAGACTGTCCGGAGAAACTATCGTTTGATTTTCTGAAATGGATTTGGCGTTTCCCGATTGATAAGCGACCGAGTATCCTTTCAACGCTTACAGCGACGTCCGATAAACAAATCATTCATTTGACGTCCCGCCGTGCTGTCAAACAATTTCTTCAATCGCTTACATAATATCCATCCATTGCCTTTCGTCATCCTTACTTAACCTGTATATACGACGAAACACGCTTACTCCCTGCTTATTTCCATTCATTACCATAAATATAAAAACGACCATGATGGATAACCCTCATGGTCGTCGTTCAATATCTTACACGGTGAATCTGCCTGTGACTTGTTTTAAGTCATCTGCCATCGTCGCAAGTGACTGGGACGCGGATGAGATTTCTTCCATCGACGCCATCTGCTCCTCGGTCGAAGCCGAAATGTTTTGTGTTCCGGCAGCCGTTCCTTCCGTCACCGCTTGAATCGTTCGCATGACGGAGGCAATCTGCTCACTCGCTGCCGCCATTTCCTGTACGGCACCGGACACTTCTTCGACGTGCCCTGTCACGTCGGTGATCGCTGTCTCGATTTCTGAGAATGAGGCACTGGCTTGATCGACGACGGCAATTCCACTCGTCATCTCGGTTGAGACTTTCTCCATCGAGACGACCGATGCTTCCGTCTCTTGTTGAATAACCCGAATCAACGACTCGATCTGTTTTGCCGAGACCGCCGACTGCTCAGCGAGCGTCTTGACTTCCGCTGCGACGACGGCGAATCCGCGTCCTTGTTCGCCAGCACGCGCTGCTTCGATTGCTGCGTTTAACGCAAGCAAGTTCGTCTGTGCCGCAACACCTTTAATCGAATCCGTGATTTGCCCGATTTCCTGCGATCGGTTACCAAGACCATCAATGACGTGGCTCAGTCGAGAAACATCTTCTTGAATCCGTCCCATTTGTGTCCCGAGTGTTCCGACGACTTGACCACCAAGTGCAACTTTTTCCATCGCGTCAGAAGTGCGTTCCGTCATTTGTTGGGCATTGCCGGCGACGTAACGGACCGACGTTGTCAACTCTTCGATCGTCCGTGAGGCGTCAGATACTTGATGCAATTGTTGACTTGCACCGCTTGCCATCTCTTCCATCGTCACGGCGACCATTTCCGTCGCTTTCGTCGTCGATTCTGCATTGACACTGAGTTCATCCGATGCAACAGCAACACGGTCTGCCGTTTCGGTCAGTTCCAAAACGACTTGTTGCTGTGAATCCATCATGTCATTAAAAGACGCTGTCAATTGACCCAACTCGTCTTTTGAGTGATAGTCGCCACGAACTGTTAAGTCCCCTTGACCCGATTCGTTCATCCATCCTTGAAGCTGACGGATTGGACGTGTAATAAGACGTGTGATGTATAAGGCTAGTCCTGCAAATAATAGGACTGCGAATAAAAAGATACCGAGCATTAAGTAAAAAGCAGTTTGTTTTTCCACCTGGTTTTGAGCATCAAGTGTCTTCGCCTGTTTTGTCATCGAAGCCATCAATGACCTCGCTGAATCCGCGACGTTATCACGAACTTGTTCCAGACCTTGGGTGTACGCCGTATAGGCTTCCTCAGTCTCGTTGCGTGTCGCCGCATCCTGGACGATCGTCATCGAATTATCGTAAGCGAGGACGTTATCCTTTAATTCTTCAAGGCATTTCTTTTCTGTGGCATTAAAATGCCCTGTTCTTTCGACCTTCGTGACCGACGATCGAATCTGTGCCTGACGCGTATCAATATCGGCTTGTAGTTCCGCGACCCGCGTCTCGTCCTTTGTCAACATCATCTCGACTAAAAAAGAATCGAGTGCCCGTGTATCAACCCGAATCTGTGCTACTTCCTGGATCGGTATCAAGTTTTCCTGATACATCGCTCGGGAAGCGTTCGACATTTGATTCAAGAAATAGATTGCCGCTCCGGCAATCAAAAGCATCGCAACGACGGCTGTTGCGATCAAAGCTTGTATCTTCCGTCTGACTGACATATGTTTCATTCCATCCCCTCCCGTTTTTGTTATCGGTTCAAGAATGAAAAAGTTGACTATTTTTTCAATATTCCCATACTTTAGATATGCTTTCGTAAAGACTTACCAAACGACTTTCTGCCTCTTGTTCGATATAATCAGCTTACAGCAGTTGAAGAAAGGATGAGTCGTATGCAACGTGTAGCTAATGAGATCACGCAATTCCGCGGCAGTCATTATGACTTCGGTCGCGAACAAGGGCGTTACGTCAAACGAAACCAGTTGCTCCATAACCGGGAGGACAACTGGAAAATCCGTGTACCGCGTTTCCAAGTCGATCCGGTCGAAACGAAGGAGATGTTTCTCCGGTACGCCCCGCATATTTGGGACGAGTTACTTGGACTCCAGGACGAACTTGAACTGTCGCTTCCGGATACGTTACTCCATTTCGGGCATTATCGGGTCGAAGGACCGAAAAGCGGTTGTTCGATCATGACCGGTGATAATTTCCTCGTCCGCAATTACGACTACCATCCGATGACGTACGATGGGCGATTTTCCGTCTTTCAACCGAATGATGGTGGTTCCGCAATCATCGGTCCCGCTTCACGGGTAACGGGTCGAATGGACGGGATGAACGAACACGGTCTTGCGATGGGCTATAATTTCATCAACCGTCGCCGTCCGGGCGATGGGTTCGTCAGCTTCATGATTGGACGAATCATCCTCGAGATGTGTACCTCGGTCGACGATGCGATTTCGCTCGTCAAGGAGATTCCGCATCGCGGATCGTTCACGTACGTCGTTCATGATAAATCGGCGCGTTCGTTCGTCATCGAAGCGACGGCTCGTGACGTTCAAGTGCGGGAATCGAACATGTGCACGAACCACTTTGATTTGCTTCAACATGAGAATCGCTACCATCTGGACGATTCGAAACGCCGGATGATGGAACTAAAGACCCATCAACACATGATTCAAGATGCGGAGTCCGCTTTCCGACTCCTGAACGATACCGATAAAGGCGTCTTTGCTGATTTATATGCGCAGTGGGCCGGAACGATTCATACGTCTGCCTACTTCCCGGAAGAGTTGAAGGTCTGGTTCGCGCTCGGTGGTGATCAGGAACCGGTCACGTTCGACTTTGCCGACTGGCTCGCTGGCAATGACTTCATAGCAAGCGAGATCACAGGAGAACTCGAGACGAACATCCAGTTCGCGAATACATTACAGACTTGGCGTTAAACGAAAAAGCTTCCTCCTGCTTGCGCAAGAGGAAGCTTTTTAATGGCTGTCATCGAGACGTTTCGACATATGATAATCCGTCGTCTCGTAGCCAAGCGAGTGATACACATGAATCGCCCGTTCGTTATGGGCGAAGACATGTAAGGAAATTTTCTTGACGTTCATCCGCTTTAACATCACTTCGAGCAAGCGGAGTGCTTCCTTGCCGTAGCCTTGGTTTTGTTTATCAGACGTAATCTTGACGTCGAAGATGAACGCTTCACGTCCAAGCGGTCCCTTTGTCACATGGACCCAGACCATTCCGACATCACTACCTGTCTCGTCGCGAAACGTAAATAAATAATGATCTTTCGTCTCTAAACCTTCTGGCAACAGCGAAGCGAACTCTCCTGTCGCCTTCTCCAGCGACTCGTTCTCTGACCACGTACCGGCGCGACACTTATCCGTCGCGTACTCTTCGATTGCGATCGGTAAGTAAGCGTCATACGTCGCTTGACTCATTTGCTCGATGCGCATGCTGCCACCTCCTGCGTTTTCGTCCAGTCCCGTCGTAACATCGCATAGACCTGGAGGTCATGATAAGTCCCGTACAATTTCTCAGCGTCCCGTAAGACGCCTTCTTCCGTGAAGCCGAGTCGTTCTGGGATTCGTCTGCTCCGGACGTTTCCGGTCGCACACTCGATGACGACACGGTTTAAACCGAGCGTTTCGAAACAATAGTTCGTGACGAACCGGACGACGTCCGTCATGACGCCTTTTCGAAGTCCCTTTTCTCCTAGATAATAGCCAATCGACGTTTGTCCGAGATGCCGATTAATTTCATGCAAACTGATCGTTCCAACGAGCTCGTCCTCAAGATAAATGCCACAAGTAAAGCCGTTGCCATCGGCGAACTGTTGCAGCCATGCTGGAATGACGATCTCCTGATATGTATTTGCCTCTGTTGCACCATCGACCCAACCGAGCCATTCGCGGAGATGTGCGCGATTGGCATCGACGAGTGCGAATAATCCTTCCGCATGGTGCCGTTCGATCAATTGAAGCGCTACGTGATCGGATACTTGTAACCTGAACATGACCTCTCCCCTTTCTAATATCTGTTGTTTGACGTCACGTCGTCGTTTCCCTGCTTGGTGTTACGTTCCATTCCATTCGTCTCGAGCGGACAGCCATTCCGAGTGCCTCGTAAAAGGCGATCGCTTCCTGATTGGCGTCATCGACGCCGAGTTCGATTTTGTCACAGCCAATCGTTTCCGCGTGCGCGTAAGCGGCTTGCATCAACCGTTTGCCGACGCCTTGTTTTTGATGTGTATCCGCAACAACGAGACTGATGACGCGTAAGTAATGCTTATCGAAGACGAACCCACTTCCTTCGACGATATCTTCCTTTAGGACGATCACACCGGCAAGCCCGTTTTGTTCCGCAACGAGTAATGCAAAATCCGGATTCTCGAGTTGCGACAGAAATAAGTCTTCCGGGACCGGCATCTCGTGCGGACGGTAATGATCGGGTCGTAAGGCGACGTGTTGATCGTGGATTTGCTGGAACAATGGAATCAATGCCTGAAAATCGTCAGGACGAGCAGTGCGGATATTCATCAGAAGTTCGCTCCCTTTCCGTTTTGTAGTATATTAACATATTATTCCAAAGTATAGGGGTACTTTTATACAAAAAGGCACTCCGTTACCGGAATGCCGTCTCTCACTTAAATTGCTTTTGTAAAGTCTCGCGCTGTCTCCGTTAACGTCGATGCCGCACCCTGAACGTCATGGAAGCGATCGACCGTTTCCGCGACGACCGTGACGCTTGCTTGTGCATCAGTCGTTGCTTGCGTCATCGCACGGGCAATCCGCTGCAGTTCATCATTCATTCGTTGCGTCGTCTGTCGGACATCGACGACAGCTTGTTCGACGAGCTTCGAGAGATTTCGGACTTCCGTCGCGACGACATTGAACCCTTTCCCGTGTTCACCCGCTCGCGCTGCCTCGATCGAGGCATTAAGTGATAGGAGATTCGTCTGTGAGGCAATGGTTTTGATCGTCTCAGTTACTTGAGTGATGTCCTGCGCTTGGCGCTGAAGGCGTTCAATCGTCTGATGGTTATCACGGGTCGTCTCAGCCATCTGCTCGATTGTTTGCCGTAACGCTATGCTTTCCCGCTCGCCATGCGTCGACCGCGTGTTCAAATCACTAGCGATCGCATCAAACGAAGTCGCGAACTTTTGAATTGTCTGCTGACGATCGGTGATATCGGAAGCGATCTTCAAGACACCTGTTACTTCCGTTCCGTCGTAAATCGGCATATAGGTTGCTTCTAGCCAAATCGATTGACCATGCGCATCGATGCGTTCAATTTTATCTGCCGTACTGAAGCCACTGAACAGCTTCTGCCAAAATGCTTGGTAACTGTCACTCATTGCGAACTCCGTCGTACAGAAGAGATGATGTTGCATTCCAATCATCTCTTCTCGTTTGTATTTCATCGTCTTTGCAAATAAGCCATTGACATCGACGACACGACGTTGCCGATCGAATCGAATCATCGCGACGTTATCTCGTAAAGAGGCTAAAATATCTTGGGATCCTAGTTCGGTTGATAGTTGGGTGGTCATGATTACAAGCTCCTCTCGCCATCTACCTCCCGTTACAGGCTATCCAAGATATTACAAATCGGAATAGTATGAATTAAAGATATATGACTAAAATTTTTTCTCTTCTTTTAGTATATCCAGACAACGACGGAATGAAACGTTATCTCTTTAAATATTTTTATCCTACACCTCTTTTTCAAACTTGTCTTTTTCTTCCGACCTGTTATACTCAAATCAAAACTTATTAAAAATTTTTAATAAGTGATCTAGATTGGAGGTCCTTATTTGACTGAACTCATTTCACGTACACGTCACGCTTTTTTAGTCGAGCATCTGGATACGATTCCTGCGATTCGCTACGTCTTGGACGTCAGTTTTCCGACTGCGAGCAAACAGATCGATCAGATGATCGCTGCTCGGGAAATTGAAGAAACTCCACTTGAATTGGTTCGCGGTGGTCGTCCGGCAAAACGGTATCGCTATCGCACGGATCACTTTCTCGGACTCGCTCTATACCTCGAACGCACGTATCTGCAGTATCGTATTCACGATGTCGGTGGACATGTGATCAAAACGGATCGCCTGAACTTCGATTCGTCGGATCATGCATCTGTTTTATTGAAAACGTTGACAACATTACTCAACGATCACCCACATATCCAAACGCTTGCGATTGGTGTCGCCGGTGCCGTTGATACAACCGGAACGATCCTATTTGCACCAGATTATCCGACGCTAGACGGTCGCCCCTTACAACAAGAACTGGCTGAACGGTTCGGGCGACCCGTCATCGTCGAAAATGATATGAATGCTGCGGTCCGTGCGCAAGCTTCTGATAACGAGACGACCGTCTATGTGTATCTCGGAACGAACGGACCGGGATCCGGTGTCGCTGTTTCCGGTCAAGTCGTCCGTGGAGCGCACCACTTCGCTGGAGAAATCTCGTTCATCCCGTTTGACGACAAGCGAAATGTCGGTCAAATCCTAGCTGCGAGTTCACCATACTCGGATGATTGGTATGAGGCGTTAAGTCGAATCATTCTCTCGTTTAGCGTCACCTTGAATCCGGATGTCATCTTGTTTACAGCGTCAGATGTCTCGGATGACGGATTAGCACGGTTGACGGATCGATGCGCCAAGCGTTTTCCGCTAGATAAATTACCTCAGTTGCGAAAAGGCGACTGGGAAACCGATTATTTAGATGGTCTAATGCAACTCTGCATCCAGTCATTCATTGAACAGATTCCGTTAGGAGGACTCACCCGATGACCCGTTTACTATTACCTTTGATTTATCTTGCTTTCATCAGTCTCGGTCTTCCGGATGCTTTACTCGGTACGGCGTGGCCCGTGATGCGACTCGATCTCGACGCCCCGCTCGACATGGCGGGATGGCTCTTCATGACGATCGCTGCCGGAACGATCGTCTCGAGTCTGTTTAGCGGTCGCTTGATCGAACGTTATTCGACAGGTCCGATCACGGCTGCTTCTGCTGGTCTGACGGCACTGGCATTGATGGGTTTTTTCGTAGCGCCATCCTTGATTTGGCTCTTCGTCCTTGCGATCCCGCTCGGACTCGGTGCTGGTGTCGTTGACGCCGCACTGAATCATTTCGTCGCTACCCATTATCAAGCCCATCACATGAACTGGCTCCATTGCTTCTGGGGCATCGGTGCGACGGCTGGTCCGCTCATCATGGCTGGCGTATTACTTGATTCCGGTTGGCGCATGGGTTACCTCGTCGTCGGTATACTGCAACTCGTCTTAATGATCATCTTGATCGTCAGCTTACCGCTCTGGAAACGGGCTCCCAAACACGTGTCCGAACAGGTTCAGACCATGAATACGTCGTCCGGAAAACCACGCGGATTAATTGCCGCTCTCGCAGCGTTTTGCTTTTATTGCGGGGTCGAGGCGGTCGTTGGGCTGTGGGGCAGTAGTTATCTCGTCCAAGTCCGTTCCTTTTCCGTAACATCAGCAGCAACGTGGATTTCCGTTTACTACGGAAGTATCACCGCGGGGCGTTTCATCAGTGGTTTTCTGTCACTGCGCTGGTCGAATCGTCGTTTGATTCGTGTCGGTCAATGGACGGCACTCGTTGGAGCTGCCTGTTTTATCCTCGCACCCGCTGCCTGGATGCCACTTGGTTTCGTGCTTGTCGGGCTTGGTCTCGCACCGATTTATCCGGCAATGCTCCACGAGACACCGGTTCGCTTTGGGGAGACTGCGGCGCAACGGCTGATGGGCGTGCAAATGGCATTCGCCTATACCGGTAGTACCTTCATGCCACCGCTATTTGGATGGCTTGCGACTTCCTACTCCTTATCATTGTTCCATTGGTTCACGATCAGTCTAATTTTCTTGATGCTGGTCGCTACGGAAAGCTTGAACCGGATGTTATTCAGACAACGGTTGGCAAAAGCGTCTTGAAGAAAGGATGAATGAACATGAAGATTGAACATATCGCCCTCTGGGTGGCAGACCTTGAAGCAATGCGTCAGTTCTACGAAACACATTTTGATGCTACGGCAGGCGAGCGGTATCATAATCCGGCGAAAGGGTTCATGTCGTATTTCCTGACGTTCTCGAGTGGTGCGCGTCTTGAGTTGATGCAACGGACGGATATCACGGAACGGACGATGAATGCGCTCGGGTATGCCCACCTCGCCTTTTCGCTCGGCAGCAAACAAGCAGTCGATGACTGGACAGCTCGGTTACAGGATGCCGGTGTACAACATCTTGATGGTCCTCGGACGACGGGTGACGGGTATTATGAAAGTACGGTCGCAGACCCGGAAGGTAATGTAATTGAATTGACGGTCTAATGATGAAACGAAACAATCCCTCATTCTGATTAGAGTGAGGGATTGTTTGTCGGTCGATGACTGTTCAATTGTTTTCTGCTTGTTGGTATGTTTTGTGACGAGTTGACTTCCGACGATTGATCAATCGTTCAAATATCATAAGAGACCCAACTGGATAGAACAATAAGAAGACAACTTTCAATAGAATCTCCGTGTCCATCCACGCCGAGAACGGCGGCAAGATGCCAAATAGAAGAAGAATTATTAACGTCAGAACTCCTCCTAACAGCAGATGGAGAACGATTGACCATCTACGCTTATGTTTTTGCTGACTCACGATATATTCAATCCCTAAAGATAACGGTGTCCCGATCCCTATAAAGATCAAACTCGTATAAAAGACCGTTACGACATAGAGCTCGATCAGAACGAAGATCGTCATGAACAGATTTTCTTCAACACTCCCGAGGTTCACTGGATTCATCAATAAATAGATGAATCCAAAATGAAGACTCATCAACAGAATTGCCTTCATTTTCTGCAATACTCGCTTTTTCATAGATGCCTCCCCCT
>Ga0308158_10003437_pt1 | contig 13965 bp, 15 predicted proteins | sample PhyBR2_FD_201038 | JGI IMG/M metagenome (GOLD analysis project Ga0308158, IMG submission 201038) | Phyllosphere microbial communities from UC Gill Tract Community Farm, Albany, California, United States - DLSLB.R2 | ecosystem: Host-associated > Plants > Phyllosphere > Unclassified | place: USA... | reverse complement strand
CACCAGTCCTTACCTTCACGGACGGCCTGCCACACCAGCCACGCCCCGCCGATTTCCGCGCCGGCGGCAAGCACGAACAGCACAATCGTTTTGAAAATGTTGATGGTTTCTTCCGGAATGCCCACGCAGCCATCATGCCAGCCGGGAATGCGGCCGCCGCCCGGGCAGTTGGGGGAGGTATGGAGCGTATTGGATTCCTTTCATTTGGCCACTGGGGCCCCGGCCGAGGTTCCCGCACCAGGACAGCGGCGGACGCCCTGCTCCAGGGAATTGACCTGTCGGTTGCCGCTGAGGAACTGGGAGTGGACGGCGCGTTCTTCCGCGTCCACCACTTCGCGCGCCAGCAGGCATCGCCGTTTCCGCTCCTGTCCGCCATCGCCGCCCGCACCAGCCGGATCGAGATCGGTACCGGCGTCATCGATATGCGCTACGAAAATCCGCTGTATATGGCGGAGGAGGCCGCAGCGGCGGACCTGATCAGCGGCGGCAGGCTGCAGTTGGGCATCAGCCGTGGTTCACCCGAGCCCGCGCTGGAAGGCGCCTCAGCTTTTGGCTACCGCCCGGAGCCGGGGGAGACCGACGCTGACATGGCCCGGCGCCACACCGAAGTCTTCCGCAAGGCCATCACCGGTGCCGGCATGGCACAGGCCGATCCCCGCTACGCCGGCGGCGCCACGGGACTCCTGCCTATCCAGCCGCAGTCCCCGGGACTGGCGGAACGGATCTGGTGGGGTGCCGGCACCAGGAAAACAGCGGTGTGGGCCGCGAAACTGGGCATGAACCTCATGAGCTCCACCCTGCTCACCGAGGACACCGGCGTTCCCTTCCATGAGCTTCAGGCCGAACAAATCCAGCTGTTCAGAGATGCGTGGGCCGCGGCAGGACACCCCCATGCCCCACGTGTTTCGGTCAGCCGGAGCGTCCTGCCAATTGTTGATGAAGAGGACAACTACTACTTCGCAGGCAGCGCCCTCCGCGACGGCCGGGACCAGGTTGGCGTCATTGACGGCACCACCGCCCGGTTTGGCAAGAGCTATGTGGGGCCGCCGGACCTCCTGGCGGAGCAGCTCGCTGCCGACACTGCAGTACAGGCGGCGGACACCCTGCTGCTGACCGTCCCCAACCAGCTGGGCGTGGATTTCAACGCCAAGCTGCTGGGCACCATCGTGGAGCACGTTGCCCCGGCCCTGGGATGGAGCCGATAGGACGCTGGGAACTATTTGCGAGACCTAACCGTTACTCTTGAAGTGCGGTGTGGGGGCTTCGCGCCCCAACTACACTGTGACTGCTGAACGGTCATATGACGGAGAGAGAGAAATATGGCTCGCGCCGCCCTAGGCTTTGACGCATGATCCGGCTACGACAGCTGGCCCAGGCGGCTTCAGTACTCACCACCCCTTTGGCGCCCGAGGACATCCTCTCGCTTTTCAACCCGGTCTACTCTGCCCGGCAGCTGCGGGGCGTGGTCACCCGGGTGGTCCAGGAGACCGCCCAGTCCGCCACCATCTTCTTCCGCCCCGGCCGCGGCTGGAAAGCGCATCTTGCAGGGCAGTGGGCGCGCATCGGCGTCGAACTCGACGGTGTCCGCCACTGGCGGTCCTACTCGCTCAGCGCCCCCGCCGGCAAGGACCCGGCCATCACCGTGACCGATGTCGGTGCGGTATCCGGCACCCTGGTGCGCACCACCAAGCCCGGCGATGTCCTGTTCCTGGCCCCGCCGCAGGGTGATTTCGTCCTGCCGGAGCATCCCCGTCCGCTCCTGATGGTCACGGCCGGCAGCGGCATCACCCCGGTGATGTCCATGATCCGTACCCTGGTCCCACGGCGCCCGGATGCCGACGTCGTGCTGGTCCATTCAGCCCGCACGCGGGATGACAGCCTGTTCCGTGAGGAACTGGCTGAGCTTGCCGACCAGTTCCCGAATTTCCGGCTGGCGCACTGGTACACCGGGGAGCAGGGCCGCATGGACTTCTCCAGCACCAAGGAGCTGGACGAGATCTGCCCGGACTGGAAGGAACGGGCAGCCTACGCCTGCGGCCCGGACAGCTTCCTTGATGACGCCGAGGCGTTGTGGAAGCGGGCTGCCCTGACCACACGGGCGCCCGGCACTGACGTCGCCGTGGCGGGAGACGCCGGCAATCTGATGATCGAACGCTTCAACACCACCTTTAACGCCGCTGTGGGGCACGACGGCGGCCTGGTCACCTTCGAAGCCAGCGACCGGGAGGTGGAGGCCGACGGCGACACCCCCATCCTGGACATCGGCGAGGACGCCGGGGTGCTGATGCCCAGCGGTTGCCGTATGGGCATCTGCCACAGTTGCCTCACGCCATTGCTGGCAGGGCAGGTCCGCGACCTCCGTACCGGAGAAATCCACGGCGAACCCGGCCAACTGATCCAAACGTGTGTCTCGGCAGCCGCCGGACCCGTCAACCTCGAACTCTGAGGAGCAGTACCGTATGTCTGTCATCTCACCCACCAAAACCACCGCCGCAGGTGCCAACGCGGGCTCCTCACGCACTCGCCCCGGAAAGCTGGCCGAATCGGGCAGCCCCACCGTCAGGCCGCCGGCAGCCGCGCACCTTTCGGATGAACAGGTGGCGGAACTGGGCCGCGAGCTCGACGCCATCCGGGACGAGATCCTGGCCAAGCGGGGCGCGGAGGACGCCGCCTACATCCGCCGCATGATCAAGATTCAGCGCGGCCTGGAGCTCTCCGGCCGCGCCGCACTGCTGGTGGGCAAGAACAAGGCCGCCTGGGTCACAGGCACAACGCTGCTGAGCCTGGCCAAGATCCTGGAAAACATGGAACTGGGGCACAACATCCTGCACGGCCAGTGGGACTGGATGCGGGACCCGGACATCCACTCCACCACCTGGGAATGGGACTTCGTCACTCCGTCCCGGTCGTGGCAGCACACCCACAATGACCTGCACCACCGCTGGACCAACGTGGTGGGCAAGGACAACGACGTCGGATACAACCTCCTGCGCATGGACGAGCAGCAGCCGTGGAAGCCCATCAACCTGGCCAACCCGCTGTTCAACGCCATCCTGGCACCGGTCTTTGAGTGGGGCATTGCCATCTATGACCTCGAGCTGACCGAGTACAGGGAAGGCACCAAGTCCAAGGAGGCCCTGCTCAAGGACCTTCAGGCGCTGGGCAAGAAGGTCATCACCCAGTTCACCAAGGACTACGCCGCAACCCCCGCCCTGGCCATGCTGACCGGCTCCGCCAAGCAGGCCCTGTTTGGCACCATTGCCGCCAACGCCATCCGCAACGTCTGGGCCCATGCGGTGATCTTCTGCGGCCACTTCCCGGAAGGCACCGACACCTTTACCGAGGAAATGGTTGACGGGGAGACCCGCGGAGACTGGTACGTGCGCCAGATGATCGGTTCGGCGAACATCTCGGGGTCGAAGTTCATGCACCTCATGACCGGAAACCTCTCGCACCAGATCGAGCACCACCTCTTCCCGGACCTGCCTTCCAACCGGTATGCGGAGGTGGCGCCCAGGGTCCGCGAGATCTGCCAGCGCTACGGCCTGAAGTACACCACCGGTCCGCTGGTGAAGCAGGTGGGTTCGTCCTGGGCCAAGGTCTTCAAACTGGCGCTGCCCGGAAAGACCGCCCGCGCCTAGCGGAATCCATTAATACAGAAGTGACCCGGCTGGCCCTGCCAGCCGGGTCACTTCTGTGTTAGTGCCGCTGTTACCGCCGGCTGGCTGGGGCCAGGAGCATATGGTCCAGTTTGGGCAGCGCATGCCGGAGCTGGTGCTCTGCGCGGTGAAGGGTTTCTTCCGCCTCCGACAACGCGGTGTCCGCCAGTTCGACGCGGGCCGACCCCTGCAGCCGGTGGCCGGACCAGCGCAGCTGCAGGTGCTGGACTGAAAGCACGCCCGGCGTCTGCGCCAGCGCGGCCTCCGCACGTGACACCAGTTCCGGCTCGATGCCGTCCATCAGCCGGCGCCCGATGCTGCGGACCGTGCCCCACAGCAGCACCATGATGGCAGCGGAGATGACGAGCCCGACGATCGGGTCCGCCAGCGGAAAGCCGAGCATGACGCCCACGGCGCCGACCACCACGGCCAGCGAGGTGAAGCCGTCCGTCCGGGCGTGCACGCCGTCCGCAACAAGTGCGGCGGAACCGATCCTGCGGCCGACCCGGATCCGGTAAATCGCCACCGCTTCGTTTCCTGCAAAGCCGATCAGGCCTGCCGCCATGACCCAGCCCAGGTTCTGCAGCGGCTGCGGATTGATCAGCCGGTCCACCGACTGCCAGCCGGCCACGACGGCCGAGAGGGCCACCACGGCCACGATGAACAGGCCGGCCAAGTCCTCGGCCCTGCCGTAGCCGTAGGTGTACCGGCGGGTGGCGGCCCTGCGCCCCAGGATGAACGCAATCCACAGGGGCACCGCGGTCAGGGCGTCGGAAAAGTTGTGGATGGTGTCCGCCAGCAGGGCCACCGAACTGCTGAACAGGACCACCACGAACTGCAGAACGGTGGTGGCCAGCAGAAGGAACATGCTGATTTTCAGCGCCCGGATGCCCTCGGTGCTGGCCTCCATCGCATCGTCGATCGAATCGGCGGCATCGTGCGTATGCGGGACGAACAGCGCGATCAGCCAACCCTTGAAGCCGGAGTGGTGATGATGCCCGTGGTCGTGGTCGTGGTCGTGGTCGTGGTCGTGGTCGTGGTCGTGGCTGTGCCCATGGCTGTGGTCGTGGCCGTGATCATGCCCGTGCCCGGCGTGGCCGTCCTCGTGGGGGTGGCTGTGCGCATGCGTCGACTCCTGATGCGGCCCGGTCATGAAGCGCTCCTGTCTGCAGTGTGGGCGGGAACGCGGTGGTGCGCGGGCTCCCCGCCGAGTGCGTGCTCGGCTTGGAAGATGGCGTCGGCCACCAACTGGCGGGCGTGCTCATTCTCCAGCCGGTACAGCACCCGCGTGCCCTCCTGCCGCGTGGACACCATCCTGGCGAGGCGCATCTTGGCCAGGTGCTGGGAGACGGCGGCGGGGGATTTGCCCACCACATCGGCCAGGGCTCCCACCGCCATCTCGCCGTCACGCAGCGCCAGGATGATCCGCACCCTGGTGGCGTCGGCCAGCATGGCGAAGACCTCCACCGCCAGCTCCACATACTGGCTGTCTGTGCCCAACGAGCAAGTATTAGTATCTGCATTCATGCGCATATAGTGTCATAACTTCAGCCCTGGAGCACAATTTGGGCAGTCCCGCTGCGGTCGAATTCAGGCCTGCTCCCGGGCGGCGGCGCACCCTAAAGTAGGAGGTGCACGGCCACGGCGCTCCGCCTGCCGCCCTGATCAGTCTCGAAAGGAATTCGCCCCGATGGCTTTCATCACCGTAGGTACCGAGAACAGCACTGATATCGAGCTCTACTACGAGGACCACGGCTCGGGCCAGCCCGTGGTGCTGATCCATGGCTACCCGCTGGATGGCTCCTCCTGGGAGAAGCAGACCGCGGCTCTCCTGGGTGCGGGCTACCGGGTTATCACGTACGACCGCCGCGGTTTCGGCAAATCCAGCAAGCCCACGGAGGGCTATGACTACGACACCTTCGCTGCGGACCTCAACACCCTGCTCACCACCCTGGACCTGAACGACGTTGTACTGGTGGGCTTCTCCATGGGAACCGGCGAGGTGGGCCGCTACCTGGGCACCTACGGCTCCGTCCGCGTCGCCCGTGCCGCGTTCCTGGGCTCACTGGAGCCGTACCTGCTTAAGACCGACGACAACCCCGACGGCGTCCCGCAGGACGTGTTCGACGGCCTCAAGGAAGCTGTTACTGCTGACCGGTACGCCTTCTTCTCCGAGTTCTTCAAGAACTTCTACAACGCGGACACCTTCCTGGGCACCCCGCGCCTCAGCCAGGAAGCGGTGAACGCCAGCTGGAACCTTGCTGCAAGCGCCGGTGCCACCGCATCGGTCGCCGCCCAGCCCACCTGGCTCACCGACTTCCGCCAGGACATCCCCAAGATCGATGTTCCGGCCCTGATCGTGCACGGCACCGCCGACAACATCCTCCCCATCGATTCCACCGGGCGGCTGTTCGCCAAGGCACTGCCCAGCGCTGAGTACGTGGAGATCGAAGGCGCACCGCACGGCCTGCTGTGGACGCATGCCGCAGAGGTCAACCAGGCGCTGCTCGGCTTCCTTTCCAAGTAGGCGCTGACGGAAGAAGGGCGACGGCGGCTGCCCGCCGCCGTCGCCCTTCTTCCCAACGGCCGTTCCCGGCCAGGGCGTTGTGCCTAGGCGTGGGGTTCGCCTGCCGTTGTCTGTTTCCGGGACGCAGGCTGTTCTAACGGCGGTGTTGATGCCACAAGTTGCCGTGCCAGCTCTTTCAGTTCCCCTGGACGGAACGGCTTGGTGAGATAGCCGGCAGCCCCTGACGCCATGCCGGCCAGCACGTCGTCGTTCTCGGAACGTGCCGTCAGGAACAACAGGGGTGCGGTGGTGAGGGCACGGATGGCGCGGGCCACCACGTGCCCGTCCATATCCGGCAGCCCAAGGTCCAGGGTGACCAGGGCGATGGCGGGATCAGCAGCGGCGGCGATGCCCTCTGCCCCCGTGCCCACGGCTGTCACTTCGAAGCCCGCACGGGACAGGACCACTGTGATCAGTCCCCGGATATCGTCGTCATCCTCCACGACAAGGCAAACACGCTGCTGTTCCATTCAAGGCCCCCCGGCGAAAAGTTGGCACCAGTCTACTGGTGGCGGAACACCTTGCCGCAGACCGCCGTCCTAGCCGTCGTAATGTGTACGCGCAGGCCCCTGGCCCAGGGCATTCACAACGGCAGCGGCCACATCGTGCAGCTTGGTGTTTCGGGTACTCGATGCCGTCTTCAGGATGCCGAACGCGTCCTGCTGGCTGCACCGGTTCTGGGCCATGATGATTCCCACCGCCATATCGATGACCGTGCGGGATTCCAGCGTGGCGCGGAGGTTCGCCGCCGTTTCGCTGTAATGCGCAAAGCGGACTGCGAGGCGGAGCGCCAGCGAGGTCTGGCTGACGAAATCCTCGGCGAACGCCAGCACCCGGCCTTCAAAGCGGTTGGCCCGACGGGAGTACAGCAGCAGCGCAGCCTTGGTTTCCCCTTCAAGCCGGAAAGGAAGCGCCGCGACCGATTGGACGCCCTGGGCAACGACGGCAGAGGAGTATTCCGGCCAGCGGTCATCCCCGGCAAGGTTCGGCGCGTGCACAGTCTCCTGGGCGGTGATTGCGGTGAGGCTGGGCGTTTCTGCAAACCTGTGCTCAAGCCGGCCGAGGGCCTTGGCTTCTTGGCTGCTGCTGGCGATTGTGGCTGTTTTCCGCTGCCGGAGCAGGGTGATGGCACACAGCATTTCATCGCCGGGCTCGGAGAGGTTGCGGGCGGACACCTGCGCCAGCTCCGTAAGGAAGTCCTCAACGTCGGAGCTGTTGAGGACCAGTTCATGCAGGTGTTCGGTAATGGATGTATCGGTTTTTGCTGTTGACTCGCTGGCCACGGTTCTTGGTGCCATTCGTTCAGGTCAAAACGAGCCTGCAACACACAAACGCCCCGCAACTGGGCGGGGAGCCGGTGATGGTCGCTGGATCGACGAACTTTCCAACGGCCTGCTGCTAAACCGATAACCAGAGTATATACATTCGGGGCGGCACGAAGCCCACAACCACTTGGGGCGGTGACGCCGTTTGCCGGCGCTGGAAAAGGGTACCGGTCACAATGAAGCGGGTAACGCCCCGGGGAAGGGCAGGAACATGACCAGGCTCCTCATCATCGGCCCACCAGGCTCCGGCAAAGGGACACAGGCAGAACACTTGGCGCGGCACTTCGGAGTGCCCGCCGTTTCCACCGGTGACATCTTCCGGAGCAACGTCAGCCGGCAGACAGAGCTCGGAAACCAGGCCGCGGACTACCTGGACGGCGGCCACTTCGTGCCGGACCATCTCACCAACGCGCTGGTGCAGGACCGCCTCCTTGAACACGATGTCCGGCACGGCTTCCTGCTGGACGGGTATCCGCGGACAGCGCCGCAGGCAACCGAACTCGACAACATGCTCGCGGCGCAGGGACATGCGCTGGACGCAGTTATCGAACTGCAGGCGCCGGACGCGGAACTGGAGGAGCGGATGCGCCGCCGTGCGCTGGAACAGGGACGAACGGATGACACCATCGACGTCTTCCGGCGCCGGCTGGACCTCTACCGCCGGGAGACGCATGAAGTAGTCTCGGTGTACGCGGGCCGGGGCATCCTGGTGTCCGTCAACGGCAGCGGTGATCCGGGAGCGATTACCGGTCTGGCGATCGCCGCCGTCGAACAGTTCCTGGCAGCCCCGCGTCCCCCGTCCTGACCGAAACACCACACGGAGAAGCACTCGAACAGAAGGAAACACTGATGAGAATTGCCGTTACAGGCGGAAACGGAAAACTGGGGCGGCACGTGGTGCGCAGGCTCACCGACGACGGCCACCAGGTCCTCACCCTGGACCGCGCAGGTGACCGCAGCCCGGACCTGCTGATGGTGGACCTGCGCAATTATGGCCAGGTGGTGGACGCGCTGCTGGGCGTTGATGACCGGCATGACGGGTTCGACGCCGTGGTGCACCTAGGTGCCATTCCTGCCCCCGGCATCCTTCCGGACGCAGCAACGTTTGAAAACAACATGCTCTCCACCTACAACGTCTTCCAGGCGGCACGCCGCGCGGGCATTAAGAAGGTGGTGTACGCCTCCAGCGAGACAGTGCTGGGGCTGCCGTTCGACATCGACCCGCCCTACATCCCGGTGGACGAGGAATACCCGCCCCGGCCGGAGAGCACCTACTCCCTGGTGAAGACCCTGGAGGAGCGGATGGCCGTGGAAATGACGCGGTGGGACCCGGAACTGAGCATCACGGGCCTGCGGTTCTCCAACGTCATGGACGAAGCCGACTATGCGCGGTTCCCCTCCTTCGACGAGGACGCAACCCTGCGGAAGTGGAACCTCTGGGGCTACATCGACGGCAGGGACGGTGCCCAGGCCGTGGCACGGGCACTGGAGAACGCCAAGCCAGGGTTCGAAGCCTTCATCATTGCCAATGCAGATACCGTCATGAGCCGGTCAAGCGCCAGCCTGGCCGCTGAGGTCTTCCCGGACGTCAAGGTCACCAAGGACCTGGGCGAGCACGAAACGATGCTGTCCATCGACAAGGCGCGGCGCCTGCTGGGTTTCGAACCCGAGCACAGCTGGCGGAACCACGTTCCGGCAGCCACCCGCGCCGGCTAAAACCAGCAAAAACGCCGGCCCGCAGGAATCCCCAAGGGTTGGCACAGGATCATCCAAGGAGCCGGAAGCCACACGCTTCCGGCTCCTATCCTTTTGGTACAGCCACCGTCTGTCCGGCTCCCGGGAAGGATTCCCCCGGCTGATACCGGCGCCCAGCCACCACGAGGACCCCAAAATTCGTAATCGATCCTTCCTGCTGCCTGCCCTCACGGCGCTGCTCTCCGCCGTCGCCCTTTCCACCCCGTCCCTTCCGGCCGTCGCCGCCCCTGCCTCCCCGGCCGGTTCCGGCGGAGCCGGCAACGCAACCGGCCGCTACATCGTCCAGTACGCGCCCGGAACCAATGTCGCCGCAGAGGTGTCCGGACTGCACGGCCAGGGACTCGCCGTCGGCCGCACCTTTGAACATGCCATCCGCGGCGCCGTTGTCACCGCCAACCCGGCCCAGGCGGCCGCCCTTGCCAAGTCCGGGAAGGTGCTGTCCGTCGAACCCGATGCCCCCGTCAAGGTCTCCGGGACGGAGCAGCCGGCCCCTTGGGGCCTGGACCGCGCCGACCAGCGGGCGCTGCCGCTCTCCGGTTCCTACTCCTGGACGGCGGCCGGCGCCGGCGTGACCACCTACGTGGTGGACGCCGGCATCCTGGCTTCGCACACCGACTTCGGCGGCAGGGTGGCCGCCGGCTGGACCGCCGTGGCGGATGGCAACGGCACCATCGACTGCAACGGTCACGGCACCCACGTGGCCGGAACCGTTGCCGGCTCCACGTATGGAGTGGCCAAAAGTGCCACCCTGGTGCCGGTCAGGGTGCTTGACTGCAGCGGATCCGGCTACAACTCCGACGTCGTGGCCGGCCTGGACTGGATCGCCGCGAACCACGCAGCCGGCACCCCCGCCGTAGCCAACCTCAGCCTGGGCGGAGCCGCCAGCAGCACCGTGGACAATGCCATCCAGGCAGTCATTGACGACGGCGTGACCACCGTGGTTGCCGCCGGAAACTCGTCCGTTGACGCCTGCACCACCTCTCCGGCCCGCGTTCCCGCGGCCGTCACGGTGGCCGCCAGCGACTCCGCCGACAAGCAGGCATCGTTCTCCAACTTCGGATCCTGCGTGGACCTGTATGCTCCCGGCGTCGGCATCACCTCCGACTACTACACCTCCACCACTGCCACGGCATCCATGTCCGGAACCTCCATGGCGGCACCGCACACCGCCGGCGCCGCGGCCGTGCTGCTGTCTCAGAATCCTGCCCTGACGCCAGCCGACGTGGCCGCGGCGCTGGTTTCCAACGCCACGCCCGGAGTAATCGGCGGGGCCACCACCGGGACCCCGAACCGCCTGCTGTTCACCGGTACGGACGCAGCTGCTCCTGCGCCTGCTCCCGCCCCTGCACCAACTGTCGCGTCCGTGTCGCCCGCGGGGAAGGCAACGGCGGTGGCAGTGGGCACCAACGTGACGGCCACCTTCAGCACCTCGGTGCAGGGCGTGTCAGCGGGGACCTTCGTGCTGCGGACTGCAGCCGGCGCCAGCATCGCCGCGGCCGTCAGTTACAACGACACCACCAGGACGGCCACCCTTGACCCGGCTGCAAACCTGGCCGCAGACACCACCTACACGGCAACCCTGGTGGGCGGAGCCTCTGCCATCCGCGATGCTGCGGGCACGCCGTTGACCACCATCAGCTGGACGTTCACCACCGGTCCGGCGCCCACGGTCACCAGCTACAGCCCGGGCAGCAATGCCTCCCTGGTCCGCAGGAGCAGCAACGTCAGCGCCACGTTCAGCGAGGCGGTCCAGGGCGTTGGCACGGCCACCTTCACCCTGAAGAATGCTTCCACCGGGGCAGTGGTGGCGGCAACGGTCTACCGCAACGGCACCACCAACCAGTGGATCCTCGATCCCCAGGCAGCGCTGGCCGCCAAGACCCGGTACACCGTAACGCTGACCGGCGGTGCCACCGGCATCCGGGACCTGGCGGGGAACCCGCTCGTTTCCCGCAGTTGGCAGTTCACCACCGGCTCGTTCTAGCCGCCAAGCTGCCGGAGCGCCGCGGCGCCCGCCCTGGACCACGTCCAAGGCGGGCGCCGCGGCGTACGGCCCCATGATGGAGCGAATGACCCTTCGCCGGGATAATCTTCAGCCTAGGCATTTACCATGGCCGTTATTCGGCATGGCTATAACAGGGCGCAGGGACGGGCAGCACATTGGCACAAAATTCAGCAGGTTCCGCAGTCAAGAAAGATGGCAACGGCAGGTGGCGTACCTTCCATGAGAAGTTCGTGGTGGAGGAGCGGTATATCGACCCTGCCGACCGGCGCCGCCTCTACCGGACGTCGGTGATCCTGGCCGTGGTGGGGCTGGCCCTCTTCATCGCCACACTGGTCAGCGTTGTCCAGGCCGACGGACTTTCCTTCGCCGACCACCCGGTGCACGACTGGCTCCTGACGACACGTTCGGCAGCGGTGACGGCCATCATGATCTTCCTGGCAATATTCTTCGGCCCCATCGCGCTCCCAATCATCATCCTGGTGGTGATCCTCATCTGGGGGTTTGCGGCCAAACACGCCTGGCGCCCCATCCTGCTGGCCGCGGCCATGCTGACCGGGGTGATCATCTCCCAAATCATCCTGCATATCGTCCAGCGCTCGCGGCCGCCCGTGGACCAAATGCTCTTCGGTGCGGACCAGACCTTCTCGTTCCCGTCCGGGCACGTGCTGGGAGCCTGCGACTTCCTGCTGGTGGGTGCCTACCTGATCTTCTCCCGCCGCCGGAACCCGCGCGCGGCGGTGTTCGGATTCATCGGCGCCGGGATCGGGATCGTCCTCGCCATCGCAAGCCGTCTGTACCTTGGATACCACTGGCCCACGGACACGCTTGCGTCGTTCTCACTGTCGCTGCTCATCCTGGGCGGCGTCATCGCCCTGGACACCTGGCGGACGGCCCGGATCCCCGGGGAACCCGTCACGGGAGAACTGTCAAAGCCCGAGTAATCAGCGCGGGTGGACCTTCCATTCCAGGACCTTTTTACTGCGGCCGCGACCGTGCGCGCTTCAGGGCACGGTGGAGTTTGACGTTCGTTGCCTCCAGCTCCAGGACCTTGGCAACGCCCGCCAGGTTCAGCCCTTCTTCGAGGAGCTCGCCAATCCGCAGCAGCACCGCGATATCGTCGTCGCTGTACTGGCGGGTTCCCCCGGCAGTCCGCGAAGGTGTCAGCAGACCCCTCGTTTCGTAGAGCCTGATGTTCTGCTGTCCCGTTCCCGTAAGCTCGGCCGCCACTGAGATGGCGTACAAGGCCTTTGAGCCGGGGGCCCTTGGTCCGCGTCCTGCATCAGGTCCTGCCATTGTTTCTCCCAAAATCGGCCCGTCCGGTGTCTTGCTTCAGTTTGCCACTGGTGCTATAAAAAATCTATATCCACCGCCATAGATTAATCGTCGGTGGGTAACCACAGATCCAACACCTGGAAGCTGAAGGAGTGGGAAATGATGTTGATGCGTACTGACCCGTTCCGTGAGCTGGACCGGCTCACGCAGCAGGTCTTTGGAACCACCGCCCGCCCGGCTGCCATGCCCATGGACGCCTGGCAGGAGGATGGCGAGTTTGTGGTGGCGTTCGATCTTCCCGGCGTGAAGCTGGACAGCCTGGACCTGAACGTTGAACGGAATGTCCTGACCGTCCGGGCGGAGCGCCAGGACCCCACGCAGCCCAACGTTGAGCTGGTGGCCTCGGAGCGTCCCCGTGGTGTGTTCAGCCGCCAACTGATCCTGGGCGACACCTTGGACACGGAGAAGATCAAGGCCAGCTACGACCAGGGCGTCCTGACCCTGCGGATTCCGATGGCTGAGCAGGCCAAGCCGCGCAAGATCGAGATCCAGACCCAGCAGGGCGACATGCACCAAATCGGCACCTAGATCCATGCTTTCCCGCCAGTGCCCCCGCCTTCCCGGCAGGGGCACTGGCGGAACAGGAGGCTGGGATGACTGACATCCGCGATTACTACACCGTCCTGGGGGTGGCCAGGGATGCCACCCGGCAGGATATCTCGCACGCTTACCGCGCCCTGATGCGCAGCCACCACCCGGACATGGACGGCGGCCACCCGGACGTGGACGCTGGCCAGGGGGACATTGACGGCGGCCCTGCCGCTGGGGGCGCGCACAGTGGAGACTCCAAGCAGGGGGATGAACTCCTCCGGATCATGCAGGCGTTCAACGTGCTGCGCGACCCGGAGCGGCGCGCGGCGTATGACAGGAAGCTGGCGGCAACGGCGCCCATCATCATCCCCGTCCGGAAGGTCCACAGCGCCGGGGCACCAGCCGGGCCTGCGATCCGCATCACTGCGGTGCGGTGGGAAAGCGGACCCTGGGCCTGAACCGGGCCCGGACAGCAGCCCACACCAAACAGGCCCACGATTTGAATACATACCCTTTTCAAGGAGGCGGAACACTGCATGAGCGAGTGGCGGCGCTACGATTCACACCTGATCCCCGCGTTCCACGAACGTTTTGAGCAACGGTGGGGCGCAGGCACCGCGCCCTTCCTGGACCCCGAGGCGCATGAACAGCCGCTGCCCCGGGCGCAGTGGATCAACCCGGCCACCGGTGCCGCCCTGGCGGTAGTTCCGGTCTGGACCGCCGACGAGCGGCAGCAGCGTTCGTTCGGTGTGTTCTACCTGCCGCCAGGAGGGGACATCTGGGTCCTGCGGC
>Ga0308158_10003435_pt1 | contig 13971 bp, 12 predicted proteins | sample PhyBR2_FD_201038 | JGI IMG/M metagenome (GOLD analysis project Ga0308158, IMG submission 201038) | Phyllosphere microbial communities from UC Gill Tract Community Farm, Albany, California, United States - DLSLB.R2 | ecosystem: Host-associated > Plants > Phyllosphere > Unclassified | place: USA... | reverse complement strand
GGTCACCCTGCAGCCGTTTGCTCGCTTCTCCGGGCACAGCCTGCCGTTGGTGTTTCTCCTGGCATTGCTGGTAACCCTGATCCCGACCACCATCGCTGGCCTGCTGTCGGCCATCGGTATCGCCGGCATGGACCGCCTGGTGCGGCTCAACGTCGTGGCCAAGTCTGGCCGCGCCGTGGAAGCGGCCGGTGACGTCCATGTGTTGCTGCTCGACAAGACCGGCACCATCACCTTCGGCAACCGCCGCTGCAGCGCCTTGCATGCCGCGCCTGGGGTCAGCGACGCACAGATGGCCGAAGGTGCGCTGCTGGCTTCGCTGGGCGATGAGACGGCGGAAGGGCGCTCGGTGGTCGAGTTTATCCGGCCGCTGTTCAGCATCGACGAGCCGGCCGCCGAGCGCTGGCAATCGGTGCCGTTCAGCGCCCAGACACGGCTGTCGGGCGTCGACCTCGACCAGCAGTGCTACCGCAAGGGCGCGGTGGACTCGCTGCTGGCGTTCATCGGCCAGTCCAGGGCGCAGCTTGCGCCCGCGCTGGCCGAACACATCGAGCGCATCGCGCAGAGTGGCGGCACACCGCTGCTGGTGTGCCGCGACCGCCAACTGCTGGGTGTTATCCACCTCAAGGACGTGGTCAAGCCCGGCATTCGCGAGCGCTTCGAGCAACTGCGCAAGCTGGGCATCCGCACCGTGATGGTGACCGGCGACAACCCACTGACCGCCGCCGCCATCGCTGCCGAAGCCGGGGTCGACGACGTGCTGGCCGAAGCCACGCCACAGAAGAAGCTGGCGCGCATACGCCAGGAACAGGCCGACGGCCGCCTGGTGGCCATGTGTGGCGATGGGGCCAACGATGCCCCCGCGCTGGCTCAGGCCGACGTCGGCGTGGCGATGAACGACGGCACCCAGGCCGCGCGCGAGGCAGCCAACATGGTCGACCTGGACAGTGATCCGACCAAACTGCTCGACATCGTGCGCATCGGTAAGGAACTACTGGTCACCCGTGGGGCGTTGACCACGTTTTCCATCGCCAACGACGTGGCCAAGTATTTCGCCATCCTGCCGGCGCTGTTCGCCGCGGTGTACCCGTCCCTGGGCGTACTCAACGTGATGAATCTGGCCAGCCCGCAGAGCGCGATCCTCTCGGCCATCGTCTTCAACGCCTTGATCATCATCGTGTTGATCCCCCTGGCCCTGCGCGGCGTGCGGGTGCAGGCCGACAGCGCCGCGCAACTGCTGCGGCGCAACGTCCTGATCTACGGCCTGGGTGGCTTGGTGGTGCCCTTCATCGGCATCAAGGCCATCGATATCGTCCTCACCGCTTTGCACCTGGTCTGACCCTGGAGCTTGAATGATGAACAGTTTGTTGCGTCCGGCCTTGAGCCTGATTCTGTTGATGACCTTGCTCACCGGCGGTGCCTATCCGCTGCTGGTGTGGGCGGTAGGGCAGTGGGCCTTTCCCGCCCAGGCCAACGGCAGCCTGGTGCGCGATGCGCAGGGTGAGGTGCGCGGTTCAGCCTTGCTCGCCCAGGCCTTCACCGATGAGCGCTGGTTTCATTCACGGCCTTCGGCGGCCGACTACGCGACCCTGGCCAGTGGTGCGAGCAACCTGGCGCCGAGCAATCCTGCGCTGGGCACTCGCGTGCTGGCGCAGGCCGATGAACAGTTCGATGCGCAGCAAGGTCCGGTTCCGCTGGCGCTGTTGACCACCTCGGCCAGTGGTCTGGACCCTGATCTGCCACCGGCAGCGGTGAGCTATCAGGTCCCCCGGGTGGCGCGCGAACGCGGGCTGCCCGAGTCGACTCTGCGCGCGTTGGTGCAGGCGCAGACCCGATCGCCGGCCATCGGCCCGGAGGTAGTCAACGTGCTGGCTTTGAACCAGGCGCTGGATCGGCTAACGTCACAGTCCCGATGACCACGAGGCGATGCCATGAGCCCAGACCATGAGTGATTCCGGCCGCGCCGACGCCTTGCTGGCCGCCTTGCCCCGCAATGGGCGTGGGCGTTTGAAAGTGTTCCTCGGCGCCGCGCCCGGTGTCGGCAAGACCTACGCCATGCTCCAGGCCGCCCACGCTCGCCAGCGTCAGGGCATCGAGGTACTGGCTGCCGTGGTGCAGACCCACGGCCGCGCGGAAACCGAAGCGCTGCTGGTCGGGCTGCCCCAGCAGGCATTGCGGCGCAGCCAATACCGCGACGTGATCCTCGAGGAAATGGACCTGGATGCGGTGCTCGCCGCCCGCCCGGCGCTGGCGCTGGTCGATGAACTGGCGCACAGCAATGCGCCTGGCAGCCGCCACGCCAAACGCTGGCAGGACGTGCAGGACCTGCTCGCCGCCGGTATCGACGTCTACACCACGGTCAACGTGCAACACCTGGAAAGCCTGAACGACCAGGTCCAGTCGATCACCGGCGTGCAGGTGCGCGAAACCCTGCCCGACTGGGTGGTGCAGGAAGCCGATGACTTGCTGCTGATCGACCTGCCACCGCGCGAGCTGCTCGAACGCCTGCGCGAGGGCAAGGTGTACGTGCCGGAGCAGGCGCGGGCGGCCATCGACGCCTTCTTCACCCAGACCAACCTTAGCGCTCTGCGCGAACTGGCCATGCAGACGGCCGCCGCCCAGGTCGATGACGATCTGCACGAAGGCTACCGTAGCCTCGGCCAGCAGGCGCCCAGCGTGCGCGGACGACTGCTGGTAGGCATCGTCGCCGACGAGCAGGCCGAGCGCCTGGTGCGCCACGCCAGCCGCGTCGCGCGCCGTCGTCACTTGCCGTGGTCCGTGGTCCATGTGGACAACGGCCGGTTGCTCGACGAGACGGCGCGTCAGCGCCTGCAACTGGCCCAGCAGATTGCCGAACGGCTCGGCGGCGAGGTGGTGGAACTGCGCGATGCGGAAGTGGCCAGGACCTTGCTGCAACATGCCGGCGACCGCCGCGCCAACCTGATCCTGGTCGGTCAGTCGCGGCGCCGACGCTTCGGCGCAGGTCTGGCCGAGCGCTTGCTGCGTAGCCACAGCGGTGTGGAGATCAACGTGCTGGCGCGTGCCCAGGTGCAGCCATCCAAGCCAAGGCGTCCGCGGCCCGTCGGACGCTGGCGCGAGTATGTCCTGGCACTGCTGGCCACGCTGCTGGCCAGCGGGCTGGCCTGGGCCGTGGCGCAGGTGCTGGACCTGCCCAATATCTCCCTGGTGTTTCTTGCCGCCGTATTGCTGGTGGCGGTGCGCAGCAGTCCGGGGCCGGCCCTGAGCTGCGCGGCGTTATCGTTCCTGGCGTACGACTTTTTGTTCATCCCGCCCAACTTCTCCTTGAGCATCCAGCGTCAGGAAGACGTGTTGACCCTGCTGTTCTTTCTGCTGATGGCGGCGCTCACCGGCAATCTCGCCGCGCGGCAGCGGCAGCAGCTCAGTGCCCTGCGCGAAACCCAGGCGCACACCGCGCAACTGCTGGAGCTGTCCCGGTTGCTGGCGGCGGCGACCGACCGCCAGGCGGTGTTCAGCGCGGCGGCGCAGCACCTGCACGGTTGGCCGGGGCTGGACATCTGCCTGCTCGAGCGCGGCGAGCAAGGCTGGAAGGTGGCCCATGGCAGCGCGGCGCCGTTCACGACCACCGAACTGGCGGCAGCGCAGTGGGCCGGCAACCATGCGCAACCGGCCGGGCTGGGCACGGCAACGTTACCGGCTGGGCGTTGGTGGTGGCTGCCGGTGACCTTGGAAGGCCGGGTGCTGGCGCTGCTGGCGGTGGCCGAACGGCAGCCCGGCCGGCTCGACGGCCATGGCCGCCGCTTGCTGGGGGCGCTGGTCCAGCCGGTGGCCCAGGCGTTGGCGCGAGCCGACCTTGCCCACGACCTGGAAGCGGCGCGCCTGCACGGGGAAACCGAACAGTTGCGCAGCGCCTTGCTGGCTTCGGTGTCCCATGACCTGCGCACGCCGCTCACAGCCATGCGTGGCAGCATCGACAGCCTGCTGGCCCTGGGCAGCGCCCTGGCGCCGGACGATCGCCAAGCGTTGCTCGAAGTCACCCGTGACGAAGCCGAGCGCCTGGACCGCTACATCCAGAACCTGCTCGACATGACGCGCCTGGGCCACGGTGCCCTCAAGCTGGCTCGAGACTGGGTGGCGGTCGGTGACATCGTCGCCAGCGCTGTAGGTCGATTGCGTGCGCCACTGGCGCCGTTGCAGGTCCAGGTGCAGGTGCCCGCGCAACTGCCCTTGCTGTACGTGCATGCGGCGTTGATCGAACAGGCCCTGGTCAACGTGCTGGAAAACGCCGCGCGGTTCTCGCCCGTGGGCGGTCGCTTGCAAGTGTCGGCCCGTGTGCGCGACGACAGCCTGCTGCTCGCGGTCAGCGACGAGGGCCCCGGTATTCCCGAGGCCGAGCGGACGAAGATTTTCGACATGTTCTACACCGCTGCCCGCGGTGATCGAGGTGGGCAGGGCACGGGGCTGGGCCTGGCCATCTGTCAGGGCATGGTCGGCGCCCACGGCGGTCGCGTCGAAGTCAGCAGCGGCATCGATGGCCAAGGCACCTGCATCGCCTTATGCTTGCCGCTGCGCGCTCAACCGGGCGCCGATGCGGACACTTGAGCATGAGCCTTCCCGATTCCCCTCTGGCCAGCACTTCTTTGCCCAGCACCCTGCTGGTCATCGACGACGAACCGCAGATCCGCAAGTTCCTGCGCATCAGCCTGGCTTCCCAGGGCTACAAGGTGATCGAAGCCGGCACCGGCGCCGAAGGCTTGGGCCAGGCCGCGCTGATGCGTCCGGACCTGATCGTGCTGGACCTCGGCCTGCCGGACATGGACGGTCAACAGGTGCTGGAGGAACTGCGCCAATGGAGCACGGTGCCGGTGCTGGTGCTCTCGGTGCGCGCCAGCGAGGCACAGAAGGTCCAGGCCCTGGACAGTGGCGCCAACGACTACGTGACCAAGCCCTTCGGCATCCAGGAGTTTCTTGCCAGGGTGCGCGCGCTGTTGCGCCAGGCCAGCGGCAGCCCGGTCCACGAAGCGGCCTTGCAACTGGGCCCGCTGCAGGTCGACCTGGCATCGCGCCGGGTCACCCTCGATGGCGCCGAGGTGGCCCTGACCCGCAAGGAGTACGCCGTGCTCGCACAGCTGGCGCGCTATCCGGGACGGGTCATCACCCAGCAGCAATTGCTCAAGGACATCTGGGGCCCGACCCACCTCGACGACAGTCACTACCTGCGCATCGTCGTCGGCCACCTGCGCCAGAAACTGGGCGACGATCCCGCCGCCCCACGCTTTCTCATCACCGAACCCGGCGTAGGCTACCGACTGGCAAGCCCCGACTGACGCGCCGCTTTCCAATAGAACCCGCTCCCACATGAACGCGCATCTCTGGAGGGTGCGCCACTGACCCGCACAACGGCACTTTTTAGATGGCACATCGTCTGACCCAGCATTACCCTGATGTTTTTCCCGAGGTGTCATTGATGAAAGCCTGGATCTGTGTGCCATTGGTGGCACTGGCTTTGAGCGGTTGTGCCGGCAAGACCGCCTACCGCGACAGCTGCGCCACGCAGCTCGATGGCGCCTGGCAAGAGCTTGACCTGGCCAAGGCCGAAGGCCTGGCCGGCACCGTGAGTTATTCCAAAGCGCTGTCGCTGTTGACCGGAGCCAAGACCCAGCAGCAGTTCGAAGCCTTCGAAGGCTGCACCAGCAAAGCGGAAAAAGCGCGTTTCTACATCCGTGAGTCGCGTGCCGGACGCTGAAGCACTTCGGTCGCCCAAGGCAGCCTGACAGCGGGCCGGCAGACGGCCAGCAGACGTAGTATCGACAAGGAGTGTCTGCCATGCGCAGCCGATTGGATGAATGCCTGCAAGCGGTCAACGAAGTCCTGCTGGGCAAGGAAACCCAGGTTCGCCTGGCGTTGACCTGCCTGATCGCCGACGGGCACCTGCTCATCGAGGACTTGCCCGGAATGGGCAAGACCACCTTGAGTCATACCTTGGCCAAAGTCCTGGGCCTGAGCTTCCAACGCATCCAGTTCACCTCCGACCTGCTGCCCAGCGATATCCTCGGCACGTCGGTGTTCGACAAGGACAACGGCCGTTTCGTCTTCCACCCCGGACCGATCTTCGCCGAACTGGTGCTGGCGGACGAAATCAACCGCGCCACGCCCAAGAGCCAGAGTGCCCTGCTCGAAGCCATGGAGGAGGGCCAGGTCACCATCGAGGGTGCCACCCGTCCATTGCCCCAGCCGTTTTTCGTGATCGCCACGCAGAACCCCACCACCCAGGGCGGTACCTTCGCGCTGCCCGAGTCGCAGCTGGACCGTTTTCTCATGCGCCTGTCGCTCGGCTACCCGGCCAAGGCGGCGGAAAAGGCTTTGCTGATGGGTGAAGCCCGACGCGATCTGCTGCCCCGCATGAGCGCTGTGCTCGACCATGCGCAACTGTCCGCATTGCAAGCCCAGGCCCGTGCGGTGCGCGCCAGCGATGCGTTGGTGGACTACGTATTGCGCCTGGTGGAAGCCACGCGCACCCAGCCGCAGTTCGCCTATGGACTGTCGCCACGCGGCAGCCTGGCGTTGCTGGCCGCTGCCAAGGCCTGGGCATTGTTGCTCGATCGCGACTACGTGATTCCCGAGGACGTGCAAGCCGTGCTGCCCTCGGTGGTCAGCCACCGCTTGCGCGAGCGAGCCGACCCCACCGGCCAGGGCGGTGGCGCGTTGGTGCAATGGCTGCTGCGGGAGGTGCCTGCGCTGTGAGGCGCAGGTTGGGCGAGCACTGGCGGCGCTGGCAGGCGCGCAGATTGCCGGCGGCGCCGCGCATCGAGCTGGACCAGCGCCGGATCTTCATCGTCCCCAGCCGCAGCGGCATTGGTTTCATCGTCGTACTGCTGCTGATATTTCTCGCCGCCATCAACTACCAGAACAGCCTGGCCTATGCCTTGGTGTTCCTGCTGAGCTCGGTGTTCGTCGTCGCCATCCTGCACACCTATCGCAACCTCAGCGGCCTGCTGGTCAGCGGTAACGGCGCCACCTCGGTGTTCGTCGGCGAGCAGGCGCGCTTCGGTCTGCGCCTGGAAAGCGGCGGTAAAGAGCATCAGGCCATCGGCGTGGGCTGGAACGCGCAGCAACTGCAACGCAGCGACGTCGCCCCCGATCACGTGCAGGCCTTGGAACTGAGCTTGCCGACCGAGCGCCGCGGCTGGCTTCCAGCACCGCGCATGCGCGTTGAGACCAGCTTTCCGCTCGGTGTGCTGACCGCCTGGACCTGGGTCGACCTGGGCCAGCGGGTACTGGTGTACCCGCAACCGTTGCAAGGCGAAGTGCCGACCTTGCACAGCGAGTCGGCGGACATCGAAGATCAGGCGCAACGCCTGCACGGCCAGGGCGTGGACGATTTTCAGGGCCTCAAGCAATACCAGCCGGGCGATTCCTGGCGGCGCATGCATTGGAAGGCCTATTCACGCGGCGAAGGGCTGCTGGTCAAGGACTTCGCCGACCTGCGCGGCCAGGAGCTGTGCCTGGACTTCGTGGCCCTGGGCGGCGATGTCGAACAACGCTTGTCGCGCCTGTGCTACTGGGTGCTGGCCTTGTCCCGCGAGCAACGGCCTTTCGCCTTGCGGCTACCCGGCAACCGGCTGGACACCGACAGCGGCGACGCACACCGTGAGGCCTGCCTGCGCGCCTTGGCGCTTTTTGGAGAACAGCCATGAGCACGGCTGTGGCGATTCCCCGAGTGAGCCTGACCTGGCTACTGCTGGCACAGTCGCTGGTCCTGCTGCCGCTGTGGTGGCACGTGCCGTTGTGGCTGCTGGTGCTGTGGCTGGGTTGCACCCTTTGGCGCGTCCAGGTGTTTCGCATGCGAGCCCGCTACCCGGGGCGGTTGATCAAGCTGGCGCTGATGCTTGCCGTCGCCGCCGGGGTGTACCTGTCCAGCGGCACCTGGGTGGGCCTGGAGGCCACCGCCGCGCTGCTGGTGGCCGCGTTCCTGCTCAAGCTTCTGGAGATGCAGAGCGCTCGTGACGCCCGCGTGGTGATCTTTCTCGGCCTGTTCTGCCTGGCAGTGGCCTACCTGTTCGATGCCAGCCTGGGCTGGGCGCTGTACAGCGTACTGCCACTGCTGGCCTTGCTCGCGGCCTTGATCGGTTTGCAGCAGACCCAGCTGATTGCCCAGCCCATGGCCACGTTGAAACTGGCGAGCAGCCTGGTGTTGCAGGCGTTGCCGCTGATGCTGCTGCTGTTTGTGTTCTTCCCACGCCTGGAACCGCTCTGGTCGCTGCCGTTGCCCAAACCGGGGCAGGGCGTTACCGGCTTGTCGGAAAGCATGAGCCCGGCCGACGTGGCCAGCCTCAGCCAATCCGGTGAAGTGGCCTTTCGCGCCAGCTTCGACGGCGCCATACCGGCCAAACGTGATCTGTACTGGCGGGCGCTGAGCCTGGATGTGTACGACGGCCGCACCTGGAGCCAGTCGCCCTGGATCCAGACCCAGCTGGCAGCGCAGTGGCAACCCACCGGACCTTCGCTCACCTATCAGGTCATCCAGCAGCCCAGCGGCAAGCCCTGGCTGTTCGCCCTGGACGTCGCGCGCACGGCATCGCCCGGCGTGCGCCAGCTGAGCGACGGACGTCTGCAGCGTCGTCGCCCGGTCGACCAACCGTTGATGTACGCGGTCACGTCCTGGCCACAGGTGCTCCGCGAGCCGCAGCTGTCAGCGCCAGCGCTGCGCACGGCGCTGCTACTGCCGGCCCAGGGCGACCCGCGCACGCGCCAGTGGGCGCAAGACTTGCGTGCCCGGTTCACCACGGCGCCAGCACTGGTCAACGAAATGCTCCGGCAGTTTCACGAACTGCCTTTCCACTACACGCTCAATCCGCCGGTGCTGGGCCGCGACAGCATCGACGAATTCCTCTTCGACAGTCGTCGGGGCTTTTGCGCCCACTATGCCGGCGCCATGGTTTATGCGCTGCGCGTGGCCGGTGTGCCCGCGCGCGTGGTCGCCGGCTATCAGGGCGGCGAGGTCAACCCGGCGGGCAACTACCTGACTGTGCGCCAATTCGAAGCCCATGCCTGGGTCGAGTACTGGCAGTCGGGGATCGGCTGGCAACGGGCGGACCCCACTGCAGCAGTGGCACCGGCCCGTGTCGAGCAGGGCCTGCAGCAGGCACTGTCGGCGGATGAAGAATTTCTCGCGGGCTCACCGTTCTCGCCCCTGCGCTACCCGCAGCTGACCTGGCTCAACGACCTGCGCCTGCAATGGGACAACCTCAATTACGGCTGGCAGCGCTGGGTGCTGGAGTACCAGGGCGAGCGCCAGATCGAATTTCTCGCGCGCTGGTTCCAGGGTCCGCAACGTTGGGCGCTGCCGGTCGGCGGGCTATTGTTCATGGTGTTGGCCAGTGTCTGGCTGCTCAAGCCGTGGCGACATCGGGTCGATCCGCAACTCAAGGATTTCGTCGCCTTCGAGCGCTTGTTGCGTCGACGTGGCATCGTCCGTCAGACCGGCGAGGGCGCCATGGCCTTCGCCGAGCGGGCAGCGGCCCAGTTGCCCTCGCAAAGCGAGGCCATCCTGAAGTTTGCCTACGCCTTCATGGCTCAGCGTTATGCCGGCCGCCCGGTGTCGCGCGAGCAACTGCGCGCTGCGTTGGCCACCTTGCGCCGACAACTGGCCCGCAGGCCGGGGAACATGCCCCGGTAGCTGCGCGAACTGTAAGCTGCGCACACTGTAAATTGGCCGATATGAAACCTGCGGTCGGGCGCCGACCTGGCTACCATCAAGCGCATCTACCCTCACCCTCAAGGCCGGCCCATGAACCTTCACGACCTGCTCGCCAGCGCACGACGTCCACCCCACAGCGTCACCGTACCCCGCGAATGGAGCCAGGGCCGCGCCTGTTACGGCGGGCTCATGGCAGCCTTGTTGCACGAGGCCATGGCGGCGCACGTTCCCGACCGCCCGGTCCGCTCGATGGCGATCACCTTCGTTGGCCCGGCGGAACTGGAGGTGCCGATCGATTTGCAGGTGGAAATACTCCGGGAGGGCAGCGCGGTGACGTCGGTGCTGGCGCGTGCGGTCCAGGGCGGGCGGACCATGACGGTGGTGCAGGCCAGCTTCGGCCTGGCGAGGGAATCGGCAATCAGTATCAGCGCAATGCCGGTGGCCGCCATGAAGCCCCTGGCCGAATCCACTGCGCTGCCGTATTTGCCAGGGGTGACGCCCGAGTACATCCGTCATCTGGACATGCGTTGGGGCATCGGTGCGTTGCCCTTCAGCAATACGCCGGTCGCCGGTATAGGCGGTTGGGTGCAGCTGCGTGACCATGATCGGGACGAGCCGATCACTGAAGCCCTACTACTGGTGCTGGGCGATGCCTGGCCGCCTGCACTCTTGCCCTATCTGAGCCAACCTGCACCCGGCAGCAGCCTGACCTGGACCATCGAGTTCATCCAACCCATGCCCGCGCTGCGAAGCCTTGAGTGGTGCCGCTACCAGGCCGTGATCGAACACGCTCGGGACGGCTATGGCCACACGTCCGCAGCCATGTGGAACCCGGAAGGCGAGCTGCTGGCAATCAGCCGGCAGACGGTGACGGTGTTTGGCTGAGCGCGTGCTGCGGGCGACCCAGCGCGAAGGCGGCAACCAGGCCGATCACGCCGATGGCAGCCTCGGCAATGCTGGAGCAGGCGGCTGCATCGACCAGCATCAAGGCAGACAGTGCCAGCAGCGGCAGAGCGATCGCCCGTGAAACACGGATACCATTGTTCGGGTCGTTGATGATGCTCAGGGCGTTTATATCGTTCATGGCTCAATGCTCCATAGTTATGGTGCAGCAGGACCTGGGTTCAGCAAGGCGGGTGGCATGAAGTGTAGAGTCCAGCCAACCGCCGATTGTTCAAGCCAGATCCAGATCCGGATCGGTTGAGAACGATAATAGTCACCGCTCGCATCGGCCGCGAATCAAGCTTCGCTATCAGCGTCATAGAGAGCGGACGCTGCCGCGCTGATCTCAGGCAGACCAAAAAATGCCCGGGCGCACGCGGTCGTACTTGCCGCCAGCTCGACCAAGCGTTCACCTCGATGCAGGGCCACCTCGCGTAGCACTTCGGTGAGAAAGGCCGGTTCGTTGCGGCCACTCTTGGGCTTGGGCCGCAAGGTGCGCGGCAACAGGTACGGCGCGTCACTCTCCAGCATCAGCCGCGAGGCGGGAATGCTGCCCACCAGCGGGTGCAGGTGCGTGCCGCGACGCTCATCGCAGATCCAGCCGGTGATACCGATGTGCAGGTCCAGGTCCAGATAACCGAACAGCGCCTGGCGCTCACCGGTGAAGCAGTGCACGACCGCGGCAGGCAGGTGGTCGCGGTAATCCTTGAGGATGTCCAACAGGCGTTGATGGGCATCGCGCTCGTGGAGGAACACCGGCAACTGCAGTTCCACTGCCAGGGCGAGGTGCTCGTGCAGCACTTTTTCCTGCTGTGGGCGCGGCGAGAAATCACGGTTGAAATCCCGGCCGCATTCGCCCACCGCCTTGACCTGCGGCTGACCCAGCAGATCGCGCAGGCAGGTGGCGCTGTCGCCGTTCCACTCGCTGGCGCTGTGCGGATGGATGCCAGCGGTGGCGAACAAGCGCTCACCGGATTCGTCCCATTGCCGACACAGCTGCAAGGCCTGCTCGCTGCCCTCGACACTCGTGCCGGTGAGCACCAACTGACAGACGCCCGCATCGTAGGCCCTTTGCAGAACGGCTTCATGCTTTTGCGCGAAGCTGTCGTTGGTAAGGTTGACGCCAATATCGATGAGTTGCATGGTGCTACCTCAAAGCAGGAGGCGAAAAGCATACCAGAGCTTGGGGATCGGCAAGAAACCCAAGAACTTCAGAAGGTTAGGGCGGTCATTGAAGGCTGCTCAGCACAATTGCCGGGGAACCATGGGCCTGAGATCACTGATTGTCGCGCTGTGTCTGGCCCTCGTGCTGCCCTCGGCTGCGGCCGCTCGTCCGGCGGGTCCGCCGCTTGCGGCACACCCGACCAAGGTCCGCGACCTGGCGCAGATTCAGTCGAGCCGCGTCTTGCGGGTGCTGGTCAACCAGAGCCGCAACAGCTCCGGCCAGGTGCGCGGCCAGGCCATCGGTGTCGAATATCACCGCTTGCAAGCCTTCCAAAGCTATCTCAATAGCCACGCCGGCAAAGGCCAGGCGCTGCAACTCAAGATCATCCCGCGTCCCAAGGAACAACTGCTCGGCGCCTTGCAGCGCGGCGAAGGCGATCTGGTCGCACCGGGCGAACTGATGGAGCTGCACCCTACCAGCAAGGTCGCGGCCAGCGATGCCGTGATCGCCAATGTGCCGTTCGTGCTGGTCAGCGGCAAAGGCGGGCGGCGCCCCGTGCGGGTCGAACAACTGGCAGGCAAAACCCTCGCCTTGCCCAATGGTAGCGCTGCGGGCGCTGCCATCGAACGCCTGAATCAGAAGCTGGCCCTGCGCAAACTGGCGCCCATCGACATCGAATGGGTCGACCCCAGCCTGGCCGTGGAGGACGTGCTGGAAATGGTCCAGGCCGGGATCTACCCACTGACCGTTGTCGAGCTGCCCATCGCCGAGCGTTGGGCCAAGGTCATGCCGCGGCTGCGCGTTGACCGCCGAGTGGTGCTCAGCGCGCCCGGCTCGGTGAGCTGGTACGTGCGCCGCGACGCACCGCAGCTCGGCGCCAGCGTCGATCGCTTCCTGGCCTCGTACAAGGCGCCAAGCGACCAGGACGCCGCGTTCGTCAAGGTTTACCGTGGCCTGTACAAGGTTCACTATCCCCTGGCTCGCAGCGACCGCCAGCGTCTTGAAAAGCTGCGTCCGGTCCTTCAGCGTCATGCTCGCGAGCAGCACATGGACTGGCTCAACCTCGCCGCGCTGGCCTTCAAGGAATCCAAGCTCGACCCGGCTGCCCGTGGCGGCAGTGGCGCCACCGGCCTGCTGCAGATCACCCCGGCGGCGGCTCGTCGGGTAGGCGTGGGCAACATCCAGAACGTCGACAACAACGTGCAGGCCGGAGCCAAGTACCTGGCGATGATTCGCCGCAAGTTCTTTTCCAGCAACAAGCTCAACGAGCGTGAACGCATGGCCTTCACCCTGGCCGCCTACAACATGGGCCCGGAACGGGTACAAGCCATGCGCAAGGAAGCCCGCCGCCGCGGCCTGAACCCAGACCAGTGGTTCTTCCAGACCGAACGCATCGCCATGGAGCAGATGGGCATGGCCGCGGTGAGCTACGTCAACAGCGTGAACAAGTACTACCTGGCATTCGCCCGCGAACGCGATTCGCTGGAGCCAGGCGCGCGCAAGCTGGCGTCGGCGCGTTGAATCATGAACCTCGCTGGCAGGGCAGAGTGATTGCTGTAGGCTAAGGCTTTGTGTCTGGCCGGAGGCCGCGTTGGCAACGAACATCATTACCCGTGAAGGACACGAGGCGCTGAGGTCAGAGCTCGATCACTTGTGGCGTGTCTATCGGCCAGAGATCACGCAGAAGGTCGCTTGGGCGGCTTCTCTGGGCGATCGGAGTGAGAACGCGGACTACCAGTACAACAAGAAGCTGCTGCGCGAGATCGACCGTCGCGTGCGTTATCTGCGCAAACGCTTGGAAGACGTCAGGGTCGTCGATTATTCGCCCGAACAGGAAGGCCGAGTGTTTTTCGGCGCTTGGGTAGAGATTGAAAATGACGCAGGCGAGACGAAGACCTTTCGTATTGTTGGCTATGACGAAATCTATGGTCGCAACGACTATATTTCCATCGATTCACCCATGGCCCGCGCGCTGCTGAAGAAGCAGGAAGGCGACGAAATTGTCGTACAGATCCCCGATGGCGAGGCGCTGTGGTATATCAATCAGATCCGCTACAAGCCGGTCTGACCTGTACACCAGGCGGTTGACACCCTGCCGACCGATTCAATAGGATTACCCCTCATGCGCCGATTTAGACAGCTACTTGCGGGGCGCCTGGAGGTTCTTGCGAGCCTTCGAAATACCGCT
>Ga0308158_10003434_pt1 | contig 13972 bp, 13 predicted proteins | sample PhyBR2_FD_201038 | JGI IMG/M metagenome (GOLD analysis project Ga0308158, IMG submission 201038) | Phyllosphere microbial communities from UC Gill Tract Community Farm, Albany, California, United States - DLSLB.R2 | ecosystem: Host-associated > Plants > Phyllosphere > Unclassified | place: USA... | reverse complement strand
TTATTACTCCATCACCACTGTCACGGCACAACGGTCGCCTTGCTTCGTTGATCCCACGCTCGCTGCGCTGATGATGGAACAGCTTGAGCGAAGCGATCGGTCCGGCCTGACGCGCTCATTCGCTCGAGTGGTCATGCCAGACCATCTGCATTGGGTGATGCAGCTGAAAGACGGAACGCTGTCGCGCTGCGTGCAATCATTGCAGTCCCGTTCCGCGATCGCGATCAATTCAGCGCGCGTGGGCGAAGGCACGGTATGGCAACGGGGCTACTACGATCATCTCATCCGGGACGGCAACATGAAGCCAGTGCACGCGCAGCGCTCCGCGACGCGGTAATCTTGCGGTCCGCTGTTGAAGGAATTCCCTGTGCGTACCGTGCACGCTCTGCGCTATGTCACTCCGCTCCGCGAAGGCGGGTCGTTGCCGGCGATCGTCGAAACCGACGATGAGGGCATGGTCGTGCTCAAGTTCCGGGGTGCAGGCCAGGGTCCAAAGGCACTGATCGCCGAGCTGATCGCCGGGGAGATGGCGCGCACACTGCAGCTTCCGCTGCCGGAGATCGTGTTCGTCGAGCTGGATGCCGAGTTCGCCCGCACCGAGCCCGATCCGGAAATCCAGGAGCTGATCCGCGCCAGCGAAGGGCTCAACCTGGGCAGTGATTACCTGCCCGGTGCGATCAACTACGACCCGGCCGCGATGCCGGTGGATGCTGAGCTGGCCTCGCGGATCGTCTGGTTCGATGCGCTGGCCAGCAACGTGGACCGCACCGCGCGCAACCCGAACCTGATGGTGTGGCACCGCGAGCTGTACCTGATCGACCACGGTGCGGCGATGTACTTCCACCACGATTGGGCGACGGCGGGACAGGCCTGCGAGAAGCCGTTCGTGCTGATCCGCGACCATGTCCTGCTGCCCTTCGCCAGCCGGATCGCCGAGGTCGATGCCGAACTGGCAGTGCGCCTGCCGGATCACGAAATCGAACGCATCGTCAGCCTGGTGCCGGACGCCTGGCTGGTCGACGAGCCTGCATTCGATACGCCGGCCGCCTACCGCCAAGCCTACGTCGATTACTTCATCCATCGCCTGCGCGTGCGCGCGGCCTTCGTCCAGGAGGCCGTCCGTGCCCACGCTGCATACCTATGATTACGCGGTGATCCGGGTCGTTCCCCGGGTCGAGCGCGAAGAGTTCATCAACGTCGGAGTCATCGTCTCCTGCCCGGGTGCCAGGCACCTGGAGGCGGCGATCGAGATTGATCCGGCGCGCCTGCACGCCTTTGCTCCCAGCCTGGACCTGGAGGCGTTGCGGCCCTGGCTGGATGCCATCGTGGCGATCTGCCGCGGGGAAGCCGGCGCCGGGCCGATCGCGCAGTTGCCGGCGCGTGCGCGCTTCCACTTCCTCACCGCCAAGCGCAGCTCGGTGGTGCAGATGTCGAGCACGCATGTCGGCCGCACGGCAGATCCGGCGGGCGTGGTGGAGCACCTGCTGACGAAGATGGTGCGCGTACCGACCGGATGAGCCCACATGGCCCGCTGCGCTCGCCGACCATGGATCGGCGCTACCGGGGTCGCGGGTCCTGCGCGGATACCAGGATGGCCGGGAGCGCCGAGGGCAGCACGCAGCCGTTGATCACCGCCCAGCACTCCGGTCCAGGCCCGGTCCTTTCGTTGATCATGGCGCGTGCCCGCGCACGTGCTCGATCAGCGCGCGCAGCTTGGCCGGTTGGTTGTGCCGGTTCGGGAAATACAGGAAAAAGCCCGGGAACGGCGGCAGGTACTCGTCCAGCATGGTGAGCAGTTCGCCACGGGCCAGGTAGGGCGCGAAGGTTTCCTGCATGCCGAAGGTGATGCCGCCGCCGGCCAGTGCGGAGCGCACCATCAGCAGCATGTCATTGGTGGTCAACTGCGGTGCCACGGTCACGTCGAAGTCGCGCCCGTCTTCAACGAACTCCCACCGGTACGGGGCCACCTGCGGTGAGGGGCGCCAGCCGATGCAGCGGTGCCGGGCAAGCTCACGCGGGTGGGCCGGCGTACCGTGCTCGGCCAGGTAGGCCGGCGTGGCCACCACGACTTCGCGCTGCGGTCCGGTCAAGGGAATGGCCACCATGTCCTGTTCGATCACCTGTCCCAGCCGCACGCCGGCATCGAAGCCGGCCGCGACGATGTCCGATTCATCGTCGGTCACGGTGACATCCAGGGTGATGCCGGGATACCGACGCATGAAGTCGGCAATCAGCGGCCCGGACAGGAAGCGTTCGGCGATGGAGGTCACCGCGACGCGCAGCAGGCCGTGCGGCTGGCCGTCGCTGGCGGTGTCTTCGATGGCCGCAGCGACCACGCGCAGCGGGCCGGCAATCTGGCGGTGCAGCTGTTCACCGGCTTCGGTCAGCCGCACGCTGCGGGTGGAGCGCTGTACCAGCGCGATGCCCAGGCTGTCTTCGAGGCGTCGGATGCCCTGGCTTACCGCAGACCGGGTCACCCCCAGGTGATCGGCCGCCACGCGGAAGTTGTGGCCTTCGGCGACGGCCAGGAACAGGCGCAGGAGGTTGAGGTCGGTATCCATTGGTTACCGATACTAACCATTCTGTCCAGCGTATAGGGAATTCCGTGGACGCCGCGCTCCTCATAGGCTGGCAGCTCCTTCAAACAGACAGCTTCCAGGAGCCTGCCATGAACCTCATCCAGGACAAGATCATCGTCATCACCGGTGCCAGCAGCGGTATCGGCGAAGCCACCGCACGGCTGCTCGCGCACAGCGGCGCCACCGTGGTGCTGGGCGCCCGCCGCATTGATCGCCTGCAGCAGGTGGTGGCCGACATCCAGGCCGAGGGCGGCACGGCGGTCGCGCACGCGCTGGATGTCACCGCGCGTGAGCAGGTGCAGGACATCATCGACCGCACGGTTGCCGCGTACGGACGGGTCGACGTGATCATCAACAATGCGGGCGTGATGCCGCTGTCGCCGCTGGCCGCGCTGAAGGTCGAGGAGTGGGACTGGATGATCGACGTCAACATCCGTGGCGTGCTGCACGGCATCGCCGCGGTGCTGCCGCAGATGCAGGCGCAGGGCCACGGCCAGGTGATCAACATCGCCTCGATCGGTGCGCATGCGGTGTCGCCCACCGCAGCGGTCTACTGCGCTACCAAGTACGCAGTCTGGGCACTCTCCGAAGGCCTGCGCCAGGAGAGTCCTGCGATCCGGGTGACCACGATCAGCCCGGGCGTCACCACCTCCGAACTGGCCGAGAGCATCTCCGATGCGCAGGGGCGCGAAGAAATGCGCAGCTTCCGCGCAACCGCCATTCCCGCAGAGGCGGTGGCGCGCGCTATCGCGTTCGCCATCGCCCAACCCGCCGACGTGGATACCAGCGAGATCATCATCCGGCCTACGGCCAGCCCGTACTGAGTCCGACGCGCGCGCTCAAACCGGGACCGGTGCGTCCGCCGCGATCAGTTTGAGCTGCTTCAGCTCGGCCCAGAAATCGGCCGGGATCGCGATCGCCATCGACTCCACGTTGGCGCGTACCTGCTCCGGCGTACGCGCGCCGGGGATGATCGAAGAGACCACCTGCGGGGCATCGGCGAACTGGAGGGCGGCGGTGCGGATGTCGATGCCGTGGCGCTCGCAGACTTCGGCGATCTTCGCGCGCTTGGCGGGCGCCCATTGCGGAATCGGACCGCCATACAGATAGCGCTCGCGTCCGGTGAGGTAGCCGGCCAGCAACGGTGAACCGACCATCACCGACACGCCCCTTTCCGCCAGCCTGGGGAAGGTGTCGTGCAGGGTGGCTTCGTGATCCAGCAGCGAGTACTGGCAAGCCAGGAGCATGATGTCTGGATCGGCTTCTGCTACGGCGCGCAGCGCCGGCTGGGGCCGGTTCACGCCAAAGCCCCAGCCCTTGATCAGGCCTTCTTCGCGCATCCTGGTCAGTTCGGGCATGGCACCGCGCAGGGCCTCGGAAAAACGCTGTTCCCACGGCATGCCGAGGTCTTTTTCGTTCTCCGGCGAGAGGTCGTGGATGTAGACGATGTCCAGCTGGGAGACGCCAAGCCGGTTGAGGCTGTCTTCAACCGAACGCCGCGCGCCATCAGCGGAGTAGTCGTATCGATAGTGGAACGGGGCGGGGTCATGCCAGTTGGTTTTCTGCAGCGGGCCCGCGGTGCCGGTCAGCAGGCGGCCGACCTTGGTGCTGAGCGTGTACGCATCGGCGGGATGGGTGTGCAGTTCGTGGCCCATCCGCCGTTCGCTCAGGCCCAGCCCGTACCAGGGCGAGGTATCGAACAGGCGCACGCCCGCCGCCCACGCCGCCGCCATCGTGGCATCGGCCGCCTCGCGGGTGGTCGGTGCCAGGCTGCCGCCAAGCGGCGCCCCGCCCAGTCCCAGCCGAGTGGGTGGACGGTAGCGGCTGCCCTTGGGCGTTGCACGCGGGGTGGCCTGGTTGCCCGTGCGCGGGGTACCGCGGGTGGGTAGCACGCTGCCCGGTGCCGGCGATTGGCCGAACAGGGGAGAGGCGGCCATCATCGCCGCGCTGGCCGCGGCAATCGAAAGGAACTGACGACGTGAGTTCACTGGTGTCTCCTGTGGAGGAAGGCGTTCAGGGCGCTCGCAAGCCGTTCGACCATAGCGTGGGGACGTGTCAACGCGGTGGGAACGGGATCGCACCGCGACCGCTGATGACGATCGTCGGTGGGTGACGACCGTTGGTCGTCACGCTGTTGCTTTCCGCTGCGCTCGCCGAGCATGGCTCGGCGCTACCAGGGCGCGTGCGGTCCGGTAGTGACGGCCGCTGGCCGTCATGCGGATCCGGTGCGGCGTCAGTGCGCCAGCAGGCGCGCGTACAACGCGGCGCCGTAATGCGGCGCATGCAGGGGTGCGCGCAGGACAAAGTCCGGGCTTGCCGCGTGCAGCGCGTCAGCGAACGGGTGCATCAACGCGTCACCGACGCTGAATGCACCACCGGACCAGGACAGCGGCACCGGCTCGCCGGGCTGGAAGCCCAGGGTGACCCGCAACGCCTCGCCGATCGTCGCCAGTTCATGCCCGGCACGCTCGAAGATCGATGCGGCCACCGCATCGCCGGCCAGTGCGGCCTGCGATACCAACGGTGACAGCTGCGCCAGTTCGCCGCGCGAGCCATGGCCTTGGCCATACACATGCGCACAGATGTCCAGGTCGTGCTCTCCCAGCTTGAAGTGTTCGCGCAGGATCACGTGCAACGGGCCGCGCGGCAGCCGCCCGTCACTCATCCGCGAGAACGCGTTCAGGCCCTGCACGGCAATCCAGTACGCCGACCCTTCATCGGAAAAGGCTTCGCCCCAGCCACCGGCGCGCGCCGACGCATCACCACGCCGACCGTAGCCCATCGATCCGGTGCCGGCGATGATGTTGATGCCGTCCGCACAGGCCAGCGAGCCGGCCCAGCCACATACCATGTCGTTGTCGCAGGCATAGCGCGCATGCCCCAGCACCTGGCCGGGTATCGCCTGCAGCAGGGCGGTGGCGCGACTGTCTTCGCCGTACGCCGGAAGCCCGAAGAACGCCTGGGTGATGTCGGCGCTGTTCGCCTGCACCTGCGCCAGCACCGCCTCGATGCCCGCACCGAGGATCGCACGCACCCCGTCCAGCCCCACCTGCGGATGGTAGGTGGTGCCCAGCTGGGCTTCGGCGAGCAGGCCAGCCTGTGCATCGATCAGCGCAAACCGGGTCTTGGTGCCGCCGCCGTCCACGCCCAGGTAGAGCGGGGCGGTCATGCGTCCAGCGCGTACAACTGCACGCCCTGTACCACGCGGTTGACGATGCCGGCCGGGTTCGGATTATCCGGCGTCACGCCGCGCTCCAGTGAATGCAGCAGCGCGTAGATCTGTGCGGCGGCGACATACGGCCACAGCAGGTCCACGTCTTCGGCACGTTCCAGTCCGTGCACGGCCAGGGTGTCCTGGAGCGCTCCGGCGCGCGGCTGGGCGCTGATCTCGACCACGCGCGCCGCACAGCCATCGCGGCGCAGTTCGTCGATCAGGTCATGGTCGTAGCGGCGGGTATACGGATCATTGGAGACGAACACGATCACCAGGGTGCTGTCGGTGACGAAGGTCTTCGGGCCGTGGCGGAAGCCCAGCGGCGAATCGAAACAGGTCACCACCGCGCCATTGGTCAGCTCGCCCAGCTTCAACGTGGCTTCGCGCGCCAGTCCCTGCAGCAGTCCGCTGCCGAGATAGACCACGCGGTCGTGGCGGGCTGCGGCGAGTTCCTGCAGCAGCGGCATCGCGCCTTCGATCACGCCGTCGGTGGCGCGGGAAATCGCTTCAATGCGGCCATCCAGCGCCGCAGCCGGCGACAGTGCGGCAAGGGTTGCATACATCATGCAGCTGAAGCTGGAGGTCATGGCGAAGCTGGTGTCGTGGGTCTGCTCGGGCAGCAGCAGGGTCATCGCCTGCGCGACCGGGATGCGGGCCAGCGCACCGGCCGGGTTGCAGGTCACCACCAGATGGCGGATGTCGCTCACCAGCGCTTCGGCCAGTTCCACCGCAGCCAGGCTTTCCGGACTGTTGCCGGAGCGGCCGAAGGACACCAGCAGCAGCGGCTGGCCAGGATCCAGGTACAGCTGCGGGGCGCAGACGATATCGGTTGTGGGCACCGCATCCACGCGCGCGGCGAGCTGGCGGTCCAGCAGCGGTGCGAGGCATTGGCCGATATAGGCCGAGGTGCCGGCGCCGGTCAGGATCACGCGCGCCCTGGGATCATCCACCAGCGGGGCGATGAAGGCACGCAGTTGCCCGGCCAGCGTGTCCACCAGCGCATGGGTGGCCCGCAGCATGGCCGGCTGCTGGGCGATCTCGCGCGCCGTCCACAGCGCGCCCTTCGCCTCCAGCAGGGGTTCTGGGAATCCGAGGATTTCAGGAGAGGTCATGGTCTTGGCATGCATGGTGGTAGTCATCGAGGACAGCGCTGATATGGGCCATGGCCAGGGACTGCGGATCGAACGTAGCAGTTCCATCGCGCACTGCGTGCAGGGCATGGGGAAGGTATTGGCTGACGAGCGGCAGCGGCGGCGGATCGGCACGCAGGTTGTCGAACAGCTGTACGCGCGCAGCTTCGATGGCGGTGTCCGGCCAGTAGTAGCGGATGCGGTCGCTGAGGCTGTACTGCAGGTCGGTGGACAGCGCACGTCCGGCGCCGTGGTAGTAGCGCTGCCAGTAGCCCTGCGCCTCCTGCATGCGGCGCAGGGTGACTTCGCGCAGGCGCGCGCGCTTGCCCTCCTCGATCCACTCGCCTTCGATCGCATCCAGTGCCCACAGCGCTTCGCGCAGGGCGAAGGTCAGGCCGGGGCCGACCTTCAGGATCGCGAAATGGTCGCGCACCAGCGCGGTCAGCGCATCGCGGGTCTGGTAATCGGTCGAATGCGCTTCGAACACCAGCCTGGGCACGGTGGTGACCGAATGGCTGAGCGGCTGCGCCTTGTCGCTGTCGTAGTCGATGACATCGTGGTGGTCGAATTCCACGCCCGGCTGCACCACCGAGGCCAGCACGCGCTGCCAGGCGGCGTCCAGTCCGGCTTCGGCGAAGGCGACCCGGTGCGCCTCGATGGTGGTCAGCGCCGCTGCCGGAGTGGTCAGGGCGAGACCGTCGATCGCTTCGGTCGCGCCGCCCGGAACCGGCACCTCGGTGCCGATCACATACACCGGCGCCTCGCCGCCTGCGCTGGCCCAGGCGTCTTCGGCCGCGCGGCACAGGCGCACCGCGCGCCGCACGATCTCCGCTTCGGGCAGCGGCTCCGGATCGCCCTTGCAGGCCATTGAACAATCCAGGTGGATCTTGCGGAAGCCGGCGGCCACGTACTCGGCCACCATCACCTCGGCCTTGTCCATCGCCGTGGCGGCATCCAGCGCGGTCCATGGGTTGGGCCCCAGGTGGTCACCGCCGAGGATCAGCCGCTCGATATCGAAACCCACCCGCGCGGCGATGCCATGCACGAAGCGCACGAAATCGGCCGGGCGCATCCCGGTATAACCGCCCTCCTGGTTTACCTGGTTGCAGGTCGCTTCGAACAGCAGCAACGCCTGGCCGCTACGCTGGGCGTGGCGCAGGCTGGCTTCGATGACGAGGGGATGGGCCGAGCAGATCGAGGTCACGCCGATGGCGTGGCCCTGCCGGTGCCGCGCGACCAGGTCGAGCAGTGCGTGCATGGGGGAGTCCTTCAGGAAAGAGGGCGTTGTGCCGGTTCGCGCTCGGGTTCGAGCACCAGTAGCAGCGAGGCGACCAATGCCAGCAACAGGCCGACGGTCTTCAACGGACCGGGCACCACGCTGGCGAACAGCAGCGACAGCACGGCGGTGACCAGCGGCGCGCCGGCATTGCTCAGCGGCGCCACCACCATCGCCTTGCCGTGGCGGAACGCATACACCAGCGTCAGTGCGCCGACCGCGTTGAGGATCTGGATGCCGGCGGTCATCCACGGGCCATCCAAGCCCCAGTTGATCGGCTGGCTGAAGTCGGTCATCGCCAGCGCCACCGGCGCCAGCAGCAGCGCACCGACGGTCATGTAGGCGAAGATGCTTTCTGCCCGCACGGTGTCGTTGGCCAGCTTCATGAAGTAGGCCTGCAGGCCCCAGGCCAGCATGATCAACAGCGACTGCAGGAACCAGCCCAGGCCGGCTTCGCCGCTGCCGAAAGAGAAATCCAGCAGCGGCAGTGCGACCAGCGCCAGCACGATCCCCAGCGTACCCTGCCAGCCGGTGCGCTCGCGCAGCAGCAGGAAGGACAGGGCGATGGTGACCACCGGCGACAGCGAGATCACCGGAAACACGAAGTATGCCGGGCCGATGGTCAGCGTATGGAACAGCAGCATCTGCCCGCCTGCACCCAGCAGGCCGATGACCAGCCCGTAGCCGATGGCGCGCGGCGAGCGCTCCAGCTGCCAACCGCCGCGCCACAGGATGTACAACGCCGGTGGCAACATGGTCAGCGCCCATACGCAGTACACCAGCGTATCCGGGAAGCCATGCGCGGCCGACAACGGGGACAGCGCGCCCCATACGCCCCACAACGCGACAGTCGCCAGCGCATAGCCGAGCCACGGGCGGCGTCGCGGCGTAGCGGAGACCGACACGGCGTCGGCATTCATACCACGCTCCCGGCCGGAGTGGCTTGCAGGAACAGGAAGCGTTCGAAGCGCGCGGGCAGGGTAGCCACCGCACCGCCGTCGACCACGCCCAGGTCGGTTTCGTTGAACAGGTCGCGGACCTGCCAGCGGCCGGCCGGCAGGCCGCGCAGCTCGACCTTGCCGTCCCAGCGCGGGGCATAGAAGGTGTAGTACTGCGCACCGTCCTTGCGGATGGCGTGGGCTTCGGGCTTGTCGAAGCCGATGTCATACAGGGTGCCGAGGTACTCGCCCTTGGGCAGCATGTGCGTGTTGTAAAGGCCTACCCAGCGGCGCCACAGCGCCTCGCGTTCGTCGGTCAGCACGAAGCCGCCCGGCGGCAGCGGTACCGAAGGTCGATCGGTGTCCTTGGGCCAGGTGAACTTGCTGGAAATCACCGCGCCGATTCCCACGCTTGAAGCAAAGTCATCGCGGTTGTCGGACAGCTCCACGTGGTCGCCGGCGTAACTGCTGCGCTCGCCGATCAGCGCCTTGATCGACTTGCCCTTGCTGCGCACCTGCCAGGATGACAGCGGGTCCGAGGAGGGGAATTGATCGGTGGCCGGCAGGTTGTGGAAGGCGAACGCGGTGCCGCACGGGCACAGCTCCACCACCGCCTCGGGATTGGCGTCATGGGCGGCGCGGTAGATCGCGTTCCAGAACGTGGCCAGTCCGGTGACCGAGTCGTCCGGGCTGGCGTGTCTGTGCGCCGGATTGTGGCAGGGCGCCACGGCGTTGAGGTGCTGGCCGTCCAGCTTGATGCCCTCGAAACCCCAGTCGCCGATCGCCTTCTTGACCAGCTCGACATAGAAATCGATGGTCGGCTGGTAGGCCGGACACTGGGTGAGCGCGTTCCACCAGGTCACGGTCTGGAAAGCGCCTTCCTTGTCCAGCAGCAGCATGTCCACATGGTCGTGCAGTACGTCGCTGCCCGGATCGGCCGCGAGCGGGGCCAGCCACAGCCGCGGGCGCATGCCGTGCCGGCGGACTTCGGCGGTGAACGCGCGCATGTCCGCGTCACCGCGCGGGAACTTGCGCCGATCGATCTTCCAGTCGCCTTCGTTGGTCTGCCAGCCATCGTCCAGCACCGCCCACTCAAAGCCGAGCTCCTTGGCCTTGGGCAGGGTCGCGTAGATCTGCTCGACGCGGAAATCACGTTCATAACCCCACGCGCACCAGATCGGGGCGAACGCCGAATCCGGTGGGCGCGGGCCTTCGATGCCCTCGCCGCGCATGAACACCTGGTACTGCTGCAGCGGCGCGTAGAAATCGCCTTCATGCACGGCCAGCAGGGTGCGTTCGGTGACCAGTTCCTGCCCCGGGGCGAGGGTCTGCGCCTTCGCTGACTCAACCGCGATGGACGCGCCGCTTGCGGTGCGCTTGACCGGCATGTCCAGTGGGCGCGGCACCAGTTCGACGTGGCCCACGGCCAGGCCCCCATCGCGACGCCAGATATTGGCCACCGGCGTGCCGCCGCCGTAGTCCGATGAATCCATCGCCAGGGTGTTGCGCTGGTCGAAGTCGGCCGCCAGCGGTTGCACCCAGTCGCGGCGATCGGTGTGGGTGGCGCCGGAGAAACTCCAGAAGCCACCGGGCGCGTCGTCGAGCTGGTAGGCGCTGCTGCGCCAGCCTGTCACTTCAAGCGGCACATCGCCGAGGTTGCGGTAGCGCACCTGCACCAGCGCCAGTCCGGGCTGGGCGTCGAAGCTGCTGACCGAGACCTGTTTTTCCACACCCGCCGCGCGCGAGCGACCGGTGAACACCACCTGCCTGCCAGCCCCGTGGCGGGGGTCATCCAGCACATGCGCGGTCTGCTCGACCAGGGCAAAGTCGGTGATATCCCCGCTGGCCAGCAGCAGGGCTTCGCTGGGCTGCCAACCGGTGAGCGGCTTGCCATGGCGCCAGATGCGCGTATGCATGCGCTTGTCCAAGCCGATGGACAGCACGCCATCACCTGCGCGGCCATCGGGGGCGGGTGCAGCGGTGGCAGCGCGCACCCAGGGGGCGGCACTCCAAGCCATGCTGCCTGCCACGCTTCCGGCAATCAGCTTCAAGGCGGTACGGCGTCCGATCGGTGGCATAAGCGTCAACCCGGTGGAGATGGCTAGCATTCTGCGCACGCACCTCAGATTGATGCAAGCGTTTTGTTGCGATATGGTTCGATCAAGTTTCGTTATGTATAAGCGAGGGCGTCATGCGGTGGAACCTGCGTAGCTGGACCGGGTGTGCGGTGGTCGGAATGGTGGTACTGGCGGGCTGTACGCCGGAAAAAACGCCGCCATCAGACCCGAATGCGACCGCCATGACAGAGGGGCGCGGCGGGCCGTCCTATGCGATGGCGGACTTTTCCACGGTGCGCAAATTCGACGCGCACGTGCATGCCAACGACCGTGGTACAGCGCTGCTGGAGCAGGCGCGCGCGGACAACTTCGGGCTGCTCTCCATCAATGTGGATTACCCCGACTTCCCCAGCCTGCAGGACCAGCGCGCGATCGCAGTAGCGCAGGCACGGCAGGATCCCGGGCACTTCCATTGGGCGACCACCTTTTCAATGAAGGGCTACGGCAGTGAAGGCTGGGCCGGCCAGGTCAACGCCGCGCTGGACCGTGACGTGGCCGAGGGCGCGCGTGCGGTGAAGGTGTGGAAGAACATCGGCATGGTGGAAAGGGATGCGCAGGGCAGGGCGATCATGCTCGATGATCCAGGTCTTTCCCCGGTGGCCGAGCACGTGCGCGCGCTGGACGTGCCGCTGATCGCGCACCAGGGCGAGCCGTACAACTGCTGGCTGCCGCTGGACAAGATGACCACCAACAATGATCGCGAGTACTTCGCCAAGCATCCGCAGTACCACATGTTCCTGCACCCCGAGCAGCCTTCGCATGCCGAACTGATGGCCGTGCGCGACCGCTTCGTCGCCGCCCACCCGCAGCTGCGCGTGGTGGGTGCACACATGGCCAGCCTGGAGTACGACGTGGATGTGCTGGCCGCCTTCCTGGATCGTTTTCCGCAGGCCACGGTCGACCTGGCCGCGCGCATGAGCCAGGTGCAGTACCAGTCCAACGCTGATCGCGCGAAGGTGCGCGATTTCTTCATCCGCTACCAGGACCGGCTGCTGTACGGCACCGACCTGACCCAGTCCCCCGGCGCGGATGCGGCGCAGTTCAAGGCGGAAACGCACGCGGTATGGCAGTCGGACTGGCGCTACCTGGCGACCGGCGAGAGCCAGCGGATCGAGGTGCTGGAGGCGGACGTGGCAGGGCTGTCGCTGCCGCGCGCGGTGATCGACAAGGTGTACTACGGCAACGCGGCGCGCGAGTTCAAGCTGTAAGTCGGGCAGCGCCGAGCCATGCCCGGCGAGCGCAGCGGGAAGCAGGAGCGTGACGACCAACGGTCGTCACCCACCGACAGCGGAAGCAGACGGCCAACGGTCGTCACTACCGGGCGGGCGATCAGGCCAGCTGCAGGTCCACGCCCAGCGCACGGCAGGCGTCGGCGACCTCGCCAGGCGCGCCGGTGTCGGTGATCAGCGCGTCCAGCCCGGATACCGGGATGATCCGGTGCAGGCAGACTTTGCCGAACTTGGAGCTGTCGGTGATCGCCACCACCGCACGCGCGGCTTCCACCATCTTGCGGTTGAGCATCGCCTCGGGTTCGTAATGCGTCGTGATGCCGCGCTCCAGGTCGAAGCCATCCACGCCCAGGAACAGCAGGTCCACGTGCAGCGCATCGAGCGCTTCCACTGTCAGCCCACCGTAGAAGGCCATGTTCTTGCGGCGCAGCTCGCCGCCCAGCATCACCAGGTTGATCCGGGTCTTCGGGCTGAGCACGGTCAACACGCCGAAATCGTTGGTGACCACGGTCAGGTCGATGTCCGGAAGCGCCTCGGCCAGCTGCATCGAGGTGGTGCCCGAGTCGATGGCGATGGTGTCGCCTGGCTGCACCATCGCCGCTGCGCGCGCCCCGATCCGGCGTTTTTCATCCAGGTAGGCAGTGCGCTTGGCTTCGTAATGGGGTTCTGCCGCCGGGGCCGGACCCACCGCGCCACTGTCGATGCCGCCGCCGTAGGCGCGCGCCATCACCCCGCGTTCGGACAGATAGCGCAGGTCCTTGCGCACGGTCTGCAGGCTGACGCCGAACTGCTGGGCCAGCGAGGACACCTGCACGCTGCCGTGCTGGCGTACCAGTTCACTGATCTGTTGACGGCGATGGCTGGTGTCCCGGGTGGCGACCATGCAGAAAGCTCCTTTCAAACGTTCCAGAGTATGGCGGTTTTCGTTACATTTCGCTATTGATGCAAAACGAAACCTCATATACGCTCGGTTTCGTTGTTTCACCAGCCAGGCCCCCACAGCCCGCCGTCCTATGCTTCATGCCTCAGGAGAGAGAGCCCGTGAACGCCGTCCGTCCGCACCGCCACTGTCTTTACCATGGAATTGCCCTTGCCCTGCTGCTGCCCGCTACCGCGTGGTCGCAACAGGCCACCGAACCTGTCCCGGCCAACACCTCGACCGGGCAGGCCGCTGCACCCGCAGGCGAGGGCCCGATCGACCTGCAGACGGTCCAGGTCAGTGGCGTACGCGCCGCGCTGGCGCGTTCCACCGAGCTCAAGCGCGATGCGTCCACCGTGCAGGATTCGATCAGCGCGCTGGAGCTGGGCCGGTTCCCGGATGACAACGTGGCCGATTCGCTCAGCCATATCACCGGCGTTTCCATCACCCGCACCGCCGGTGGCGAAGGCCAGAAAGTCAGCGTGCGCGGGCTGGGCCCGGAGTACACCCTGACCACCTTCAACAACCGCATCCTGGCCACCGATGGTGCCGGCCGTGATTTCGCCTACG
>Ga0308158_10003433_pt1 | contig 13974 bp, 8 predicted proteins | sample PhyBR2_FD_201038 | JGI IMG/M metagenome (GOLD analysis project Ga0308158, IMG submission 201038) | Phyllosphere microbial communities from UC Gill Tract Community Farm, Albany, California, United States - DLSLB.R2 | ecosystem: Host-associated > Plants > Phyllosphere > Unclassified | place: USA... | reverse complement strand
CTGTCACGTGCTCACGTGTTGGTTCTCGTCGATACTGTTGCCGAGGAGTTTGATGCCGCTATCTGCTACGGTGCCGCGCAGGAACAAGAAGCGGTCTTGGTGCCGAACACTGACCCGCACCGCCGCTCTTTGACCCAGAACCGGACATTGACGCCCCTTCCCTCGCTTCCCAACTTAGGACCTTGGTTCATCTTTGCGAATGACCGATTTTGAAGCCCGGCTATCCGTTCGCGAGGTCGTGATGGGAAGAATTGCGGCCGGTCCGCTTTCGGGCGCTCGGACGGCCTGAGCGGACGTTTGTTCAGTAAGCCTACGGCGCAGCTACTAGCCCGAATGCTGGCCTTCAGCCCTCGGCTACCTAAAGGCCCGTTGCTTATTTGGGCTTTGGCTCGGGTACGGTTTCCCAAGCTCCACTGCGCCAGCGGATGCTCCCGTGCCGGCGTGTCGCCGACTCGCAAACTATCTCCTGCGCCATCCGCTCGCCATCCGCACCGGCGTCGCCGGCAGCGATATTGCGCGGACCGACCGCTACGCCGATCTGCTCGCCCGGGTAGGATTTCTTGCGCCAATGTTGCATTGTCAGGCTGCTGACCGCGACAAACCGGGTCGGCCCGGCCGCGCTTAGATCGACCAGCCGCTTATATGGCCAGCGAAAGAAGTTGGTGCCACTGTCGAGGATCGGAAGGAATAAATAATCGGGCTCATAGGCGCGGATCAGCGGCTCGATTCCGGCCATCATCAGGTCTTGGCAGATCAGCACAAGGCAGCGTCCCAGTCCCTCGACATCCCCGATGGTGATCGCATTCGACCAGCTGATCTGCTCCATCAGCTGCTTGGCCTTGCCAATATCTTTGATTTCAAGATTGGCGAATGTGGTCTCGAGCATGTCGTATGCGACCAGCTTGCGATGCGACCATAGAGGCGCGCCAGCACCGTTGACAATGTACGACATATTCCACGGCGGTTCGCTGCCGTTGGCTTCGCCGCCCGAACCGCAGACGATCAGCCGTGGTCGGTCACCAGACGAGGTCGCAAGGCTGTCGCGCATCGCCTCGACATCCGCTGGCGCAACCACAAGCTCAGGCAAGAGGAGGACGTCGGTATCGCCAAGATCGCTAAGCATGCCAGCGAATATGTCATGTGGCGCAAAGCCAGCACCTTGTTCGACATCGATGTAGAAAGTGCCATCATCTTCGCGAACACGCGCGACGAGATCTCCAGTTGCCTCGGCAAGGGGCGCGAGCGTGATAGCCTCGCTGCCGCTGCGCCCAAGCCGCGGCGGAACGCCCCGCGCGACGCCCTGCCCGACTACGGTCACCGCGACTTCGATCCTGCGACCATCTTCCTCGATGGCGAGCGGGACGACAGCACAGGCAACGAACTGGTCAGCAAGAGAGAAATTGCTGGTTTCCAGCGGCCCGCGGGTATTGCGGGCAAAGGGCCCACGCGGCACGAGGCCGCGCTCGTTCGTGGCGGCGTAGAGGCCGGCGATCGTGCGCTTGTCGCGGGCGGCGATCGCCCAGCCAGGCGGCGGCGCAAGTGTGGAACGCGCAAGAAGGGTTCGCGGATGGATAGTCAAAAACGCGTCGTCGATCGCCCGCATAGCGCCCAGCAAGAGGCCCGCGCGGGTCTTGCGGCCTTTTTCGCTTGCCTGATCGCTCCAATAGTCGCCCAGAACCTTGACAACCTTCGCCACAGCGTCGGCGCCGTCGTCCTGCTTGAGAGCCGTTTCGAAAGCGTCGTAGACTGTCTCGGCGGTGTTATAGGCGCCGGCCAGATGGGTACGCCGCACGGCCGGCGAATTTACATGCTGCCAGATTACCAGGAACAAGTCAGCGGGGGTCGTAAGCGTGCCCCACGCCGCCAGCAACCGACTCATTCGTTTTCATCCTGATCTGCGCTGCCGGCCTCGGCGAGTGCCTCGCGCAGTTGAATGGTAAGGCGGCGGGGTAGCCCGCCAAGCTGCAGCCGGTCGGCGAGCTGCTCGTAGTCAGCTAGCAATTTGGCATTGATTTCCGCATCAGCAAAATCGCCTGTCCGGACATGGCGCTTCGCCCAGATCCGGAGCACTCGCGATGTCGCTTCGCTGAGACGTGCAAACATAGGCAAAGCCTCGTCGGGAGACAGATTGCGCACCGCGCGGACGAGTTGATTGGCGACGAGCGCGAATCCAAGTGCGGCTTGGGTCGTGCGCCCATAAGGCAGCGACCGACTAAGGCGCGGGTCGCCGAACAGCGTATTGCCCAATCGGAGCGCTGTGTTAGCTCGGTCGGGCGTGTCGAGTAGCAACGTGACGATTGGGGCGAGGCGTTCGATGTCGCGCAATACTGCGCGCGGCTGCATGGCGATCGCTGCCATCAAATGCGCGCGTCGTGCTTCAGCCTCGGCATCGAGCTCGGCCAAGGTTAGTAGAGCCTCAGCGCCAAGCGTCGAAAGTCGCCGGTCGGCGCTGTCGCCGACTTGGTTAAGCAACCGCTCGAACTGGAGCTGCGCTTGCGTGGCATCGCCAAGGCCAAGCGCGGCCCGCGCACGCAGATCGGCGACGGCAGCGCGGATATAGGCGATCTCGTTGGCGCTCGCCTCAATACGCGCGGCCTCGTCGGCGAGCCGCTCGGCGCGGTCGGCACGATCGTGCAAAACCGCCATGTCCTCGCTGTCGCGCGCGAACAGTGCCATCGATATTAAATTTCGGGCTCGGCGGAGCAAAATGCCGGCGTCTTGGCTCCCCTCGGATAGAACTCGTTCGACGCGCACGAGCCGCTCGACCTGAGCTTCGACTGTACGGTCAAGCCGGAAGCTGAACTCTTCGGAGGCATCGACAAAATCGATGCGCCAATCGCCTTCACCGATCGCATGCATCTGCTCGATCAATTGCAGCGTCCGGTCTTCGAGACGGCGGATCTGGGCTTCGTCTTCCTCCCAGCTGCTATCGATAAGCTCGGTGGTCGTTGCCACCAGCGCGCGGACATAGTCAGGATCAAGCTCGAGCGATGGGTCGGCGTCGATGGCACCGTCGAGATAGCGCTCAATTTCCTCAAGCGCGCGGTCGGGATCCGCGGTTTCGAGCTCCCGCAGATAGTCGATGGTGACGATCGTCGGCTGAAGCCGGGCGCGCACCGCATCACTCCAGGCAGGGTCGATCTTGAGCCGCGGCAAGTCGCGGCCGAGCAAATCTTCGCTCAGGCGCATATAGGCCCAATTCAAATCGCCGGCGGCATGTTCGCTGGAAGTAAACGGCGCCAGCGATTCATAATAAGGCACGCCAGAGGAGGCGGGCACCGAAAGGCTGTTCAGATCGGCTTCGACGCGCGTAGGCGGGAGGCCGGCGCGCCGCAACTCGCGCAGCGCCCGCGACCGGGCATCAGCTTCCTCAGTAGGGCGTTCCTTGGAAACGCGCATCGGCACCACGCGAACCTCGACGGCCTCTCCGCGCGCGCCAACGATCGACGCGGCGACGTGAGCGCTGCCTTCAATATTTTGGCGATTGAATACGAAGCAAAGATAGACGCTATCTGGGATCTGCATGGTGCAGATGCCCGCGACATCGGCGAGACCGGTGCGGCTGTCGATCAGGACTAAGTCATAATGGGCGCGACACCAGCGCCCAATCTCGTGAATCAAATTGCCGCCGGCATAATCGTCAAAGAAATCCGTCCAATTGAAGCGAGACAGCGCCTCCGCATAGCTAGAAGGCTCAGGGCAGCTGATACGGGGACTGCCGGCAGTTACGACATCAAGCTTAGCGCCATTGGGCAAGCGCCGCTGCTCGATCAGAGGATGCACACAGCTACGAAACGCTTCATGGGCGCGATAGGGCGCAAGGCGCTCCTTGAGCTCGTGGGGATTGCGCGCGCCTTCGACAGCCAAGCGCCATCCCCAAAATAGGTCTAACACGCCCGGCGCCTTGCGGATGCTCGCGGCGCCGCGCTGGTCGATCAGCCCGCGAAAGTAATAGGGCAGGCCCGGCGCCTCGAGATCCCAGTCCATGACCAGCACTCGGCTGCCATTCATCGCAGCGATGAATGCGCAATTGGCCAACGCCATGGTTCGCCCGACGCCGCCCTTGAACGAAAAGAAGGTCGCGACCTTGCCGGCCGCGGCGGCCGACGCAGGGCGTCGCGGGTTGGGGGCCATTCAGGCCGCCTTCCGAGGCTTGCCGTCGCCGATCACCGGCAGCTTGCGCAGATGCGGCGGCGCTTCCTCGGCCAGTTCGGCGATTACCGCATCCATAGTCTCGCCCTTGCCGCCGGCATCGACAAGCGGATGAACGCCGCGATCGAGCAGCATGGCCTTGGCGGCGGGGGTCAGTTTGTTGACGCCGCGCGTGCCTTGCTGGTGGGAGACTACCAAGCCGCGCTCGCGCAAAACCGCGAGCTTGCGACTGACGGTTTCGACTGCTTCCGCCGCCATGCGAGCAAGCGTTACGCCGTCCTTGGCGCCACTGAGCATTGCGCGAAGATAGGGCAAATAGCGCTTATCCTCGAGAGCCGCGCTAAAGCCTGCATCGACGCGGGTGTCGAGCGTGCGCGCCGCGAGGAGATGTGCAAACGCAATCTGGCCCAGCAGAAAGGCGGCAGCGGTCGCGGAATCGCCCGAGCCGCGCACTCCGGCGCGCGCCGCCGGAGGCGCTGCGGCCAACGCCTTCTGGAAGAAATCGCGTATTTCACACTCTACATTTTCTAGAGTGATTGTCGGCGAACCCTCAAGCGCCGCGCGGACATGGTCAGCGACCATCGTCAGCACGCCTTCATGCATCGATGCAGCGCCCGTCACGCCAAAGCTGTCTAGAGCCTGGGCAAGAACACCCTTCATTGAGGGGTTATTGATTTTTTCCGGCATGCCCACACAATATGCGTCCTCACGCTCATTATCAAGAAGCGATCAATAGCAGCCCCGCGCTTACCAAATGGTTGCACGTCGGCAACGACAGCTGCATTCGCTCGGCACGCCGAGCTACATCCCCTCACAGAGCGAACCAAAATCCCACACTCATCAGCCCAGCTGAATAAAAGGCGCTCCGAGGCCGGGCCAATGTGCACCCTCAGATTGCGCCGCGGCGCAGCCCTTCGGTCAAGGTCAGCCTCGTTGCAACCCAGCGACACGCTGGCGACGAGCATAGCTGCATTGGCTATCGCGGCGGTAGCCGGCCTGCCCTGACTGGTCGCTGGAGCGCCCCCTCACGATCGCGATTAGTCGCGGTCTGTCCGACCCCGCCTTACGCTGCCCGCTAGCCGCCGAACTACCTTGACGACCGAGCGTGCCGTTCTCGCAGAATCGATGCGGATAGAGCGGCATCAGGCAGTAACGATACTGTGCGGCTGAGGTCGGCCGGTTTTAGACTGAGACATCTGTCGCTCGCAATGAACGAATGGCGGAACATCGGGAGCCCGGGTTGGCTAACGAATCGCCGGTTATGGGCGAACGCGCCTTGACTTACGGCTTTCGACCAGACCCACAATCCGCCGTTCAGCGTCGTCGCGGCAATCCCCACGTTCAGACGCTTGTTAAGGTGGCCTAATCAGCATCTCTGACGGCCGCACACCCCCACCCACATAGCTCGTGGACAATCGGCGGTGGCCGCCTAATCTCAGTTCATGCGGATCTTCATCAGCTCGCGCAGCGATTGATAGTGAAGGGATAGCGGCTGCTAGCCGCCCCGTTCGCGTCCGCCGCCGTTTGCGGGGGAGAAGTCCCGTTGATAGACGTTGGAGACGGATTGTCAGGAGAGTGGAACAGGTGACGGGCACACAGGCAATCGAGAGCCAGGACATCACAGTCGGCGGCATCTTTCAGGCTTTCTATGCCGTGCCGGACTACCAGCGCGAGTATGTCTGGAAGACCACTCAAGTCGAGCAGCTGCTTAGCGACATTCTGAGCGAGATGCCGGCCAAGCCGTCGGACGGTCCGCCCGCTGAATACTTCATAGGCAGCATCGTCGTGTGTCCAAACGCCGCCGGCGTCTTGGACCTTATCGACGGCCAGCAGCGCATGACGACCCTGTTCGTGACCTTGTGCGCGATCCGCGACCGGCTCGAGGCGCTTAAGGACACGGTCGAGACGCCCATTAACGGGCAACTCTCATCGCAGAGCATGGACGACTGGGGCAAGTCCCAGCACCGCTACCGGCTTGATCTCCAATACGAGGACGCCCAAGGCGTGCTCGCGAAGCTTGTCGGGCGCGAGCAGACGGGGGTGAAGTTCGGCACCAACTCGGCCGAGAACATTGCCAACGCGTACACCACCGCCGCGCAGTTCCTCACCCGCGAGCTAGGCGATGATCCGGATCGGGTGCGCGCCTTCTACGCCTACTTCATCAACCGAGTGAAGCTGATCCGGATTAAGACGGACGGCGTGACAAAAGCGCTCAAGATTTTCGAGACAGTCAACGACCGCGGCCTGAGCCTCGACTCGATGGACCTGCTGAAGAACCTGCTCTTCGTGCGGACGAGGCAGGGGGAGTTCAGCCGCCTGAAGCTGGTCTGGGACGAGCTGCAAGCCGAGCTGAGGCGCTCGGGCGAGAAACCGTTGCGATTTCTGCGCTACTTCATCTTCAGCCGGTACGAGGTGGAGCAGCTCCGTGAAGACGGCATCTATGATTGGCTCAAGCGGAACGAGGCGCGGGTTGGTTTCAGCAGCGAGCCGATCGCGTTCGCGCGCGAGCTTGTTGAGGCCGCCAAGGCCTATACTCAGTTCCTCGCGGGAAGTGGCCAGGACGGACAGGCTCGTCCCGCGCTGCAGTCGATGCGGCTCCTCGGCGGGAGCGCGGCCCGGCAGCACCTCATCCTGCTCCTGGCAGCGCGTCACCTTCCCGACGGGCTGTTCGACCGGCTTACGCGGGAGATTGAGAACCTGTTCTTCACCTATGTGGTAACGCGCGAGCCGACCCGAAATTTCGAACGAGATTTCGCGCGCTGGGCGCCTGAGGTGAAGGCAGTTTCGTCGGCGGAAGAGCTCGGCGCCGTTATCGACCGCCGTTTCCGACCGGCCAGAGCCGCACTCGCGTCACGCTTCGCCGAAGCGTTTGGTCGCCTGCAAGCCTGGGATCTCCAGGCCTACCGACTGCGCTACGTGCTTGCCAAGTTGACGCAGGCGGTCGAACTCGACGCCTATGGCGAGACCGAGGGCACGCGTTGGCTGAAGCGCTACGCCGAAGGGGCCGCCTACCAGATCGAGCACATTTTCCCTGTTGCTGCGACGCCTGAGTGTGTCGCCGAGTTCGGCGACGCCAGCGGCAGCTGGACGCAACGTCTAGGCAATCTTACGTTGGTTGAGCAAGGCATCAATTCGTCGCTCGGTAACCAGCCGTTCTCGGCAAAGGTGCCGGTCTACGCCCAGTCGCAACTCCTCCTCACCCGAGCGATAACGGAGAAGCCGAGGGTCGGGATTAACACCCGCATCAATGCGGCCGTAACCGACCTCGAACCGTTCGATCGATGGACGCCCGTCGAAGTCGATAACCGACAATCGCAACTTGCCGGGCTCGCGGCGGCGGTGTGGGACGTGCCCGCCGCGGCTCCGGCCGCGCTGACGGCGATTAAGGCCGAGGCCCTGTCATGACGACAAGCGACGTTACTGGCCGGCGCGTATGAGGCAATGGCGATTTCTGGGCCTGAACTCGAGCGGGCGATCGCCGGGACTGTGCGCGCATGGGCGGACGAGCACTTGGCCATTGCCCAATCATATAAGGTCAATGCGTTCGGGCGTGGCGAGATTGAGCTCCGGTCGAAGCAGGCTGAGGCCACGGGCGAGGCTTTGATCTTAATGTTGCAGTTTAACGATGCGAAGCGCCACGTCTATTTGACCAACATCTTCTTGCCGCAGTCGCTGCGGCGCCGGGGCATTGGCAAGGCGCTCATGGCCGCGATCCGGGCGGCCGCGAACGCACGCGGCTACCACCTGTTCGCGACGGACATTGTTACGACTTTCTACGAGCGACTGGTGCGCCGCGGCGCGGCGATCGTGATTGAGGACGACATGGTGATGATTACGCCAGAAACGGACCTGACCCACCATCACGATTAGGTCGGGCTGTTCTCCCGTCTTGCGACCGCATCGCTTCCCGACAACTTGGCAGTGGCGACCTAGAAGCGGTCATTCGACGGTTTCATCGCGCTCATCAACTCCGGCCGCTCATGCATCAGGGTTAATGGCTTACATGAAGAGGCGGTATGGATAGACGCTTCGCGGCAGGTCCGGTACATTGGCGATTGTTCGCGCCAGACGTTGCGAATAGCGGATGCTCACCGGAACCGGATCATAAAGCGCGTCATTGTTCCAATCCATCTTTGTAAGCGCCAGCGCTTCCCGCGCAGTCAGTTCGAGCGGGCCGCTGCCCGCATGACGGATAATCTGGAGCGGCTTCGGAATGCTCTTTTTGCCCTGATAATAATCGCCCTTGGTCGAGACCTCGGGCGCATTTCCAGCTACCCAGACCAGAGCTGATGTGCCGGATCGTATCACCATCGTGCCTCGCGGCACCGGATAGCCTGACGGCCAGCTTGGCGGGCTTTGACGACCCGATTTGATGAGCCAGACACCACGCCAGCTAGCCGAAGTGTTTATCTCGACGCACTCGATCTCGGCAACCCCGGTGAGCGCGTCAAACGCGCCCGCAATCTCCTCCTCCTTGAACGCCGTGGTTTTGTGAATGACCATTCGCTTGGGAAGGTTGCCGCCGTTGCGCCCCTGATAGAGCTCAAGGCTGCGAGCAAGGACGGCACGCATGTCGTCACGGCTCAGAAACGGGTTGCGACGCGCCTCGGCGACGTCCGCGACCGGATCGCGCGCCTCGAACGCCACGAACTGCATACCGCCCCCGTCCATGTCGAACACCTGCGAACAGCACGTCACATAATGGGCCTCGCGCTGATCACCACGCAGCGCATAAGCAAGGCCGATATAGGCGGTGTCTAATGGCACGCCGTGAAGGGGAGCCAGCTTCCACGGCGTACCCGCCGCCTTGACGTAGAGGGCGGTGGCAAGACGCCAAGCAAGCGATGCCTTGTGATTAAACGTGAAGACCCGGTCGTTCAGGACTTGAGTGGGAATGTTGAAGCGCGCGCCAAATGCCTTGAGCGCGTCGTGCGCATCGAAGACCTTGCTGCGGGTAGCGGGCGCCCATGCGTCGGGAAAATGCACTAGCGCGACGTCAAACGTGTCCCGGACTGAGTCCAGCCTGCGCAGGGCCGCCTCCATTGCAAGGAACAGCCTCGCCTGTGGATCGCCGTCCCCCGGAAGCTGCGACAGATGGTCGGGCCACTTGACATGGGCTTCCGCCGGGGCAGCCTCCAGCGCCACATGGAAAAGCCGCTCGAAGCCCGGATATTCTGGGACATATTCGGAACGGTCGGACGCCCGGTACACGCTGCGCAGCGATGCCATTAAGGCGCCGCGCTGCCGGAACCCGCTTTCAGGTCCGACTGTGGCGATGCGGATCTTGGAGGTGTATCCGCCGAACGAGCCCTTTGAATATGGCCCAAAGTTCAGAAGCCCGCGGAGCGGATGAACGTCGACATGCGTTGCGTCGGAGGGCGAGAATGAGAGATCAGGCTCGTCGAGCAACGTGAACGGCGGCAGCTTCGACACTAGCGCAGGGTTGACCATCATCTATTCCTGTCGAAATATGCGTGGTGATGGCCAGCACGGCTCCAGCCGGTGTAACGGGACAGTTCGAACACCCCGTCAATCCCGGTGCCATCCTCCAGTCCGACCGCCCGCGCCGGTTCGCGGGCACCCGTCAGAAGCTGTGACCAGGCATCGATGATTGCGGCCCAATTTTTGTTGTAGCGCTGGGCCCAACGCTCGCGCCGCCAGTCACCCGAGGGATCGCCGCCACGCTCAAAACGTGCGCCGATCGAGTCGGCGTTTGCTGGGTCGTCTAGGGAGGAAGTGTCAGTGGCGTCGGGCCTCGGAATCTGGACAAACGTATAGGGCTCGAGCCCGCACCACCACCGATTGTCAACCTGCTCGAGCTTGACGGTAACGCCTTCCTGGAAGGGGAAGCCAAGCTTGGGTACCTTGCCCGTGAGCGCACTTCCATAAGCATCCCTCAACTTTTTTAGGGTCTGCTCGTCTCGCCGGAGCCGGTCCCCGTTGTCGCCGTCGCGGAGTGTTGCGACATCAAGTGAATGCCCGGCACGTTTGAGGCGCGGAATGAAAGGGCGTCGCCTCGCGAGCGCGCGGATTAGGGCGTCATACAAGAGACCAAGCGCCCAACTGTCCTTTGCGGGATCCAAGGCGATCTCGCCTGCAAGGCTAGCACCGAGGGGGGAGAGAGCGGTGAGCAACTCCTTGTCGTTGCCGAAGACTGCGAGTTCGCGTCCGATTGAGGCGATCGTAGCGCGGCAATTCTTCTCTTTGAGAAGCGCTCTGATCTCGGCCGCCGAGGCGGCCGAGGTGAGCGTCAGACGCCGGGCCGTGCTCGGCATCTTTTCGATTAGCAGCGCCGAGTAACGAAGCACCGGGAACATTCGGGCTTCCGCGGTCGGAATCTGGACCGGCACGAGGCGCGGAGTCGGCCTGCCCTCCATCACCCAATCATAGAGCAGGGTCGGGAGGTCTGCAGTCTTGACGACGTCGGCCGCCAGCTCATCAAAAGTAGCGCATTCTACGACCGCCACATCGACGCCGAGGTCTTGCGCACGGGTCAGTAACGAGGTGACGGCAGGGAGCAGTCGCGTCGCCGAGGATGCGAGCCAGTAGAGGCCATTCGGGAACGGGGACGGACTGTCGAGGACCATGTTCAACGCTTCCATGATCGACGCGTCGCGCCCGCTATAGCCCACAAACATAAGGCCGTAGCGCTTTCCGGCTTCGACTAGAACGTGCCGCATGCGTTCGTCCTGCGTCTCCAGTTCGGATCCTGTATTCTTGATCGCGATTGACTGATAGTCGCCGTGTAGCTTCGCGACGAGCGGCCAGTCGGACTCGTTGAGGCACCTCATGGCGCGATCCGCGGAGTCGATTGCCGCGACCGTCGGACGAATCTGAGCGGCCACCGGGAGGCGGGCGTTGGCCGTCACCGTCGCATCTTCGACCAATGGATCGAAGTTGGTCGTGAAAACGCAATCGACCATCCCGGCGGCGATCAGGCCCGCGAGCACCTTGTGCCCAAAACAAGGCGTCCCCTTGGCGATGGCGTCCTCGATATACTGACGGCGGTGCCGAGGCTGGGGGTAGACCGCCTCAAAAGCCGCCGCATATTCGGTAGGATCGCCATCGGGCGGCAGTATCGCAGACTGCCTGAAATAAGCGTTGATCCGGTCTATCCAGATCTGATCCGCCGTATCGATCTCGCGCTTCGACAGGTTGGCCTCACAGCAGAAGATCTGCGCCTTGAAATCGCGGATCATCGAGTAGCCCGTTGGTATCCCCGAAGCCGCGGATGCTCCGGCCCCCAAGAACCAGCCCACCAAATTCGGCCGGAGCGCAAAGGCAGTAGCGAATTGAGCGGTCGACAGTATCGGGAGGGACGTGATGGTATTCTTCCTTCAAACCTAATCAAGCAAACGCCATCTTTTGGGATGGCGGATCAGCTGTAAAGGCAAAACGTCCGGATAACGGCCGACCTATTGCGTGAAATTTCGTTTGTCCGTCTCTCTGCTTCCGGCTGGTCCTGACGCCTATTAGAAATGGAGAGAGCTAAAAATACAACGCGCTTTCATCGGTCGGGGTCATTCTGCAAGCCAATCGTCTAGCATCTTGAGGGCGACCGCGAAATTGCGCCATTCGTCAGGACCTCCGCGGTGAATGATTCCGACCACACCATTGTCACTATCAAGCACTGGTCCTCCTGACATCCCTTGGCCGAGCGTTTGGGTCACCTCCACGTAGTCGACGCCACTCCGAACGGTTCGCGCAGCAACGGTCCCGCCTCGCAGGTTGATTCCTGCGCCGGGCGCGTATTCCGGATAGCCGATGGCAGTCACATGATCGCCAGGCTGAACAGTCTGCACTGACCGCGTAAGCTCGAAATACTCGGTCGCCGCGATGTCGTGTTCGAGGAGCGCCAGGTCGCGGGGTAGGTCCGCCTTCAACACGCGCGCCTTAAACTTGTTTGCCGGCTTAGACGGATGATAGATTTCGACCTCGGATGCATGCTCGACGCAGTGCGCAGCGGTGACGAGGCCGACGTTCTCCATGAAGAAAGCGGTACCCTGTTCAACGGCCGCATCGTTGTCGAGCACCCAGACCGCGCGATCGCGCATCTCGATTGCGGTCGGTGTTACTTCGATAGGCGTCGCGGGAAAGCACCGATTGAACCGCACGGTGATGCCGCGGACAACTGGATCCGTCGCGCCTTTGATGTGAGCTAAATAGGCGATCTTACCTCTAAGGTGTGAAACGAGCGCGCCGCTGCCCCCATGCGAGTCGCGGTATTTTTGCTCGGCCGTAGCGAGACCGAGAGTTTCGATCGAGTATAGCGCAGCACGCAAGTTCCGGACGTAGCGGCGATCGACATTCAGGAGCTCGTTGATCTTGACCCCTGTGACGATGCGCCGCGAGTGTCGATCGGCATAATGCGCCTTGTCCGGGTGAATCGCGAAGCCATTGTTAGCTATGGCATCGCGCAGGTCGGGTGCGAGCAGTTCGGGCGCGAAGCGGCCCGCAGATGGTGGACCGGCCTCGAACAACGGCGAGGCAGGCTGGTGACTAGAGAAGGTGATGTCGTCCGCGTAGCGCGTGTAAATACAGCGCGCGCTCTTAGCGATATTCATGAGCCTCTTGTCGAGGCGAAAGCAGATCATGTTGGAGAGAACGGGGCTGCTCGGCGCGCCCTGGGGCAGGCGATTGTTCACGCAGCAGATGCGCGCAATGATGGCAGCGACACGGCTGTCGAGGTTGAGCGAGCCCAACATTCCTTCGACCCGATTCTCGGTGATTGTCGGGAAATAGTCCTTAAGGTCGAGATTGACGACATAACGGCGGCCGAGATGGGCAGCGGCATTGGTCTTGACCGACCGGTGCGCGACGAACCCGTGAACCGGGTTGCGCGGACGATACATAACGTCAAGCCGGTCGGCGATCTGGCGTTGAATGTATTTCAGGCGAGCGTCCGGTGCGCTAATTAGGCGCAGCTTGTTCTCGCCTTTCGCGATCGAGAAGTGCTGGTACATCCGCTCGCGGTAATGCCAAATCTTTTTGAGCTCTCGGGATCCAACACCGAGATGCGCCAGGAGCGTGGCTTCGCTCGCAAACTCCGGCGGGACGGTGACGCGAAGAGGTTGGCCGAACAACGCTCCCCAATACGGCACGAGGTCTCCCTTCCAATCACGCCAGCGTGTCGCAGTGTCGCCCTGGCGCGCACGTTATGTACAGACTTTAGCTCTTACGCCGCAGTTACTACAGCGCGTATGCGAAGGGAGCCTCGCTGCAGTACGATCTAGCAGGACCGTGTCGGGTTTTCTAGCCTCTTGGCCAACAAGTGATCAGCGTCAAAGAACCTTGATCGAAGGCACCGCAGCCTAAAACTTTTGCCTGCGCTTCCGTTGCCAAGCCGGTATGAATGAAAGGCAGAAATGCCATTGCAACGCTCCAAAGTGGACTGGCGTTTTCCACCAGAAAACGGCGATACCGCCCCCGGCCCGACTGTCTGAACGAACGTCCGCTTACGCCGTTCGCTTCCCGAAAGCGGACGGGCGGCTTTCCACCAATTGCGTTCGCCACGGTGAGGCCTACCAGCCGCTATGAGCTTCGGCGTTTTCATCTACCTCTTTGGCTCGGTTTACGGCGACACCCCGGCCGAGCGGTATCAGTTTACAAAGCAGTAACTCGGTTGTGCGAAATCCTGTGCTGGGGACTGGATTGCATGCAAACGAGCCGCGTAAGCGTGCATGCCCTCGCGGATGTTTTGCGATTGCTCGGGTGGAACGCATTATCCCGGATTAGAGCGCGGCAGACATGTATTTCGCGATCATCGAACCCAGCAACTACCTCGATTTCGCCAATCCGGTTCCGTCTACCGATGCACAGGGC
>Ga0308158_10003432_pt1 | contig 13978 bp, 10 predicted proteins | sample PhyBR2_FD_201038 | JGI IMG/M metagenome (GOLD analysis project Ga0308158, IMG submission 201038) | Phyllosphere microbial communities from UC Gill Tract Community Farm, Albany, California, United States - DLSLB.R2 | ecosystem: Host-associated > Plants > Phyllosphere > Unclassified | place: USA... | reverse complement strand
TCCTGATGCTGCCTGCAGTTGTGTTTCTAAATCTGCCATATCCGCATTTTTATAGCGGAAACGTTGTGCTTTACACAAACGTACACCATCGATAATCGAAGCATGATTCAATTCATCGGAAATAATGGCGTCCTCGGCACCAAACAAAGGCTCGAAAACACCGCCGTTTGCATCAAATGCCGCGGCATATAAAATCGTATCTTCTGTCCCTAAAAATTGGGATATTTTTGCTTCTAATTCTTTATGTACATCTTGTGTCCCACAGATAAAACGTACAGAGGACATGCCATAACCATGTGTATCAATCGCCTGCTTAGCCGCCTCGATCACTTTCGGGTGAGAAGATAATCCCAAATAGTTGTTTGCACAAAAATTGATGACTTCCTGCCCTGTGCTCACTTTAATATCTGCTCCTTGAGGGGTAACGATCACCCGCTCTTGTTTATACAATCCCGCTTCTTTGATTGCTTCCAATTCTTTTTGTAAAACTGGTTGTAATGTATTGTACATAATTCGAATTTATTTTTTTATACAATATTACAGGTTTTCATTGGAATAATTCGCTTTCGGCACTTGAGAAATGGGTTATTCATGCAGAATTCATCTCAAATCAATGTTTTGATAACATGAAAACGATTGCACAAATTTATATTGCGCTACCAGCTTACTGCTCATGATAACCTCACGATTGATTTGTATTCATTGACTACATCTCGAATACCCAGCTGCTACATACCAGTTCGCAAAGTTTAAAAACAGGAACATATAACTATCCTTCGCCGTTAACCTCCTTTAATACCTAAAATTCAAGTGCATGACTGCCTCTCAGAAAAGGCTGTGATATACGGATCCGCTGCCGTTAGAAAAAATGGAATGAATGGGATCTAAGCTATTCGTACCGCAGCGCGTCCACCGGATCCAATTTTGAGGCTTTTGATGCAGGGTAATAACCGGATAGCATCCCGACTAGGCCACATACGGCAAATCCAAGAATAATTGCTGTCCAGGGGATAATAAATGAAGTCCCCAGCTGAAGGGCCAATAAATTACCGATCAGGATACCGATAAATATTCCCGCAACTCCGCCCATCATGCAGATGACGATGGCCTCCATGAGGAATTGCTTTCGGATTACACTCGGTGTAGCGCCTATTGCCTTGCGAATACCGATTTCCCGTGTCCGTTCCGTTACAGACACCAACATGATATTCATCAATCCGATGGATGCGCCAACAAGTGTAATAAATGCAATCACAACAGCTCCCAAGGTTACCATGGCCATATTCTGCATCAACATCTGTGCGACTGCATCTGATTTGGTAATCTCAAAATCATTGGGCTGCCTGGCCGAAAGGCCACGAATATTGCGAAATACAATGGAAGCTTCGCCAATTGCTGCTTCCAGGCGCATCGGATCATTGGAGGACACGGTGATCACATAGGAGGGCTCTACAACTTGCATAACGGATCTTGCTTTCACCAAAGGAATAAAACAGGCTCTATCACCGCCCATACCGGCCGAAGAACCTTTGCTTTTCAATACCCCGATCACCTGATACCGAATATTATTGACCGTGATAAACTGTCCAATCGGATCAATGATTTCGCCAAAAAGCATTTTACTGACCTCACTACCAATAATAATCACGGCCCCACCGGTCTCAACATCCCTGACGGAGAAGTTCCGGCCTTCGCTGACGATATAGCCCGAGGTCTGAAGATAATTTTCATCAGTACCTATAAGGCCTATATTGGGGTTTGTCTTTTTAGATTGAAATTTTGCGGTCGAATTCCAGGTTACATTGGCGCTGATGGATGTCGTGGCGTTAAAATGGAAATTCTGTCTGAACCGGGCAGCTTGAGCGTATGTAATATTGGCGAATACCTTTGACCGTGTCCCTCCTGTTCCTATCTGCACATTTATACCTCTATTTCGAATATTGAACGAATTGGAACCCATGGAAGAAAAAGAATCCGTTAGGGAGTTTTTCATTGCATCAATAGATGTCAATACGCCAATCAGGGCCATCATCCCTATCGCTATGATCAATGCCGTTAAAAATGTCCGCAACTTGTTGCCCACAATAGATTGCAGCGCAAGTTTTACGTTTTCAACATAAGACATTTTTACGGACATAAAGCGATTTTTATAATTTGCAGATGAAAATACTGTTATTCCTCCACAAAACCAAAAGGCAATTTATTCTACTGGAATAAATTACCTTTTTATCACAGATTTCCACCAACAGGCAGATCTGTTTTAACTTTACTGCAATGGCACATAGCTACACGATCATCTGGCGACTACTTTATCCTTTTCCAGCTCTCTGTTCTACCCAGCAAACTAACACCCACATAACCGCGAATGTCAAGTTTGTCTCCCTTTAAAGTCATTTTACAGCTGTAAGTTTTCCCTGTTTTTGGATCATAGATTTTCCCGTCCTCGTAGGTATTTCCATCTTTTACAAAATTAGTCAAGATCTCCAATCCTTGGACTGCCCTAGCCTGAAGCGCCTTATCTGGGTTTTTAACGTCTTTCTTGGGCTGCCCGGCTTCATTATTCGGAAATTTAAGCCAATAAAGCTTGCCGAAAAATTTATCTCCTTTTTTATAAATCTCCACACGTCCCTCACCACTTGGGTTTTCCCATTTTCCGATAATAGGATCTGTCTGTGCAAACAATGTTACTGTAACAAACAACATTGTAAATGCCATCATAATTTTTTTCATTGGTCTATTGATTTATGAGTTATTACTATAAAACAATCGCTTTGTCTTACTTACTAATCTATTAGAAATAAATATACAAAATATTTACTATGCTAGCATACATTATTTCGCTTGATATACATTTACAAGATAGACAAGCAATTCCTTTTCGGTTTAAATCTTCCTTCAAGTTGTATGGGGCTGCAAGCAAAAATACGGCTGGAACGCTATTGCATGACGATGGCAGCAATGCTGCCACCTAGATTCAACAGACCAAGTTTACACCACACAAATAAAATAAATTTTGGCATCGCGTTTGTACGACAGTTATTATATTATTACTTTATTCACTGTTTATAAATTAGCACATATTATGAAATTTATTATTAGTCTTCTACTTACCGGCGTAATCGTCGCAGTTGCTTGTTGGATTGTTCCAGGCGCACATGTCGCAGGATTCGGCTGGGCTATTGTCGCGGGGTTGGTCATTGGATTTGTCAATGCAACCGTAGGTTCAATTTTAAGATTGTTCACTTTTCCATTAAACTGGCTTACGCTTGGGCTGATTTCCTTTATTATCACCGTTTTAATGGTATTACTTTCAGACTCGCTCCTTGGATCCAAATTTGATGTGGATGGGTTTTGGACAGCAGCATTGTTCGCCATCGTCGTTGCCGTATTGGAAATGATCATCGGAAGCACTTCAAAAGACTAAAATCATATTAATTATATAATATAAAAGGCTGTTTTCCGATTGGCGAAAGCAGCCTTTTTCTATATCAGCGGGCATGATACTCTCCGAACAAAAGGCCTATTTTCTAACGTTCTCTATGCGCTATTTTAATTTCCCGACCTTCGCTTTTTAAGCTTAAAATAGCTAAATTTAAATTATTTAACAGATCCTCCCATATTATGTGCGAACACAATCATGAGCATAGCCATACGGAAAAAGAGACTCCCTGGTGGGTATCACAACGTAAACTCCTTATTGCGCTCATTATATTGATCACCCTGCTGGTCCTCAAATATGCCTTTAACATTACCCTTCCCTTTTATGCTGCATTACTTTTAAATGGTGCGGCATACCTATTAGCAGGTATACCCGTTCTGCAGATGGCATTGCGGAAAGCAAAACGTGGCGATTTCTTCAATGAATTTTTTCTGATGAGCGTTGCTACCTTAGGTGCGTTTGCAATCGGGGAATTTGAAGAGGGCGTTGCCGTCATGGTCTTTTACCAGATCGGTGAATGGTTTCAGGATACAGCTGTAGATAACGCCAAAAAATCCATAAAATCGCTTTTGGACATCCGTCCGGATAAAGTCACGGTCCTGCGTGCTGGAAAACAAATGGATGTAGATCCCAAAACTGTCAACATCGGTGAGGTCATTGTTGTTAAAGCGGGCGAAAAAATTGCGCTTGACGGAAAGCTGCTGAATGAACGGGCTGCATTCAATACCGCTGCCCTAACCGGAGAAAGTAAGCCAGACACCAAATATCAGGGTGACGCTGTCTTTGCGGGCATGATAAATTTAGAAACGGTTTCTGAAATCAGCGTAAGCAGCTCCTTTCAAGACAGCAAATTGAGCAAGATACTAGAAATGGTGCAGGATGCTACGGCACGAAAATCTAAAACACAGCTATTTATTTCCAAGTTTGCAAAGATCTATGTCCCTATTATCTTCACCCTGGCAGTTCTCGTACTGATCGTCCCAATATTTATTGTCAGTGACTATAGCTTTAGAGAATGGTTTTATCGCAGTCTGGTGTTTCTGGTAATCAGTTGTCCTTGTGCTTTGGTCGTGTCGATCCCCTTGGGTTATTTTGGTGGGATAGGCTTAGCTTCCAGAAATGGGATCTTGTTTAAAGGTGGCAATTTCCTGGATGCCATCACTGCTGTGGATACGATTGTGATGGATAAAACGGGTACTCTCACCGAAGGTGTTTTTGAAGTGAAAGAGGTCTCTGCTGTGAATGGACAATTGGTGGAACTATTGGATTATGCCAAAGCCATTGAATCCAATTCCACCCATCCTATCGCAAAGGCGATAGCGAACTATCATCAGGGAGATGCTACCTTCAATACCAAAGGGATAGAGGAAGTGGCTGGCCATGGACTCAAAGCGACGATCAACGATAAGCTTGTTCTAGCTGGCAACAACAAACTGCTGGATAAGTTTGGTATTTCCTATCCGAAAGAAATAAAGCAAATTGTCCATTCCATTGTATTGATAGCAATAGACAATCGATATGCAGGCTATATTACGGTTGCTGATCGAAACAAACCAGATGCAAAAGCGGTCATTTCGGCAATGCGGGCACAAGGCTTATACACAGTCATGCTGTCTGGCGATAAAAAGGCGGTGGTAGATGATGTGGCAAGCGAACTGGGGATAGATAAAGCTTATGGTGACCTGCTGCCCGAGGACAAAGTAAGACATGTCCAAAAACTGATCGACGAAGGGCGAAATGTCGCTTTTGCCGGCGATGGTGTCAACGATGCTCCTGTGGTTGCTTTAGCGCAGGTAGGCATCGCAATGGGCGGATTAGGTGCAGATGCGACTATCGAAACGGCTGATGTGGTGATTCAGAATGATGAACCTCATAAAATCCTATCGGCGATTAAAATTGGAAAAATTACGCGCCATATTGTATGGCAGAATGTCATCCTGGCAATGGGTATAAAGGTTATTGTGCTGATCCTAGGGGCCGGTGGAGTTGCGACGCTCTGGGAAGCTGTCATCGCTGATGTCGGGGTTGCACTATTGGCGATTTTAAACGCCATCCGTATCCAAAACAAAACGGTATGACGGTATGAGACAAATTAAAGCCAATATCGTTGCTAAAAAACACACTGGGCTGCCTTTTTTGATACGCAGCCCAGTGTATCAGTTCTCTTCACTTAGTCACGCCAGGATTTATAAGTATTGATCAATCCATTGGTGGAAGAATCATGACTTGTAACCGGATTATTATCGCCCAATTCAGGCAGAATCTGATTGGCCAGCTGTTTGCCAAGTTCGACTCCCCATTGGTCAAAACTATAGATATTCCAAATCACTCCTTGTACAAAGATCTTATGTTCATAAAATGCGATAAGCCGGCCCAAGGTACGTGGTGTCATTTTTTTCAACAGTATGGAATTTGTCGGTCGGTTGCCTTCAAATACTTTATAAGCTTTTAGTTCTTCGATCTGTAGCTCTGATTTCCCTGCTTTCTTCAATTCGGTAACCACTTCTTGCTCGGTCTTACCATTCATCAATGCCTCAGTCTGGGCAAAGAAATTAGACAATAAAAGCTGATGGTGGTTGCCTATAGGATTGAGACTATTCGCTGGTGCGATAAAATCGCATGGAATCAATTTTGTTCCCTGGTGGATCAATTGGTAAAAGGCGTGTTGCCCGTTTGTCCCAGGCTCTCCCCAGATAATAGGTCCTGTTTGATAGTCCACTGCTTCGCCATTGCGATCTATATACTTACCATTGCTTTCCATATCACCTTGTTGGAAATATGCGGCAAAACGATGCAAGTATTGATCGTAAGGAAGGATTGCATGGCTTTCTGCCTGAAAGAAATTATTGTACCATATGCCAAGCAATGCCAATATCACGGGAATATTTTCTTCGAAGGCGCTGGTTCTGAAATGCTCATCTGCATCGTAGGCCCCTTTTAGAAGTTCCTCAAAATTATCAAATCCAATAGCTAAGCTGATGGAAAGACCTATTGCGGACCAAAGGGAATAACGTCCGCCGACCCAATCCCAAAATTCAAACATATTTTGGGTATCTATTCCAAATGTACGTACTGCTTCGGTATTGGTACTCAATGCAGCGAAATGCTTAGCAACATTCTCCTGAAGAGCTCCATTGGCCAAAAACCAATCTTTAGCTGTATGTGCATTCGCCATTGTCTCCTGCGTAGTGAAGGTCTTTGATGCGATCAAAAACAATGTCGTTTCGGGATCTACAGTTTTCAATGTTTCGGCAATATGGGTGCCATCTACATTAGATACAAAATGTACATTTAAACGCGTTTTATATGCCTTTAAAGCCTCCGTTACCATAACGGGGCCAAGATCAGAACCACCGATACCGATATTAACCACATCCGTGATCTCTTTGCCTGTATACCCTTTCCACTCTCCGGATATAATTTTGGCGGTAAAGGTTTTCATTTGTGCCAACACACGTCTCACATCTGGCATCACATCTTTCCCATCGACAAATACAGGTCTTTCGGATTGATTCCGCAACGCCGTATGCAAGACAGGCCTATTTTCTGTTACGTTGATTCGTTCGCCCGCGAACATAGCCTCAATGGCATCGGCAAGGCCGCATTCTTTCGCCAGCTGCACCAAAAGAGCTTTCGTCTCTTCGTTTATACGATTCTTGGAGTAATCCAAAAGGATATCTTCGAAAGCGATCGAGAACTTTTCAAAACGTGCAGGATCTGCGGCAAAAAGCTGGCGTAAATCCTTGAAACCGTTACTATATGGGCCAAATTGCGATCCAAAATGCTGCGTTAGATTTCTATAGGCCTCTGTCTTTGTAAAATTAATTTTTGGGAACATGCTGTTTTACTGAATTATTTGTTTTTAAACCTCGATCAGATCCTGTTGTATATTTTATTACACATCGTATAGATCGTTAACGACTGTTTATTCTGTCGACAATATCAAAACTAAAAAAAAAAGGTCAGATATTCGTACCGTGGACTACGTATTGCTTATTAAAAAAATTTAATAGGCGCCTACAGCCGATCATGTTGCTCTCAGTCTGCAGGCGGTGATCGCAACAACTTAATTGGATGCTATTCCGCATTTATTAATTAAAAAATTTCTACATTAGCAGCTATGACAAAAGAACAAATTCAAGACTTGAGGGATCGCGTTACTTCCCTGAGGAGGCATCTTTGACATCGATGCCCGCAAAGACGAAATAGAGAGGGACCAGGCCATTACCCTGGAAGCAAACTTCTGGGATGATTCCAAAGCTGCAGAGAAAATATTGCAGGCCATCAAAACCCAAAAAGTATGGACTGATCATTTTGATGAAGTGGCTTCGGCAGTTGAAGACACGTATGTCATGTATGAGTTTTTTCAATCTGGAGATGCTACGGATAAAGAACTGGATGATCAGTATAAACTTGCATTGGAGAAAGTCGAAGAACTGGAGTTCAAAAATATGCTCAGTGCTGAAGAGGATCAGCTGGATGCCATTCTGCAGATCACCGCTGGTGCCGGAGGTACCGAAAGCTGTGACTGGGCAGCCATGCTGATGCGAATGTATATTATGTGGGGCGAGAAAAATGGGTATAAAGTCACCGAACAGGACTCCCAGGAAGGCGATGTGGCTGGAATCAAAAGTGTCACCCTTCAATTATCTGGAGCCTTTGCTTATGGCTACCTTAAAGGTGAAAATGGTGTCCATCGATTGGTCCGTATTTCCCCTTTTGACTCCAACGCAAAAAGACACACCTCATTTGCATCGGTTTATGTCTATCCGCTGATTGATGACAATATCGAAATCGATGTTAAAGATTCTGAAATCGAATGGGATACCTTCCGTTCGGGAGGTGCTGGAGGACAGAATGTAAACAAGGTGGAGACAGCTGTACGGTTACACCATAAACCCACAGGCATCATTATCAAAAATCAGGAAACGAGATCGCAATTGCAAAATAAGGAAAACGCTTTGCGCTTATTGAAATCACAATTGTATGAGATCGAAATGCGCAAGCGACAAGAAGCTTCAGCGGCGATTGAAGGAAATAAAAAGAAAATTGAATGGGGGTCCCAAATTCGGAACTATGTCTTACACCCTTATAAATTAATCAAGGATTTACGCACTAATTACGAAACATCAAATACCCAGGCTGTATTGGATGGAGACCTCAATGATTTCCTGAAAAATTATCTAATGGAATTTGGCGGTTGATATCCCCCCACAATAAATAAAAAAATACGCTCCAGACTGAGCGTATTTTTTTTGTTATAGAGCACTGCCTTATTTCAGACACAGTTTGTCACATAAACTGTCAATTACTATTTAAAAAAATCCCAAAAATGTTAAAAAACCTTAAAAGTCTACCACATGGTTAGCGTAGGTAATTATTGATAAGATAGACAACAAAACACAATCAACAAACTCATTATCAATTTATTAAAATAAAAACTTATGTATCAACAAAGTTACAAAACACAAGTACCTTCAATTTTTGGCACAAAATAAAGGCATGTGTTTTGCGTTTATGGATTCGTAATATTTTCATTACAAAAGACTCAGTATATGGGTCAGCAAAGAGAATAAAGAAGAATGTATATCTAAAAATAGAACGGTTATGAATTACATGAAAGAAAACTCAATCGTATCAAAGCAGATGGCCAAACAATGGAAACCTGCAGTGTACGACGTTAATGAAGAAAAACAGCAACAATCTGCGACGACAGTAGACAAAGTTGAAGAAAGCAATTTCGGCGCAAAAGAATACGGTATTTTTGGAGCAACGTTTTTTGTGCTATTTGCGTCAGTCTTTGGTGTATATATGCTACAACCAGATTTTGATGCATTACGTTTCCAACGTTTGGACAGTATCGGCGGTACTTTTTTAATTGGTTTAGGTATATTTTTAGCCGTTGTCGCCATCAGTTTCTTACTATTCTTAATTGTACTTCATCGTAAATACAGACCAATTGCATCTGTTTCAGATGAAGAACTGCCAACATGTACGATTATCGTTCCAGCATATAATGAAGGGCAATTGGTATACGATACCCTGCACAGCTTGGCCAGCAGTGATTATCCGGAGAAAAAACTTCAGATTATCGCTATTGATGACGGAAGCAAAGACAATACCTTTGCCTGGATACAACGTGCGAAGATGGAATTGGGTGATCGTATTGAAATCTATCAACAACCAAAAAACATGGGTAAACGCCATGCATTATACCGTGGATTTAAATTGGGGACAGGCGAAGTCTTTATTACAGTAGATAGCGATTCTGTTGTCAACAAAGACACCATTCGTAACATGGCCAGTCCATTTGTGACCAACCAGGAATGTGGGGCAGTAGCTGGTAATGTGCGCGTACTGAATAATAAAAAGGCAATCATACCTCGTATGTTAAATGTGAGTTTTGTATTCAGTTTTGAGTTTGTACGTTCGGCCCAAAGTATGTTGGGAACTGTAATGTGTACCCCTGGAGCATTATCTGGTTACCGCAGAGAAGCTGTTATGAACTGCTTGGAGGATTGGGTCAACCAAACTTTTATGGGACAACCTTCTGATATTGGAGAAGATCGCGCCATGACAAATATGATATTGAAACAGGGATACCATGTATTGTTCCAATCAAACGCCTTCGTGTACACTGATACGCCTGTACGCTATAAAAACTTATATAAAATGTTCATCCGTTGGGAAAGAAGTAATGTGCGTGAAAACATTATGATGAGTCAGTTTGCCTTTAAGAATTTCCGTAACGGACCAAAATGGGGTGCCCGTATCTTGTTGATCATGCAATGGAAGAAAGTATTGCTTTCGTATCCGATGATGTTATTGATGCTTTGGACTGTATTCCATTATCCATTGATGTTTTTGAGTTCAACCTTGGTTGGAATCCTAATATTTTCAAGTATTCAGGCTTATTTCTTTGCATCCAAAAATTCAAATGCAAAAGAAGCTTTCTGGGCATATAGTTACAGTATATTTTACGCTTTTAGTTTATTTTGGATCACACCTTATGCCATTGCTACGGCTGGGCGCAAAGGTTGGTTGACAAGAGGCTAGTTTCGACGGAAAGAACGTATCTTTACTTTAAATATAAATATGACAGATTTTCAGATTAAAAAAATTGCCATTATTGGTCAGGGGTATGTGGGATTGCCTTTAGCGATAGCTTTCTCTGAATTCTTTCCGGTGATTGGCTTCGATATAAACAAAACGCGTATTGATGAACTTAAAGCTGGTATCGACCGTACACTTGAAGCAGATGGTGATGAGCTATTGCATGCACGGAATCTATTTACCACATCGGAACAGCGCAGGGGCTACGACGCAAGTTCAACCGTTCATGATATCGCAGATGCCAATGTGTATATCGTCACAGTGCCGACACCGATAGATCGTTATAATTCGCCGGACTTATCGCCGCTCTTGGCTGCATCTAAAATGATTGGAGAACTGTTAAAGGCAGGTGATTTAGTTATCTATGAATCGACGGTCTATCCGGGGTGTACCGAAGAAGAATGTGTCCCCGTTTTGGAAAAAAATTCGGGTTTGAAATTTAATCAAGACTTCTTTGTTGGATACTCTCCAGAGCGTATAAACCCCGGAGATAAGGTGAATTCACTGCAAAAAGTGATGAAAGTAACCTCCGGAAGTACTGCCGAAGCCGGATTTGTGGTGGATGGGCTCTATAAAAAGATTATTCATGCCGGTACACATCTAGCTCCTTCCATCAAGGTAGCAGAAGCAGCAAAAGTAATTGAAAACGCGCAGCGGGATGTCAATATTTCTTTTATGAACGAATTGGCCCTGATCTTTGACCGCGTTGGTATAGATACACAGGATGTGCTCGATGCTGCTGGAACAAAATATAATTTTCTCCGATTCAAACCGGGATTGGTTGGGGGACATTGTATTTCAGTAGATCCTTATTATTTAGCGCAAAAAGCGACACAGTTGGGTTACCATCCGCATGTTATCTTATCTGGCCGCGAGGTTAATGATCAAATCGCTTCTTTTATTGCTTCCAAGGTTGTCAAACTGATGATACAGAAGAATATCAAATTCGAAAGTGCAAAAGCCTTGGTATTGGGAATCACGTTTAAGGAAAATTGCCCTGATATACGCAATAGTAAGGTCATCGATATGATCCACGACCTTAAAGAATTTGGCCTAGAAGTTGATATTTACGATCCTTGGGTCAATACAGACGAATTACGAAAGCATTTCGGTCTAGAACTATTAGAAACCCTTCCGCAGGTGGGTGATTACGATACGATTATTCTTGCCGTAGGCCATCGGGAATTTCTAAATCTGGATCTCAAAAATCTAAAAAAAGATCCTGCTGTTGTCTTTGATATCAAAGGAATACTTGATCGAAAATTGGTAGATGCCCGCTTGTAGTCTCATTTACTAAACTCTATTTTTGACAACATTCTCAAAGCAGTCAGTTTTCTCCCCCTATTTGGTTGAGAAACTGACTGCTTTTGTGATAATAGAATTTATGCAATCGTTTGTTTAAAAAAATAGCATCAAATCTTTTGTTTTTAATATTAACTTAACAACACAATTATAAATTTGATCTCAATAAACTAAGGATATTTGGCAAAAATTGCGGTACTTATGAAACAGTTAGACGACACCGAGCTATTCACTAGAATTCAAGCGGATGACCGTTATGCTTTTTCTGAATTAGTCAATCGCTATTCGGAGATACTTTTCCGCTTTATTCGGCGCCGTATCACTTGTATCGAAGATAGTGAAGATATTTTGCAAGAAGTATTTGTTTCACTCTGGAATCAACGCCACAAAATCACCATAGAACGCTCTCTCTATCCTTATTTATTCAAAACCGCTAAATATAAAATTATTGACTGGACTATACATGAGCAAAAGAAAATTATTCGTGCCGAAATATTACTCGGGAGCGTTCAGGAGACACTAACATCCCATACATCCGAAGAGGAGCTTCTCGCAAAAGAATTGGCCATATTGATCGAAACTGAAATAGACAAGATGCCTGTAACGATGAAATCGGCATTTTCACTCAGCAGAAAGGAGTCTATGTCAATTAAAGATATTGCTTCGGAACTAGCCATTTCTGAACAAACGGCGAAAAACAATATTTCACTGGCACTTGGTTGGCTTAAACTTCGTCTCAAGTAAGAGTGAAAAATATTCACTTAATTTACAGTCACTTACACATCTTCAAAGATTTTCTTCGGTACTTTTTTCCCTGTGAATAGATTATAGGTCTGTATGAAGGAACAGGAATCGTCAGATCAAGCTAAGGCACTGCTCAAAAGATATTTGGAAGGTCAATGTACGCATGAGGAAGAACAGCAAGTACTTCTCTGGTTTTATGGACAGTATCATGCCCCAGAAGACGAGCAATTATCAAAAGAATATCATAATGAACTGGCCGCACGTATCAATACGGGACTAGAGGAACAACTATTTAGTGCGCCCTCTCCAACCATTAGGCGCCCTTATTGGTCTCGTTCCAAATGGATGGCCGCAGCAATACTTGTTGCCGTTGCAGGCTTAAGCTTCTGGATATACTGGTCCTCCACTCCCGATCAAAAGCATTTAGAGCTAGCTGCAGAAGTACCCGCACAGAACCACAGCTTTCACAATGATATTCTGCCAGGAGGACATTATGCGAAAGTCATCACACCTAAAGGCGAAGAACAACAACTAGCAGATCCATTTGTCCAACGGCTTGAATACTCTGCCGACCAGCAAGGAAAGAATTTCCTAGTCGATGTGCCCAAAGCGGGTTCCTATATGATAATCCTGGAGGACGGCACAAAGGTCTGGCTCAATGCCTCAACAAAACTGTCCTATCCCACACACTTCGACGCTAGCCAACGCCTAGTTTCTTTAACAGGCGAAGCCTATTTTGAAGTAGCAAAGGATGCCAGCAGACCCTTTCGGATTCAGGCTAATGGAACGACAATTGAAGTTCTAGGCACCACATTCAATGTCAGTGCATATCACGACGAAGTATCGACCTCGCTGGTCGAAGGTAGTGTCCGGGTGCTGAAAGAGGGCAAACAAAGTATCATCAAGCCCGGACAGCAAGCAACAACACTGCTCAGCAACGATATTAAAGTCACTACGGCAGACCTCGCAAAAAATACGGCTTGGCAACGGGAAGAATTTTATTTCGACGGCAATAATTTCAACGATATTTCTCTTCAGATCGCCCGATGGTATAATGTTGAATTTGAAAATATAGAATCAATAAGTACCAATTCTACTTACAAAGGTTCCATCAGCAGAAATAGTAGACTTTCGGAAGTATTGCAGATCCTGGCTCTTGCTACGGGACGAAAATTTGATATTATCGGACGAAAAGTTATAATACAATGAGACTAACTACCTACTTTAATAAATGGCTTATGGCATAGACATCAACTTTAGCGCTTTGTGGTTAACAAAAATGGGGATGTTGACGCATCCCCGGTTAAATTCAAGGCTTATTTTTTACTGATTACCAACAGAAATTTTAAAACCTTAAAAATCATTCTAATTTATGAATTT
>Ga0308158_10003427_pt1 | contig 13988 bp, 11 predicted proteins | sample PhyBR2_FD_201038 | JGI IMG/M metagenome (GOLD analysis project Ga0308158, IMG submission 201038) | Phyllosphere microbial communities from UC Gill Tract Community Farm, Albany, California, United States - DLSLB.R2 | ecosystem: Host-associated > Plants > Phyllosphere > Unclassified | place: USA... | reverse complement strand
TGGATCTACAGCATGAAATACATTGGACTGAACATTTTGAAGTTGTTCAAACAAAATTGCCTTTTTATAAGGACTTCGACTGACTTCACTCATATCAGTAATGCACCATTCAATAAGATTTAATTTGTATTGCAGAATATTTTTTATTTCATCAATTAAATTGGATTAATTTGAATAAGGAAATATTCTTTCAATTCTAAGTTTTTAATTAATTCACAGATAAGTGAAATAATTTAGCTAAATGAGAGATTGAAAATATAATGAGTGATTTTTTAAAAATAGAAAAAGAACTTTTTTAGATTAGTATTTTGATAAAAAGTGATAAAAGAATAATCAAGAATGATGTCTTATAATAATTATAGATAATTTATTTTATATTGAAGATATCTGTTTATGGTTAAGGTTATATTTAATTTTTTATGAGCTGATTTTAATATATCTGCTAAATAAATCTATTTATATGCAGTAAGGCTGTCCATAGAGAACAGCCTTATTCTATTTAAAGCTAAAATTTTTAAAATGCAGCAATAACGCTTAACTAAAGAATATTGGCTACTTTTAAAAAGTGCTCACGTGCTCTAATGCGTTCGATCCATGCTTTTAAGTGCGTATGATCATGCTGGCGCTCAACATCTAAATTGAACCAGTGATTGAGGGCTAAAGCCAAAGGAATATCCGCAACGCCAAAATGAGAGCCAGACAGATAGGGCTGTTGAGCCAGCTCGCTATTGGCAACATCCAAGATCTTTTCTAGTTTTTCTGCCGCGACTTTGACCGCAGCCAAATCTCTTTTGTCTTCAGACTGTCGAACCAAATTAAAGAACACAATTCCAAACACAGGCAGGACGGTGGTGGTGTACCAGTCTATCCATTTCTCTGCGCTAAAGCGTAATTTTGGGTCTTCAATCCATAATGTATTTTTTCCATACACTTCAGTCAGATAACGTAAAATGGTATTCGACTCCCACAAAACTGTGTCACCGTCTTGAATGACTGGAATCAGACCATTGGGATTGAGCGCTAAAAATTCAGCAGTATCAATCACACCATACTGTTGTCCCGCAGGAATATGTTCAAATTGAAGTCCAAGTTCGGCTGCAAGCCAAAGTACTTTGTGGACATTTAAAGAGTTAGGTCTACCCCAAATAGTGATGCTCATATATTTTCTCAGAAATTTAGAATGTGAAGATGCCGTACTTTGGTGAAACCCAGTATTTAAGTGATCCCCATTTTGAACAGCCAAAATGGCTTAGACGATATTGAAATTTCACCAAAGTGTTTTGCTTTAAATAATGTTAGAAACGGTAATTAACACGTCCGTAGTAATAGCCACCATAGAGTCCAAAAGGCGAAAGCTGGGCATAGTAGTTTTCACCTAAGCCATCGACAATGTTGGATTTTTCAGGGTAGGTGTTGAACAAATTGTCTGCACCTAAAGTAAAAGACAGGCTGTCTGTGAGGTTATAGGTCGCATCTAAATCTACAATCCATTTAGCATCAAAGGTTTGGTCTGTGGCGGCTGTTTCGCTACGTGCAATGTAACTACCATAACGGGATAAACGAGTATTTAAATCCAGTTTTGCGTATTGCCAATTCGCAGCCAACGTGAATTTGGTTTTCGGATCTGCATCGGTGATCATACCTTTGGTACGACGGGTGATACGATCAATATTGATACCATCTAACTGACTTGGATTATCTGCAATCGCTGTAATATCGGTTTCATTCCAGTTGAAGCCTAAGCTCCAGCGGATACGACCATATTTGTTTAACTGTTGGGTATAGTCCGCAACAACATCGACCCCATTGGTTTCTGTATCAAATAAGTTGGCATAGTAGGTGACATAGTTGACGTTAGAAAAACCATTTGCCGCCAAGATGTTATTGATACCCGTTCCTGTAAGACCTGCCGTGGATGCAATACGATCTTTCAGTTCAATACGATAAGCATCGACCGCAAGGTTAAAGTTCTTGAATGGGCTATAGGTTAAACCCAGAGAAAAGTTCGTCGATTTGGTTGGATCGAGTGCTTCCGCACCGAGAGCTTGACCTAGTGCAGAGTCGGTACGTGCCGATTTACTATATACATCTGAGCGAACACCGTTATTTACTGTACTCACAATACCCGTACTGGCAAAACCTTGTTGGTATAACGATGGTGCGATAAAGCCTGTGCTGGCTGTTCCGCGTACCGCCAGTTGAGGATTGAACTCATAACGGCTGTTAATTTTACCGTTAAAGGTATCGCCTGAACTGTCATCATAATGCTCAAAACGGCCCGCTAAACCCACAAACCAGTTGTCAGTCACATCTAAACCTAAGTCTAAATAGGCAGCGGTGTTACTACGGCTAATATCGGCTTCATCTTCAGGTAAGAGCACACGAGCACCAAAGGTTCCAACAGTTGCAGGTAAGCCTGCATTATCACCTGTAGGAATAATATAACCGCCATTTTTATAGGCTAAAGGATCGGTGGCTTTAGAAGACCAACCTTCTTTACGATAGTCGAGGCCCCAAGCAACGCTGAGCGGCGTTGCACCAAAACCAATATCGAAGGTTTTCTTCAGGTCTAGGTTGCTGACCCATTGATAAGCATCGTATTTTTGTAAGCCAAATGATGTTGGGCTAGACGGTCCAAGAGATGGATTTAGGTTATTTTGGGTAGAGTGGTTTTGAGTATTTTTACCATAGGAGCTACTCACATCCCATGCCCAGCCGAGCACATTATCGCCTTTTAGTCCCCAAACGGTTTGTACATCCGTTTCACTTAAAATGACATCAGGTGTCGTACCATTTGGAAAGATTTCAACAATACCCGATCTGGAGTTTGGACGACGGTAGGATGCACCAGTCGAGGCATCACGCCAGCCCGCGGTGGTGTAGCTATATAGGGTGGCTGCATCGCTTAGCGGAAGCTCAGCATTTGCAGAAACGTTAAACTGTTCAACCGAAGGCAGACCTAATTTATTTAAATTACGATCTACCGTGGCTTCACGTGGGTCATCTTGACCATTTACTTTTGAATAAATATTACCTGAAACAGCCCCTGCACGGGTCGTAGCATCTTGATTTTTCAGGTCAAAACCAAAATTGATAAAACCATCTTGGCCTAGAGGTGCACCAACGTTGGCATTCAGTTGGAAGGTTTCTCCATTTCGGTCAGTGCCTGAATAATGCTCTCGACCACCATAGGTGGCACTAATATTGCCGCCATTATCAGCAGATTTGAGCACGATGTTGATAACCCCTGCAATCGCATCGGAACCATATTGGGCTGCTGCACCATCACGTAAAACTTCAACTCGTGCAATAGCACCAATTGGAATCAGATCTAAGTCCGCTGCTTGGTAGCCCTCACCAAAGCCGTATTTATTAATGGCCAAAGCACCGACATGACGGCGTTTTCCATTCACTAGCACGAGCGTATGCCCACCACCCAAACCACGTAAACCCGCAGAACGGGCTACAGCTCCGTAACCATCGGGTTGGCTAGGCACGGTAGCCACGCTAAAAGAGGGAATTACTTTTGCCAAAATGTCTCTTAAAGCGAGGGTATTGCCTTGTTTAAAGAGTTGTTCGCCACTAATCACATCTACGGGTGCAGGGCTTTCAGTGATGGTACGAATACCACCACGGTTGCCTACGACCACCACGCTTTCGAGTTGTTGAACATCTTCTTTTTCAACGGATGTTACGGTTTTTTGCTGAATATCTTCAGCGTAGATTGAGCCAGTAATTCCGCAAGTTAATGCAAAAAAAATGGATTGATGAAGGAATGATATTTTAAAACCCAGCTTTTCAGGCTGGGGCTGTATTAACTTGGTGTGCAGCATTATATTTCCCAATGATGATGTAATTTGTAGAGGTTTAATTAAAACAATAATCTGATGAGTGTTTCGACTCTGGTAGTCAATATATCGATTGTTTTTTTATTGTTAAATATTAAATAATCATTTGAATATCAGTTTTGAGTAAATATGTTTATATTGAAATATTAATAAGTTTTTCTTTATTTTTAATAACATTTGAATCTAATTGTGAAAAATTATATTTTCACTTTTTTATATAACTTTAAGTTTATTTAATATTTAATTTTTAAAAGCTAAATCCGTTTAATAGGTTCTAAATTTATATCTTTTGGAAAATAGAAAATGGGGCTGAATTATAAATTAAGCATATTGGATAAATGTCCAAGAGCCGAAGGCATCAGTGCAGAACAGTCATTTAAAAATGCATTGCAAATTGCTCAAACGGCAGAAGCTTTAGGCTTTTATCGTTACTGGGTGGCTGAGCACCATTCCACAGCGCTATTATCAAGTCCATCACCCGAAATTTTGATTGCATGGTTATTGGCACAGACTAAAAGCATTCGAATTGGTTCGGGTGGGGTGATGTTGCAACACTACAGTCCTTATAAAGTTGCGGAAAATTTTAATGTTTTAGCAAGTCTTGCACATGACCGCGTGGATTTAGGCGTAGGCAAAGCGCCTGGTGGTTTTCCTGTTTCAACGCAGGCATTACAAATTGGGTTAGACCAAACACAAAAGGGCAACTTTAAAGCCCAGTTACAAGCATTAGATCATTATTTGAATGCAAAATTAGATCGAAATCAGCCTGATCAGGTTGCTGCAACACCAATACCTCAGCAAAGTGCAGAAAAGTTCTTATTGGGGGCCAGTATTGAAAGCGCTCGACTTGCAGCAGATTTAGGCTGGAACTTCGTATTTGCTGCGCATTTAAATGGCGATGCCACCTTACTTCAAGATGCGTTGCAGACCTACTCACACTATTCGGCAGGGGAACGGGCCATTGTTGCAGCACAAATTATTGTGGCGGATAGCCGTGATCAAGCGGAAGAACTGGCAGCAGGGCTATCTGTTTGGACCTTAGAACTTGAGAATGGGCAACGGGTAAAAATCCCGAATGAACAAAGCGGCCAAGAGTTTTCGAGACAAGCTCGATCTGCAATTAAAAGTCTTAAAAAAGAGCAGTTGAACATTATTAAAGGTACTGCCGATGATATTCATCAGCAATTACACGCTTTACATCAACAATATGGAATTCATGAATTTATTGTTGAATCGCCACTGTTAGATCATGCAACGCGTCTGAAATCTCTAACACTACTGGCGCAGCACGCTGTGCTTGCAGCCTGAGTTGGGGACACTAATGTCAAATAGACCATTACTAGAACAGCAGTTGCTGAGTTGGAGACATGAATTACATCGTCATCCAGAATTATCAGGTCAAGAGTTTCAAACCACCGATAAGTTAAAACAATGGCTGTCTGAATATGACATTGAAACTTCAACTTGGGGCTTAAAAACAGGACTGATTGCAGATATTGGCACTGGTCATCCGATTGTCGCTATTCGAGCAGATATCGACGCTTTACCCATTCATGAAGAGATCGAGCAAGACTTTCGCTCGACTCAAAACGGAGTGATGCATGCTTGTGGACATGATTTACATAGCTCGACCATTTTAGGTGCTGCGATTTTACTTAAAGCTCAAGCGTCTGGCTTAAAAGGCACGGTGCGCGTTATTTTTCAGCCTGCCGAGGAAACTTATAGTGGCGCTTATGAAGTGCTCAATAGTGGTGCCTTGGAAGATGTATCCGCCATTTTCGGTTTTCATAATGTCCCTGAGTTGCCTTTAGGCACTTTTGCAACTCGCGCTGGTGCATTTTATGCCAACGTCGACCGATTCAAAATTGTGATTAAAGGCAAGGGCGGTCACGCAGGGCGTCCGCATGAAACCAAAGATCCAATCGTTGTGGCAGCGCAATTGATTAGTGCTGTGCAAACCATTGCCAGTCGCAGCATAAATAATTTAGACACCTGTGTAGTCAGTATTACCCAAATACATGCGGGCACGAGTTGGAACATCCTGCCAGAAGAAGCACACTTAGAGGGCACGGTACGAACCCATTCTCCAGAGGTTCGCTTAGCTGTTGAACAAAAACTTAAACAAATTGCACAAGGTATTGCATTTGCCCACTCGGTTGAGATTGCTGTGGATTGGGACAATGGACCCGCTGCATTAATTAACACTGCAACATGGGCTGAACTGAGTCAAAGCGTTGCGCGTGCACAAGGTTATGAAGTGCAAGAGGCACCGCTTTATTTGATCGGTGAGGACTTTGGCGCCTATTTAGAACAGATCCCAGGTGCCTTTGTCAGTATCGGCAGTGCTAGTCACTTCGGGCTGCACCATCCCCAATATCAACCCAATGAATCTTTAATTTATCCAGCTGCTCAGTACTTTGCTGCCTTAGCAACACAAGCACTTGAGTCTATTCATAAAAATGCAGAGGTTTAACATGAGTAATACCAAACAAATTCGCCTTGGAACAATCTTACACGGTGCAAACGGAAATATGTCTGCATGGCGCCATCCTGAAGCGGTAGTCGATGCCAGTATCAATTTTGAATTTGCAAAAAACGTCGCACTTCAAGCAGAACAGGCAAAGTTTGATTTTGTCTTTGTGGCTGATGGTTTATATATCAATGAAAAATCAATTCCCCATTTTCTCAACCGTTTTGAACCGATTACCTTGCTTTCAGCTCTAGCCAGTGTGACCCAAAATATTGGTTTAGTGGGTACGGTGTCGACCTCGTATAGTGAGCCTTTTACCATTGCGCGTCAGTTTGCCAGTCTGGATCATTTAAGTGGCGGTCGTGCAGGATGGAATGTGGTGACAACACCACTAGAAGGTACTGCAAAAAATCATACCCGCAAGCAGCATCCTGAGCACAGCCAGCGCTATGAAATTGCCGATGAATATTTGCAAGTAGCCAAAGGGCTTTGGGACTCGTGGGGTGAAGGTGCTTTCGTTCGCAATAAAGAAACAGGGCAATTTTTTGAGCGCAGTAAATTACATACCTTGAACCATCAAGGTAAACACTTTGAAGTGGCAGGTCCCCTCAATGTGGAGCGTTCACCACAAGACCGTCCGATTCTATTCCAAGCCGGAGCATCAGGTGCGGGTCGTGCATTAGCCGCGAAACATGCCGATGCCATTTTTACCCATCAAGCCTCTTTGGAAGAAGCACAAGCGTTTTACTTAGATGTGAAACAACAAGTGATTAAGAATGGTCGTGACGCAGATGATTTGCTGATTTTCCAAGGCATTGGAGTTTTGATTGGAGATTCTGCGGAAGACGTAGAGCGTCAATATCTTGAAACTGCTGCATTGGTGACGATAGACGACGCGCTGAATTATTTAGGCCGTTTCTTTGAACATCATGATTTTTCTCAGTATGAACTTGATGCACCTTTTCCAGAACTGGGCACACTGGGTGAAAACAGTTTCAAAAGTGGCACTGATGAAATTAAACGTAAAGCCAAAGCAGAGAATTTAACTTTGCGTCAGGTTGCACTGCAAGCCGCAACTCCACGTCCACCTTTTGCTGGAACCATTGAAGAAGTGGCAGATCAGTTGGAACTGTGGGTGAAAGAAGAGGCGGCAGATGGCTTCATTATTGCGGGCGCAACCCCAAAAACTTTAGATACTTTTGTTGAAAAAGTTGTGCCATTGCTGCAACAACGCGGGCTATATCGTACTGAATATCCAGGCACCACTTTACGCGCTAGTTTTGGTTTAAAGCGACCAGAAAATCAATTTGAACGATCAGAAAAGGAACACCTTCATGCGGTTGAATAAAACACCTTTGACGATTGCTTTAGCACTGTTTCTCGGAATTTCTCTGGTAGGGTGCAGTAAAGAACAAACATCTAATCAAACAGCTAGCTCAACAGCCGAGTCTACAAAATCGACCGATAAAACCGATTTTTATAGCCGTGAGCTTGCAAAATTAAAAGAGAATATGACGCCGATTCATGTTGCTCAAAATGCAGAAGCCAGTCAAAAAATTCCAAAAGATTTTAAGTTTGTAAATGCAGGTTATTTAACGGTTGCTGCGATTTCAGGAGCACCACCGTTAAGTGTATTGGGACCCGATAATCAAACCTATATTGGAACTGAAATTGATATTGCCCGTTTGATTGCAGACAGTTTGGGCTTAAAGCTGAAACTGGTTCGTACCTCGTGGGAAGACTGGCCGCTCGGTGTGATCAGTGGCAAATATGATGCCGCGATTGCCAATGTCACTGTGACCAAAGAGCGTAAGGAGAAATTCGACTTTGCGACCTATCGCCAAGACGTATTGGCTTTTTATGTCTCAGAGAAAAGTAAAGTCAAAGCCATCAAAGGTCCCGATGATATTTCTGGTCTAAAAGTGATTGTCGGTTCTGGCACCAATCAGGAAAAAGTGCTGTTGGACTGGATTGAGGACAATAAAAAGAAAGGGCTGCCACTGGGGCAAGCACTTTATTACGATGACGGTGCATCCGCAAGTTTGGCGCTTCAGTCTGGGCGGGTTGATGCCTTATTTGGCCCTAATGTCGCGTATGCATGGCAAGCGGCAAATGGTGCAAAAATCCGTTTGGCAGGCACAGCACTCGGTGGTGGAACACGACCTGCCGAATTGGGGGTCACGCTGAAAAAAGGTGGTGGCTTGGCCGATGCGGTACAGACAGCTTTAAATGGAGTAATTCAAACCGGCGAATATCAAAAAGTCTTAGCGCGTTGGGGGGCACAGGCAGAAGCGATTCAACATTCTGTAATCAACCCGCCGGGGTTGGGAGATTAAAATGTACAAGGTCCAGACAGCGGTGGTTTTTGGTCTGACACTGGCGGCTCTAAGCATCACGGGTTGCTATAACAATGAGAGAGCAACTCATGCACAAGAAAATCGTTTGAAAACTGAGTTTTCGGAAAAAGAGCAACAGACCTTAAGAAATAACATGGTGGCTATTCATAGTACTCAAAATGCGGAGGCAATTGCTCAATTGCCTCAAGGTTTTAAGTTTGTAAATGATGGCTATTTTACTGTTGCTGTGGGGACCAACAGTTTTCCACCCCTCCATGTTTTGGCGGAAGACAACCAGACCCGTATTGGCAGTGAAATTGATATTGCACAGTTAATTGCCGACAGTTTAGGTCTCAAACTTCAAGTGATTCCAAGCTCGTGGGAAAACTGGCCGCTCGGTTTGGCATCGGGAAAATTCGATGCCGTACTCAGCAATATTGCGGTCACAGAACAGCGTAAGCAGAAATATGATTTTGCGACTTATCGTCAAGACAGGTTGGCTTTTTATGTAACCAAAGACAGCAAAATTCAAGCGATTAAAACGCCAGATGATATTGCAGGTCTCAAAATCGTGGTCGGTTCTGGCACTAATCAGGAGCGACTGCTGTTGAACTGGATTGAAAATAATCGACAAAAAGGACTGAACCCAGCACAGCCGATTTATTTGGAAGATGGTGCAGCTGCGACTTTGGCGTTGCAGTCGGGTCGTGTCGATGCCTACCTCATTCCTAATGTGATGGGGGTATGGCAACAAGCCAATGGTGCCAATATTAAAGCCGTTGGCGGATTAGATGGAACATGGTTAGTCGCTGTTGCCGTCGAAAAAGGCACAGGTCTGGTGAATGCCATTCAAACATCTATAAACGGGGTCATTGCGAATGGGGCATATACCCAAGCCCTATCACGTTGGAATTTACAAAATCAAGGAATTCCACAATCAGTGATTAACCCACTGCTTCAGGATAAATAAGAGGTCGTTATGCAAGAAAAATTTATCCAAATACCCGTTGATGTGCCCGAAGCACAGCCTTTACTGGATCAGTTATTTGCTGAATATGAAGAAATTTATGGTGATTTTTTTGCGCGTCAAGATGCACAAGTGATTGATGAACGCAAAAAGGCCACACATCGGGAACGCTTTGAAGGTGCGGAAGACTTTTTACCTCCGCATGGATTATTCGTAGTGCTGAAACGTGATGATGAAGTCATTGCAATGGGTGCGTATAAACGCTATGACGCAGAAACCGCAGAGCTGAAACGGATTTGGTCACATCGGAACTTACGTAAACAAGGACTGGCTGCAAAAATAGTCAAAGAACTAGAACGAAGTGCACTTGCTGCGGGGTATCGAAAAATATTTCTCACCACGGGGTTTAAACAAATTCCAGCCGTGAAATTGTATTTGAGTCTAGGCTATGAACCACAGTTTGAACTCACTCCAGATTTTAATTTTGATCGCTATATTGGCGCACCCTTACATGGTGGGCTTCCTTTTAGAAAGACGTTATTGCAAAAGGAGGTCGCATGAGTTTAGAGCACTATAAAATCGTTCCAGCACGTCATCCACTGCGTTACATTGGCGTCGCATTTTCGATATTAATTATTGCAGTGGTCGCGGAATCGATTTTTTCTAATCAAAACTGGGGCTGGTCTGTTTTTAGACAGTGGTTCTTTGATCCTGCGATTCTTCAGGGCTTGTTGATGACACTGAAACTGACCTTTTGGTCAATCGTGTTTAGTTTAATTTTGGGCACCATTGTGGCCATGATGAGGCTTTCATCATCTTGGTTAATTCGCTCATTGGCATGGGTGTATATCTGGATGTTCAGATCATTACCACTGCTGTTGGTGTTGATTATTCTCTATAACTTTTCTTATTTATATGAATATATCAATGTTGGTGTGCCTTTTACTGACACGGTATTTGCCCAGTTTAAAACCATCAATGCACTGGATCAGTTCTCAACAGCTTTAGTCGGTTTGGTGATTGTACAAAGTGCCTATACCGCGGAAGTCATCCGAGGCGGAATTTTGTCTGTGGATCATGGTCAATTCGAAGCAGCGGCAGCATTGGGTCTGTCATGGTGGCGCCGTACGACGCGCATTATTTTACCGCAATCGATTCGTAGTATTATCCCCGCGATTATTAATGAATGTGTCGGTTTATCTAAAGGCACATCGATTGTATATGTTTTGGCAATGCCTGAACTCTTTTACACCGTACAAATGATCTATAACCGCAACCAAGAAATATTGGCGAAAGGTGAACGGAAATCAGCGATTAATAGCTTTGTTTTTTTCAAGAAAGCGCAGCCACACACAACTCAGCCACGCATAGGAGCCAGCTATGATCATTAATCAATCAGTACAGCCTGCAAATGGTCATATCCAAGTGAGCCATGTATTTAAAAATTATGCGGGACATGCGGCATTACAGGATATTAGCCTTGATATTCCAGCGGGATCTGTGACGGTAATTATTGGCCCTTCTGGGTCGGGTAAATCAACGCTATTACGCACGATAAATCATTTAGAACGTGTGGATGCAGGATTTATTCAAATTGATGATGAGTTTATCGGCTATCGTAAAAAAGGCGATAAACTCTATGAGTTAAAAGAACGAGATATTTTAAAACAACGTAAATCTGTGGGTTATGTGTTTCAGAATTTTAATCTGTTTCCACATTTAAATGTTTTACAAAATATTATTGAAGCGCCCTTAGCACATAAAAAACTCAGTAAAGATCAAGCCATTTTAAAAGCCAATCAATTATTGGGTTTAGTGGGGCTAAGGGATAAAGTTGAAGCATGGCCCAAACAGCTTTCAGGTGGTCAACAGCAGCGTGTAGCAATTGCCAGAGCTTTAGCCTTAGACCCTAAAGTGATTTTATTTGATGAACCCACCTCCGCCTTAGATCCTGAGTTGGTAGGTGAAGTCTTGAATGTAATCAAAAACTTGGCGAAATTAGGTAAAACCATGGTGATTGTAACGCATGAAATTGCTTTTGCACGAGAAGTTGCCGACCATGTGGTGTTTATGGATCAAGGCAGAATTGTTGAACAAGGTACGGTGCAACAGGTTCTGGAACATCCGAAAGAAGAGCGTACTCAAAACTTTTTATCTCGGGTTTTATAAATTTGAGTCTTATTTTTTAATGATATCTATTTTAGTTTTATATATTAAAATCGTTGGTGAATGATAAAACTAACGATTTTTTTATAAGTTTAATTTTGTTGATAAGATATGATTAAATCCATATAAATAGAATAAATTTCATCCTTTATAATCATTTTAAATTTATTTTTAATAGTGATTAAAATGAGCAGATTAATTTATTTAGATTATGCAGCAACAACACCTATTCTTCCTGAAATTTCTCAAGCAATGATTCGATGTTTGTCCGTAGAAGGTGATTTTGGAAACCCAGCCTCACAATCGCATCATTATGGTTGGGATGCTGCAAAACATATCACCACGTCTAGACAGCATGTTGCCAATTTAATCCATGCCAATCCACAAGAAATTATTTGGACCTCAGGTGCGACAGAGTCGAATAACCTCGCGATTAAAGGCACTTTAGATCGTTATAAAAATCAAAATAAACACATAATTACCAGCAAAATAGAGCATAAGGCTGTTTTAGATACTTGTGCAGAGTTAGAAAGTCTCGGTTTTCAGGTTACTTATTTACAACCTGAGTTGGGTACAGGTTTGATTCGTCCTGAGCAGGTAGAACAGGCCATTCAGCCCAATACGGTTTTAATTTCGCTGATGATGGTTAATAACGAAATTGGGACGTTAACCGATGTTCAAGCCATTGGACTATTAGCCCATCAGCATCAAATTTTATTTCATGTCGATGCCGCCCAAGCCGCAGGAAAGGCACAGATTGATGTTCAGGCGATGCATATTGATTTACTTAGTCTATCTGCCCACAAAATATATGGGCCCAAAGGGATTGGTGCGCTCTATGTTCGTCAAGATATTCAAAAACAGATTAAGCCCCAAATTCATGGTGGTGGGCATGAGCAAGGCTTACGTTCGGGAACTTTAGCCACACATCAAATTTTGGGTATGGGAGAAGCATGCCGACTGGCTAAAATAAACTTAGGGGAAGAACAACAGCGGATCCAGCATTTAAGGAATAAGCTATTGCAAGGTTTACAGGCTTTGACACCTGTGAACTTAAATGGTCATGCTACACAGCATGTCGCAAATTATTTAAATGTGAGTTTTTTAGGCGAACGAGCCAATTTTATTATTGCCGCGATTAAACAGGTTGCCGCAGTTTCAAGTGGCTCGGCTTGTAATTCGCATCATGTCGCGCCGTCGCATGTATTAAGTGCTTTAGGACTGAGTGAAAATTTAGTGTCAAATACGGTACGTCTTAGTTTTGGAAGATATACCACGCAAGATCATATAGAAATATTGTTGAAGCATTTAGTAATGGTTTTAAAGGAAAAAAAGGCAACAACACAGTTATCTTTTGTCTAATTCTTAAAACTATGATTTATTTGGATTAAAAACTAGAGTTTATTAATAAAATTTTCTCTAGTTTTTTAACTGATAAAGATGGTATGCAAATTTTGTGTAAGTAATGTGTATTTAGTAAAATACAAATTGGTTTTAGTTTAATTCAGTACTAGATGTATGGGTATCTAAAATAAAAAAAAGTGTGTGTAAAATCAAAATAGTGATTTTTTATTTTTGGTAATGGGTGGCACTTAGCATGTCAAATATTGTGTTTTTAAATACAATAAATACTTGCTATTGTGATATTGTTCTCATAAATATACATAAAAAAAATGTGCTTTTTCATTTTTAACGTTACATAAAAAAACAATTTTATTTTTAATGTGTATAATTCTTAAAATAGATATTTTTCAATTTATAAAAAATAGTTTTTATTGATATCTATTTGTTTTACATATAAAAAATAATTTTTAAAACATTGGTTTAACATGTGTTTTTAAAAAAGTTTAATAAGATATTTTAAAAAATCTTAATAGTTTTTTGTCAGATTTCAGTGAATTTATACAGGTGTATTTTAAAGAATAATAAACTAGTGTAAAAACATTGAGAGAAGAAATAATTTACTTTTAATACTCATTTTTTTATTTGATGAACCATAAGAATGCGCAGGTTATGAGTAGCTAAAAGTCGTTTAAGTTTAATAAGACCAAAAAACGTTTTTTTATTTTTGGATGGAAATAACAAATCAATACCATTTCAGAGGGTTATTTGTATGGTTACTCAAATTTCAATAGTAGGTAAGGAATCTCATAAAGAAGCTGTGGCTAATATGGGAGGATCAAACAAAGTTCAGTTATCAA
>Ga0308158_10003425_pt1 | contig 13994 bp, 11 predicted proteins | sample PhyBR2_FD_201038 | JGI IMG/M metagenome (GOLD analysis project Ga0308158, IMG submission 201038) | Phyllosphere microbial communities from UC Gill Tract Community Farm, Albany, California, United States - DLSLB.R2 | ecosystem: Host-associated > Plants > Phyllosphere > Unclassified | place: USA... | reverse complement strand
CGGCAAAGCGCTCGGCCGGCATCAGGAACGGCATGCGGTAGGCATTGTGGCGCGTCATCGGCGTATCGATATAGCCTGGCGTGATGGTCACCACGCGCACACCCGATGGTTTCAGCTCCAGGCGCAGTGATTCGCAGTAGCTGATGATGGCAGCCTTGGAGGCGCTGTAGGCTTCGGCGCCGGGCAGGCCACGTATGCCGGCCACGCTGGCGATGCCCACCAGGCGCCCGCTGCCTTGCTGCTGCATGGCAGCGATAAACGGTGCAAAGGTGGCCACGGTGGCCGTCACGTTGATCGCCATCAGGCGCGCAAAGGCGTCGAGGTCTTCGGCGTGTTCGCTCAAGGTGCCGTAGGAAACGCCGGCACTGGCAATGACCACGTCGATGCGCCCGGAATGGCGCACGAAGTCGCCGGCCGCTTCGGCCAGCAGAGCGTGGTCGCAGACATCGACCGCATAGGCGCGGTGCAGCTCGGGGTTGGGTAGAGAAGCGATCAGCTGCTGCAGCTTGTCGCTGCGGCGCGCCAGCAAACCCAGGCGGGCGCCCTGGCGCGCGTACTGCAGCGCCAGGGCGGCGCCCAGCCCGCTTGATGCGCCGGTAATGAAAACGCTGTGCATCAGGCGGCGCGCGCAGGCAGGGCGGTCATGCTTATTTCTTTTCTGCCCGGGCCTTGGCCACCAGGATATCCATCACGGTCAGCGCCTGCGCGTTGAGCTGTTCTTCATTGCGGGCCGATTTGCTGCCCTGGTCGGCCTGCGATGGCGACGTGACATAGCGGCCATCGATGGCGATCATTGGCCAGAAGGTGACGTTATACGCCTGCATCATGGCGTCGGCCTTGCGCATGCGGGCGGCCACGCCGAACGAGCGGTAGGTGTCGATGAATTTCTGGCGGTCGACGCCATTTTTGGCCACGAAATCAAACACCGCTTCATCGGTATTGAGGCGGTTGCGCTCGACATGCATCGCGTGGAAGACCTTGCTGTGCAGCTGCTCGGTCAGGCCCATGGCCTGCAGCGTGAAGTACAGGCGCTGCTGCGGCGCCACGGCTTCATTGGCCGACACGTGCACGCGCTTGAAAACGATATTGTCGCCCTGTTTTTTTACCCAGGCCGACAGTTGCGGATCGAGCACATTGCAATGCGGGCAGTAGTAAGCGAAAAACTCGGTTACTTCGATCTTCTTGCCCGATTCGGTCGGCTGTGGCGTGGCCAGGGTCTCGTATTCAACGCCGTTTTTCGGGTCGGCCGGCGAAGCCGAAGCACCGGTGGCGGCCACGCACAGGGCGGCGGCAAACAAGAATTTTTTCATGAAGCGCATGCTGATTCCTTATTTTTGGTTGCGAACGACAGCGACATCGATGCCGTTTTCAGACAGTTTGGTACGCGCGCGGTTCATCGCATCGGCCTGGTTGAACGGACCGATGCGTACACGGTGCAGCACCCCGGCATCGGTGCTGCGGTCGCTGATGGCCGCTTCAAAGCCCAGCAGGGCCAGTTTGCCGCGCGTGCTCTCGGCTTCCGACATGTCACGGAAGGCGCCAGCTTGCAGATAATAAATCCATTTGTCCGATACTGCATCGGCCTTGGCCTGTGGCGCCACTGGCGCTGCCGGCGTGGCGGCCGGTGCTGCAGCCGTTGCCGGCGCAGCTGGCGCTGTCCTGGGGGCCGGCTTGTCTTTCAGTGAACCGATCAGTTCCTGCAGCGCGTCCGGCTCTTCCTTGGGCGCCGTCGGCTGGCCAGGGATGACCGTTTCGCGCGGCTCTTTCGAGAAATCGCGCGCCGCTTCGCGTGCAGCTTCGCGGTTGCCATACATCGGCTTGTTCGGATCGGCAATCTGGCCGGCGGCCGGATCGGCGCCTTTGACCTTGGCGGCTTTATCGGTAAACGGCGAGGCGCCCTTGGAGATGACCAGGGCCACCACCACGGCTATCCCGAGGCCGACGACCAGGCCGATAATAATGCCGACCAGCGTATTGCCCTGCTGGCGGCGCGACGAAGTAAAACGGGTGGTGCGGGTGACTGGTTTCATGGACAAAGGCGCCTTGACGGTTACATTTTTTCTGGTGCGGACACGCCGATCAGCGACAAGCCGTTGCGCAGCACCTGGCGTGCAGCCAGGACCAGCGCCAGGCGGGCCAGCTTGACCGCTTCGTCTTCGACCAGCACTTTTTCGGCAAAATAGAAGCTGTGCAGGTTGGCGGCCAGGTCGCGCAGGTAGAACGCCACCTGGTGCGGTCCCAGTTCGCTTTGCGCGCGCGCCAGCATTTCCGGGTAGGCCGCCAGCGTGGCCAGCAGCGTTGCCTCGGTCGGCGCCGTCAATGCAGACAGGTCGGCACCAGCGATGGCCGACACGTCGCCGCCCCAGTTCTCCAGTATGCGGCAGATGCGCGCATGCGCGTACTGCACGTAATAGACCGGATTTTCATCGGTGGTTTTCAGCGCCACGTCGACGTCGAACACGAATTCGGTATCGGCCTTGCGTGAAATGAGGAAGAAGCGCACCGCATCGCGGCCCTTGGCGATATCGCCGCCGCCCGACCACTCGATCAGATCGCGCACGGTCACGTAGGAGCCGGCGCGTTTCGAGATCTTGACCTCTTCGCCATCCTTCATCACGGTGACCATCTTGTGCAGCACGTAGTCGGGGTAGCCCTGCGGGATGCCCATGTCGAGCGCCTGCAGGCCGGCGCGCACGCGCGCGATGGTGCCGTGGTGATCGCTGCCCTGGATATTGATGGCCTGGCCATAGCCGCGCTGCCATTTGACGAGGTGGTAGGCAACGTCCGGCACGAAGTAGGTATAGGTGCCGTCGGTCTTGCGCATCACGCGGTCCTTGTCGTCGCCGTAGTCGGTGGTGCGCAGCCACAGCGCGCCGTCCTGCTCGTAGGTGTGGCCGGCCTTGACCAGGTTCTCGACTGCGCTGTTGACCTTGCCGTCCGCGTACAGCGACGACTCGAGGTAGTAATTGTCGAACTTCACGCCAAAGGCCTGCAGGTCGATGTCCTGCTCGTTGCGCAGATAGGTCACGGCAAACGGGCGGATCGAATCGATGTCGTCGACATTGCCGTTGGCGGTGGCAGGCTGGCCGTCGCTGGCCGAGACGGTCTTGCCGGCCTTGAAGTCGTCAGCAATATCGCTGATGTAGTCGCCGTTGTAGGCCGATTCGGGCCATTCGGCGTCGCCCGGCTTGAAGCCGCGCGCGCGTGCCTGCACCGAATTGGCCAGGGTCTGGATCTGCACGCCGGCGTCGTTATAGTAAAACTCGCGCGTTACCTGATAGCCTTGCGCATCGAACAGCGACGACAGTGCGTCGCCCAGCGCCGCCTGGCGGCCGTGGCCCACGTGCAGCGGACCGGTCGGGTTGGCCGAGACGAATTCCAGGATCACCTGCTTGCCGGCGCCAGCCGTGCTGCGGCCATAGTTGTCGCCTTGCGCCAGGATGGTGTTGACCACCGCCTGCTTGGCAGCGTTCGATACACGTACGTTGATAAAGCCGGGACCGGCAATTTCCACCGCCTCGATCAGGCCCTTGCCGGCCGGGTTGGCCAGCACGGCGGTAACGATGGTTTGCGCCAGTTCGCGCGGATTTTGTTTGAGCTGCTTGGCCAGTTGCATGGCGATATTGCAGGCGGCGTCGCCATGCGATGCGTCGCGCGGCCGCTCCAGCACCACCGACGGCGTCAGCGAGGTGCCGGCCAGGATGGGGTCGAGGGCGGCCTGGAACAGGGCGATGATTTCTTGTTTCTGTTGGGCGAGCATGAGCAGGATGGCGGCGTTACCGCAATAAAATTGAATAGAATGGATCAGAATGCACGAGGGGCGGCGACACCTCCGGCCGCCCGGACAGCGTTAATTATACTGGTTTGCTGACGGGAACAATACGCCGCAGGGCATGGCGTTTCTTGCCTGCTTGTCCATCTGATGGTGGCAGGCGATTGTGCGTGAGAACCTCACCGTGTCCGGTTCCACTTATATATGTGCATTTTTTTGCAGTGAATTGCCGTGATCGTCATATTCGCTTGGTGCAGAGCACCCGACAGACGCTACAATCGACCCTTTAGATTATGCGCGCCTGCAAAGTGTTGCCTCCTTTGTCATCTGCCGCGCGCTGCCACACCGGACAATTATGAACAAGCGCCCTACGCTGAAACTCACCCCCAAGGCTGCGCCAGGCGCGCCCAAGGCCGCACCGGCATTGCGTCCCAGCTATCATCCCGCCGTCAAACCTGTGCTGCAACCGGGCTACCAGGCCGATCTGCCGACCGATTCGCTGGCTTTTTACATGCTGGGCGCTGCCAATGCGGTAGCGCAGGTACGTACCGGCACGGCCTTGCCACAGGCGCTGGCCAAGGTCTTTGCCCAGTCGAACGCCAACCCGCAAGCGCGTGGTGCGATCCAGGATATTTCCTACCGTACCATGCGCCAGCTGGGCCGCAGCGATACGCTGATCGGCCTGATGACGTCCAAGGCGCCCGAGCCGCCAATGCTGGCCGGCCTGCTGAGCGGCGCGCTGGCGCTGATGCTGGCCGAACCGCAGGACCGGCCGTATGAAGAATTCACGGTGGTGGACCAGGCCGTGACGGCCGCCACCTCGCACCCGGACCTGGCGCATGCCAAGGGCATGGTCAACGCCGTGCTGCGCCGGTTCCAGCGCGAGCGTGCCAGCCTGCTGGAAGCGGCCATGAAGCAGCCGCTGGCGCAGTGGAATTATCCGCAGTGGTGGATCGATGCGCTGCGCACCGCTTATCCGCGCGACTGGCAGGCCATCCTGACGGCCGGCAATGCAGCGCCGCCGCTGACCTTGCGCGTCAATCGCCGCAAAAGCACCGTGGCAGCGTACCTGGCTGTGCTGGCCGATGCCGGTATTGCCGCGCGCCAGGTCGGGCCGTTTGCCGTGCGCCTGGACAAGCCTGTCGGCGTGCAGCTGATCCCCGGCTTCGAGGCCGGCTTGGTCTCGGTGCAGGACGCCGGCGCTCAATTGGCCGCGCCGCTGCTCGATATACACGATGGCATGCGCGTGCTTGACGCGTGCGCCGCGCCTGGCGGCAAGACCGGCCATCTGCTGGAGCTGGCCGATATTGCGCTGACGGCCATCGACGCCGACGCCAAGCGCCTCACCCGCATTGCCGAAAACCTGGAGCGCCTGGGCCTGTCGGCCACGCTGCAGGCGCAGGATGCGCAGTCGGGCGCCTGGTGGGACGGCCAGCAGTTCGACCGCATCCTGGCCGATGTGCCGTGCACGGCCTCGGGCATCGTGCGCCGCCATCCCGATATCCGCTGGCTGCGCCGCAAGGGCGATGCACTGCAACTGGCCACACTTTCTGCCAAAATTCTGGACAATTTGTGGCAGATGCTGCGCCCCGATGGTAAATTGCTGTTCGTGACCTGTTCCTTGTGGCCGCAGGAGTCGGAAGCGCAGGCGGCAGCTTTTGCTGTGCGCAATAACGCAACGCGCCTGGACGCGCCCGGCCAGCTGTTGCCAACTGGTAGTGCGGAGCAGGACCATGACGGTTTGTTCTATGCGCTGTTTCAAAAAAATGCGCACTGAACTGCGCATTGAACGCGGCAGCGCCTTTTTTTCCACGGACTTTACTCGCACACTTGTGACTTTTTTCCGCCTCCTGTTACTGACGCTGCTGCTGGCATCGTTCATGCCGCGCGCGCAAGCGGCCGATGTGGTCGAGATCACGCGCTATGCCATCGAGTCCGGCGATGAAGGCTACAAGCTGGCCGCCAGCTATTCCTTCGACCTCAACCATGACCTGGACGATGCCGTACAGCATGGCGTGCCGCTGTATTTCACCACCGAGATCGAGCTGACGCGTCCGCGCTGGTACTGGTTCGACGAGAAAGCCATCGTGGCGCGCCAGACCAGCCGCCTGTACTACAACGTACTGACGCGGCAATACCATGTGTCTGTCGGCGGCAGCGTGCAACAGAGCTTTGCCACGCTCGACGATGCGCTGTTCCTGATCCGCCGCCCCAGCCGCTGGGTGGTGGCCCCGCGCGGCGCGCTCAAGGTCGGGCAGACCTATAACGTCACCTTGCGCATGGGCATGGACCGTGACTATCTGCCCAAGCCTATCCAGGTCAACGCCTTCAACAACAGCGACTGGCGCCTGTCCTCGAACAAGAAAACCTTTTTGTATACGGCCGAGTAGTGAGCCAGGCTTTGCGTTATTTACTGGTCGTCGCTGGCGGTATCGTCAGCATCCTGCTGTTCCTGCTCGCTTCGGCCTCGGACAATTCCGGTTTTTTCGACCGCTACTATTCCTGGCTGCTGGGCCTGAACGCGGCCGTGGCCGTGGCGCTGCTGGCGCTGGTCGGCATTTCGCTGGCGCGCCTGTATGCGCGCTACAAGAGCGGCAAGTTCGGCTCGAAACTGATGGCGCGGCTGGTGCTGCTGTTTGCCGCCGTCGGCATCCTGCCGGGGCTGGTGATCTTTCTGGTGTCGCTGCAGTTTGTTTCCCATTCGATTGAGTCGTGGTTCAACGTCAAGATCGAGGCAGCACTGGAATCGGGTCTTGAGCTGGGCCGCGCCGGGCTGGACTCGGCGCTGGTGGAGCTCGATCGCCGCGGCAAGCGTGCCGTCGAGGAAATGCGCGACGATCCGATTGCCGGTCCGGCAGTTTTGACCAGCCTGCTGCGCGACGAAGGCATGCAAAGCGCCATGATCGTCAGCGGCGACGGCGTGCTGCTGGCCAGCGCCGGCCCGCACAGCACGGCGGACGTGCCGACAGCCGCCATGCTGGCACAGGCGGCCACGCCGGCCGGCTACGCTTCAGCCGAAGGCGGCGCCGAATTGCATGACGATGGCAACGAGTCGGGTGGCGGCGCGATCCGTCCGGCGCCGCCTTCTTCGCTGGAGGCGGCCGCCAGCCTGCGCCTGCGGGTGCTGGTGGCAGTTCCCGGCCCCTCCGTTTCGCCGCGCTACCTGCAGCTGCTCAAGTCGGTGCCGCCCAAGCTGGCCACCAATGGCGAGATGCTGCGCGCCGCCTACAGCGAATACAAGGAACGCTTCGTGGCGCGCGTGGGCCTGCGCAAGATGTATATGGAAATTCTCACGCTGACTTTGCTACTGGCCATTTTTGGCGCCATCGGCAGCGCCTTCCTGATTGCCCGCAGCCTGGCGCAGCCGCTGCTGGTGCTGGCCGAAGGTACGCGCGCCGTCGCTGGCGGCGACCTGTCGCCGCGCCCCATCGTGGCGTCGAAGGACGAGCTGGGCACACTGACGCAGTCCTTCAATATCATGACGCGCCAGTTGCTCGACGCGCGCACGGCCGTGGAAAGCAACCGCGCCGCGCTGCAGAATGCCAAGGCGCATCTGGAGTCGGTACTGGCCAATATGTCGGCTGGCGTGATGGTGCTCGATGGCGACTTCCACGTGGTGACCAGCAATGAATCGGTCGAGCGCATCTTGCAGCATCCGGGCGCCAGCATGGCTGGCCAGCCCCTGGGCAGCATCAGCGGCATGGAAGAGTTTGGTACGGCCATTATCAGCGCATTTTCGGCGCAAAGCGCGCAATCGGCGTCCGGGCGCAATCTGCAGCGCCTGCACTGGCAGCGCCAGATTGAAATTCCGCGCCGCGCGGGCAGCAGTGCCGACGAGCACGACATCACGCTGCTGGCGCGCGGCTCGCGCCTGCCGCTGGAATCGGGCAGCGGCTATATCGTGGTGTTCGATGATATTTCCGACGTGATTTCGGCTCAGCGCTCGATTGCCTGGGGCGAGGTGGCGCGCCGCCTGGCCCATGAAATCAAGAATCCCCTGACGCCCATCCAGCTGTCGGCCGAACGCCTGCAGATGAAACTGGAAGACAAGCTTGGCCAGGCCGATGCCGAGCTGCTGGGCCGCGCCACCACCACCATCGTCAAGCAGGTCGACGCCATGAAACGCATGGTCGACGACTTCCGCGACTATGCGCGCACGCCGCCGGCGGTGCTGTCACCGCTGCGCCTGAACGAACTGATCGAAGAGATACTGGGCCTGTATCTGCGCGGTGACGATGGCGACATCATCCACCCGCAGCTGGCGCCAAACTTGCCGATGGTAATGGGCGACCAGACACAGTTGCGCCAGGTAATCCACAATCTATTGCAAAATGCGCAGGATGCGATGGCCGATCTGCCTGCCGGCGCTGCGCATCCGCGCATTGACGTGCGCACTGAAGCAATTCATTATCGCAGTGCAGACGGTGGCGTGAATATTGCAGTGCGCATGGCTATTACCGATAACGGTCCCGGCTTTGCGCCAAAAATCCTGGCGCGCGCATTCGAACCCTACGTCACGTCGAAAGCACGCGGCACGGGCCTGGGCCTGGCAATGGTAAAGAAAATCATCGATGAACACGGTGGGCGCATCGATATCGAGAACCGTAACGACAGCAGTGGCGCTTCGGTTGTCATTTTGCTGTTAAAGTTGGCACCAGACGCGCTGGCATAGCAATTGCTGGCGGAACAGTCTGGTTTAGTATTTAAAACACTAATAAAATCATAGTGTCCGCAGCGCACAATGGGTGCGCGCAGAGCGGCGAAATGAGGAAGGCAAAACACGAATGGCAAACATACTCGTAGTAGATGATGAAATGGGTATCCGTGAGTTGCTCTCGGAGATATTGGGCGACGAAGGGCATGCTATCCAGCTGGCCGAAAATGCGCAGCAGGCGCGCGAGGCGCGTGCCGCCGGTGCGCCTGACCTGGTGCTGCTCGACATCTGGATGCCCGATACCGATGGCGTCACTCTGCTCAAGGAATGGCAGCGCGATGGCTTGCTGACCATGCCGGTCATCATGATGTCGGGCCATGCCACCATCGATACGGCAGTCGAAGCGACGCGCATCGGTGCGCTGAACTTCCTGGAAAAACCGATTGCCCTGCAAAAACTGCTCAAAGCGGTGCAGCAGGGGTTGACGCGGGCCCAGGAAACGGCGCGCGCGCCAGCGGCTGCGCCGCGTCCGGTGGCGCCAGCGCCGGTCGAGGAGTCCAGCAGCCATGCGGCGCCCAGCTTTGGCGGCAGTGCACCACAGCAGTTGATGGTGCGTCCCGGCATAGCGGCGCCGGCCCAGGCTGAAGGCCATGGCTACAACCTGTCGTTCGATCTGCCTTTGCGGGAAGCGCGCGACGCTTTCGAGCGCATGTATTTTGAACACCACCTGGGCCGCGAGGGTGGCAGCATGACGCGGGTGGCGGAAAAGACCGGGCTAGAGCGTACCCATCTGTATCGCAAGCTCAAGCAGCTTGGCGTCGAGCCCGGCAAGCTGGCCAAGAAAAACCTGTGACCCCCGCGCCCCGGCGCACGCCGCTGACGCTGGTCAGCGGCGGCTCTGCCAGCGCACGCGAGGCCGCTATCGCTACGCTGCTGATACCGCAACACAGCACGGCCGTGATACTTGAAGGCTTAGCTAGCGGCAACTCCATCCTGGCCGACCTGGCCGACGCTGAGCCTGCAGGCGCTCCCAAGACTTTGCAATTGCTGCGCATTGCGCCCGGTTGCCTGTGCTGCAGCGGCAATCTGGTATTGCGTGTAACATTGAATCGTCTCCTGCGCCATCCACCGGCGCATTTGTTCATCAGCCTGGCAGACGCCACGCATATCGAGCAATTGCGCAGCTGGCTGACAGCCAGTCCGTATGATGCCTGGCTGGCGCTGGAGCCGGACCTGTTCGTGTCCTGACTGACGTCCTTGGTGTTACCGGCAGCGTTGTTTGCATCTGCTTACAATTGCTTTGCCGCCTGAGTGTGGGGAGCGCTTGAATTGGTGCAGCCTTGACCCCATTTCTGTTCTGAAACCGCAGCGGTGGCTCCCACTGCTGCCTGAGCGAAGGACGCACAATGAACCTCATCTACAATAGCGAGCAGTACAGCGTGGTCGAATTTGGCGCCGACCGCAATCTTGAAGCGCTGCGTTTTGGCGGCTATGAAATCGTCGACAAGAGCGGCAAGCGCGAAACCTTTATTGCCGGCGAACTGGCGCAAAATTTTCGCCGCGACGTCAGCGAATTGATTGCCAGTGAACCGAGCATGGAAGAAATCGATGAGTTCCTGGGCAGCTACGACACGCTCATGAGCCAGCCGGTGCTGCTGCACTGAGTTGACCGGCGGCATGGCGATCAAGGTCGCCATGCCGGTCTGTGGCATGGTAAGGTGGCTGGCATCAGCCTCAGATTCTCTTTGCCATGTGCCAATTACTTGGAATGAACTGCAATGTCCCGACCGACATTGTTTTCAGCTTTACCGGCTTTGCCATGCGTGGCGGCCAGACCGATACCCACCACGACGGCTGGGGCATCGCCTTTTTTGAAGGCGCTGGCGTGCGCCATTTCGTCGATCACCAGGCCGCTGTCGCTTCGCCGATTGCCGAGCTGATCAAACGCTATCCGATCAAGTCGCGCAATGTGATTGCGCATATCCGCAAGGCCACGCAGGGCCAGGTGGCGCTGGAAAACTGCCATCCCTTCGTGCGCGAGCTGTGGGGCCGCTACTGGGTATTTGCCCATAATGGCGACCTCAAGCAATTCAATCCCGTGCTGACCGGCAGCTACCGTCCCGTGGGCAGCACCGACAGCGAACTGGCGTTCTGCTATCTGCTGCAGGAGCTGCATGCGCGCTTTGGCGATGCGCCGCCCGGGTTGCAGCAGCTGCATCACGCGCTGGCCGAGCTGCTGCCAGGCATCGCTGCCCATGGCACGTTCAACATGATGCTCTCTTCCGGCGAGGCGCTGTTCGTGCACTGTTCGACCAGCTTGCATTATCTGGTGCGACAGCATCCGTTCCCTACTGCTAAACTGTCCGACGACGACTTGAGCGTGGATTTTTCACAGGTCACCACACCGCAAGACAGGGTGGCCGTGATCGTGACCCAGCCATTGACGAACAATGAACAATGGACCGCGCTGGGCGTGGGCGAATTGCTGCTGTTTGTCGATGGCGCCGTCCAGCAGTGGCCTGCCGATTGATATTTGTGCGACAAAATCGCCAATACCTGCAATACTGAGTGACGAAAATAGGTCGGCAGGGCAAACGAAATTCAGCTAAAGTATTGTCAATAGTGAACCTTGATGCGGGCGCCGCGCCGCCCACGTCACTCGACGTGATTGATGAAGACTTAATGATCGATATTTCCAGCAACGATATCACCCCGAAACCCTTGCGCGTGCGCGAGTTTTATCTGGGGCGCCAGCCCATACTCGACCGCAACCAGGGCCTGTTTGGCTACGAGTTGTTATTTCGCAACGCCCCGGTCGGGCCTGCCAATATCACCAGCGACCTGTCGGCCACCGCTTCCGTCATTGCCCACGCTTCCCAGCTGGGCATGGAAAAAGTCGTTGGCGACGCACTGGGCTTTGTCAACGTCGACGCCGACGTCATCATGAGCGACATCTTTGTTTTCCTGCCGCGTGAAAAAGTGGTGCTCGAGATCGTCGAATCGATGCAGGTGACGCCGGAACTGCGCGCGCGCATCAGCGAACTGGTCGGCCATGGTTTCCGCTTTGCGCTGGAAAACGTGGTGGCCGATACGGCTCAGGTACAGGAGTTGCTGCCGCTGGTCGAGTACGTGAAGATGGATATGCGCAGCGTCGATCCGGTCACGCTGGCCACCCTGGCGCCGCGCTTCAAGCGCGAACAGAAAAAGCTCGTTGCCGAAAAAGTCGAAACGCGCGATGAATTCAAGGCCGGCCTGGATCTGGGCTTTGATTACTTCCAGGGCTATTACTTTGCCAAGCCGGCCATCATGACCGGCAAAAAACTGTCGCCGTCACAACTGGCCGTCATGGAACTGATGACACTGGTGACCTCCGACGCCGATAACGCCGACATCGAGAGCGCCATCAAGCGCGACGTATCGCTGGCGCTGAACCTGCTGCGCCTGGTCAATACGCCCGCCGTGGGCGCACGCCAGCGCATCGATTCGCTGAGCCAGGCTGTCAGCGTTCTGGGCCGCCGCCAGCTGCAGCGCTGGCTGCAGATCATGCTGTATGCCGAACCAAGCAAGCGCGGCCACAGCATGACGCCGCTGCTGATGCTGGCGACCACGCGTGGCCGCCTGCTCGAACTGCTGGCCCACAAACTTCGCCCATCCCAGGCGCATTCGGCCGATGTGGCCTTTACGGTCGGCATCATGTCGCTGATGGATACGCTGTTTGGCGTGCCGATGTCCGAAATTTTGAAACAGATCGAAGTCAACGACGAAGTCGCCGAAGCGCTGCTCACGCGCAGCGGCTTCTACGGCGATCTGTTGCGCCTGGCCGAGTGCATCGAGCGCATCGAAGAGTGCGAAGGCGAGATCGTACCGACGCTGCGCGATCTGGCCATGTCGCCTGACGATCTGGTGGAGCTGGAGATGGCGGCCTATGAATGGAGTGATAACGTCGTCCGTTACGCTTTGTGATGACACCTGCACAAACCTGCTGCGCGTCGGTATAGGCGGCCTGCGATGCTCACCGTACCTGCGTACGGTTGCGCTTCTCGGCCACCTCTCCCTTCCGCTCGCGACGGTTTGTGCAGGTGTCGTGACGTTTGTGTGATGCTTGGAAAGGGCGGTCCCCGATGCCGTTAAGCTGTAGGTCGGATTAGCCGGGCCGCGCAGGCCGCAAAGCGGCGTAATCCGACAACACCTGCGGCGCCAACAATGTTGTCGGATTACGGCCTGCGGCCTAATCCGACCTGCCATTTTCCCCTCTTTACGACAAATTCGGCGCCAGCCAGCGCTCGATGTCTTCCTTCGGTACACCGCGGCGTGCGGCCATGTCGTCGACCTGATCCATGCCGATTTTGCCGACCACGAAGTATTTCGATTCGGGGTGGGCAAAGTAGAAGCCTGATACGGCTGCGCCCGGGAACATGGCGTAGGACTCGGTCAGCTGCATGCCGATTTCTTCGGCCTGCATGACGTCAAACATCTCTTTTTTCACCGTGTGCTCGGGGCAGGCAGGGTAGCCGGGGGCAGGGCGGATGCCGGCGTATTTTTCAGCGATCATGTCGTCGTTGCTCAAGTGCTCGTCCGGTGCATAGCCCCACAGATCCTTGCGCACGCGCTCGTGCAGGTATTCGGCAAACGCTTCGGCCAGGCGGTCGGCCAGCGATTTGAGCATGATGGACGAATAGTCGTCGTGCGCATCCTCGAAGCGTTTCTCGTACTTTTCAATCCCCAGGCCCGAGGTGACGGCAAACATGCCGATATAGTCTTTCACGCCCGACGCTTTTGGCGCGATAAAGTCCGACAGGCACTGGTTCGGGCGCTGTACGCCATCGACGACCGGCTTGACGCCCTGCTGGCGCGCACCGTAATAGGTAAAGGCAACGGTGCTGCGCGTGTCGTCGGTATAGATCTCGATATCGTCATCGTTGACGGTATTGGCCGGCAACAGCGAGACCACGCCGTTGGCCGTCAGCCAGCGTCCGTCGATCAGCTTTTTCAGCAGCGCCTGGCCCTCGGCATAGACTTTGCTGGCCGCTTCGCCGACCACCTCATCGGTGAGGATGGCGGGGAAGGGACCGGCCAGATCCCAGGTCTGGAAGAACGGGCCCCAGTCGATATAGTTGGCCAGCGTGGCCAGGTCGACATTCTTGAACACGCGCCGGCCGATAAATTTCGGTTTGACTGGCGTGCCGGCACCATCGAACGGCACGATCATGCGGTTGGCGCGCGCCTGCGCCAAAGGCAGGATCGGCAGCGCTTTCTTGTTGGCGTGCTGTTCGCGGATGCGCGCGTAGTCGGTTTCGATCTCTTCCACGTATCTGTCGCGCTGTTCGGGCGTCAGCAGCGACTGCGCCACCGATACCGAGCGCGAGGCGTCCGGCACGTAGATCACCGGGCCTTCGTAGTTATGGGCAATCTTGACGGCCGTGTGGGCGCGGCTGGTGGTAGCGCCGCCGATCAGCAGCGGGATCTTGAGCATGCGGAAATGGTCGTCGCGCTGCATTTCCTTGGCGACATAAGCCATTTCTTCCAGCGATGGCGTAATCAAACCGGACAGGCCGATAATATCGGCGT
>Ga0308158_10003424_pt1 | contig 13996 bp, 11 predicted proteins | sample PhyBR2_FD_201038 | JGI IMG/M metagenome (GOLD analysis project Ga0308158, IMG submission 201038) | Phyllosphere microbial communities from UC Gill Tract Community Farm, Albany, California, United States - DLSLB.R2 | ecosystem: Host-associated > Plants > Phyllosphere > Unclassified | place: USA... | reverse complement strand
ATAACCATAACTATTCGCCGTCACGGCACAACATCACGCAGTAACTCTTTGTTTTTATATTAGTTGAAAACATGGCACGATTTTTTCATGGCACCAACTGCAATATAAAAAATGGGTAATCCGCAACCTGTACAGGAATTCCTCTCATGAAGTCGATTTTTAAAGTCTCCCTGGCCGCACTCTCCCTGGCCTTTGCCGTAAGTTCCCACGCAGCAGACAAACTGGTGGTCGCCACCGACACCGCTTTCGTTCCTTTTGAGTTCAAGCAAGGCGACAAATACGTCGGCTTCGACATCGACCTGTGGGCCGCCGTCGCCAAAGAGCTGAAGCTGGACTACACCCTGAAACCGATGGACTTCGGCGGCATCATTCCGGCGCTGCAGACCAAAAACGTCGATCTGGCGCTGGCCGGCATCACCATCACCGATGAGCGCAAGAAAGCCATCGACTTCTCAGACGGTTACTACAAAAGCGGCCTGCTGGTCATGGTCAATGCCGACAACAACAGCGTGAAAGGCATCGACGATCTGAACGGTAAAGTGGTGGCGGTCAAAAGCGGCACCGGCTCGGTGGATTACGCCAAGCAGCACATCAAAACCAAGGATCTGCGTCAGTTCCCGAACATTGACAACGCCTATATGGAACTGGGCACCAAGCGCGCCGACGCGGTGCTGCACGACACGCCAAACATCTTATACTTCATCAAGACGGCCGGCGCCGGCAAGTTCAAAACCGTCGGCGATTCGCTGGAAGCGCAGCAGTATGGCATCGCCTTCCCTAAAGGCAGCGACGAGCTGCGCGAGAAGGTGAACGGCGCGCTGAAAACCCTGCGCGAGAACGGCACCTATAACGAAATCTACAAGAAGTGGTTCGGCACCGAACCTAAGTAAGCGGTGAACTTGGCACGCTATTAACTTAAGCACAGGGGGTCGCTTAACCCCCTGCGCTTCGTTGTATCTGATACCCACGTTTGGGATCACCGGGAGAAATATCATGCAGTTCGACTGGAGCGCCATCTGGCCCGCCATTCCTATCTTGTTAGAGGGCGCCAAAATGACCCTGTGGATTTCGGTCCTCGGTCTGATTGGCGGCCTGATCATCGGCCTCGTCGCCGGCTTTGCCCGCACCTACGGCGGATGGATCGCCAACCACATCGCGTTGGTGTTTATCGAAGTGATCCGCGGCACGCCGATCGTGGTGCAGGTGATGTTCATCTACTTCGCCCTGCCGATGGCGTTCACCGATTTGCGCATCGATCCGTTCACCGCGGCGGTGGTGACCATCATGATCAACTCCGGCGCCTACATCGCGGAAATCACCCGCGGCGCGGTGCTGTCTATCCATAACGGTTTCCGCGAAGCCGGGCTGGCGCTCGGCCTGTCGCGCCGCGAAACCATCCGCTACGTCATTATGCCGCTGGCGCTGCGCCGCATGCTGCCGCCGCTGGGCAACCAGTGGATCATCAGCATCAAAGACACCTCGCTGTTCATCGTGATCGGCGTGGCGGAGCTGACCCGTCAGGGTCAGGAAATTATTGCCGGTAACTTCCGCGCGCTGGAAATCTGGAGCGCCGTGGCGGTTATCTACCTGATTATTACTCTGGTGCTGAGCTTCGTGCTGCGTCGTCTGGAAAGAAGGATGAAAATCCTGTGATTGAATTTAAAAACGTCTCCAAGCATTTTGGCCAAACCCAGGTGCTGCACAACATCGATTTGAAGATCGACAAAGGCGAAGTGGTGGTGATCATCGGGCCGTCCGGCTCCGGCAAATCCACCCTGCTGCGCTGCATCAACAAGCTGGAAGAGGTGACCAGCGGCGATCTGATCGTCGATGGCCTGAAAGCTAACGATCCGAAAGTGGACGATCGGTTGATCCGCCAGGAAGCCGGCATGGTATTCCAGCAGTTCTACCTGTTCCCGCACCTGACGGCGCTGGAAAACGTCGCCTTCGGCCCGATCCGCGTGCGCGGCGCGAAGAAGTCCGATGCGGAAAAGCTGGCGCGCGAGCTGCTGGCCAAGGTCGGTCTGGCGGAGCGCGCCCACCACTACCCGTCCGAACTGTCAGGCGGCCAGCAGCAGCGCGTGGCGATCGCGCGCGCGCTGGCGGTGAAGCCGAAAATGATGCTGTTCGACGAGCCGACCTCCGCGCTCGATCCGGAGCTGCGCCACGAAGTGCTTAAGGTGATGCAGGATCTGGCCGAGGAAGGCATGACGATGGTCATCGTCACCCACGAAGTCGGCTTTGCCGAAAAAGTGGCGTCGCGCCTGATCTTTATCGACAAGGGCCGGATTGCCGAAGACGGCAACCCGCACGATCTGATCAACCATCCGCCGAGCCCGCGTCTGCAGGAATTCCTGCAGCACGTTTCCTGATCCTGGCGGTTTAACGGCGGGCGCGCCACGCGCCCGCCGCTTTCATTCCGCACGCTCTCCCACGCCCCATCGCGTTTCCTTTCCTACTATATTGATTGTTTTTCATCGTATTGCTCTGACATCCGCCGATCACAGAACGCCAAAGAGAGGAACCATGCCGCCAAACGCAGACTCCCGACGAGGTTCTCATCTGCGAGAACACCTGCTTTTCCTGCTGCTGCTGTTGACCCTGAGCGTCTTCGCACCACCGGCGCTGGCGCAAAACGCGCCGCCTGCGCCCGCCGACAAGAGCGAGCAGCAGAAAGCCGCCTACGCCGCGCTGGCCGATCTACTGCAAGACGACCAAGCGCGCGCGGAACTCATCGACCACCTGAAACAGACCGCCGGCGACGCTGCGGCCGCCGCGCCGACAACGCCGGAGGAATCGACGCCCGCTACGCTGAGCGACAGCCTGAACTCGCTGGCGCAGGAAGGCATCGGCACCTTTAACCAGAAGCTCGGCGCGCTGCAAAAGCTGATCGATTCCGGCCCGAAGCGCGTTTTCAATCCCGCCGGCTTTTTCCGCGCGCTGGGCTACTTTCTGCTGACGGTGGCGGTCACCTTTGCGCTGTTCCACCTGATCCGCCGGCTGATCGCGCCGCTGTACAAGCGCATGGGCAGTTGGGGGCACAACGCCAGGCTGCAGCGCGGCCCGTGGTATAAACGCCCCGCCGCCATTCTCGGCGCTTTCGCCATCGATCTGCTGGTGCTGCTGCTGGCGCTGGCGGCAGGCAACCTGTTCGCCCGCCACGTCCACGCCGACAGCGCCACCATCCTGCGGCTGCAGACCCTGTTTCTCAGCGCCTTCGCGGTAATTGAATTTTTCAAGGCGGTGCTGCGGCTGATTTTCGCCCCCAGCTTCGACTATCTGCGCCCGTTCCCCTTCAGCGATCGGAGCGCGCGCTATTGGAACACCCGCCTCGCCTGGCTCAGCGGCCTGATCGGCTATGGCCTGATGGTGGTGGTGCCGGTGGTGGCGGTGCAGATCAGCTATTCGGCCGCCGCCGCCGTCAATCTGGTGGTGATGCTGGCGCTGACGCTGTACGCCATTTGGCTGATCCTGCACAACCGCAAACCGATACAGCAACAGATCAACCTGCTGGCCGAACGGTCGATGGCATTTTTCAGCGTGATCCTGCGCGGGCTGGGGCATGTCTGGCACCTGCTGGCGATCGCCTATTTTCTGGTGCTGTTCGTGCTGTCCCAGTTCGACATCGGCAACAGCCTGCGCTTTATGATGAGCGCCACGGTAAAAAGCCTGCTGGTGGTCGGCGTCGGCGCCCTGCTGTCCGGCATGCTGACCCGCTGGATTTTCCGCCGCATTTCGCTGCCGAGCGACGTCAATTTACGCTATCCGATGCTCGAGCGGCGCATCAACTCTTACATCCCCAACGGGTTGAAGATACTGCGGGTGATGGTGGTGCTGGCAGTGACGCTGTTTCTGCTTGATGCGTGGCATCTGATCAACCTGTATCAATGGGCGGGCAGCGAAAATGGCCAGCGGACGCTCGGCGGGCTGGTGCATATTCTGCTGATCCTGTTGATCGCCGTGTTTAGCTGGACGCTGATGGCCAGCATCATCGAGCACCGCCTGGCGCTGGAGCTGAGCAACGGCGTGCGGCCGAGCGCGCGCGAACGCACGCTGCTGACGCTGTTTCGCAACGTGTTGGCTATCGTTATCAGCACCATCACCGTGATGATCGTGCTGTCGCAGGTCGGACTGAACATCGCGCCGCTGCTGGCGGGCGCCGGCGCGCTGGGGCTGGCCATCAGCTTCGGTGCCCAGACGCTGGTGAAAGACGTGATCACCGGCGTGTTCATCCAGTTTGAAAACGGCATGAACACCGGCGAATACGTGACCGTCAGCGGCATCACCGGCACCGTGGAGCGCATGACCATCCGCTCGATCGGCCTGCGCGACGACTACGGCGTCTATCACATCGTGCCGTACTCTTCGATCACCACGCTGGCCAACTACGCGCGTGAGTTCGGGGTATACCGCGCCAATTACACCGTCAGCCGCGACGAGGACATCGATCGGGTCAATGAGGTGCTGCATCAGGCCATCGGGGCGCTGAAGCAGGATGAACAGGTGAAGCATTTCCTGATTGGCGAGCCGGTCTTCAACGGCGTGGTAGCGCTGGGCGATCGTTCGTTCACCACCCGCGTGACGGTGCGCACGCAGGCGCTGAAACAGTGGGTGGTGCAATACGCCCTCGACCGGCTGGTGAAAATCCATTTCGATCGGGCCGGTATCGGCATGCCGCAGCAGGCGATGCAGATTTCCCGCGCGCCGCAGCCGCATGACGAGCAGGCGCCGCCCGCGGCGATCTGAGGTTAGCGCCCGCGCCCGCAGGGCTGAGCGGCCAGGAAGGCCGCCACGTCCTGCCGGTAGGCGTCGTATTGCACCGAGCGCGGGGCAAACAGGCCCACCACGTTGATCAGCCACGGATGGCGCGCGAACAGCGGCTTGACCATCACATGATCGGCCTCGTCGATGCGCGTCACCGTCAGCAGCGAGGCCGGGATCGTTTGCCGATACACGCGCTCGGTTTCGTCCGCGTCCACGTTGACGTCGCGCCCGCCCAGGATCAGGTGCACCGGCGTGGCGAAATGCCGCAATCCCGCCGTCGCGTCGCTGGCCATGTTGGCGCGAATAAAGCGCCAGCGGTCGGCGCTCAATGCAGCGGCGGCGCCAGACTCACGGCGGTACTGTTCGTAGCCGTCCGGCTGTTCGAGCAGCGTTTGGATGTGGCGCCAGTGCGCCTCGCGCGCGGCGATCGACGCTTCATCGTCCCCTGCCGCCGCCATCGCCGCCCGGGTGTTGTAGCGCCCCTGCCGCAGCCAGTTGATCGCCGGCGCCACCGCGAGCGTAAACGCGATGTCGGGGCGCAAACGCGCCACCTCCGGCATCACCCACCCCGCCTGACTGGTGCCCCACAGCCCCACGCAGCGCGCATCGAAGCGCCCGTCCCGCCGGGCCCAGTCGATGATATCGACGGTTTCCCGCGCGCGATCCGCCATGGTCTGATGCAGCCAGTTGCCGCCGGAGCCGCCCACGCCCGGCTTATCGAAGGATAAAACCGCATAGCCCTGCTGCGCCATCGTCTCCCAAATGCCGTAATAGCCTTCGTCGCGGCTGGCGTTGGCCGGTCCATCGCCGTGCACGAACACCACGACGCCGGGCTTCACCGGCGCATGCTCCGGCAGCACCAGCGTGCCGGTCAGCCGATTGCCGCTGGCGGTCACCACGACCGGTTCGGTGACAAAGCGAAAGTCGTTGACGTAAATCACCCAGCCGAGCACCGGCAAGAGCAGCGCCACGAGACACAGCCCTATTCTGCGCACGTCGCCTCCCCGCTGCGTTTCTCCATCAACACCCAATCGGCCTGGCCGAACAGCAAGCCCAGCGAGGCGTAATGTTCTTCGCGCCGTACCTGAAAACCGCAGCGCTGATACAGACGCTGCGCATCGACGTTGCGCCGGCTGACGTGCAGGCTCAGGCGCCGGCCTGCGCCTTGTTCGCCGGCGTAGTCGTTCATCCACTGCAGCAGTCGCCTGCCCACCCCTTTGCCGCGCTGACTCTCGGCCACCGCCAGGTAGGAAAGATACAGCTCATCGGCCGCCGGGGTGTGCTGCAACACCGCAATTTGCAGATACATGCGCCAAACGTTCAGCCAGCCATAGCGGCGACACAGCCGCCAAATCGGCAAGGCGCGCGGACGCAGCCCGGCGCGGTTCTCGCCATCGATGGCATTCAGGGCAAAGACCGCCACCACCTGTTCATCCTGTTTCACCACGAAGCTGCGCTCCCGGCTGCCGCTTTGCTTCCAACTCCACAGCCGATAGAACAGACGCCACTGAAGGCGGGCGCTCAGACGGCGCGCGCGCTGGAATTTGTCGCAGAACGCGGCGTAGATCAACGCCGCCGTTTGCAGGCGGTCAGCGTCGCGATAAGGCTCAATGTGCAACATATCAACCTCGACTAGGGTTGGCGGTAGAGCAGCTGTTCCAACAGCCGCACCGGCGTGATCGCCTCCGGCGAAGGCGACGCGAAGATCGCCTGCCGCCAGGCCTGGCTTTCGATCACGTCCAGCACCAGCTGCGCGAGCGGCAAGGGCGCTATCGCCGGCGCGATCTCGCCGATTTGCTGAGCCTCGGCGATCGTCGTCGCCAGCGCCTCAATCAACTGCCGCTGGTTGGCGCTGAACGGCTCGGCCAATGCCGGGTTACGCGCCACTTCAGCCACAATCTCCGCCGACAGTTGCACATTGTCCGGTTCGGCGACAAAAGCGTGATAGGCGGTGAAAAAGGCCGACAGCGCCTGTTTCGGCCGCTTTTTCTCGGCCCGCAATGCGGCGGCGAACTCGGCGAATACGCCGTTTTCCAGCAGCGCGATCTCGCCGATCAGCGCCTCCTTGCCGGAAAAATGGTTATAGAGGTTGCCCACGCTGACGCCCGCCGCCTGGGCGATATCCCGCATGCTGGTCTGGTGAAATCCCTTATGGGTAAAGCTGTGCAGCGCAGCGTCGACAATCTTTTCTCGGTTTCCCATCGGCAGCTCCCGAAGCAATGAGGGCGCTGGGCGCCGTAAATTGATACAAAAAAATGAACGAACGTTCGTTCATTTTCAAGTCTAGCATAGACCGGTAAAATTGAACCGCGGCTCAACGGCGCAGAGATCGGTGGGAAGAGACAAGCGCCGCCCCGCTTTCAGGGGCGGCGCCCGGCAAACTCAGTGCAGCGCGTCGCCCTGCTTCACCGACGTAAAGGCCTGCATCAGTTTCACGACGTCATGCATGCCGATGTTGACCTGGTTGATCACTTCTCCGGCGTCATGGGTCAATGCCACACCGCCGCCGGCCTGTTCCACGCAGGTCGCCATGCCGGCGATCGCCGCCGCCACGCCTTGCTGGATAGACTTGGTCATGCGTTCGATCTCGGTCGCCGCCTTGCGCGACTGTTCCGCCAGCGTGCGCACCTCGTTGGCCACCACCGCAAAACCGCGCCCGTGCTCACCGGCGTGGGCGGCTTCGATGGAGGCGTTAATCGCCAGCAGATTGGTTTGCGAGGCAATTTTACGAATAGCTTCGACGATGGTGCCGATCTGCTGAGAGCACTTGCCAAGCTCGGTGACCACATCCGACGTTTCGCGCGCCGCCGCTTCGACCTGCTGCATGCCCTTCACCGCCTGCTGCACGATGACCGCGCCCTGCGCCGCCTGCCGGTCGGTATCGAGCGACAGATGATGCGCGTTGCGCACCATCTCTTCTTCATGCTGCTGCTGTTGCATCAGCCGGGTGATGTCCTGGGCGATCTTCACCACTTTCACCACTTGGCCGTCGTTGTCGAGGATCGGGTTATAGCTGGCCTCCAGCCATACCCGTTCGCCGCGCCGGTTGACGCGCTCAAAACGCCCGGTGATGAACTCGCCGCGCGCCAGGCGCTGCCAGTACCGCCGATAATCGTCGGAAGCGGCGAACGCCGGTGGGCACAGCACCGTATGCGACTGCCCGCACGCCTCATCCAGCCGATAGCCCATCAGCGCCAGCATATTGTCATTGGCGCTGACAATGTCGCCCTGCGGCGTGAAAGAAATCATCGCCATCGAGCGATTCAGCGCCGCCAGCAGGCTGCGGTGTTCCTGCGCCTGGGTCACTCGCTCGGTCACTTCGCTGGCGATCTTGACGATTTCCACCACCTTACCCTGTTTATTCAACACCGGCGCATAGGTGCCCTGCAGCCACACCGCCTCGCCGTTTTTCGCGATGCGCTTTATCGTGTCCGTGATGGGTTGCCCTTTATTCAGCGTCTCCCAATGTTCGCGATATAACGGGCTGGCGACATAGTTGGGATCGCAGAAAATACGGTGATGCCGGCCTATCACGTCATCGCGTTGAAATCCGAGCGTACTGAGAAAGAGATCGTTGGCGCGCAATACCGTGCCGTCGGGCGAGAATACAATCATGGGAACGGCGTGTTCTATCGCGCTCAGCTCGGCGCCTTTGTGGGTAGTTAACTGACTGAATCGTAAAAGCATAGGGTGTAGTCCTTGTGGCAGATGATGGCGCTTTTCTTATTTGTCTGGCCACATGCCGCGCCCACACGCAGACGTGCCATCGCGGAAGGAGCGGGCAGCGCCGATCCTTCTGGTTATTGCTCTTAACCGGATTAAATTTATTTATTCAGTAAAGTAATTATTCGAATTTAAATAAACCAACAACCTAAGATTTTTATTATGAATAACTGTATTGAGAATAACGTAAGTGATGAAAATTGAAAGGTAAAATGCGGATTTTTGTCGGCGCCGGCAGGATAACCGGCGCCGTTAAGCGAAAATATCGCCAGTTACGCGACCAGCGCTTCTGGCTCAACCACGATGCCATTGAGCATGATTTCCGGAACATATCGCAGTTCGTTGAGCAAACTTTGATGATTCTGCCCCAGGAGCAGGATCACGCTGTCGGCCTCATCCAGACGGTGGTCATCATTGTTATCGACGATAAGATAGCTGCCGCTTTGCCCACCGATAACGCTGCTGATCCCGACCTTGGCGCTCAATGCTCCGGGCTGACCGAGATCGAGCAACGCGGCCAACAACTGACTGGCACTGCCGCCCTGCTCGGCCGTCAGGGCGCTGATTCTCGCCTCCATGCTTTGCGCATCGCTGACCCCATAATCCGCCAGCTTACCGCCGGCGCCATGGACAATCCGCAGACCCGAAAGCACATCGTCGATACTTCCCTGTGTCAGCGAAAAGTCTTTTAACGTCACGCCTGATGCTGCCTTGCTGCTCTGCAGCGTAACGTGGCTTTTCCCTGCGCCGGCGACGATCGTCGTGTCCCCCATAACGTTAAATTGATCGCTGCCTCCCCCGCCTTTGACCAACAGCTGTTCGCCCCGTAGCCCGAGATCTTGCAGCAGCGGCGCCAATTTGGCCTGCGCGTCGCCACTCAAGGGCAGTAAATCCAGCATTTGAACGATCGTGCCGTCACCGCTGCCGCCATGAGACGACGTGAGGGTGAACCCATTTCCTGTGAAGGCCGAAGCGTCAATGTGGCGAACCTGGGTATACCCTTCGGTTAGCGTCAGATTGAAATTCGCGCCGCCGAGCAGCGTAATGTCTTGCACCTGAGCATTTTGCCCCGTCAACGTCAGCGCGCCATTTCCCCAAGCGCCGGTGCTGATGGCGATCAACGTCAATGGCTTTTCATCCCCATGCGAGTCAAGCGCCAACGAGCCGGCGTTGCCGCGCCCGGAGAAAAGCAGATCGAAACGATCGGTGGCATTCTCCAGGAAGGCAATCTCCAGTCTGCTGTCCGCATGATCCCCAATGCCGCTGATTTCAAGGCGTGCCGCATCGGCATTGGCGTTGATCACCTTGACGTTATCCGCCCGGCCGGACAACAGCAATCCCTCACGACCAAGCGCCTGCGCCGCCCAACTCTGCACGATCTTCCCTCCGTCCGTTCCCTCTACGGTGGCGTTGCCGCTCAACACCCCGTAGTCAAACACATGGGCTCTTGTCGCCAGCGCTGTCGTGCTGTAATCGTTCCAACCGATTCGCGTCAGCGTGGCTTCCGCCTGACCGATATAACCCGCCATATCTATCTGTTCAAAATGACTGAAATTGGCGGCATTGCTGGTCACCGTACTGATGCGCACGCCAAAAAGATCGAGCGTCGAGGTCATTTTGACGATCAGGTTGGCGGACAAAATATCGTGCCCCGCACCGCCATCGGCGCTGAACATCCACCCCACATGATTGGCGCCGCCATCGGCATTGCCTCCCCATAGCAGGCTGTCATTGCCGTTGTTCAGATAAAAGTGCCCTTGGGCGGCGGCGAGATCGGCCTGCGAAGTCAGCTGCACCCGATCGTCACCATAGGTGCCATGCACTGTCACATTGGCATTGTTTACCGTCATGTCCACCCCATACCGAGCCGCAGGGTTATTATGCAGCCAGATATCCGCAGCCGCGTCGCCAGTGACGATCAGATAAGAAAGCTGCGAGGCATAGCTCAGATCAACCATGACATCCGCGTCAGCATGGAGAAATACCCTGAACAGCACAGCGGTTTCCGCATTGCTCAACGTATGGTGAGCGTGCGTATTCACCGTGCCGGATGCATTGCCGCCCCCCTCGCTGGTAGTGAGAGATGCGGTCGTTTTATACGCCAGGCTGGCGCCCACATCGCGCGCGAACATCCACTGTTCATACTGAATGCCGCCTGCCGGCGGCGCATTGATCAAATCGGCAATCACCGCCTGCGTGATCAGTGCCTTGTCGCCGCCCAATGTCCGGTAGTGCTCCAGCTGTTGCGCATCCGCCGCCCGGCCATGCACCGCCTGGTAGACATGTTGAATAAAGTCGTCGCCCTGCAAACCACCGACCTGCGCCTGAAATTCAGGCGTCTCCAACAGTGCAGTGACCAGCTCGGCATAGCTCAAGGTACCGGAGGCCAGCGTCTTGCTCCAATTGTCCAGCGAGACGCTATCCACCGCGCGCTCGGGCAATGCTCGGAACAGCGCCGCGACCTGCTCCAGATACTCGGTCGCCGGCAGTTTGCCAGGCGCATATTCCTGAGCTGCCGCATTGAAATGCTGTTGAGCCGCCGCATCTTCCGGCGCCACCGCGCCGCGCAACTGCGCGATCATATCCACCAGCAGATCGCCACGCGTCGCGCCCTCCGCCAGCCGTTGCTGGTATGCGGCCAACTCAGGCGCCGTCGGCGGCCGTTCGAATCCCTGTGCGAACAGATGCAAAATGAAGTCGCGATCGGAAAGATCGTTGAGCGGCAGGGTGGCGATCTTGCTCTGCGCCAACACGGCCAGATCGCCCCCCTGATTGAGCAGCTTGCCGTCATGTGCGATTTCATCGGTCTGCCAGGGCGCTCGCAGCAGATAAAACATCGCCTGTGCGTCACCGCTTCCACCGGCGGCCTCGGCTGCCGTGCCGGGATACAAACCTTCTGCAATCCGCTGATCGAGCACATCCCGCTGCGCCAGCATCACCGGATCGTCCCCCAGATAGTTGAAGAGGTCTATCACGACGCTGGCGACAGCGCTGTTGAAATGCCCCAATTGCAGCAAGGCATTGATGTAAGCCGGATCGGGAGCCGTATTGTAAACGGAGAAATAAACCTGGCTGAGAATGGCGTATTCACTTTGGCCGCTCATCCAACCGGCGTCGGGTTGACTCATTAAAATGCTGGCCATATAGGCGGGCGGCTGGCTGCCGATATTAAATGCGCTGTCGTAATAATCGATTTCCGCCGCCGTTGGCAAACGCCCGAAAATGCCGATGATTAAGGCGCCGACCTCTTGTTGCGTAGCTAAAGGAATCATAATAAATCCCGTCAGTGTGATGGACTAAGTTCGCGGCATGGCTGCGCCGCGGCCTGTCTCCTACATCGCGAAGAGAGACATTGCACACTGCCTGGAGGGGTTTTTATAGGTATGACTACAGTTAAGAAATGCTGATGCGATAAGTCAATAAAACGGGGAAAACCGGTCCTCGGTATGGGACTTTGCTCCCATACTGAGGCACCTGAAGACTTAACGCCAGCGCTCGGCTGCCCAGGCGGCCTGTTGCTCGGCGTCATGGAAGGTCCAGGCGACGAAGCGGCTGATCTTCTGCCCTTGCGCCATCTCGATGGTGCGCACCTCGGCCGCCCCCGCCACTTTCAGCGCATGGTAGATGGCCGGCAACGTGGTGTTTTTCGAGATAAGCGAGGTGAACCACAGGCAGTTATTGGCCTTGCTGACGCTCTCTTCCACCATCTTGCGCACAAAGGCTTCTTCGCCGCCTTCGCACCACAGCTCGTTGTTCTTGCCGCCGAAGTTTTGCACCGGCTTGTCGGCCACTTCCCCTTTGCCCAATTTATGCAGCTTGCGGCGGGTGCTGGCGCGCGCTTCCTGCTCGGACGCGTGGAACGGCGGGTTGCACAGGGTGGCGTCGAATTTCTCGGCCGCGCCGATGATGCCGCTAAAAATCAGCTCAGGCTGTTTTTGCAGCCGCAGACGCACGCTGTTGCGCAGCGTCGGGTTCATTTCGACGATCATTTTGGCTGCGTTCAGCGACACCGGATCGATTTCGGAGCCGGTGAAACGCCAGCCGTATTCGCGCAGGCCGACGATCGGGTAAATGCAGTTGGCGCCGACGCCGACGTCGAGGATCGCCACGCCCTTGCCGCGCGGGATCTCGCCGCCGTTGCTGGTCGCCAGCAGATCCGCCAGGTGGTGCAGATAGTCGGCGCGGCCGGGGATCGGCGGGCACAGGTAATCAGCCGGAATATCCCAGTGTTCGATGCCGTAAAAGTGTTGCAGCAACGCACGGTTGAGCATTTTCACCGCCGCCGGATCGGCGAAATCCACCGAGACATCGCCCCAGGCGTTCGGTTTTACGAACGGCGCCAGCGCCGGGCAGCTGGCGATCAGCGCCGGGAAATCGTAGCGCGAACGATGACGGTTGCGCGGATGCAGGCCGCTTTTCTGCTGCGGGAAGGTTTTCTTTTTTTCCACCGTGACGGGCTCTCTTGAAGGTATTTCCGGCGCGTAAGATAACACATCCGGCCCGGAATGGCGCAGCGGCGGGAAACCCGGCACAATGAAAGCTTCATCGATTGCCACAGGGGCCCCCATGAGCCGTGAATCTCGTTATTATTATGAACCCGCCGCCGGCCACGGCCTGCCGCACGATCCGCTGAACGCCATCGTCGGCCCGCGCCCCATCGGCTGGATCTCTTCCCGCAGCGCCGCCGGCTTGCGTAATCTGGCGCCCTACAGCTTTTTCAACTGCTTCAACTACCGCCCGCCAATCATCGGTTTCGCCAGCACCGGCTGGAAAGACAGCGTGGCGAATATCGTGGAAACCGGCGAGTTCGTCTGGAACCTGGCAACGCGCCCGTTGGCGGAAGCGATGAACAACAGTTCCATCACCCTGCCGCGCGGTGAGGACGAATTCGCCTTCGCCGGCGTCACGCCGCTGCCCGGGCGCCGGGTCAAAGCCGAGCGCGTGGCCGAAAGCCCGGTGAACTTCGAATGCCGCCTGACCCAATGCATTCAGTTGCAAACCGCCGCCGGGGAACAGGTGGAGACCTGGCTGGTGTTGGGCGAAGTGGTGGCGGTGCATCTCGATCCGGCGCTGCTGGATGAACACGGCGTTTACCAGACCGCCGCCGCCGAACCGATCCTGCGCGCCGGCGGCCCGAGCGCCTACTACGGCATTTCCGAGCAGCACCGTTTCGATCTGACGCGCCCGACGCGCTGATCGTCTCCCCCGTTTATACAGAAGATGAACGGGGGAATTAACAATCAAAAAATCTGAATAAAACCGTCAACACTCTCCGATTTCATCACGTCTTCTCCTGCGCAATAATCTTCCCATCGAAAGGCACTCCCTTTCTCCCTAATCCGCTTTGACAGGAATGACGAACATGAAAACCATCAAAACTTTTGCTGCTATCGCTCTGGCTACCGTTTCTTTCACCACTTTCGCCGCTGAACACGTCAGCGCGCAGGATGCCGCCCAATTCGAAAAAGCCGGCGTGATCGTCGCCAGCGGCGCAACAGACCTGAGCAGC
>Ga0308158_10003422_pt1 | contig 13998 bp, 13 predicted proteins | sample PhyBR2_FD_201038 | JGI IMG/M metagenome (GOLD analysis project Ga0308158, IMG submission 201038) | Phyllosphere microbial communities from UC Gill Tract Community Farm, Albany, California, United States - DLSLB.R2 | ecosystem: Host-associated > Plants > Phyllosphere > Unclassified | place: USA... | reverse complement strand
CGATGAAGGGCAGCCGCAGCCAATAGTCGCCCAGCGCGCCGCCGAGCACCGGACCAACGATGAATCCGGCCCCGAACATCGCATTGATGAGGCCGAACCGGCGGGCGCGTTTGTCCTCGGGCGATATGTCGGTGATATAGGCCGATGCGACGGAGACATTGGCGCTGGTGAGCCCGGCAATGGCGCGGCCGAGAAGCAGCATCCACAGGCTGGGTGCGAAGGCGAGGAACAGATAGTTGATGGCCGCACCGGCAAGCGAGATCAAAAGCACCGGGCGCCGGCCGAGCCGGTCGCTCAGCGAGCCGAGCACAGGCGCGAAGATGAACTGCATCGTCGCATAGAGCGCGGTCATGATGCCGATGGTGGAGGCGACGTTTTCGGTGTGGGTGACGTCCTTGAGCAGGGCTGGAAGAATGGGAAAGATAAGCCCGATGCCGACGGCATCGAGGACGATGGCAGTGAAGATGACGAGAAGTGGTCTGGTCACAGATGGTGTGGTCATGGCATGTTCCGATCGAACGCAAGCGCACGAGCGCACGCGGCGCCGATGGCTCACGATAGGGCCTGACGAGGCAGGCGATGATGTTTGGGAACGCTGGCCGATCGATGCCTGAGGCGGCATGGATGGCGTGTGCTTGACCGCATGGACGACAATTCGTCCACCTGTTTTACTCCGCCACTGAGCGGATCAAGGAAAGCGGTCGCTTTTCGCGATGCGCTTATGTACGCCAATCACGGGCTTGCGGCAAGTGGCGTGCTGGCGGCTTCAGCCGGACGGCTGGCTGAACATTCACGACGGGACAGATATCTCCGGAAGCTGGACGCTATAATCGCAGGTCCGGCACCGCCGCTTCAATGTTGAGAAGCGGCGGATTCGATGCATATCCTATCCACGCCGCCTGAGCACATGCACCTCGGCGCTGTGCTGATGCTCACCCTGCGCCAGCGTGAAATTGGCGAGCTGGCGATCCATCTCGACCGCTTCGGTGGCGAGCAGATGGATGGCGGCCGTGCTTTCCTCAACCATCGCCGCGTTCTGCTGTGTCATCTGATCGAGCTCGGCAACCGCCGCGTTGATCTGGCGCAGCGTTTCGGCTTCCTCGCGGGTGGCATCCATGATCTCGCTGATCTGGCCGTTGATCGCCTCCACGTGACCGCCGATGCCTGTCAGCGCCACGCCGGCCCGCTCGACCAGCGACACGCCGGCCTCCACCTCATGGGTGGATTTCTGCAGCAGATGCGAGATCTCCTTGGCGGCGCCCGACGAACGCTGCGCAAGCTCGCGCACTTCCTGTGCCACGACCGCGAAGCCCTTGCCGGCCTCACCGGCGCGCGCCGCCTCGACACCGGCATTCAGCGCCAGCAGATTGGTCTGGAAGGCGATGGAATCGATGACCGAGATGATCGAGTTGATCTGCCGCGACGAGGCCTGGATCGCCTCCATCGCCGCGATCGTGTCGCGCATGATCTGGCCGGAGCCCGATGTCTCGCGCTTGGCGTCGCGGGCGATCCGCTCGGCCTCTTCGGCGCGCGCAAGCTGCGAGCGGACCGACTGGGTGATCGCGTCGATGGCACTCGCCGTCTCGGTGATCGAAGCCGCCTGCCGCTCGGTGCGGCCGGCAAGATCGTCCGAACCGGCGCGCATCTCTTCCGAGCCCGAACGCACCGCCGCCGAATTTCCGCCGATTGCCGTCATCGTATCGCTGAGCGTGGCCAGCGCCTGGTTGAAATTGTGGCGCAATCCCTCGAGCTCGTTGGGGAAACGGCGGTCGATCTGGTAGGCGAGATCGCCGTTCGCCAGATGCAGAAGCCCCTCGTCGATGGCCTCGACCACCTCCTGCAGCGTCTTCGCCTCCGCCTCGCGCTCGGCCATATGCTGCTGGCGGTCGCGGTCGGCGCGTTCGCGCGTTTCGGCGCTGGCCGCTTCCAGCGTGCGGCTGTCGATGAGCGACTGCTTGAAGCGGGCGAGCGCCTTAGCCATTGTGCCGATCTCGTCGTCGCGGTTCTGGCTGCCGATCTCGACCTCGAGATCGCCATCTGCCACCGCGCGGGTCACGCCGGCAAGCTTGGCCAGCGGCGAAAACAGCATCTTGGTGATGATCCCGGTCGCGATGGCCATGACCACGAGCACGCCGCACCCGATCATCGTCAACAGCATCGCGATTTCAAGCGAGCCGGCATTGATCTCGCTGAGACGCATGCTCTCGACCACCAGATAGCGCGCACCCTGATAATCGACGGGCTTCACATAGGCGCGCGCGGCGCCATCGGCGCGGTCGAAATCGTTGACCGACATCGCGGGATTGGCAAACGCATCCTTCAGGAAGGTGAAGGGCGCGGTATCGAGCGTCGCCAGCCGGCCGGCTTCGTTGACCGTGACCGCCGACCCATCCTCGGAAACGATCGCCGCCTGCGCCGTGCTTCCGGCAACGATGCCCTTGGAGAGAATGCTGGCGACGACATCGTCGCGCACCCTGAACAGCATCACGCCCTTCGGCTGGCCGAGCTTGACGACAGGCACGGCATAGAAAATCGCCGATGCACCGTTCGCATCCACCCGCAGGCCGGAAAAGCCGGCGGGCGCGCCATCGTCGGTGGCCTTGGCGGTGTTTTCGATCGCCTTGGCAAAGGCAAGGCCGGCGCCGGTCGATTTCCACGCATCCGATTTCAGGTTTTCGGCGAAATCGTCGTTCTTCTTGTAGGAATAGAGCACGAAACCATCGAGATCGGCGATCAGGAGATCGCTGAAAGGCGTATTCTGCAGATCGCGCGCGACTTCGCCCTGGGTCTTCTCATGGTTGGAATAATAGAACCCGCTCGGCGCATCCGGCTTCACCAGCTTCTCGCGCTCGCCGGCCGGGTTCGGATTGTCGGTGATGAACACCTTCTTGAGCTCGGCGCGCACATCGCCCGAGGTCTTCTCGATCGTCTTCCAGCCGCTCTTCAGGCTGGTGATCGACATCTGCAGCGCCTCAATGCGGGCGATCGAATTGGCCTGGTTTTCCAGCTGCACCAGCTGATCATGCAGCATGTCGCCGCGAAAAATCAGCACGCTCTCCTTGGCCTTCAGCGCCTGCTCGCCGGAAATGCGGCTGCTGGCGAAATAGGCGAGACAGTTGATGGCGGCGATCGACAGCGCCGTCAGCAGAATGAAAGTAGCAATGACCTTGAAGGACAGCGACTGGAATCTCTGAACCATGGAAAACTCGAACCCCTTCCGGAACGGCTGATACCGACGGGGCTGGCGCCCCGCAGGCAGGCCTGAAAACAGAACACGGGGAGCCTTCACTCAAGAAAGCTGGCTCCTCTCATCTCTTGTGGATCATAAGTTACCGAGGGAATTTAAATTCACGTAAATGAGCCCTGACAAAAACACCGGGATGTTTTTGTTTTGTTCACATATCGATGGCAGTTATCGCTGATCTGCAATAGGATTACCGCATGCAAAGCGCGATTCGTATCATCGGCATCGACCCCGGCCTGCGCCGCACCGGCTGGGGCGTCATCGAGACGCTGGGCAATTCGCTGCGCTTCGTCGCCTCCGGCACGGTCACGTCGGACGGCGACATGGACCTCGCCTCTCGCCTCTGCCAGCTGCATGATGGCCTTGCCGACGTCGTCCACAGCCACCAACCGGACGAAGCCGCCGTCGAGCAGACCTTCGTCAACAAGGACGCGGTCGCGACGCTGAAGCTCGGCCAGGCCCGCGGCATCGCCATGCTGGTCCCCGCCCGCGCTGGCCTGCAGGTCTCTGAGTATGCGCCGAACGCGGTGAAGAAAGCCGTCATCGGCGTCGGCCACGCCGAAAAGAAGCAGATCCACATGATGCTGAAGATCCTGATGCCGAAGGCCGAGTTCAAGGGCGACGACGCCGCCGACGCACTCGCCATCGCCATCTGCCACGCCCACAACCGCGGCGGCGCCCGCATGCGCATGGCAGCACTTGCCGGCTAGCTTGTTCTTGACTTGTTCTCATTTCATGATAAGTAATACCTGAGAGGTATTACCATGCGTGTAACCGAAAAAGGCCAGGTGACGATCCCCAAGGAGATCCGCGACCGATTGAACATCGGCCCGGGATCGGAGGTGGATTTTGTCGCGGACGAGAAAGGCGCTCGACTCGTGGTCGTCGCCGAAGGCAAATCCGCATCGGACGAAGAATTCGCAACGTGGCTGAAAAGCGTGTCGGGTACGTTCGACACGCTCGGCATGACCACCGACGAGTATATGGAATGGCTGAGGGGGCCGCGCGATGACCTCGGTCCTCGTTGATACTAATGTTTTCATCGACGTTTTTGGGCCGGAAACGCAATTCAAGGAATGGTCGTCGGAGATGATTTTGAGGCTGCGCCCGCAAGCGCAGTTCGTTCTCACGCCGATTGTCTGGGCCGAATTGGCGAGCATGGCGCCGAGTGAAGACCAACTCATGTTCATGCTGGCGCGTCTTAATCTGGTGCGCGAAGCCGTGCCCTTTCCTGCGGCCTATCAGGCCGGACTGGCCCACATCGCCTACCGCCGCGCCGGCGGCGCACGCGAACGCACCCTGCCCGATTTCCTGATCGGCGCGCATGCGCTCGTTCGCTCCCATCGTCTGCTTACTCGCGATCCCGGGCGCTACCGGGCCTACTTCCCGGCGCTCGACCTCATCACGCCCGAAACCCATCCCATCTGAACTCTTAACCGGCGGACCACCAAACATGATCGGCAAGCTCAAAGGCACCATCGACGAAATCGGCGACGACTATGTGCTCGTCGACGTGCACGGCGTCTGCTACGTGGCCCATTGCTCGGCGCGCACCCTGTCACGCATCGGCTCTGTGGGCGAGGCCTGCATTCTCTTCATCGAGACCTATGTGCGCGAGGACCAATTGAAGCTCTTCGGCTTCATGACCGCGCTCGAGCGCGAATGGTTCAACCTGTTGCAGAGCGTCCAGGGCGTCGGCTCCAAGGTGGCTCTTGCGGTGCTTTCGACGCTGACGCCCGGCGAACTCGCCAACGCCATCGCCCTGCAGGACAAGACATCCATCTCCCGCGCCAACGGCGTCGGCCCCAAGGTCGCGGTCCGCATCGTCACCGAGTTGAAGAACAAGGCCCCCGCCTTCGCCGGCGAGGCATCCGCCAATATCGGCCTGAAACAGGAACTCGGCGAAGGCGTCGCCTCCGGCCCTGTCGCCGACGCCGTATCGGCGCTCACCAACCTCGGCTACAGCAGAGACCAGGCCGCCAACGCGGTTGCCGCCGCGATGAAGACCGCGGGAGACGGCGCTGACAGCGCCAAGCTGATCCGGCTGGGGCTGAAGGAGTTGTCGCGGTAAGCGCAATTGCCAGGGCGATCCCGCCTTACTATCATACAGACGTAAGGCGGAACAACGGAGCGAGATCATGGGCTTCAACATCACGATCACATCAAAGGGGCAGATGACGATCCCCAAGGACCTGCGCGATCAGCTGAACGTCAAGGCAGGCGACAAATGCTATGCCTGGGTCCGAAACGGCGAACTCATCATGGTCCCCCGCAACAAGTCGCTCAGCGAACTTGCAGGCATCCTCGGCAAGCCGCCGGTTGATGCGCCGCTGTCCCAGGAAGGCATCGATGAGGCGATCATGGACGCCGCCGTCGAGCGCTACGAACATGCGATTGGCAAGAGTGAGCGCGAATGACCGCACGCTTCGGCATCGACACGAACGTGCTCTTGCGCGTCGCCATGGCTGATGACGCCAAGCAAGCCGATGCCGTGGCGGCTCTCCTGCGCCGACTGGAGCAGGACGATGTCCTCTTCGTCAATGTCTCCGTCGTTCTCGAAGCCTATTGGGTGTTGAACCGCATGTATCGCTATCCGAAAGAGCGTATTCTCGATTTCATCCAGGCGGTTCTCGAGCGACGGGAATTCGAGGTTGCCGCCTATGAAGCCGTGGGCAATGCCGTCTATCTCTGCCGAACGGCCAATGTCGATTTCGCCGATGTGCTACTCAGTGAAATGAACCGGCTCGACGGCTGCACCAAAACCTTTACCTTCGACCGCAAGGCCGCCCGCAAAATTCCCGGAATGGAACTTCTCGCATGACCGACACCGCCCGCCTCATCACCCCGGAAAAACGCGGCGAGGATTTCGACGCGACGTTGCGGCCGCAGTCGCTGGACGAGTTCACCGGCCAGGCCGAGGCCCGCGCCAATCTGAAAATCTTCATCGAGGCCGCGAAGAACCGTGGCGAGGCGCTCGATCACGTGCTCTTCGTCGGCCCACCCGGTCTCGGCAAGACGACGCTGGCGCAGATCATGGCCAAGGAACTCGGCGTCAACTTCCGCTCGACATCCGGCCCGGTTATCGCCAAGGCCGGTGATCTGGCGGCGCTGCTCACCAATCTCGAAGAGCGCGACGTGCTCTTCATCGACGAAATCCATCGCCTCAGCCCCGCCGTCGAGGAAATTCTCTATCCTGCGATGGAGGACTTCCAGCTCGACCTCATCATCGGCGAAGGTCCGGCCGCGCGCTCGGTGAAGATCGACCTGTCGAAATTCACGCTGGTCGCCGCCACCACCCGCCTCGGCCTTTTGACGACGCCGCTGCGCGACCGCTTCGGCATCCCGGTGCGCCTGTCCTTCTACACAGTCGACGAACTGGAGCTGATCGTGCGCCGCGGCGCGCGGCTGATGAACCTGCCGATGACGGACGAAGGCGCCCGCGAGATCGCGCGCCGCGCCCGTGGCACGCCTCGTATCGCCGGCCGCCTGCTGCGCCGTGTGCGCGATTTCGCCGAGGTCGCGAAAGCCGAAGCCGTCACCCGCGAGATCGCCGACGAGGCGCTGACCCGGCTGCTGGTCGACAATCTCGGCCTCGACCAGCTCGACAAGCGCTATCTGAACATGATCGCCGTGAATTTCGGCGGCGGCCCCGTCGGCATCGAGACGATCGCAGCCGGGCTTTCCGAGCCGCGCGACGCGATCGAGGATATCATCGAACCCTACATGATCCAGCAGGGCTTCATCCAGCGCACCCCGCGCGGCCGTGTACTGACCGCCACCGCCTGGAAGCACCTCGGCATGCAGCCGCCGAAGGATCTCGAAGCCGCCCAGTTCCGCCTGTTCCAGCAGGACGATTGAGGAACCCCACCCCGCCTGGCGCATTGGCATCCCGAAAGGAGATCGTCATGCAGAAGTACCGCATCGGCACTGATGTCGAATGGAAATGGGGCAAGGGAACCGGGACCGGCAAGATCAAGGAGAGCTTCACCGACGAGGTCGAGCGCACGATCGAAGGTGCGGTCATCAAGCGCAAGGCGAGCACCGAGGAGCCGGCCTATCTGATCGAGCAGGAAGACGGCGGCAAGGTGCTGAAGAGCCATTCCGAGCTGAAGAAATCCGGCTGACGGAGACTTTGCCTGTCGTGCCGACGCCTCGCAACGACAATGCGAGGCGACGGCTCGTGAGGCGCAGGTGACTAAGCTTCGATCGGATCGAACCGCAGCCAGGTCATAAGCCGTTGCCGACCTTCCGAGCAAAGCAGCCAGCGCTGCGTGTCGGGCATGCTATAAACCTCGGAGATCTCCGACAGGTCGCGAGCACCCATCTTGATCTCGGTAATGCGGTGTGTGCTTGCAGCGTCGGCGCGCAGCTTGGCCATTTTGCCTGCGCCGTCCTGGACGAGCCAATCATGGATCTCGATGACGATCATCGCCTTGGAAAAAGCCGCGAAAGTATCGGCGTCGACAAGATCGAATTCCGCACCCTCGATGTCGATCAAGACCAGTGACTGGTCGCGGACCTCGGCGGGGATGTCATTGTAGAATTCACGGGTTGCTTCGCCACGAATGATCACCTTGTCGGTCACACCGTTCAGCGCGGCGTTGGCAGCGATGACATCGCGGCCACGTTCCGTCATTTCGTAGCAGTAGGACGTGTCGAACTGCTTGCTCACCAGCACACCGACGCCGTAATAGCCATCGGCGGCGCCGAGATCGATGAATGTCCGATACTTAGGCGGAATCTCGGCCAGCAGGTTCAGGATTTCCTGCTCGTAGAGGCCAAGGATCATGGAGCCTTTATCGAGCCCACCGCCCCACTGCAGATCCGTGCTGAGCGACAGACCCTTGAACGGCCCGCGCGCAACCTTGTTTTTATGAAACTCGCCCACGGAGTTCGACAGCTGGAGCCGCAATCTCTGTACCATAGTCAGCAAGATTTCCGGGTGTTGCTCGACTATGAAATTCGTCATCGCGTGGATGGTCTGTATGCTTTTGTCGGTATTCATCGGCGGCCCTTTGGATCAGATAGCCAGAATCGGCTAACCTTCGCCGGGAACCTATCGCGCAGGCCTTGCGCCTGGATTGCTAATAACGCGGCTGCTAAAATTACGCGGAACTTACGGATCCGCCGCAGAGGGAGAGCCATGCCTGACTTCGACCCCATCCGATCCTTCCGCAAGCTCGCCTATAACAACGCGCTCGCCAATCATCGCCTGCACATGGCCTGCGCGCTGTTGCAGCCCGGCGAGTTCGAGGCGCCGCGCGTCAGCTTCTTCCCGTCGATCAAGGCGACGCTGAACCATATCCTGACGGTGGACTGGTTCTATGTCGATGCGCTGGAGGGGGGCACGCTGGGGCCGCAGGCCTGGGTGGTCGAGGAGCCCTGCTCCGATATCGCAAGCCTTGCCGCCGAACAGAAGGCCGTCGATGCAAGATTGGTGACGCTCGTAGAAGCGCTATCGCAGCAGAAGCTGGTCTCAACCGTCGAGATCCATCGCGGCGAACGTATCCAGCGGGAGCGGATGGAGGATGTGCTCGGTCATCTCTTCCAGCACCAGACGCATCATCGCGGCCAGGTGCATGCCATGCTGGCGGGCACCAGCGTGAAGCCGCCTCAGCTCGATGAATTCATTGTCTCAGACGATGCAAGGTTCCGGGGCGACGAGATCGCCGCCCTCGGATGGAGCGAAGAGAAGCTGATGCGCTAATCCTGCAGCCGCGCCTTCAGCCCGTCGATGATCGTCTTGCTGAGCAGCGCGTAGTTTTCGTCGAAGTGATGGTCGCCGGCGAGTGCGATGACATCGACGCCGCTATCCTTCAGATCCGGGCAGGCAACCTCGTCGTCGTCTTCCTTGCCGTAGACGCACTGGACGATCTTCGGATCAACGGCCTTCAGATCCGCCACCGGATCGCCGCCGGCGCCTTCGGTCTTGGCGCCGAGCCAGCCCATGACGGAGATCTGGTAATCCACCTCGTGCGACAGCGACAGCAGCGAGATCTGCGCCACGGCGCTCTTTGCCGCCGGCTTCAGCCGTGAGAAGGCGGCCGGCACGACGTCGGCGCCGAAAGAATAGCCGACCAAGAGAACATGCTTGACCTTCCACTGCTTGCGGTAGAGCTCGATGATCTTGCCGAGATCGTCGGCGGTTTCCTGCGGCTTACGCTCCGACCAGAAGTAATGCAGCGAATCCACGCCGACCACGGGAATACCCTGTTTCTGCAGCGCGGCACCCACTTCCTTGTCGATATCGCGCCAGCCGCCATCGCCGGAGTAGATGATCGCCATCGTGTCGAAGGCAGGCTTGGCGTCGAGGATCGTCAGCGGCAGCCCGAGCGGATTGTCGGCATTGCCGGATGCGGCGATCAGATCGTCGAGCGTGCTGCTCAGCGTCGTCTGCGCGTCGTCCTGGGACTCGCGAATGTCGATGTCGGAATGCGCCTTCTTCAGCTCATCCGCATGCGCGCGGCCGTCCTTGTCGGCATTGGGCGTGAAGGCGGCGATGATGGGGTCGGGCAGCGCGATGTCGCTGAGGCCGTAGATCATCCGGTCACCGACCGTCTTCTTCTTGGCCGGCGTGCAAAGCTGCTGCGTCAGCGGAATACCCGCGAGCGGATCGATCGCCAACGTCTGGCCGATGGTTGCATCCGGCGTCTGCGCGGCGATTGCCAGCGCCAGCGCCCCGCCCTCGCCGATGCCGGCGACGATCGGCAGGTGATAAGGGCTATTGCCGGCGGCGCGCTGCACCTGCTGGCTGAGCGACTCGATATCGGAGACCAGATAGATGCAGCCGTCATTGTCGCTGACGTCGTATTTGCGCAGAGCATCGATGTAGGATGGGAAATCGACGCCGATGACAACGGCGCCCTCGCCCACCAGCCGGTCGGCTTCCGTCTTCTCCTTGTCGCCCCAGCCCGCGGCGTCCGAGATCAGCATTACGGCGCCCTTGACGTCACCGTCAGGCAGGAAGATGTGCGGCGACGGGATGAGCCCGGTCTCGAACTCCTGCGTCGTCTCGTCGGCCGCATGTGCGGCGGGAATGGAGAGCGCCAGCGCACAGGCGGCGGCCAGAATGTGTCTTTTCATCATTTCCTCACGACCCCTTTCAATCCGCCGCCGATCAGGAGCGTCGCGTCCATCAAAGCGATCATCGGATTGCCTCCTCCGGACACCGCAAGATAGCGCGGATGCCATTGAGGGTGAAACTTGGATTTGAAGGCCCTCAGGCCCTTGAAGTTGTAGAAGCGCTCGCCGTGCTCGAACACGGTGCTGCCGATGCGGTCCCAAACGGGCGCCGTCTCGCGCTTCGACATGCCGGAAAGCGGGGCCATGCCGAGGTTGAAGTGCGAGAAGCCCTCGGCGCGCAGATATTCCATGATCTGCACGAACAGGAAGTCCATGGAGCCCTTCGGCGCATCCGGCGAGAAGCGCATCAGGTCGATCGTCCCCTCGTCCTTGGCGCCGGTGATCAGGATGTTTGCGAAGGCGACAATCTTGCCTTCAAGCTTCAGGATGCCGACCGGCTGAGCCAGAATGTAGTCGGGCGTGAACGCGCCGAGCGAAAAGCCCTTCTCCTTGGCGTTGTGGTCGGCAAGCCAGGCATCGGAAACCGCTGCCAGCTCGTCCATCACGCCAGGCACGTCTTCCGCCGCGATCACCTCGAAGCTCAACCCGTCGCGCTGGGCGCGGCTTGCGGTCTGGCGCAGGTTCGCCCACTTGCCGCCCTTCATCTCGAAGGTCGAAAGGTCGGAGACTGCGAGCTCGCCGAGCTTGAAGGCCCGCAGGCCCGCATCGGCGCAATGCGAAAGCAGTGCCGGGGAGATCTGGTAGAACACCGCACGGCAACCGGCGGCGCGTGCGGTCTCGACGAAGCGCCACACAAGCTCCGGCATCGCGCTGCGGTCGCCGACGGGATCGAACAGCGCGATCCACGAGCGCCCCTGGCGGCCATACATGATGAAGGCATCGCCCTTGTCGGAGAACATCACGCTCTTGTCGCCCATGCGCACCAGATTGGCGTCGGCGTAGCGCTGCTTCTCGACGATATCGACGGCGCGCTCCAGCGCCTCGTCCGTTGCCGGCTCGAGCCGGGTCGTTGCCGGCCGCAGCAGGCTGAAGACCGCGATGGCGGTCGAGATGATGGTGATGCCAAGCACGGCGCGCAGACCGCGCGGCGCCTCGTCGGCGAATTCGAACTGCCACCACAATTCGTTGCTGTAATCGACGTCGCGATAGACGAAGAGCAGGATGACCACGGCGCCGACGCAGACAACGGCAATCGCCGTCAGCCACGACGCCGTCAGCGTCTGGTTGAGCAGCGAGGCGCGGCGACGGAACAGGCGACGGCTGACGAACAGGCCGAAAATCAGGAAAGCGAGGAAAGCGGCCTCGACCAGCGCCACGGCCTTCAGCAGCGACAGCATCAGCGCTGCCGCGGCCGAGAAAATGGTGATCCACCATGCGCCGTCGAGCTTCTGGCCAAGACCGCGCGCGGCGACGACCAGCGCCAGCCCGGCAAGGCTCGCCAGGAAGTGCGCGCCTTCCACGATCGGCAGCGGCAGATAGTTGGAGAGGAATTCGAGGTTCGAATCCGGCGTCGGCGTGACGCTCGAAAAGATCAGCATGACGCCAAGCAGCAGCGACAGCGCCGAAAGAAGCTGCGGCATCAGCCGGATGCCGATCCGGCGGAATCCGGAGGCGACGGGATGGTCGGCGAAGCGGCGAAGCTCGGTCGCCGAGACCGCCAGGACCGCCAGCAGCAGCGGCACGACGTGGTAGATCAGGCGGTAGAGCACCAGCGAGCCGAGCACGGCGTCGATATTAACAGCACTGCCAAGTGCCGCGATAATGACCGTTTCGAACACGCCGAGACCGGCCGGCACATGGCTGAGCACGCCGAGGCCGACGGCAATCGCGTAGACGGCGAGAAACACCGGCCAGCTGATCGCCGTCTGCGGCAGGAGAACGTAGAGAACGGTGGCGGACGCCGCGATATCGAAGGCGGCGACCAGGAATTGCCGCGACCAGGTGGCGGAATCAGGCAGCCGCAGCGAGAAACGCCCGATACTGACCGCACGACCGCCACGGCCAAGCACGACACCCGCCGCCAGCACCAGCACGATCGACCCGCCGACAAGGCGCAGAACCCAGCTGCTGACATCGATCAGCGGCGCGATCTCGTCCGCGATGGCGAGAAGCGCGATGGAGCCGACGCCAGCCAGGCCGAGGCCGAAGGCGATGGTGACGAAAGCGATGACGCGGCCGATATCCTCCGGCGTCAGGCCGAGCCTTGAATAGGCGCGGTAGCGAATGGCCCCGCCGCTGAGCGCGCCGAAGCCCGCCGTGTTGCCGACGGCATAGGCGGCAAACGCGGTCAGCGCGACCTGCGGAAACGGCAGCTTCTTGCCGACGTAATCGATGGCGTTGACGTCATAGAACACCAGCGCGAGGAAGCTCAGCGCCGTGAAGAACAACGCAAGCACCATCGAGCTGATCTTGGTGTCGGCCAGCGCCTGCACCACGTCGTCATAGCGCACCTCGGTCGTCAGCTGCTCGATCGCGAAACCGACCATGCAGAACACGGCCAGCGTGGCGAGCGCCGTCAGATGCGTCCGATACCGGCTGAAAAACCGCGAAATGGCGGATTCTTCTATGACTTCAATCTCTTCCAAATTGGCGTGCTTCGACATTACGAACCGTCGTAAACCTACATATTAGCGGGAATCATGTCTTGGACATCTAACATAACCTGCATGTAAGTTCTTGGACGCAAGCCCGCGAATACATGCCAACACTATCCCAATGCCGCTTAACGACGCCTGCTTCATCCCCAATTGGGGCATTTTTGGCGCGGGGACAGGGGTTTGAATATTGTATTTTCGTAAGGTTAAAGCCCTCGGTGGCTGATGCCGGCATCCGTGGATGCCGGCACTCAGGCTAGGCGGCCGGCTCGGCGCCCTGACCGCTCTTCTGCGCGGCGTAGCGCGCAGCCGCGGCATTGGCGTCGGCATCATGCGTCTCGCTCGACACCTGCAACGTCGGCACGGCGAATTCGATGCCGTTTTCCTTGAAGGCCGTGCGGATCATCGCCAGCGCGTTGCGGCGGATAACGAACTGCTCGCCGGGCTTCGTCATCATCGCCAGGCGGATGACGATCGCGAACTCGCCGAACTGCTCGACGCCCTTCATCTTCAGCGTCTCGATGATGTGAGGCGCGTAATCGGGATTGTCGAGCAGCTTCTGGCCGATCTGCTTGATCACCTTCTTCGCCAGCACGAGATCGGTGTCGTAGGTGACGTTGAGGGTGATCTTGTCGATGGTCCAGTCGCGGTTGAGGTTCTTGACCGCGCCGAGCTCGCCGAACGGCACCGTCGTCAGCGGTCCGCGATGGTGGCGCAGCCTGACGGAGCGCAGGCTGAAGGCCTCGACCACGCCCTTGTGGCTGCCGCTCTCGATATACTCGCCAACCCGGAAGGCATCGTCCCAGAGATAGAACATGCCGCTGATCACATCCTTGACGATCGTCTGCGCCCCGAAGCCCACCGCGACGCCGACAACACCGGCGCCTGCGATCAGCGGCCCGATCTCGACGCCCAGCCCCGAGAGCACCATCAGCACGGCGATGACGGCGATCACGACGGCGAGGATATTGCGGAAGATCGGCAGCAGCGTCTGCAGCCGCGCCCGCCTTGCCTTCTCGTCATCGTTGATCGAGCCTTCCAGAGGTGAGTCCTCCAGCCTGCCGTTGATATAGGCGC
>Ga0308158_10003421_pt1 | contig 14001 bp, 12 predicted proteins | sample PhyBR2_FD_201038 | JGI IMG/M metagenome (GOLD analysis project Ga0308158, IMG submission 201038) | Phyllosphere microbial communities from UC Gill Tract Community Farm, Albany, California, United States - DLSLB.R2 | ecosystem: Host-associated > Plants > Phyllosphere > Unclassified | place: USA... | reverse complement strand
GAACGAAGTTCGTGCGATCTTCCTCGACGGCAAGGTCGGCATGATCCAGGCCGGCTCCGGCGCCGCCGCCCGGCTCAAGGACACCAAGATCAACTGGGGCGTGACGACGCTGCCGCTCGGACCGGACGCCAAGGGCCCGGGCACGCTGCTCATCACCGACAGCCTTGCGATCTTCAAGGGTTCTGGTGTCGAGGACAAGGCGATCGAATTCGCCAAGTACATCACCTCGTCGGATATCCAGCCTGAATACGAACTGCAGGGCGGCGCCGGCCTGACACCAATGCGTCCTTCCGCGAAGGTCGACGAATTCGTCAAGGCCGATCCGTCGTGGAAGCCGTTCATCGACGGCATCACCTATGGTGGTCCCGAGCCGCTCTTCACTGATTACAAGGGTTTCCAGAACTCTATGATCGAAATGGTCCAGTCCGTCGTGACAGGCAAGGCCGAACCGGCTGACGCCATCAAGAAGGCCGCTGGCGAGATCGAAGCGTTCAAGTAAGCCTTTGTTGGGGATCGCGGGCGCGCAACACCCGCGATCCCTTCGCTATCGAGAGTAAGCGCCGCGCGTGGCGGTGACCGGAGACAGGTTTTGGGACAGTTATTTCTCAACAAGGTTCAGAAATTTTACGGCGACTTCGAGGTTCTGAAGGGCGTTCAGCTCGAGGTGAACAATGGCGAGTTCGTCGTGTTCGTCGGCCCCTCCGGCTGCGGCAAATCCACATTGCTTCGCATGATCGCCGGCCTGGACGCGACGTCCGCGGGTGACATCGTGATCGACGGCGTCCGTGTCAACGATCTGCCGCCGGTAAAGCGCGGCATCGCCATGGTGTTCCAGTCCTACGCGCTCTATCCGCACATGAGCGTTTTCGAGAATATCGCCTTTCCGCTGCGCGTCGAAAAGATGGAAGAGCAGAAGCTCAAGGCCAGGGTGGAAAACGCGGCCCGCATCCTGCACCTCGACCAGCGCCTGCAGCAGAAGCCGGGCATGCTGTCCGGTGGTCAGCGTCAGCGCGTGGCGATCGGCCGCGCGATCGTGCGCGAACCGAAGATCTTCCTGTTCGACGAGCCGCTCTCCAACCTCGACGCCGCGCTGCGCTCAGACATGCGCATCGAACTCGCGAAATTGCACCGCCAGCTCAAGGCGACCATGATCTACGTCACCCACGACCAGGTCGAGGCGATGACGATGGCGGACCGTATCGTCGTGCTCAACGCCGGCGAGATCGCCCAGACGGGCGCGCCGCTCGAGCTCTACCACAAGCCCGCCAACATCTTCGTGGCCGGGTTCATCGGTAATCCGAAAATGAACTTCCTGCCGGTCACCTGCACCGCCGTCGGCGACAAGTGCGTGACGGTCGAATACAAGGGCCAGTCGCTCACCGTGCCGGTTACGCCGCGCGCAGGTGTCGTCGGCAAGACGCTGACGCTGGGCGTACGCCCTGAACATATCCAGCTTGCATCCGGCGATATCTCGCTCACGATCACGCCAAGCGTCATCGAGCGTCTCGGCGCGCAGACCGTTGCCTACGCCGCGCTGAATGGCGAGGGTGAAAACTTCTGCGCCACGCTGTCGGGCAGCGTCGGCGTGCGGCCGGAACAGCCGATGCTCGTCGGCATCAACGCGGTGGATTGCCACCTCTTCGACGAAGCCGGCATCGCGTTCGAACGCCATGTGGCGTTGACCGATATCGACCTCAACCTGCTGAACCCGACGGCGCTCGCCTGATCGCGAGCGCCGGTCGCGCCATCAGCGAGCGAGAAAATTGTAGAACAGGGTGTTGGTCGGATAGGCGTAGGCGCCCCGATCAACGATCCCGTGGCGGTACATGCAATTGCGCAGCGCCGTCACATGCCACAGGCTGTTGACGTCGGTCGAGCCGCGGCGAAACGCTTCCTGCTCGCAATAGGGATAGGTGTGGTCGAAGCGGGCCAGAATGGTCGGGTCGGAATCGACTGGGACACCGGAATAGGTCTGCCATTGCGACGGCGCCTGTGCGGCTGAAATGCACGCCAGGCTTCCTGCAATTCCCAATGCAATCAACGCTCTCATGAATGATCTCCCATGACGTCGCCGGAATATTGGCGCATCAATAAGATGCGCCGGATATGGCAAACTTCAAGGAGGACTATCCAATGGCGTTAGCGGCGGGTGAACGGCCGCCAATCCGATGCTGTTGCTACCAGACGAGCCCGCGCGCGGCCACGTCTTCGACGCGGGTGACGGCGCCGTCGCGATGGAAGACCATGGTGTCGAAGAGGTTCGAGACCACGCAGGTGTGGTTCGGGATGATCAGGAGCTTGTCGCCGATCTGCGGGCGTGCGCCCTCGCATTTCGAGAGGTCGATCACGCCATGCTCTTCCGACAGGCCGGTGATCGAAGCCTGCGGATAGCCGACCACCTGGCCATAGTCCGTGAAGCCGAGCAGGTCGGACGTCAGCGCTTTCGAGCCCGCATCGATAACGGCACGATCCCCCGTCGGGCGGGAAACGACAGTGACGAGAATATGCATAGCGCAGTCGTCCACTGTGCAATGTCCGGCGCGGACCATGGAGCGGTCATTATAGATATATGTGCCGGCCCGGTGTTCTGTGGCGGCGGGAACCAGATGGGCATCGAACAGGCTCGGCGAGCCGCCATTGCTGACGATGGGGCAGGCGATGCCTTCGGCGTCGAGCAAGGCCAGCGTTTGCGATAGAAACGCCTGGACCTCTTTAGCGGCTCCCGGCTTCGGATAGTTCAGCAGTCCACCGAAAGTCAGGCCCGCCACAGCGTCAATGTGCTTGGCGAGCGTCACGGCCTGCGCGGGCTTCTGCACGCCGCAGCGTCCGGCGCCGGTATCGCATTCAACCAGAACCACAAGCGGCTTGCGCGCGGCGAAGTAAGCAGACAGGCCGTCGACGGTATAGGCGCTATCCGCGACCACCTTCAGCCCGGATATCCGCTCGTTCAGCGCCGCCAGGCGTTCGAGCTTCTGGGCGCCGATGATGTTGAAGGTGATGAGGATGTCCTCGAAGCCCGCGTCGGCGAAAACTTCGGCCTCGGTGACCTTCTGGCAATTGATACCCTTGGCGCCCGCCGCTACCTGTTGGGCCGCCAGAGCCGGGATCTTGTGCGTCTTGATGTGCGGGCGGAAGTCGATGCCGTGCGCGTCCATGTAGGCCTGCGTGCGGGCGATATTGGCCGCCATCCGGTCTTCGTCGATGATCGGCCGAGGTGTCGAAAGTTCCGCGACCTTGTCGCCGGGCTTGGCGACGACGGCAAATGGGCTGTTGTGCATCTGAGGCTACTCCATGTTAGGCGCCGTGGGGATCGGCGATCATGGGCCAGATATCCTTGCGCGCTCGCCGATACGGCGTTTTCGCCGGATTGTTAGGATAAGGCGTCCCGGCGGCGCAATAGATGATTTCGGACGCGATCTTCGAGAACGAGGCGTAGAAGTGGTTCGTTGACTTGATGACGAGGATTTTCTTCTGTGTCGGATCGATGCCCATGACCGAGAACAGGCTCGGATCGAAGCTCTGGGCGCGCGTCGAGTTCAAGATAATGTCGATACCATCAAGCACGATATGGGCCGCGTCGCCGAAGGGCGCGAAGCTCTCGCCGAAGCGCATCTCGGCATTCGGCACGATCTTGATGACCTTGACCAGGCCGTCGATCGGGTTGCCGGTGCCCGGCGCGGACTTGGCGCCGAAGCGCAAGGGAATCTCGGCGCCTTCGCCGGCCGCCATGCATATCTGCACCGCCATCGGATCCCAGATCGTGCCGATTGCCGCATCTGTCACGCCGCGCGCCAGGAGCTCGCCCAGAACGACGGTCGCGTCGCCGGCCGTTCCGCCGCCGGGATTGTCCCACATATCGGCAATGACGACAGGCCACGCCGCTGCCGCCAGCGCCTGCGACACAGCCTCCTTCTCGTCGATCTGAGGCATCATGAAGGTGCCGCGTTTCGAAAAGAGTTCCATGCCGAGTTCGCGCGCCAGCACGTCACCCTTGTCCTTGCGGTCGTTGGTGACGACGAGAAGCTTGGTGCCCATCTCCGGCACGTCGCCGGCCATGAAGCCGTGGACCACGGAGATGGAGAGAACGTCGGGGTCGTCCTTCTCGATCCGCATGATCTTGTCGACGAAGGAGCGCATGGGATCGCGGGAACTTGGAAACACGTCGATCATCCGGCAGTCGAAGACGGACATGACCGGCTTTACGCGGCCTTCCAGCGTATCGACGGCGATGCGCCATAGGTCCTCGGCCCGATCGACGAAGTCCGTGTGCGGGAACTCCTTGAAATAGACGAAGACATTCGCCGCGGCGAAACGCTTGGCCGTCAGATGGCTGTGCGGATCGAGCTCGGCGAAAATGGGAATATCGGGGCCGACGATCTCGCGAATGCGCGTCAGCGTATCGCCTTCCGTGTCCTCGTAACCGGCCGCCACCATGGCGCCATGCAGGCCGAGCATCACGGCATCGACGGGCATCGCCGCGCGAAGCTGTCCGAGAATCTCGTCGCGCAGGCCTTCGTAGGTCGCGCGGTTGACGAGGCCGGCCGGATCCGCCCAGGTCGCGGTGCCCTCGATCAACGTCCAGCCCTTCTCCGCGCAGACGCGCCGGCCGACGGTGATCGGCGCGGAGCAGAGCGTCGGCGTTTCGGGATGTTCGCCCGGCGGCGCATAGAGCGACGCCTCGAAAGCGCGCCGATCGACGCAGATGGGGGAGAAGGTATTGGTCTCGGTTGCGAGAGCCGCCGTGAAAATCCGCAATGTCTCGGCCTTTGTGTTGATCAACCCATCGGGTTCGGAAGATAGCCGGTGAAACCGGAGATCTTCCAACGCCCCTCGTGCAGGCGGCAATAATAAAGGGTCTGCCACTGCATGATGTCGCGGCTGCCATCGGCCTTGGCGATGCCGCCGTCGAATTTCTTGCGCACCAGCGCCATGTCGCCCTCGATCTCGATATCCTCAAGCGTGGTCGTGGTGAAGATGGCCGTGCGCGTGTCTTCGGCAAAGGACTGCGTCGCGAAATCCTTGGCCTGGCGAACCCACTCATCGCGATAAGCAGCAAGCGTGGGGAAGGCGAGGCGCCACTTGTCGGGGCTTACTTGCCTGCGGCCGTCGATACCGATGAAACCGTCCTCGACGAAATCGTGCTCGACCATCGACCAGTCAGCCGCCAGGAAGGCGTCGATATCGCGGTGAACGAGCATCTCCCAGATCGAATGCCTGGCAGTATCGGAAGCAGGGAAGGGGTTCTTGAGAGGATCGCGCATGGTGTTCCCGATTGAAATTCTTTTCATGAATGACGTTTTTCTCTGGCCAAATTCCGCTTAATATGGTCACTTGTCAACTTATCACGAAAATAATTTGCAAGGATCGGTCAATGTCCATCAAGCGTTATGGCACCGTTCAGACCGGCGCGGGCGGAAAGCCGCTGCCGTTTGCCCGTGCCGTCGAAGCCGACGGCTGGCTCTATGTGTCGGGCCAGGTCGCCATGGAGAATGGCGAGATCATCGACGGCAATATCGTCGCGCAGACGCACAAGACGATCCAGAATGTGATCGCGATCCTGGAAGAGGCTGGCTATGGCCTCGAGCATGTCGTGCGTTGCGGCGTTTGGCTCGACGATACCCGCGATTTCTGGACCTTCAACGGCATCTATCAGCAGTATTTCGGCGAGCATCCGCCGGCACGCGCCTGTGTGCAATCGTCGATGATGGTCGACTGCAAGGTCGAAATCGATTGCGTCGCGTATAAAGCGAAAGACAAATAGCGCGATAGACCAAGGGGAGCCGGGCGTGGATATTTTCTCGACATTGCAGGAAGAGAAGGCCCGGCTTTCGCCGTCGGAAACCCGTATCGCGGATATTCTGCTCAACGACTTCGAATTCGCCGTCAACGCATCTATCATCGAGCTGGCGGAGAAGGCCGACGTCTCGCCGCCGACGGTCACCCGTTTCTGTCGCCGTGTCGGCTGCGAGAGCTTTTCCGATTTCAAGGTTCAACTCGCCCGCACGGCCTATGTCGGGATGCGCTATCTCAGGCCCGAGCCGAAGAGCCGCGATCCCGGTGACGTCGCCCAGGACATCATCACCAAGGCGCAGAACGCGCTGTTTCTGCTGCATCGCTCGCTTGACCTTGCCGCCATCGAGCAGGCCGCCGAGAAGATCGCCAAGGCCGAGATGATCTATGCCTTCGGCTCCGGCGGCAATTCCTCGATGATCGCCAGTGAGCTGCAGAACCGCCTCTTTCGCTTCGGCCTGCATGTGACCGCGAGCTCCGACCACGGCATGCAGCTGATGCTGGCGGCGGCGGCGAAATCGACGCATGTCATCGTCGGCTCGTCGTTTTCGGGCCGCAACACCGAACTCGTCCGTTCCTTCACGCTCGCCCGCGAGACCGGCGTCACGACCATCGCGCTGACGCAGGCCGATAGCCTCGTCGCCAATGCCGCCGACATCGTCATCCCGATCGATCTTGCCGAGGGTAACAACATCTTCCGGCCGACCTCGACGCGCATCGCCTATCTGGCCGCCGTCGACATCCTGGCCAGCCTCGTCGCCTATAACATCCCGCAGGCGGCGGTCACCCTTCGACGCATCAAACAACAACTCGTTGCCCACCGTGACGGCGATGACCGCCAGTTGCTTGGGGACTGAGGATTTCATGTCAGGAAAGGACTGAGAATGACAAAATCGGTAGCGATCGTGACCGGCGCGGCGGGCGATATCGGCCGTGCCATCGCCAGCCGGCTCGCGGATGACCACGACGTCGTCCTGCTTGTCGATATCGACGGCGCCGCCGCCGAAAAGGCCGCGCGTGAGCTCGGTTCGGCCGAGCGCTTCGTCGCCGTCAGCTGCGACGTCACGAGCGAACACAGCGTTGCCGAAATGGCGAAGACCGCCGCGTCGCTCGGCGCGCTGAAAACGCTGGTCAACAATGCGGGTGCCGCCCGCGCCGTCAGCCTGCAGTCCACGAAGCCCGAGGATTGGCGTGCCGACAATGCGCTCAATCTCGAAGCGCCGTTCCTCTGCTTCAGCGCTGTCGCGGATCTCCTGAAGGCGACGCAGGGCTCGGTGGTCAACATCGCCTCCGTCAACGGCATGCATGTCTTCGGTCATCCAGCCTATAGCGCCGCCAAGGCCGGCCTCTTGCATTTCACCAAGCTGGTCGCCGTCGAATACGGCAAGTTCGGCATCCGCTCGAACGCGATTGCGCCGGGCACGGTGCGCACGCAGGCCTGGGAAGCCCGCGCCGCCGCCAATCCCAATGTCTTCGAGGAAGCCCGCCGCTGGTATCCGCTGCAGCGCGTCGTCGATCCGAAGGATGTTGCCAACGCGGTTGGCTTCCTGGCAAGCGCGCAGGCCAATGGCATCACCGGCGTCTGCCTGCCCGTCGATTGCGGCCTTACCGCGGGGCAAGCGGAACTCGCCCGCACTTTCTCGCAATCCGCTGACTACTGATCAAAAAAATAATACTGAGAGGAACAGCTATGGACACGGCCCCTTATCGTCTGGAGAGCTCCTGGCAGCCGGACGGCGGTCCGAATGGTCGCTTCACCTTAACCCTTTTCAACCTGTCGGATGCGCCGCTCGCGGATTTCAAGATCGTCTATACGTCGCTGACACGGGTGATCGACAAGAAGGCTTGCGAGAACGCGACCTTCTTGCGGCGCAACGCCAACTTCCACGAATTCGCGCCACCAACAGGCCTTTCCATTGCGCCGGGTGAAGGCTGGACCTTTACCGTCAGCGGTCTGCACCGCCCGGCCAAGCACTGCACCGACGGCGCCAAGTCGGCCTATGTGACGCTTGCCGATGGCCGCCACGTCGCGGTCGCCGTTTCCGATCTCCTGCTCGAAGGCCGCGTCAGCGAGCCGCCGCCGGTGCTGTTGCCTGAGGGCAAGCTCGACCTGCCTTTCGCCCTACAGCCTTGGCCGGCCGAAATCGACGCCAAGCCGGGCGATGGCTTTCCAGTGGTGCTCTATCCCGCGGCCGGGGTTTCCTCGGATGATCTGCGTGCCATGTCCACGGTCACGTCTCTCGTGCGTCGCCTCTTCGAAAGCGCACACGCGCCATTCAATCTGCAGCCGTCGCCGCAAGGCCGCGCAGTGCGTTTCATCACCGATGCGGCGATTGCGGCCGAGGGCTACAAGCTCACCTTCTCGGCTGACGAAATCACGCTTGCCTATGCCGACGCCGCCGGTCGCCAATATGGCCTGACGTCGCTGGCGCAGCTGCTTGAGGGCGCGCGCAGCCGCCCCGGCACCTTCCTTTTCCCGATTTCGGGCGCCATCTCCGACAAGCCACGCTACGGCTGGCGCGGCTGCCACCTCGATGTCTCGCGCCAGTTCTATCCGGCCGCTGATATCAAGCGGCTGGTCGACATTCTGGCCTGGCTGAAGCTCAATATCTTCCATTGGCACCTGACCGACGACGAGGCCTGGCGCCTGGAGATCACGGCCTATCCGGAGCTTACGACCACTGGCGTGCTGCGCGGGCCGGACGCACCGCTTTTGCCGCAGCTCGGCAACGGCGCGGAGCCGGTTGGTGGCTTCTATTCACAGGACGATGTCCGCGAGATCGTGGCGCACGCGCTGGCGCTGAGCGTCGAGGTCGTTCCCGAGATCGATATCCCCGGCCACAGCACGGCGACGCTCGTGGCACTGCCGGAGCTGACCGATGGACAGGAGGCACCCGACAGCTATCACTCGGTCCAGGGCTATCCGAACAATGCGCTGAACCCGGCGATACCGTTGACCTACACCTTCCTCGAGAAGGTGCTCGACGAAATGGTCGAGCTCTTCCCGTCGGAGTATCTGCATATCGGTGGCGACGAAGTGGCGAATGGTTCCTGGCTGGCGTCGCCGCTTGCCAAGAAGCTGATGGAGCAGGAGGGCATCGAGGGCACCTTCGCGCTGCAATCCTACTTCCTCAATCGCGTCAAGGACATGCTGACGGCGCGCGGGCGCAAGCTTGCGGGCTGGAACGAGGTCGCCCATGGCGGCGGCGTCGCGGCCAAGGATACGCTGCTGATGGCCTGGGAAAACCCGCAGGTTGGCATCGAGCTTGCCAAGGAAGGCTACGAGGTGGTCATGACCCCCGGCCAGGCCTATTATCTCGACATGGTGCAGGCAGAGGCCTTCCAGGAGCCCGGCGCCAGCTGGGCGGGCACGGTGCCGCCGGCCCACACCTATGGCTATGAAGCCGAAGGCGATTTCCCGGAAGAGCTGAAGGACAGGATGAAGGGCGTTCAGGCCTGCATCTGGTCGGAGCACTTCCTGTCGCGCGGCTATTTCAACCGTCTCGTCTTCCCGCGCCTGCCGGCTATCGCCGAGGCTGCCTGGACACCGAAGGCGAAGAAGAACTGGGATCGCTTCTCGGCCATCGTGCCGCTGAGCCCGAAACTTTAAGGAGCTGACGATGCGGATCGCTGTTGGCGGAATTCATACGGAGTGCAGCACCTATTCGCCGGTGCTGATGGCTATCGAGGATTTTCGCGTCCTCAAGGGCCAGGACCTTCTGGGGGCCGAGTATTTCAACTTTCTGAAGGCTGATGGCATCGAGCACCTGCCGCTGCTGCACGCGCGCGCCGTGCCTGGCGGTCCGGTCTCCCGCGTCGCCTACGACGCCTTCAAGACCGAGTTCCTCGCCCTCCTAAAAGCGGCATTGCCGCTCGACGGACTCTATCTCGCCATGCATGGCGCGATGAATGTCGAGGGCATGGACGACGCGGAGGGCGATTGGACTTCGGCTGCTCGCGCGGTTGTCGGGCCCGATGTCGTCGTTGCGGCGAGCTACGACCTGCATGGCAATGTCAGCCAGAAGATCATCGATCAACTCGACATCTTCGCCGGCTACAGGACCGCGCCGCATATCGATGTGCGCGATACCATGGTGCGGGCGTGGTCGATGCTGGTCGATGCCCTGAAGAGCGGCACGCGTCCCGGCGTCGCTTGGGCTCCGGTGCCGGTTCTCTGGCCTGGCGAGCGCACATCGACGGAAGACCAGCCGGCGAAGGCGCTCTATGAGGCCTTGGCGGTCTTCGACCAGCGCGCCGGTGTCCTCGATGCCAATCTGATGGTCGGTTACGTCTGGGCCGACGAGCCACGCGCGACCGCCTGCGCAGTCATCACCGCGACCAGCAAGGGGGCTGCGGCCAAGGCTGCGGAAGAGATCGCGCTGTCTTATTGGAACGCACGCGAGGAATTCCGCTTCGGTCCCGTAACCGGGCCGCTGGCGGAGATGCTCGATATCGCCGAGAAGGCCGAGACGTCGCCGGTCATCCTCGCCGATTCCGCCGATAACCCCACGGGCGGCGGCGTCGGCGATCGCGCCGACGTGCTGAACGCGCTGATTACGCGCGGCTTTGACGGCGCGCTGATCGCGGGGATTACGGATCGTCCCGCCGTCGAGGCTTGCTTTGCTGCCGGCAAGGGTGCCACGTTGGCGCTTACCATCGGTGGCAGCCTCGATGGATCGAGCACGCCGGCCAAAGTGCAAGGCGAAGTCGTGTTGCTCTCCGATACCGGCGTGGCCGCCGAGCGCCAGGCGGTTGTTCGCGTTGACGGGATCACCGTCGTGCTCGCCGCGCGCCGCCGGCCGTATCACAACATCGCCGACTTCACCCTGCTCGGGCTTGATCCGAAGGCCGTCCGCCTCCTGGTCGTCAAATCCGGCTACCTCTCACCGGAACTCGCGCCGATCGCCAATCCGAACCTGATGGCGCTGACGCAGGGCGTGGTGAACCAGGATATTGAGGGGCTGACCAGCAGCCGCCGCGCGCGGCCTGCATTTCCCTTCGATCGCGATTTCAGCTATATCCCGCAAGCGCGCTTCTCGGCGCGCTGGACCGACTGATAGAAAATAACTGACAGCCTGGCGGTTTCGGTTTTATACCGGATCCGCCAGGCCGCGCTCGCCCAAGACGGGCGTCCGCCGCCACCGCCACGAATTCGAACATGACCCGCTTTCTTCCCGCTGTCTTCCGCGACCCGACCATCCGGGTGAGCATGCTCGCCCTCTTTATGTTCGGCGTCGCAAGCGCCGCCACCTCTCCCTATCAATCCGTCGTCGGCATCCGCGAACTGGGCTTGAGCAACGGGCTCTACTCCGCCCTGATTTTCTCCGCCGCGGCCGTCAACGTTACGGTCAGCATCCTGCTCGGCAATCTGGCGGATCGGCTCGGCGAATACCGTACCATGATGCTGGCGACTGCAATCTTTGGCGTGCTAGGCTATGGTGCGATCTACATTCTGCCGCATCAGGCGACCTTCGTGGTCAGCGCGCTGCTGCTCCTGCCGGTCTATGGCTCGCTGAATTCGCTGCTCTTCGGGAATGTTCGCCGAAGGACAACCGGCATGTCGCGCGATGACGTCGCCAGGGTCAATTCCGGTGTCCGCGCGATGATGTCGCTCGCCTGGGTTCTCGTGCCCGGTCTGACCGGCGTGTTGCTTGCCCGGTCGCCAAGCATGCTGCCGGCCTATCTGTTTGCCGGGGTCGCCTGCGCCGCCTGCTTTGGCCTCATCGCCGTCTTCCTGCCGCGCCAGACGGGGACCGACAAGGCCGCGAGCCGCCACCTCTCTTATCTCGCGGCACTCGGCGAAGTCGGTTCGCCGCCGGTACTTGTCCGGGTCATCGCCATCGCGCTCATCAGTTCCATGTTGCATATAAACGGCGCCATCCTGCCGCTGATCGTCACCGGCGCCGCGCATGGGACGGTCGCCGATCTCGGCATCCTCATCGGCATCGTCGCCTTCCTCGAAGTCGTCTTCATCATCGTCTGGGGGCGGGCGCAAAGGATCATGAGCCATGTGACGTCGCTCGCGATCGGCGCGAGCATCTATGTGGTCTATCTCACGCTGCTCGGTTTCGCCTCGGCACCTTGGCATGTCTACTCACTCACCTTGATCAGCGGCGTTGGGGCGGCTGCGCTGATCAGCATCCCGATCACCTATCTGCAGGACCTGATCGCCGAGCGTCCGGGATTGGGCAGCGCGCTCATCTCCGTCAACATCTTCATCAGCGCCGGCCTCAGCGCACTGCTCTTTGCCATCGGCACCGCAATCAGCAGCTATTCCGGCACGGCCTTCATCGGCGCGCTTGCCGGTGTGATCGGGCTGGCGATGCTCCTGTATTTCGACCGCCTGGGGCGTCGCTGAGCCCTGCTGGTAGCGCAATGTTGAACTGACGAGGGGAAACGGTCGTGTAGTATTGCCGCCGAGACGGATGGATGGATGGAGGATCAATCATGAATCGGCTGACCGCGAAGGACTTCCCCCAGGAACTGCTTGAACTCTACGACTATTACGCGCATGGCAGGATCACCAAGCGTGAATTTCTCGACCGAGCGAGCAAGTTCGCCGTCGGCGGGCTGACCGCCGCTGCAATTCTATCCTCGATGAGCCCGAACTATGCGCTGGCGACGCAGGTGGAGTTCACCGACCCCGATATCATCGCCGAATACATCACCTATTCCTCGCCCAAGGGAAATGGCGACGTGCGCGGCTATCTTGTTCGTCCGGCGAAGGCCGAGGGGAAGGTGGCGGGCGTGGTTGTCGTTCATGAGAACCGGGGGCTCAACCCCTATATCGAGGACGTCGCGCGGCGTGTTGCCAAGGCTGGTTTCATCGCGCTGGCGCCCGATGGCCTGACGTCTGTCGGCGGCTATCCTGGGAATGACGAGAAGGGCCGCGAGTTGCAGCAGACGGTCGATCCGCAGAAGCTCATGAACGACTTCTTCGCAGCGATCGAATTTCTGATGAAGAGCGACCTGACAACAGGCAAGGTCGGCATTACCGGCTTCTGCTACGGCGGTGGCGTCGCCAATGCCGCGGTCGTTGCCTATCCGGAACTTGGTGCAGCCGTGCCGTTTTACGGGCGCCAGCCAACCGCCGACAGCGTCGCGCGCATCAAGGCGCCGCTGCTTCTCCACTACGCCGAACTCGACAAGGGCATCACCGACGGCTGGCCGGCCTACGAGACGGCGCTGAAGGCTGACAAGAAGGTCTATGAGGCCTATATTTATCCCGGCGTGAACCACGGTTTTCACAACGACTCGACGCCGCGCTACGACGAAGCGGCCGCCAAGCTTGCTTGGGACCGCACGGTCGCCTGGTTCAAGAAATATCTGGCTTAGGCGCAGCCAATGGGCTTTCGACCGCCAATGCCGGCGGTTGAAAGCCTAGTGCATTCGATCAATAGCCGACCAACAGGTTCTGGCCGAAATCCGGCTGAACGCCCAATATCGGCCCGACCCGCTTGACGATATCGGCCACCATCGGCGCTGCGGTCTGGGCGGCGAAGTTGAGGTTCTGCAAGCCCGTCAGCGGTTGATCGACGAATGACAAAACCACGTATCGCGGGTTTTGCATCGGGAAGCCCGCGAGAAACGAGTTGAAGCTCAACTTGTGTGAATACACGCCGTGGATGACCTTGTTGGCCGTCCCGGTCTTGCCGCCGACATGGAAGCCGGGGACATCGGCGGTTCGCCCGGTGCCCTGCTCGCCATTCAGCTTGAAGAGATACCGGATGGTGTCGCTTGTGCTCTTCTTGACGACTGGTTGTTCGGTCTCGGCAGCCTCTTCACGCGTGCGCGGCAGGAAGGTCGGCTCGATCAGTTCGCCACCATCCAGAAGAGCCGCGCCGGCGACCGCGGTCTGCATCGGCGTCGTGGCAACGCCGTGGCCGAAGGCGGCGGTGAGGGAGTTGATCTTCTTCCAGACCCTCGGCTGGCTCGGCGCTTTCACTTCTGGCAACTCCGTCTGCATCTTCGAAAGCAGGCCGAAGCGCGTGAGGTATTCTTTCTGGATATCCATGCCGACGACATCCATCATCTTGGCGGTGCCGACGTTTGAGGAGTAACGGAAGATTTCCGGGATCGACAACACGCGCCGCGGAACGTCACGGTCGTCGTGGATCGTGAAGCCGCCGTAATGGAGAGGTGTGCTTGCGTCGAACGTGTCAGACAGCTTGATCTTGCCGGTGTCGATCGCCATCGCGATTGAGAAGGTCT
>Ga0308158_10003420_pt1 | contig 14009 bp, 15 predicted proteins | sample PhyBR2_FD_201038 | JGI IMG/M metagenome (GOLD analysis project Ga0308158, IMG submission 201038) | Phyllosphere microbial communities from UC Gill Tract Community Farm, Albany, California, United States - DLSLB.R2 | ecosystem: Host-associated > Plants > Phyllosphere > Unclassified | place: USA... | reverse complement strand
AATGATTTCCCGCTCCTCGAGCGTCTGGCGACACCGTTCCTCGAACGGACGACGGAAGCGTTGCAGGCGACCGGTTATCAGGACGTCCGGATCCGCTTTGATGCCTTTACGAAAGATCATGCGACACCGGAAACCGTCAAACCGGATGAGACCCCAACCGGTTACGATTACCGGATTTAAGGAGGCCCTATGTACCAGAAAATTGATTTAAAACACCGTAAATCAGCGGCCGTCCTCCGGTACGATGAAGCGTCGGGGAATGCCCCGATCGTCGTCGCCCGGGCAACGGGTGCCGCAGCCGATCGGATTTTACAGGAAGCCCGTGCCAGTGGCGTCGCGATTGAACAGGATACGTCGCTGCTCGGTCATCTGCTCGACCTGGATCTTGGAACAGCGATTCCACCGCAACTCTATGACGTGATGGCGGAACTGTTACTGTTGATTGAAGAACTGGATCACGCGAAAGGACGGAACTCATGACCGAACAGGAACTGTATCAAATGACTCCCCAACAATTGACGGAGACGATGTTAAAAGGTCTCGTCTTTCAATATGAACAGGCAATTACCGGTCGCGACGAGCGCCGGTTCGATACCGTCAACGTCCGTCTGCAAAAAGCCTACCAGCTGCTTGAAAAACTGCAGGCCGGTCTGAACGACGAAGGCGGCATCATCGCAGCCCAGCTTGATCAACTGTATTATTACTTAGCGGAACAGACGTTACAGGCTTATCTCGAGCCGACACGCCTCGAAGAACTGTTGCAACTGACGGAAGAACTGCTCGTCACCTGGCAGGCAGCCAGTCTGAAGAAAGACCGTCCCCTCGTTCGGGCGGCACATCATGAGCGTTACGAAGGGATGGACTATTAATGCGGATTTCAAACAACGTACAGGCTTTAAAAGCCTATCGAAACTTAAGCGCCAATCAGATGAACGTCAAGACGACGATGGACAAACTTTCGAGCGGTCAAAAGATCAACCGTGGTGCCGACGATGCGGCTGGCCTCGCCATCTCAGAAAAGATGCGCAACCGTCTCAAAGCACTCGATAAAGCGGAACAAAACGTTCTCGACGGGATTTCAATGGTCCAGACGGTCGAAGGCGGTCTCGGCGAGACACACAACCTGTTGCAACGGATGCGGGAACTGGCTGTCCAGGCCGGGAACGATACACTCGCGACAGAGGACCGGACGGCAATTCAGGAAGAAATCAACCAGTTGACGAACGAAGTTTCACGCATCGCTGAGACGACGCAGTTCAACGGCAAAAAATTACTGACGGGCGCTTATGATAAAGACAATGCCGTCTTCATCCAAACGAATGCCGGTGCAAGTGAAGGTATCTCTTTGACAATCGATGATATGCGGGCGCGCAACATCGGTATCGCCTCAACGACACAACCGAACGAAAGCGTCCGCGCCCTCGATTTCCCGAGTGACGACGGTCAGCCGGAATACGCCCTCAGCGTCATGACGAGCGATGATGCCGAAGAGGCAATCAGCCATTATACGAAAGCAATCGATGCGATTTCCCAGCAACGGGCACAGCTCGGAGCCGTTCAAAACCGCTTCGAAGCAATGTCGTCCGTCCTCAGTGTCAGCAAGGAAAACCTGACGGCGTCCGAGTCCCGGATCCGCGATACGGATATGGCACGGGAAATGATGGAGTATGCCAAATACAACATTCTCAACCAATCCGGTATGGCGATGATCGCCCAGGCCAATGCCTTGCCGCAAGGCGTCTTACAACTACTCAACTAATCGAAGGAGGAATCACTGATGGACATCCGGCGCATCCAAGAAACAAGCCGCCTGCAGACACAGAAGACCGGACCACGTGAGGTCGAAGCCTCGACGACGTTTTCGGCTTTGATGCAGGATAAGCGTGAGCATAAAGGCTACGAACGCCTGCAACAAAAACTGATGCTTGTCGAAGAGCACGGTCAGTTGCTTGCGGAAAGCCAAACGATCGAACATTTGGAAGCCTACAAAGAAAAAATCAAGGACTTCTTAAAGGACGCGCTCGATCAGTCGCAACAACTCGAAGAAAAACGCGGCTTCAACCGCCGCGGCCGCACGAAAATCTACAAAGTCGTCGAACAGGTCGACACGAAATTACTGCAGTTAACCGACACGGTCATTTCCGGCGAATCCCGCCGACTGGAGATTCTTGACCAGATTGGTGAAATCAAAGGAATGCTCGTCAACGTATTTGTCTAAATTCATCTCGAGGAGCAAGCATCATGCCTGATCTTTATCTTAAAAAATGCCGTTGCCCCTACTGTCTCAAAGAAACAGAGACAAAACGTGTCCTGAGCCGTCACATCCGCGTCGACAAGACGGACCGGGACGGCATGATTCACTATCAAGGACCAAACGTCTACTTTTACGAACCGGTTCAGTGCAGTCACTGCCGGTTTTTATTTCACGATACGTTCGGCAAGTTACCGCCTGATGTCCGGGAGACACTCGCCGTCAACATCCTGCCGACGTTACCGATCCTGCCGTTCGCCACAACCGAACGGACGGCGGAACAAGCGCTCCAACTTTATAAACTTTGTCTCTACACGGCACAAATCACCCGTCAAAAAGACGCCGTTCAAGCGATGCTCGGCGTCCGGATTGCCTGGCTGTACCGCTTGATCGGCAATCACGAACAGGAATTGCTCTGGATGGAGCGGGCTGTTGTTAAGTATGAAGCATTGTATGCAGCTTATCTCGATCCAATTCAGGCGGGAATCCCAGAAGAAATACTCTTATTACGCCTTGCTGATTTATATGCCATTCTTGAGAGAACAGACGATGTCCGAAAATGGTACAGCGTCATCTTTCAAAGTAAAACGGTTTCCGATCGGATTAAAAAAGATGCCCGGCACCACTGGGAACTGTACCGGGAACAGCACGACCTCTAACCCTGTTCGTCTTCGATGTGTGAGATGAAACAGGGTTTTCTGACTTCATGCCGAAACAGAACTATAACTACTCTATTTTGAAAGGAGGCGAACCCATGCCTCGGCGCTCCGCTCTCATCCTGTATCTCGGTCTCATCTATTTGATTTTATTCACCACGTTTGACCCGGTCATTACACCGATGATTGCCGGCATCAGTACGTTAATCGGTTTAAGCTATTGTGCCCGCTTGGCTTATCTCCACTTCCTTAAGCCATCCGAGCACCCGTACCGTTTGATCGGTCAAGCCGTGCTGCTGTTTTGGCTCGGTCTTGTCATCAACTTCGGATTGGCTTTATTGCCAAGCCGGTTTCATCCCGTCTGGTCGGATGCACTGGCAAACGGCACATTAACGCTCTTTTTATTTATGACGGCGCTTGTCCTGTTCCGGTTGATCGACTGGTCGTCGTTCCAGCAAAACCGCTTGCTCTATCTCGACGGTTTTATTCTGTTCGGTATGGTGTTCGTCTTCAGTTATGTCCTGATTTTACGACGGCTTCCCGATTTCGCTCGGACACCGCTCGAACTGGTTGCGATGACGCTTTATTGCTGTTGTTTTTCACTCCTGTTACTGGCCTTTTTAATGCTCTATACGACCGGACTACGCGGGAAAAGACAGCATCTTTTGATCCAGGCGGTCACCCTGTTCTGCGTGACAAACCTTGGGTATTATATCTTTTTAGTCCGCAACCAACTCGATCTCGCAGCGTTTTTTTTACCGCTTTATCCGGTCAGCCTTTGGGGTCTGTTGTTGTATTTCCGTAATGCGCCTTCTGTCGCGTCCGGACAGCGGCAATTGTCACGACCGTACCTGCCTTACCTCAGTCTTGTTTCGCTGTTGATCTGGATTACATTTTTTGATGTTCCCCGGATCGTTTACCTCTTAGCGGTGACGATTTTATTTTCACTGTTCTTGATGCGCCAAGTCCTATCGGAACGGTTGAACCGGCAACTGTTGCAGGAACACGAGGTCGTCCAGCTTGATCTCGCCGATCGGGTCAAAGCGAAAACTGCCTTGCTTGAGATTCGGAAAGAAGAGTACCGCCGGCTATTTTTAGACCATCCGCAACCGATTCTCCAAGTCACGCGGACCGGCGCTGTGCAAGCAATGAATCCGGCGGCACACGTCAGTTTCGGCGAACAAGTCCCGGAACGTTTATTGGAGCAGGTACAACAGGAAATTACGCGACTGGAGAGCAGTCTGAAACTGCTTTTACAGGACCATGATTTAACCTACGAAACGACACTGATACCGGTGCCGGACCATGATTACGTTTATGTCCTGTTATCCGATATTACGGAAAAACTCGAGCAGCAACAGTGGCTGGAGGAGCTCGGCTATCACGACGCCTTGACCCGGTTACCGAACCGCCGGTATTTCGAAGATTTTCTGCAGGAGCGGTTGGCGCAGATTAATGCCGGTTCGTTGCTGTTCGTTGATCTCGACGGGTTCAAGCAGGTCAACGATTCGTACGGTCATGATGCCGGTGACTATGTCCTGCAAGAGACAGCGAACCGGCTCCGGCTCCATCTCGAGGAACATGAAGTCGCGGCCCGGCTCGGAGGTGACGAGTTCATCGTTTTCTTACCCCGTTCGAAAGCAGAGACGATCCGTTACACGGAAGACTTGATTGACCAACTTAACCAACCGTTCTGGTTCCAGGGGACGGCGATGTCGGTCACACCGTCGATCGGGATTGCCCGGTACCCGGAAGACGGTGCGACGACGAGTCTGCTGTTGATTCGGGCGGATGAAGCGATGTACAGCGTCAAACAGCACGAGAAAAATGCCTATCGCTTCAAATGAAAAAGGACCTTCCGCAGGTGGAAGATCCTTTTTTCGTTACAACGACTCGCGTCGATATTTTTCTTCTTCATAGGCATCCGGTAAATCGGAAATCGGCCGTTCCGCCTCTTCCCACGATTCCGACTCGACATCCGGTTCGATGAACTGATCGTACGAGCCGTCAGAGCGATAAAATGGTTTGACGACCTTTCGTTTCTTGTCTTCACGTTTTGTCACGCGAGATCCCTCCCTAAGTCTAGAAAGTTACTGACGAGAATCAAAATACGGTGAAAAACTGCCTTCGACTTCTTCATACGGATCAATATACGATTTCCGACTCGTTTTCGTCTGACGCAATTGATTGATTTGTACCCCTAATTTAGCGGTTTCTGACGATAATTTCAAGTCGATTTTTTGACTGTCGGCGACAAGCTCCTGAATGACGGCTTGATTCGCACCGGCGAGTAAGTTCGAATGGGCCGCGATGAACGCTTCCCGCTCATTCAACAGGTTCTGAATCTTCACTAGCCACTCGTCGTAGACGTCCTCTTCCGGTGTCTGCTCCAACAGTTCCATCAGATGTTTCGTCTTCAGACGGAGCGGATCAAGCGGACTCATCGTTGACGCGCGAGTTTCATCGCTTCTTTCCACGTCTCACGGAATTCTTCCGCAAAACCGATCACTTCGTCAACTGCCACGACGTCATTCTTGACGTTGGCGTCAATCAGACGGCCTTGCATGTAGTCATAAAGATTATTTAAGTCTTTTGACAAGGCAATCGACTGGTTGAGCGTCAGTTGCAACTCCAAGATAATCGCCTGTGCTTTTTGGATGTTCGTATTTTTTTGTTCAATTAACCCTTGTTCGATTGCCCGTTTGGAAAGCATTGAAAATTTAATCAGTCCTTCATACAGCATTAAAGTCAAATCTTGCGGTAGTGCTGTTGTAACAGAGTTTGTTTGGTACGTCGCGTACGGATTTGCCATCTGAAGTCCTCCTTATTGTCCTAAGTATGAAGCGAGTGTTGCCGATTGGCTGTTCGCTTGGTTCATTGCCTGCTCCATCGCGGCAAAGCGACGGTAATAAGCATTTTCTTTTTTCGTTAGTTTATCTTCCCACGTCAGCATACTCTTATCGAGATCGGCCAGTGATTTTCCAAGACGATAGGTAGTTGCTACCGCACCATCGAGACCGGCAACCTTCGATATTTTATCCCGCATCGTTGTGGCGAAACCTTGAATTTGTCGAACAAAACCGTCGAGTCCACCTGGATTTGGCGTGACGGAGCCATCGGAATTCTTAACCGGTTCCGGCGCGTCGGCTGTAAATAGCTTGTAGACACCTTCCGGCTGTTCTTCGAGCATCTTCTTCAGTTTCGTTTCGTCGATTTTGAGCTTACCGCCGTCACGGAAGTCACTTGTTGAGGTAATCCCGATTTGTGACATGTAGTTTAATTCTACTGATTTTGAGTCGACCGTATAAGAATAACCGGTATCAATTTTCGAAGAGATTGCACTACGAAACGCGTCCATTCCTTCACGAAGGAAACTATCATTTTTCAAGACGCCGCTCATCGCCTTTTCTTCCCACTTCTTGACTTCATCTTCACTAAGATCTTTTCGTTGTGCATCCGTCAACGGTTGGAAGTCACGGTATTTTTCTTCCCGGACTTTTTTGTTCATCTTATCAATCAAGTCATTATATTTATCGACAAACTTTTTAATCGAATCAAAGTTTGCTTGGGTGTCGAGTTTTGTATTGATTGTCGTCGCAGTTGTCGATGTCCCGTTCAAGGTAATTGTCAGACCGTTTTGAGTAAATGTATTTGTTTTTTGTTCCAGCGCTGTTCCACCGATACTGTAAATCGCATTTTTTCCTACTGTCGCTGTTTTAACAGGTTCTGTACCAACAACCGGCGTATTTTTATCCGTCCATGAAATTTCATTGGATGCAGCAAGTTTGCCGGTATTTTGACGTGTTAGAACCAGTTTTCCTGTGATGTCATTGAAGACAGCACTTAGACCGAGTGATTTATCACTATTAATTTTCGAGACAAGATCACCAATCGTTGCGGTCCCATCAAACTTCATTGTGACTGGTGTGCCTGCCGTTCCGTCAGCTTGATAAGTTGATAATTCCAGTTCCATATTACCAGAACCGTCTTTTGCGACCAGACCACTCGCATCAAGTTTTGTTTGACTTGAAATTGATCCCGTTGCTGATGCATTCCGTGAAATGACCAGTGACGAAGCCGATGCGAGTTGTGTCACACTGTCGATGGTCACACTTCCCGCTGTTGCGGCTGGACTTGCTGTGACAACGACTTTTGATGCGTCCGAACTGGTTGCCGTCTTCGCCGTATAGTTTTTGGATAATAGCATATCGCTTGCTGCTGTCCGTAAATCGAGCAAACCACGATTCATTTCGCGGTAAGCATCGCGTTGCCATGTTAAGGTTTGTTTCTTCTGTGAGAGCCGATCAACAGGCGCGCGTTCTGCCTGCATTAATTGTTTGATCATCGTTTCTGTATCAATCCCACTTGCTAGACCACTGAGACGTATCCCTGCCATCCAATCAGTCCCTTCCGTTAAATCCGTTTATCAATCAATTGGTTAAATTCCATAAAAGCCGCAAAAAAATCGAGTTCCTTTTTACTCGGAATTTCTTGAACGACGTTATTATTTGTATCGACAACCTGAATATAAAATTCATTAAGTTTTTCATGTTTGACGAACTTTAAGCCGGTTCGTTGCGCTTCGAGCTGGACGTTCGCTTTTTCAATGGCCGTTTCAAGTTTTGTAATATGTTGTGGTGTCGGTAAAATGACGATGCCGTCCTGTGATAAATCTTCTTGATTTGCTTCAATGAAGACGTTTCGTGTCGCTTCGTAAGGCAAAACATTTTCAGGCAGGTGAAGCCGGATTTCCGTATTGATGGAATTCATGGACAAACACTCCTTTTTCTTCTCTATGTAGTATATCGGTTTGGACCATTCTTTTTATTAGTTTTATTTTAAAGTTCTCAAAATCGGGAATAAAAGAACATACATTCTTATTTGAAGGGAGCTTTACTATGTTGATCAATACATTATCAAAAGCGCAACAAGCTGTTTTACTGGCCAGTATTTTAGCAGATGGTGAAATTACGAAATGTTATCCAAAATCCCGTCGGAAAAACAATAGTTACCGGGAGCACTTTGGTGAGCCACAGCGGTTTTATAGGGAATGGAAACAATATCAACTTCCTGACCTCCTATATATTCGTCAAAATAATCTCGTCTCCAAATCACTCCCTCTAATGACCGAACTGTATCCCTATTTTTATCCACATCATAAAAAGGTAATTCCATTTAAACTGCTCTCGCGTTGTACACATCCGTTATTTTTATTGACACTCTACTTAGATGACGGTTCACTCATGATTTCTAAACGCACGAATAAAAACAATCAGTTGTATGTCACACCTTCCATTGCCCTTTATCTACAGTCGTTTTCAAAAGAAGAGCTGATTCCTTTTTGTAATTGGTTGAATCAGACATTCCATCTCAACTTTCGTTTATCACAAACATCCAACGGTTGTGGTTATTTCTTGAAAACGACTCGCGTCACAGATACGCTCACATTTTTGGAACAAATTGCACCATATAAAGTTGACTTACCAAAGTTTGCTTACAAGGTAGACTGGGAATATCGTCTCAACAAACTTCAGCATGAATATACACAGTATCAAATACTCACCTCAAAGCCTTCTCGCCCATATACATTAGAAGAGTGTACTACCATTTTAGAACTTAAAACACGTGGATGGACGACACAGGCGATTGCTGAAAAACTCGACCGGACATACTGGTCCGTCACTTATAAGTTTGGACAACTAAAAAAGGCCATGGAACAAGTCCATGACCTTTAAGTAAGCTATACGACCAATTACGATTAACGGAGTAATTGGAGAACGCCTTGCGGCTGTTGGTTCGCTTGCTACGCGCATTAACTTTCGCTAATGATAAGACTATATCTTCATCCTAGGTATACTAGGAGCTGGGCGCTTCCCCCGCCGTTTACGGAGTACGGATTTCATAACCATCGGAAGTCTCCATTAGGTCGTCTATCCTAGTCGTTGAACCTTCACCAAGGTTTCCCTACAGGTGCTTGGCTGCTGATTGTCCAATCCTTGACGTTTTTCAGAACGGTCACGCTCGCCGTTTCCAGCCACGTTGTCGTACATCAAGGCTCTCAGGAGTTCCAGCAATTCACCCAGTCATGCTCTGATCAGTTACCCGATCAGACGCCCGATGGAATCAAATTACCGAAGGAGTTGAAGCACGCCTTGTGGTGTTTGATTCGATTGAGCCAACATTGCTTGTGCAGCTTGCGCAAGAATCGAGTTCTTCGTTTGGTTCATCATTTCTTTCGCCATATCAACGTCACGGATACGTGATTCCGCAGCTGTCAGGTTTTCAGAAGATGTTTTCAAGTTGTTGATTGTGTGATCAAGGCGGTTTTGAACTGCTCCTAATTTAGAGCGCTCAGTCGATACGTTTTTGATTGCATCATCTAAAGATTTGATTGCGTTATCTGCTCCGGCACTTGTCGAAACATCTAGATCAGCAATTTTAAGACCTTTAGTAGACATATCGTTTAATTGCAAGTTGATGCTCTGACCTTTGTTAGCTCCGATTTGGAAATCAAGTCCACCTGAAGTCGAAGAAGCTGTTCCAGCCAAACCTAACTTAGTAGAGTTAGCATCTACTCCGAACTTCACGTTAACCGTATCTGCTTTAGACGATGAAACAACAAATGCTCCATCTTTCACAGTTACGTCAACTGTTCCGTAATCAGTTCCAGTTAAATCTTTATAATCTGATAATGCTTGATTGATATCTGTTTTTAAAAGTGCCGCCGCCGCGGAAATATCGCTGCCTTCCGTAAGTGCAAGAGAGCCCCCAACATTAGCTAAAGTAACATCAATCTTACTTCCATTTACATCCAGCGAAAGTTTATCTGTATTAGCAAGACTAGTTAAGGCATCAGCAGCGTCTGCTGTTAATTTACCATCTGAACCTGCTGTTTTATTAGCAGGGTCTGTCAACTTCCCTTGGAATTCACTAGCAACTTGAGCAGTAGTTTGGCCCGCTGTACCATCTTCAAGCGATTTAATAGAAATTTCTGATTTAGAGCCTGTAGTACCGCTTGTAATTTTGAAATTCATAGTAGTTTCGTTAGTTACATCGATATCAAATTTAGCATATTCTACTTTATCAGTAGGGTTAGTGCTGTTATGAGAATCAATTGCAGATTTTAATTTAGTTTCTAAATCTTTATAAAATGCAAATGAATCTGAACTATCGACTGCTGTAAGATCAAAAGTTTTACCATCCACTTTAACTTGGAAGTTTTTAGTAGATCCTGCTGTAAAGTCTGCTGGATCCATGTCACCAGTCGATAAGCTTGCAGAAGTTGCTTTACCTAAAGAACTTCCTGTTCCAGAAAGTTGGCTTCCAGATAACTCACCATTGATTAATTTTTTAGTGTTAAACTCTGTGTTATTTCCAATACGATCAACTTCGCTTTTCAACTGCTTCACTTCATCTTGAAGCGCTTTACGATCGTCATCTGTTGCCGTTCCGTTAGTTGATTGAACTGAAATTTCACGCATGCGTTGAAGAATATCGTGTGTTTCGTTTAATGCACCTTCAGCTGTTTGCACTAATGAGATACCGTCTTGTGCGTTACGTGACGCTTGATCAAGTCCACGAACCTGAGCACGCATTTTCTCAGAGATTGCAAGACCAGCTGCATCGTCGCCCGCTTTGTTGATGCGAAGACCTGAAGCCAATTTCTCCATTGATTTCCCTTGAGCAGCAGAAGCGCTCGAAAGTTTGTTGTGTGTGTTAAGTGCTGTAATGTTGTGATTGATAATCATTGTAAGTTTCCCTCCATAGGAATGAATTTTTTGTCTCTTTGAAGATCCGTCTTCGCCGAGATGTGCCCCCTGGCCGGCCCAAGAGTAGCACGGTGGTTGTAGTCGATGACTGCTTCCACTCTATATATCGTCGTCCCGCCAAAATGTTTAACAGTTTCTCTCAAAAAAAATAAAAAACTTCAAATAAAAATCGCAGACGTTGTTTCCGTCTGCGATTCCTAAGTTAGAGACGCGTCGCGCCTGTTTCTTCCTGTAATTGTTCGGCGACGGCAACCAACTCTTCCATCGCGCCGTTAACTTCACCAAGCGAAGCTGCCTGATGGCTTGATGCCTGCAAGACCTGCTCGGCGTGTTTTGATGCTTCTTCAACCATTGCGAGAATGTTCGCCGTCGTTAAACCGACCTGATCGATTTCTTTATCCGACTTGATAACGAGTTGGTCGACCGACTGGACACGCGAATAGACACTCTCCGTCGACTGGTGAATCTCTTCAAATGACGAACCGGCTTGTTCGACGAGTCCGACACCGGTCGCGACTTCTTTTTGCACGTCCGTCATCGCCGTCGCTGTATCGTTGACGAGACGTTTAACACCGGAAATCAAATCGGTAATTTCTTTCGCCGACGTCGCTGTCTGTTCGGCGAGTTTTTTGACTTCCGCTGCAACAACGGCAAATCCGCGTCCAGCGTCACCGGCACGAGCTGCTTCAATCGAGGCATTGAGACTGAGTAAGTTCGTCTGGGCCGAGATGTCACTGATGACATCGGTAATCCGCGAAATTTCACCGGTCATGCCTGTCAGACGACTGTTGAGTGTTGCTGATTGTTCCATCTTACTTGAAATCATGTGCATCGCTTCGACAGAATCTGTCGCCAGCGTCTTCCCGTTCTCAGCTTCCGTCTGCATGACCGTCGCTGATTTCAACGCTTCATTCATTTCTTTCGCCACTTCATCCATCGTCCGTTTGACGGCGCCGAGAGCATCCATCGAGAGGTAGGCTTGATCGACGTTTTCATTCATCTTCGTTGACAATTCTGCCATCGCTGAACGGATGCTTTCGCCCGATGCATTGCCTTCCTGCACCGCAGCCGCAATCTCTTGCGCTGACGCGGTCAATTTGTCACTTGAACTGCCCATCTGTGTCGCTTGTTTGCGGATATGTAAGACCATGACTTCAAGTTCATGCATCAATTGATCGACTTCGTCGCCACGTTTTGCTTCTTCGAAATCAACGTTAAAGTTACCGTTTGCGACTTCACGCGCTGTTTCCGTCGCCTTTTCAATCGCTTTGATCGGTTGACGGAGAATCAATTGGATCAATGCTGAACCAATAATCGATAAAACTAAACCAATTCCGGCGCCGAACCAAATCGATGTTCCGTCCGCGACGTTTAGTCCCCGGTGTAAAAATAACGTCAACTGTGCTGAAATCCCACCGGTAATGACTGAAATCGCCAGTACCCAGACAAACAATCGCATCTTTAAATTTTTCCGTAGCTTACTCATCTTCGAAACTCCCTTTCCTGTTTCAAATCTCATCACCTTCTTTATCGGTCACTTCTGAGAACGCTTTAATAGGATTGACCTGATTTTGTAGTTCACGCTTATCACGCTTTTGTCACATCTAGAATCGACAGCATAAAAAAACATCCAGTCAACGCTTTCTCATTAGAAAGCAGTCAACTGGATGTCAGTTCGTTTCATCTATTATTTACGGTCAATCTCGACATACTTATATGAAATATCTGTTCCGACATTGTGACGGGTCAGGTTTTTGACTTCCGTATTTTGAAGGAAGGCATTTTTCCGTTGATAAACCGGTGAAATCGCTTGATCGTCAAGCAACATCGTTTCTGCTTTGCTTAACAGTTCCAAACGTTTATCTTGATCGAGTTCGTTTTCCGCCTGTTTCAAGAGACCATCGTACTTTTTGTTCGAGTAGTCCATCATGTTGAACGGATTACCGGTCATGAAGAGGTTCAAGTACGTTGTTGCATCTTGATAGTCCGGAGCCCAGCTCGCGAGTGACAAGTCGTAATCCCCTCGTCCTTCACGTGCCAATCGTTCTTTTTTCGGCAGTGACAACAGTTTGACGTCGACGTTTTGTTGTTTCAGTGAACCTTGGATGTACTCACCGATTTTCTTCGAGACATCGTCGTCTTCAATGATCATCGTCAGCTCAAGGTTTTGACCAGCCAAAACTTGTTTCGCTTGTGCCGCGTCAAACGATGATTCAATTTGACGTGTCTTGTCGTATTTCGGATCAAGATCCTGCGGGACGATGTAATCAGCCGGCAATGAACCGTTTCCGAGTAATGTTTCCGTCAGTGCTTTTTTATCGTAGGCCGCATCAATCGCCTGACGTGTCTTCTGATCTTTCAGTGCATCTGTTTTTTGATTCATCCGGATGAAGAACATCCGCGAATCGCTGAACGTGTTGTACTCTTTTTTGTTTTTGTACGTGACGACGTTTTCTGAGTTGAGTGGTGCAACGTCGAGTTCGCCTGTTTCAAATAAGTTGATCGCGAGCATCGGATCCTTGATGATTTTGACATCGACTTCGTCGATCTTGACGTTTTTCCGGTCGGCGTAGTCCGCGTTTTTTGCGAGCGTATAACCTTGCTCGGCCTGATATTTTTTGAACGTGAACGGTCCGTTGTAGACGTTCGTTTTCGGATCCGTTCCGAACTTGTCGCCTTGCGCTTTGACGATATCTTCCCGGACCGGCATATAAGTGCCGAACGTCGTCATGCTGAGGAAGTAAGGTGTCGGGCGTTTCAGTTCAATCTGTAACGTCTGATCGTCAATGACTTTTGTTTCTTTGACCGGCTCAAGCAGATACGCGAACGGTGAGTTCGTCTCGATAACGCGCTCATACGCATACCGGAAGTTTTCCGCTGTGACCGGTTTACCATCCGACCATTTAGCTTTCGGGTCAAGTTTAAACGTATAGACTTTTCCGTCTTCCGACACGCTGTGCGACTTCGCTGCTGCCGGTACCAGTTCATTGTTTGCGTCAAAGCGGTAGAGTCCTTCATAAATCTGGTTAAAGATATTTGATGTGATGGCGTCTGCCGGGTCGACCGACAGGAGGTCATAACTTTCCATCGTGTGCAGGACTTTCTTTTCGTTCTTATTTGGTGCTGCTTGTTCCGTATCCGTTGTTGAGCATCCTGCGAGCAGGAACGCCGTACTTGCCGCCGCGATCAATGTCTTTTTCATCAAAAATTCCTCCTAAAGATAATGTGCGTTGGATGATTCGGCGTTCCTTGACGTAAACAAAAAAGACGCCCTCTATGCCACAGCAAAAGCTGATGCATAGAGGACGCCTGTATCCGCGCGGTGCCACCTCT
>Ga0308158_10003419_pt1 | contig 14010 bp, 14 predicted proteins | sample PhyBR2_FD_201038 | JGI IMG/M metagenome (GOLD analysis project Ga0308158, IMG submission 201038) | Phyllosphere microbial communities from UC Gill Tract Community Farm, Albany, California, United States - DLSLB.R2 | ecosystem: Host-associated > Plants > Phyllosphere > Unclassified | place: USA... | reverse complement strand
TCGAGCACGTTGATCGAGCCGATCGCGTCCTGAACCTTGGTCTGCGCCTCGGCGACCTTGGCGCGGGCCAGCAGCTCGCTGCGCTTCGTCTTGAGCTGACCCAGCTTCTCCTTCATGCCGTTGAGGCCGCCCTTGAGCTTCTCGACGATCTCGGTCTGAGCGGCGATCTGCGGCTCGGCGGCCTGTGCTTCACGCTCCTCGCCGATCTGGCGCTGCAGCGCGATCTTCGCGAGGCTGTCGAACTTGTCGGCGTCGGTCGTGTTGCCGGCTGCGCGCAGTTCATCTGCCTTGCGGCTGGCTGCCAGCGCCTTGTTGCCCCACTCGCGGGCAGCGCGGACATCCTCCTCGTGGTCGCGCTCGAGCAGGCGCAGGTTGCCGATCGTCTCGGCGATGGCCGACTCCGCGTCGGCGATGTTGTTCGTGTAGTCGCGGACGAGCTGGTCGATCATCTTCTGCGGGTCCTCGGCCTGGTCGAGGAGGGAGTTGATGTTCGCGCGGACGAGGGTCGAGATGCGTCCGAAGATTGATTCCTTGGCCATTGTGGTTCCTTTCGTCAGGGAAGAAGCGTGTCAGGGTTGTCAATGTGGGAGGTCAGAAACGGCCACCTCCGCTGCGGCCGCTGCGTCCACCGCCGCTGCGTCCGCCGCCGCCGAAGCCGGAGCTGCGGAAGCCGCCGCCTCCGCTGGAGCGCCAGCCGCCGCTGCGTGACGAGCCGCCGCCTCCGGAGAGCAGGCCGCCGATGATGCCGCCGAGGATGTCACCGGCGAGTCCGGAGTCAGCACGTGCGCGAGAACCGCCGCCGAACAGGCCGCCGTCCCAGCCGCTCTCGTCGTACCGGATGCGTGGAGTCTGGTACATCGCCACGTCGTTGCGTGCCTGCCCGCCCGCCTGACGGATGAGCTGAAGTGCGCGATTGGCCTCCGCCAGTGCAGCCGGCTCGTCGGCGGACTGCAGCGCGATCGCCTGATCGAGCGACACCTCGGCCTGCGCCAGGCGTGTTCTGGCATCGGGGCCGATCGTGCCGCGCCTGGTCTCGATGAACTGGCGCGTCGATGCGATCTCCAAGCCGGCCTGATTGATGGTCTGCACGAGCAGCTGGCTCTGCCGGCGGGCATTCTCGGCGCGTTCACGTGCCTGGGTGATCGCCGCATCGATCTGCGTGTTCGCAGCGGTCAGTGCATCCAGCGCCCGCTGCGGACTGCGGCGTGTGCCGGTGATGCTGCTCTCGGCCTGCCGCACCTGCGCGTCGACCGAGGACACGATCGCCGTGATGGCTCCATCGGAGTCGGGCAGCTGCCTGGCTGTGGCGAGGTCGTTCTGCAGCTCGACCAGCAGGGTGCGCGACTGGTTCTCGGCATCGGCGAGCTGAGCGCCCAGCGCGGTGATCGCGGTCGCGAGCTGGCCGGCCTGAGCGACCGCCTGCTCGGCGGTGCGGATCGCGAAGGCCGCTCTTCCCGTCTCGCCTGCGGCGATCGCCGCGCTGGCCGCCTCGATCGAGCGGTCGGCCAGCGCCACGCGCTCCTGCGCCTGGACAGGGTTGTCGATGACGGTCGCGAGCGCCTGGTCGTCGTACTCGTCCGCCAGCGCGGCGAGAGCATCGGCGGCCGGCGCGATGACCCCGTCCACGGCCGCGCGCTCACGGCGCACCCTCTCGAGCTCCTGCGGGGCGTTCTGCTGCAGCGCGCGCAGCGCGTCGAAGGCCTCGGTGTTGTCGTCGAGCATCGCGTCGATCTCGTCGCAGAGGCCGATGATGCGGATGTGCCACGCACGGCGGTCGTGCACCGAGTCCTCGACCTCGTCGTCGAGCTTCTGCTTGAGGTCGAACGCCTCTGCCATCTTCGCTTTCGCGGCCTCGATCACCTCGGTGAACCCAGCGGTCGCCTCTTCGCCGAACTGGGCGATCGCGAAGCCGAGCTCCTCTCGGCTCGACGTGATCGCGTCATCGGCGCTAACGATGGCGGAGCCCGCCTGCGTCTCCACCTGGTCATCGGTCAGTGCGGAGAACGGGTCGTCCGGGTCGGGATGCTCAGGCATGGCTCCGCGGGCGCGGATCGCTGCTTCACGGCGCCGCCTCGCCATGAAGCGGATCACCAGCCAGACCGCGGCGATTGCGGCGGCCACGCCGACGAAGATCAGCACGCCCCGCATGAGTCCTGCGCCGCCGTCGCCCTGGATCTCGTCCGCGGCGAGCAGCACCGCGCCGTCCCAGTCCTCCTGGCCGAGGAGGGGCTGGATCTTCTGCTCGATGTCGTCGAGTCTGCTGTCGCTGAGTGGACCACCGGAGGCCGCGGAGATGTAGTACGCGCGCTGCTCGACGGCGACGGCCAGCAGGTACTGCTCGGGTCCGAGATTGTTGGCTGTAGCGACCTGATCCGCCCAGGCGACGCGATCCGACGGGGAGGTGAACTCGTCGACGAACACGACGTAGAGGTCGGATGAGGAGTTCTGCGCGAGCTGCTCGAGTCGGGTCTCGACGGCGTTCTCCTCGGAGGACGACAGCACGCCCGCGTGGTCTGTGACGTGGCCGGGATCGAGCTGGAGGGGATCCGTCGCGGATGCCACGGAGGCGGTGGCGATGCTCGCGGTCGCGGCCAGCAGCAGTGCGGCCGCAGTCAGCCACCGATTCCTCATAGTGATCCCTCCGACCGGCAGCCGTGCCCCCATGGGACGAGTCTATGCATTGGGCCGTGGCGACGACAGCACTGGCGGCGGGTTCGCCGTTCGCCCTCAGCGCAGACGCATACGCTGGAGGGCATGGACGACATGTACGGCTCCGACGTGCTCGCAGACGGCTGGCGCCAGCGCGGCGTCGCGAAGACGCCCGAGATCGCCGCCGAGAAGGACCTCGTCGTCGAGGTCGCGCAGGACGGCTACTGCGGTGCGGTGACCCGGGTGGAGGCCGGCATGGTCGAGCTCGAGGACTGGAAGGGCCGTCGGCGCAGCTTTCCGCTGGGCGGCGGCTTCATGATCGACGGCAGGCCGGTGAAGCTCGTGGTGCCGGCCGCCACGCAGGCAGGACCGCGCCGCACGGCATCCGGGTCCTTCGCGGTCGCAGACAGCCGCGCCCGCACGGCGCTGCCCAGCCGCATCCTCGTCGAGGGACGCCATGACGCTGAACTCGTCGAGAAGGTGTGGGGCGCAGACCTGCGCGTGGAGGGCGTGGTCGTCGAGTACCTGAAAGGCCTCGATCTGCTCGACGAGCTGCTCGCCGAGTCCCCGCCGTCGACCACGAGACGCTACGGCGTGCTCGTCGACCACCTCGTGCCTGGTTCCAAGGAGACCCGCATCGTCGAGCAGATCATGCGCGGACCGCACGGGCGCCATCTGAAGATCGTGGGGCACCCCTACATCGACGTCTGGCAGTGCGTGACACCCGCAGCCATGGGCATCCGCGCCTGGCCGACGATCCCGCGCGGCACCGACTGGAAGACGGGCATCTGCCGCGCCTTCGGCTGGCCGGCCGAAGACCAGACCGACATCGCGCACGCATGGAAACGGATCCTCTCCCGCGTCACCACCTACCGTGACCTCGAACCGGCGCTGCTCGGCCGCGTCGAGGAGCTGATCGACTTCGTCACCGAGCCGCGGCGATGAGCGGCCGGTCGCGGGGCATAGCGTCGGAGTCGACGGGGCGGCCCCGGTATCCTGAAGGGATGCCTGAACCCCGCACCTTCCGCGATGAGCCGGTCTCGTTCGTCCGCCGCAGCGGCCGCATGTCAGAGGGCCAGGAGCGGGCGTTCGAGGAGCACGCGCCCTTCTACCTGCTCGACGTGCCCCGCGACGTGGCTTTCACCTCGGTGCATCCTGACGCACGACTCGATGTGGCGGCGGAATACGGTCGCACGGCCCCGCTGATCGTCGAGATCGGCTCTGGCCAGGGACATGCGATCATCGCCGCCGCGTCCGCGGCGCCGGAGACCGACTTCCTCGCGGTCGAGGTCTTCAGGGCGGGCCTGGCCCGCACCATGCTCGACGCCGACAATGCGGGGGTCCGCAACCTGCGGCTGATCGAGGCGAACGCACCGGAGGTGCTCTCGACGTACCTTCCCGAGGGCTCGGCGGCCGAGGTGTGGATCTTCTTCTCGGACCCGTGGCACAAGAAGCGCCACACCAAGCGGCGGCTGATCCGGCCGGGATTCCCGGCGACCGCGGCGCGGGCTATCGCCGATGGCGGTCTGCTGCGCCTGGCGACCGACTGGGAGGACTACGCGCTGCAGATGCGCGAGGTGCTCGACGACGCCCCGGAGTTCGAGCGCGCCTTCGAGGGGGAGTGGGCCGAGCGCTTCGACGGCCGGGTCATGACCGCCTTCGAGCGCAAGGGCATCAGCAAAGGACGCGAGATCCGCGACCTCACCTACCGTCGGGTGCCGCGGGTGTGACGAAGGCCACCTGGCACAGTATCCCGCCTGCCGCGCTCGTCTGCGCGGCCGCGCCGGCCTTCTTCGTGCTCGGCTGGACGTGGGTCGGATGGCTGCTGCTCGCCGCAGGGATCGGTGTGGCTGCGCTGGTCGAGCGCGGCGCGGAGCGAACGGCGACCGTCTTCGCCGGAACGCGCCCGGACTGGGCGATCGGTGAGCGACGTGCGCCCTCGCTCACGCGAGACCTGTCGCTGATCGGCATCGGCATGGTGATCGTGCACGCGATCTCGCTCGAGGCGAAGCTCGATGACCTGTCGATGCTGCGCTTCACGCTGGCGCTCGGGGGAGCGGTGCTCGTGCCCTATCTGCTCTCGCGCTTCGTCTTCCGCGACCGGGCGATCTCGTTTCCGTGGCGAACGCACAGGCGATGGACGCGCTGGCAGTGGGTCTGGCTTTTCGCCGTGCTGGTGCTCGGGTGGCTCATCCTGCCCTTCTACTTCATCACGAGCGGCGTGTACCAGAACTGGCCGGTCGTCGACACTCCGTCGCTGATCGCGCGACTGTTCGTGGGCGTCGGCGCGGTGGGCATCTGGGACGAGCTGTTCTTCATCTGCACGGTCTTCGCCCTGCTGCGCCGGCACATGTCTGCCGTCAGCGCCAACGTGCTCCAGATGATCGTGTTCGTCTCGTTCCTGTGGGAGCTCGGGTACCGGGCCTGGGGGCCCGTGCTCACGATCCCGTTCGCGCTGCTGCAGGGATGGATCTTCCTGCGGACGCACTCGCTCGCCTACGTCGTCACCGTGCACCTGCTCTTCGACGCGGTCGTGTTCGCGGTGCTCGTGCACGCGCACAACCCCGGCCTGCTGCCATTCTTCCTCGTGTGATGCCCTGGGCCGGCATGGGCAGCACTGCCCATCGCGGCTGCTGACAGCCGCCGATAGCCTCGATCCGGGCTCGGGTAGAGGAGGGCGCATGTCGATCAAGCCGGTGATCCGCGAGATGCGGCAGGCCGTCATGCACGGCATGGGCCATGCAAACATGCGCCTGCATCACCTCGCAGACAACCTGGGTGACCACATGGACACGATCGTCCGTGAGGTGCGCGACATCGACGACCTCGACGCGGTGTCCCGCGGCTGGCTCAAGGACCGCAAGCTGCGCAAGGGCGAGAAGACCGGCGTCGGCTGGCACTTCCTGCCCGAGAAGGATCGCGAGTTCTCATCCGACGTGCCCGCCTACAAGGGCGAGTACGTGATCGACCTTCATGGTGCGCCGGACCAGGTGCAGGGCGGCGACGGCAGCATGCTCGACGCCGAGCAGTTCGCCGCGCTCGTCAAGAAGCGCACCGATTGGGACGGCGAGACGCCGATACGCTTGTTCTCGTGCCACACGGGCGCAGACCCCGATGGCTTCGCGCAGCAGCTGTCGAACCATCTCGGTGTGGACGTGACCGCGCCGACGAAGCCGGTGTGGTCTAGAAGGAACGGCGAGCCCTTCGTGACGGACATCGACCCGGTGACGGGTCGTCCGGTCAAGCCGCACAACGGCACCTGGGTGCTGTTCCACCCGAATGGAGAATGAGCGCAGATGGTCAGGGAAGTATCGGTGTTCCAGCCGGGCTGGGTGCAGAGCCCGTCTCAGCCGCGGCCCCCGCTGAACGAGGAGCGGCTGTCTCCCGAAGAGGCCGAGCGCATCGGCGCATACCTCGAGTCCGGTGCGGTGGTGATGCACACCACCGCGCGCGGCGTAGACGTGCTGGCGGATGATGCGCCCGTCGTTCCCCTCACGATCAGGACCGACGGGGAGTTCGTCTGGACCGGCCCCGTCGCCTATTACGTGCAGAACTACGGGGTCGCACCCGACGCCGACTTCCTCGCGCACGTGCGCGACCGCGAATACGAGCCGCGTGTGCCCACCGATGACGAGATCGACGCCGCGACCGCCCTGTTCGCCGACGACTGAGCGACGCGCTGAGGCCTCGCACCGTGCATTCGGCACGCCGCGCAACTGGTAGGCTCGACCGGTACGCCTCCGTAGCTCAGCGGATAGAGCGCCGGTTTCCGGTACCGTAGGTCGCAGGTTCGATTCCTGTCGGGGGCACACTCATCAGAAGACCGCCCGCTGGGCGGTCTTCTCTCGTTTCCGGCAGCTCGATGATCGAGAGGAGCGCCGGATGACGAGACGATACGAGGTCGGAGACCACGTCAGCTGGAACTCCGAGGCCGGCCGGGTGCGCGGACGGATCACGAAGGTGCACACCGCCGATTTCGAATTCATGGGGCGCACGCGCAGAGCGGACGACGACGAGCCGCAGTACGAGATCAGGAGCGACAGGACCGACCATGTCGCAGCCCACAAGGGGAGTGCTCTGACGCTCGTGAAGGACTGAGTGTTGATCGTCACCGTCGGCCACTCCACGCACCCCTTCGATGAGTTCGCAGCCCTGCTCTCGGGCGCGGAAGTGAGTGCTCTGGTCGACGTGCGCCGGCTGCCGGGTTCCAACAGGTACCCGTGGTTCAACGAAGACGCGCTCGCCGCGACCCTGCCAGGCAAGGGCATCGTCTACCGGCGCATCGAGCAGCTGGGCGGACGGAGGAACGTGCAGCGCGACGTGCCGGACCAGGTCAACGCGCTGTGGCGCAACCGCAGCTTCCACAACTACGCCGACTACGCCATGGGTGAGGAGTTCGCCGCGGGCCTCAGCGATCTGCTCGCCATGGAGGAGGCCGCAGCGGGCCGGGTCGCCGTCATGTGCTCAGAGGCGGTCTGGTGGCGATGCCATCGCCGGATCATCGCCGACCACCTGCTGGCGCGCGGAGTCGCCGTCGGCCACCTCATGCCGGACGGAAGGATCAGCGAGGCAGCTCTGACGCCCGGAGCGGTGGCGACGGGTGGCGCGGTCGAATACCCGCCTCGCGCGTGACTATTTGGCTGGCTTCGGTTTCGCGCCGTCGGCCGCCGTCACCGGAGCTGTGCTGAACCGCTCGAGCGCCGCGGCGACCCTGTCGGCGAGATAGGCGTGTCCTGCGTCAGACGGATGCTTGCGCCCCGCGCCGACGTCGATCAGCTGGAGGTAGTTCGCCTCGGTGATCCAGTTCTCCTGCACGGGGGAGATGTACCACCACCCCCGCGACGCGGCGAGGCCGGCGAGGTCGCGGTCGATGCGCGCCGTGCTCGCGCCCACCGGCAGCTCGTGCGGTGCGGGGCCGAGGATCACGATGGGCGTCTCGGGGTATCTGGCGACCATGGCATCCCACACCGCGTTGACGGCGGCGGGGTAGGCCGAAGCATCCGACCGGCGATCGTTGATCGACCCCTGGAGGATGATCAGGTCGGGATCGATCCACTTCTCCAGCGATGCCACGCGTGTGAGGAAGTCAGGGCCGTCGATTCCCGGTCTCTGATAGCCGCTGCCGCGCACACCGCGCACGATGGTGTCGCCGGGTATGAGCCGGGCGAGACGATACGCGTACCCGTCGGTCGGAGCGGTCGCGGCCGAGCCGTACGTCCACGAGTCGCCGAAGACCAGCACCTCGGGATCGTCGGGAAGCGTCAGCGCCGCAGGGGAGATGCCGTTCTCTGCCGCTGCGACCGGGGCGGTCTCTGCCGGCGGCAGCCAGGGGCGGGCGATGCCCAGGGTGACGGCGGTCGCGACCGCGAGCGCGCTCGCGACTGCGAGGGCCGTGCGGCGCCGTCGGGTCGGCGGGAGCAAGGTCATGAGAAGAGCGTAAGCGAACCCGGAGCACGCTGAGATCCGGCCAGGTCACAGTGCGACAACGCTCCGGCTCCGCGAACGGCGATCGCCCCCTCGCGCCGAAGCGGGAGGGGGCGATCGCAGAGCGGGCGCCTACTTCGAGGTGCCCTGTGCCACCGAGCCCTGCAGCTGGCGCTGGAAGAGCACGTACACGATCAGCACGGGGATGATCGTGATCATCACCGCGGCGAACATCTGGCCGAAGTCGAGGGCGTAGCCGGCCGATGAGGCGTAGGCGGCCATGCCCTGCGACAGCACCCAGTTGTCCTTCTCCGGGTTCAGGGCGACCGGGAGCAGGAACTGGTTCCACAGTCCGAGGAAGTTCATGATCGCGACCGCGGCCATGCCGGGCTTGGCCATCGGCAGCATCACCGTGAAGAACGTGCGCCACTCGCTCGCACCGTCCATGTACGCGGCTTCCTGGATCTCGTACGACAGGGATTTGAAGAACGAGAAGAGGAAGAACACGGTGAACGGCAGGGCGAACGCCACGTAGGTGATGATCAGGCCGAAGAGCGACCCGAGCAGCTGCATGTTCTGCAGGATCATGAACAGGGGCACGATGGCGAGGAACACCGGGAAGGTGAGGCCCGCCAGCATCAGGTAGTAGATGATCCTGCTGCCCGGCACCGAGAAGCGGGCCAGCACGTAGGCGCACATGGCGCCCAGGATCATCACCGAGACGAGCGCGACGCCCACGACGATGACCGTGTTCAGGAACATCCCGCCGAAGTTGTTCTCGACCCACGCGCTGATGTAGTTGTCGAGGTTCCAGCTCGCCGGCAGACCGAAGGGCGACGCGAAGATCTCCTTCGTGGTCTTGAAGGAGCCGAGCAGCGTCCACAGCATCGGCAGGATCACGACGAGCGACCAGATCGCCATCACGACGTGCGAGGTGATGCCGACGGCCTTGTCGCCTGCCGTCGACTGGACGCCTACCTGCGGCGGGCGCGGCGCCGAGCTGCGACGGTTCACGGTCACGGCGGCGCGGGTGTCGGTGCTCATGAGCGCCCTCCTTCGTCTTTGCCGCCGATGAGGCGGAACACGCCGATGATCAGCGCCGCGAACAGCAGCGTGATGATGGCGAGCACCACTCCCATGGCCGTGGCGAGGCCGAACTGGCCCTTCTCGAACGCGGTGCGGTACAGGTACTGGCTCATGACCAGGGTGCTGTTGCCTGGGCCGCCTGTCGAGTTCAGGCCAGCCATGTAGACGAAGGCGTCGAGCGCCATGATGCCGAGATAGATGTACGCGGTCTGCACGTTGTCGCGGATCTGCGGAAGCAGGATCGAGGTGACCGTCCGCCAGCGGCCGGCTCCGTCGATGCGGGCGGCCTCGAGCGTCTCAGCCGGGATGCCCTTGATCGCGGCGATGAACAGGATCATGTAGAACCCGACCATGCTCCACACGATCACGAAGATGGTGGCTCCCATGGCCGTGCGCTCGTCGCCGAGCCAGGAAGGCTGGTCGGTGACCCCGAAGAGGCCGAGCACGCCGTTGAGCAGGCCGCCGCTGGGCGTGTAGATCATGTTCCACAGGATCGCGATGACGATCGCGGGGATCACGTACGGGAAGAACGAGATGACGCGGTAGAAGCTCGAGCCCTTGAGGCCGCGCACCTGACCGTGACTCGGTCCGCCGACCGTGATCATGCTGGCGAAGATCAGCGCGATCACGATGGTGATCAGCGGCACCACCAGCGCCAGGACGATGTTGTTGCGCATCGCCTGCAGGAAGGTGGGATCGTTCAGCAGCCTCACGTAGTTGTCGACGCCGACGAAGTCCATCGTGTCCGAGAACCCGGTCCAGTTCGTCGACGCGTAGTACAGCGCCTGCGCGAACGGCGAGATCACGAAGATCAGGAAGATCGCCAGCGGAAGCCCCAGGAAGACCAGGAGGAAGGAGACATAGTCGAATGTCAGCTTGCGCCCGCCGAGGCGGAGCGACCTGCGTCGCCCCGCCTCGGCCGCGACGACCGCGGCTGTCTCCAACCCCGGCCCACCGCTGACGGTGGAATTACTCATGGGTCACTTGATCTCGATCTTGGTGACCGAGCTGTCGTTGGCGATCTTGTCGGTCAGGGCCTGCAGCTGCTTGGTGATCTCGGCGACCGTCATCTTGCCGTCGAGGAACGAGTTCCAGATGGGCAGCTGGTCGGAGTTCATGCCGTACAGGTTGAACGACTTGATGGTGAAGACGTTCTCGCCGGCCGACGCGAGCAGCTCGGACTGCGACACCAGTGCGGTCGACCCGAACCCGTCGGCAGGAACGGTGTCCTTGACGATGGTCGGAGCGAGCTTCGCCTTGGCGAACGCCGTTGCGGACTCCTTCGACAGCATGGTGCGCAGCAGCTCCTTGCCGCCGGCCGGGTTCTTCGCCTTGGACGGGACGATGAACGGCTCGCCGGCCTCGGCGCGCATGGTGCCCTTCGGTGTGGTCTGCTTGTCGTCGAGGGGGAGTTCGGCGATGCCCTTCATCATGAAGTTGTCGGCCGTCGTCTTCTTCATCTCGTTCTCGATCCACGAGCCCGACGGGTACAGCAGGGCCTCCTGGTCGAGGCTCCACTGCGACTGCGCCTGCGTGAACTGCGTGCCACCACCGCCGGGCTTGACGTAGCCCGACTTGATGAGGTCGTACAGGATCTCGAGGATTCCCTGCACGGCCGGGTGCGACCATGCCTTCGGGTCGAGGTTCTCGAGCGGCAGACGGAAGTCGTCACCGGCCTGGATGACAGCAGAGTCAACGACCATCGTCTGGTAGTAGGTCGCCGCCTCCTTGCCCCAGAGGAAGAGGTACTTGCCCTTGGCCTTCGCCTTCTCGCCGAGCGCCTTGAGGTCCTGCCACGAGGTGGGGACATCCCAGCCGTTCTCCTCGAACAGACTGGACGAGTACCAGATCCCGTAGACCGTCATGACGTAGTTCAGAGCGACGAAGCGACCGTCGAACGTACCGGGGGCCTCGACACCGCCGAAGAGCGTGTCGCGGATCTTCTCGCCCTCGAGGTTCTCGGCGTCCAGCACGTCGTCGAGCTCTTCGAGCTGCTCGAGGATGGTGTTCCATCCGATCGAGTTGGCGCCCGAGTTGTCGATGAGGTCCGGCGGGTTGCCGCCCACGAAACGGGGCTGCAGCTCCTGCGCGATCTTCGTGGACGAAGAGACCTTCACGGACACGCCGTCGAGGTTCTTGTTGCCCTCCATGATCTTCGCGGCGCTCTCGACGTAGTCGATGCCGTAGCCGCCGTCGAAGATGACCGCGTCGACCTTGGCGTTGGCTGCGACGCCGAACGGGTTGTCGGCGCTCTTCTCTCCGCCGCCGGTGTTTCCGCCGCCGCCGCCGCCGGGCGCCGCGCACGAGGCGAGGGTCGCGCCGAACGGCAGCAGGATCGCTGCAGCGGCTGCGCCGCGCAGCAGGTTGCGACGGCTGATGGATGCTTCGTTGAGGTCCATCTCATTACCTTCCGTAGTGATTGATCGGTGTTCAGGGTCGGGTCCGTTGACGAGCTCAGGACCCCAGGTCGAGCTCGGAGGTCAAGCTCCCCGTCGCATTCGGCCCGCGTAGCGGTCCTCGAGGACGGAGTTGTGCTCATCGCCGCCGGGGATGTTGGCGGAGATGTACATCGGTGGGGTGTCGCCGCGGTCGGCGATCGTGCGCGCGACGCCGAGTGTCAGCAGCTGCGCGATGAATGCGGCGGTGATCGACGAGATCGCGCCGGCGCCGATGCCGTCGGCGACCTCGAGGGTGGCATCGCCGTACGGGGCGAGGTTGTCGATCACGACGTCGGCCACCTCGCTGAGGCGCTTGCCGCTCGGGTGCTTAGGCTCGACGCGAGCGGTGTGCTCGAGGCTGGTCACGGCGATGACGGAGTGTCCGCGCTCCTTCGCCCAGAGCGCGGTGCCCACGATGGAGCCGTTCACGCCGGAGTTGGAGGCGATGAGGAACACGTCGTGCTCGTTCACCGGAACCGTCGCCATCAGCTCGTCGACCACCCACGGCTCACGTTCGAGGGAGCCGGTGAGCACGTCGACGTCCCGGTCGCCGTGCATGACGATGTCGCGCAGGGCGAAGCGGTTGGTGGGGATGAGGCCTCCGGCGCGGCCCGCGATCTCCATCGCGAACGCCTCGGAGTGCCCGGTGCCGAAGGCGTGCAGCACGCCGCCGCGATCGAGTGCGTCGACCATGAGCGCGATCGCCGGGTCGAGAGCGCCGTCTTCGGCATCCGCGGCCAGTCGTTCGAGACGGGTCGTCGCTTCGCGCAGCAGCGCGGTGGGGGTGGCGCTCATCTGTTCTCCTGGGTGCCGGGGGTGGGCTTGGTGGTGCGCGGTGCGCGACGGTGCGGAGCGACGGCCATCGCGCTCGCGGCGAGACGGGTCGACGCCACGCCGAACGTCTGCTGCGCGGCGAGCACATAGAGGAGGTCGAGCACGAGCAGCTGCGAGTGCTTGACCGAGAGATCGTCGGGGCGCAGATAGGCCGTGGGCTCGGCTGTGGCCAGCGAGATGTCGGCGAGGGAGGCCAGAGGCGACTCGGCGTCGTGGGTGATGGCCACGGTGAAGGCTCCGGTGGAGTGCGCCTGCGAGAGCATCTGCACGGTCTCCTCGGTTCGGCCGGTGCTCGATATGCCGATCGCGACCGATGACTGGTCCTGCAGCACGGCGCTGGTGAGGCCGTCGTGCACGTCCGACCAGCTGTGGGCGTTGACCCCGATCCGGTACAGGCGCCCCTGGAACTCACGAGCCATGACTCCGCTGCCGCCCACGCCGTAGATGTCGACGTGGCGGGCGGCCGTGATCGCATCCGCGGCGCGCAGCACCGAGTCGAGGTCGAGTCCGGTCGCTGTGCTCTGCAGGCTCTCGACGTGCAGTGAGAGCAGGGTGTTGAGCACCTTGCCCGGCTCGTCGGATGCGCTGAGCTCGCGACCCATGTCGGCCTGCCAGCTCTCGTCCGCGTCGCCGCGGCCGATCTCCGAGGCCACCCCGACGCGGAACTGCGTGTAGCCGTCGAAGCCGAGTGCTCGGCAGAACCGGGTGACGGTCGCGGCGGAGGTTCCGGCGCGGTCGGCGAGCTCGGTGATGGTCAGCTCGACGGGGGCGGCGGGATGCTCGGTGACGACGTCTGCGATCTTGCTCATCGCGGCCGGCATCGCGCGTCGACGGTCTGCGATGCGCCGTGCGATCGTCAGGCCGTTGCCGATGTCCCGGGTCCGTGGCACCATTGCCTCCAACTTCTTCCGCGGTTCCGGGCGAGTGCTCTCGCCCGGCGATCTCCGTTGCAATGAAAACTATTCTCACGCGACGAAAACGTCAAACAGGACAAGATCACAAATGAATCACGAACCGCTGCTCATCGGCGTCGACGCCGGGGGCACCTCGACCAGGGCCGTGCTCACCGACCACACCGGACGCTGTCTCGGCTATGGCGTCGGCGGTCGAGGCAACCCCATCTCAGCCGGTCCTGAGCGCGCTGCTGCGGGCGTTCTGGATGCCATCCGCAACGCCCTCGCGCCCACCGGACGCGATCTCGCCGATGTCGACGTCATCGTTCCGGCCATGGCCGGCATGCGCGCATCCGGCGGCGGCGACTGGCTCATGCAGCGACTCGCCCCGGCAGGGTTCCAGGGAGCTCTCCGCTTCGAGTCCGACCTGCTCGCGGCCTATTTCAGCGGTGCAGCGGCGCCGCTCGGCTATGCGCTCGTATCCGGCACGGGAGCGTGCGTCATCCGCGTGCAGGACGGTCAGATCGACGGTGCCGGCGACGGCCTCGGATGGCTGCTCGGCGACCGGGGGAGCGGATTCTGGATCGGTCACGCGATCGCGCGCGCAGCGGTGCAGGATCTCGACGGCACAGGGCCCGCGACCGCGCTCACCGACCGCGTGCTCGCGCACTACGAGCTCGCGCGCA
>Ga0308158_10003416_pt1 | contig 14019 bp, 20 predicted proteins | sample PhyBR2_FD_201038 | JGI IMG/M metagenome (GOLD analysis project Ga0308158, IMG submission 201038) | Phyllosphere microbial communities from UC Gill Tract Community Farm, Albany, California, United States - DLSLB.R2 | ecosystem: Host-associated > Plants > Phyllosphere > Unclassified | place: USA... | reverse complement strand
CGCGCGCTATTTGAGGCTTGGTTGGACGATCGTAACTTTGCAGCGGACGGCGCAGTCATCAATCCGTTGTCACTCCGCTCCTGCCCATAAAGGAACGACGATCGAGGCGGTCATGACATTCTCGAAACGGATGGTTGAACGGGAAAGCCTAGTCCCTTCAGAAGCGCTTTTGCAGAAAAAACCGCTTCTGACCGACAGGATGATCTTCCAATTCCCCAAAAACTTTGAATCCCAGCTTTTCATAGAAACCGCGAGCTTGAAACTCATAGGTATCAAGCCAAAGACCAATGCAGCCGTTCGCGAGAGCAATGCTCTCGGCTTCATGCATCAGCTTCTTGCCATAACCGCCGCCTCGGTACTCCTCCGGGACAGCCAAAAGCTCCACAAACAGCCAGTCGTAAGCGCATTTACCCCATAAGCCGCCCACATGAGCGCCATGTTCATCGGTCAGCAATAGCGCGACTGATCGGATACGCGGATCGCCAGCATGGGCGATATTGTAAGCGCGAAGCGGCGCAATGACCGCTTCGCGATCGGTATCGGATGGGTTCTCGGGAATTATGATGTTGAGTGCCATAAGGATGACTTAACCGAACTTCGTCACGGATCGAAGCCTTCTCAAAAACGAACGTAGATCGGGGAATCTCGCCGCCTCGATGGCGCTGACGAACGCCTGCGGGTTTCGCTCCCCCAAAGTCTTTTCCCAATTCCTCTTTCCCGAAATAGCCAATCGGAGACGGAGAAACGGGAAAGATCGCGCTTAACGAATGGCCGTTATTGGGCGCCCGGATCGCCAGCCTGAACGTCCGGGTTTGGGCGTAAGCGGAATGGCCGGAATTGGTGGACTGCGGACGGTCCGCTTTCGGCGAAGCAGGCCGCGATAGCAGACATTGGGCAGCTGCCGCCTTTCCCAAAAACGATCGAATTTCGGGAATACGGCTGTTGTCCAACCGCTATATCGCGATCAGTGACCCCGCACAGCCGGCGGTGACCCATGCGTAGTACCTAGCCAGAAGAAACCGTCATAAGCATCGTCTGCATCGGACGATGCAGCCAGCGACAAAAACGGGGTTTGTCCGAGGTCCGGCTGCGTGCCCAAGGGATGAACTGCGCACTCGATTGCGTCGTTTGAAATGGGTTTGCCGGGCTCTGGTCGCATCCCGGGCGTTAGTCCGCAGGTCCAGGCGCTACCGCCTGAATACTTTGCGTCGAGCGTCACCATTGGCCCGACGCGCGCGAGGTGCATCGCCATCGGCTCGACGGCTGTACCACCACGCTCGAACGGCTGCTCGCGTGCATGGACGTTGCCGGTCAACACGAGGACGAAATCGTAGGAACCCGCATCGGCAGCAATGCGAATATTATCTGCCTGAGCCGCTTCCCGCGGTCCCTGCCCCGGCAGAGTGCTAAACTTGCGATGTTGCGCGTTGTCGCGCTCACCGTCGAAGGCGGTGAGGCGGATCGCGCGACCTTGCCATGCGAGCTGATGAAGTTGCTTCAGCATGTTTAGCATCGCGACACTGCCTTTTCCGTCGCGGCTTCCTTTCCAACCCGCTTGGAGAAGGCCCGCCGCAAACGTCTCAGGCGGCTGTCGCCATGCCGCTTGGTATGCGGGATCGAATGAGACGTCATGCTCGACTGCGACTAAGACGCTCTTACCTTGCATAGCAAGTGCACAGGCAACGCGGCCGACAAGTTCAGGCGCTTCTTGCGTTCCGTGCACTTCACCAAAAACAACGAAACGCGGCTTGCGCAGGGCAATATCATTCCAACCAGATGGCATACTACAGCTAATTGGAACGATGGACTTCGAAGTTTCTGAACCACGCCTCGCTGCAGATGCGCTCGAAATAGTGAACAATGCCAGGAGGATGGCCGTCGTCTTGAGCATGTCCTCGTTGGCCTTTCCTGTTGCGCTGCATAGCCTGACGATACCGAGCGTCATTGGCAATATCACCCTTGGCGCTCGATCCGACAATATTCGCCGAAGTTTCCTTCCCACAAACGAACGACCAACGAGACGGCCGGCGCTGTCTCGTTTGGGATCGAGTTTTGGCATGGCCGGGTCTGATAAATGACGGACCGGTCGCTTTTGGCTTCGAATCCCCGAATGGCGCCGAATACCCAAATGCTCGCCGTTCCACGGAAAACAGTGTTCAAGATGAGGATTGCGTCGCTTACGCTATCATGATGCATTCCAATCGACTTGCTTAAGTAGTTTCACGAATAGTTGTTCCACGTCACCATCGGCACTCAATGCTGGCCCGGTCCGAAGGAACGGAGGAGCCTTGGGCCCCGGTGTCGGACCTAGGGTACGATCATAGGCTTCCAGCACGGCTAAGGCATCCCGAGCGAATGTCATAGACCGCATGTGTTTGCCTTTGGCGATAACCGCTGTCAGCTTGTACGGCTTCGCGTCGTCCAAAAGGCTAACTCTGACGTATGCGAAAATACCATTAGAAAGCGCTTGGCAGGCTTGAAGCGCTGCCTGCATACCTTCAAAGCTTCGAATGAAAGGAGAACCTTTTGGGTCATATAGAGGCAACTTGGCCTCAAGGAATGATCCATAAATCACCTGGCTTATTGAAGAATTTAGATTCCTTTCCTTGATTGAGCGGATTGCCGGATCATTTCTTTGCGCCAGCGTCTCGATAACTGGCTGCTCTACCTCACTATAAATGCAAACCGCAGAGGGCGTAACAAGATGGAGAATAGGGCTGGAAGCCGTTAGCGTGGCTGCCGCGCCGTTGTTAGCTGCTAGGGCTGCAATGAATACCAGCGGAGCGGACAGCGCGTGAGACATTTGAATCATATATTTTCTGTCGCTCTCTATCGAAAATGATGATCAGCGGTCGTTTCGAAGTCAGGCTGAATGAGTAGTAGGTTAGGGGCAAGGCAATCTAGTGCCGTCAGGGCGACTTTGGCCGTCGCCGGCTTCCCGTTTGGGAACGGCCATCGAGACGGCCGGAGCCTTCCCAAAAGGATCGAGTTTCGAGAATTTGGCTTTGTGCTACGCCTTTAGGCTGGGTTGGGAGACTGCTGGGTTACCACAGCCTTGGCAGCAGGGCGGGGGCAACGAGCTTGTGCGTTATCCATTAAATTAATGAGCGCAGAGCGAACGATTGGACGCGCTGATTTATTGTCGAGCCGAGAAAGATAAGTGAGTTTCATCTTTGTCGCTTGGGCGATTCGGTAACCTACATAGTAGCCAAAACGATCTGGAAGCCCATTCGGCGGGCCGCCGCCCATCTGTAATGCTTTGACTACTGCCGTGCCGTTGGTGTCATCGAAATGTGCAGCAACGAAACAAAGAGCATCTTTCGATCGAGCGTCGGTTTTGGGCCGAATTGGCTGGGGGGTGTCCAACAGAAGCTGGCGATCCGTTGCCCGAGGCGTCATTGTTGCGGCGGCATCAACCGCCAGCCCTTCCTGCCAAATGGCACACCAGAACTGATCGCAATCCGAAAAATGACGTCCATGCTCAAGGTGAAACAGTTCGTGAGCAAGGAAGGGCTGTATCGATTTATCAGAGTGGTACTCAGCGATCATGTCCGCGCCAAAAAGCATGACATGCCGCTTTCCCGGCTCAAGATAGTCGGAGCCTCCGTCGCGTAGCCCGAGCGAGTGGTAAAGGTATATCGGTATTGGCGAGCTAAAATCTGAAAATATCTTTCTAAAACTCTTTACCGCACTGCTCATAGCTGTCGGGAAATTAGATATTACACGATTGTAGGCTGCCTGCTTCGCCGGAAGCTGAACGAGTGCATCCGCGATCAGCCGATCCGTTGACGCATCACGGCGATAAACACCCGGCAACGTGGTGTTGATCCGGTCACGTACCGTTGCGATACGTGTCTCTTGAGGTTGGCCTGCGGTTTCCGTTGCGACTTGTTCGAATAGTGTAGCGAGATCAACATAGCGGGCCGATAACCCCGCGTCAGACGGTACGCTTGCGGTAGCGCCCCCCGCAGCGAGGCAAGCCACCATGCAAGCGATCCTTCGCGTTCCGATTCCCCGCATGGTTTCTCCGACGACGACAACAGGACGCCTTATGATCATTAGCCGTCTAGCGTTCCACTCGAATTACCGGCCTAGGTAAGGTGCCGTTCGACATTCTCGATTGGGAACGACGATCAAGATTGGGAGGGCATTCTCGGAATCGATCGAGTTTTGAGAAAAGCGAGGTGCCGTCAGAATGCCTCGTTGACCGCTGTGTTATACCGCAGCAACACACGAAGATCGCGCGGCGCGGCAGGAGGATCGATGACGACCAAATCATTCTTGGCAACTCGATCGGGTTCCCGATCAAGGCTAAGCGCCATTGGAAAGGCAGTCAGCTATCTAACCCTGGCATTTGTCGGCGCGCTTCTCGTCTCGGCTGTGGCGAAGGGCCTCCTCGGCGCATCCCTTCTTCAACTCGCGCAAGGCGGCACGGCGACAGGCACGGCGAGGGCAGTGTTGTTGCTGCTTGGGTTGGTTATTGTGCCGACCGCACTGGTTCTCCGAATCTTCAAAGAGCCGTTTCAACTCTCGGCATGGACATTCGCCAGCGCAATGAAGCTCACAGCTTGGGGGCTCGCGACCGGCTTCATACTACTCGCAATTATGGCAGGTTTGATGTGGCTGTTGGGTGCTGTCACGTTCGAGATCGCGACCCCGACCATATCAGCAGCGATTTCGGGCTTGATGATGTCTGCGATATTGTGGCTGGCTCAAGGAGCAGGTGAGGAAGGTCTGCATCGCGGCTATGCCTTCGTTCAAATTTGCCGCGCGCTCTCTTTTTGGCCAACCGCCGTCTTGAGTAGTGCCTGGTTCATGTACGGGTACATCGGAAACGAGGGCGAGACAGAACTTGGCATCATCGCCGCTGGACTGCTCGGCCTGGCATTATCGTATAGCCTGCTAATAACGGGTTCCCTCTGGTTCGCACTCGGCTTTCACACCTCGTGGAATTTCAGTCAGAGCTTCATCTCTGGGTTTAACAACAGCGGAAGCAAACCCCCAGCCAGCCTGCTGTCCGCCGCCCTTGACGGCTCGCCATTGTTGACGGGGGGCACCACTGGACCGGAAGCCAGTTTGCTCGTTCTTCCGGTTTTGATCGTCCTGTTCGCAATCATCCAGCGGGTTGCCGTCCCGACCTGCGAACGTTCGGACAGTCCGACGCCCTCGATCCCGAAAACCTACTGACACTGCCTTTACGGCCGGAGGCTGCTGCGGGGCCGACCCGGTCTTCCTAAAAACGAACCATCGGTGAGAAGGCGCGGGAATTCTCAGAATCGATCGAATTTTGGGAATTGCAGCCGATCGTTCGTTTACGTAGCATCGTCACGTTCTCGGGAGCCTTTCGAAATGATCCAGCGTCACCGCTAGCGCGGCGAAGCATACGCCAGCGGAGTAATCCGCCGACTGGACTCTGTTTTCGAGAACATCATGCAAAGACTGAATAACAAGACGTGCGTCGTCACCGGCGCTGCGCGTGGCATCGGCCGCGCAATCGCAGCCCGCTTCCATGACGAAGGTGCGGTCGTCATTGTCACCGACATCGACGAAGCAACAGGAGCGGCAACAGCGGCTGAAATCGGCTGTCGGTTCGAACCTCTCGATGTGCGCGATGAAGCTGAATGGTTGCGGTTAGCCGGCATCGTTCCCGTAGCCGACGTGGTGGTCAACAATGCCGGCGTGACGGGGTTCGAAGCCGGTATGAAACCCCACGACCCGGAACACGCCAGCCTTGCGGACTGGCGCGATGTTCACCGGGTCAACCTCGACGGGGCATTCCTCGGTTGTCGATACGCAATACGCGCGATGAAAGGCACAGGAACGGGCTCGATCATCAACATATCCTCGCGCTCGGGGTTGGTCGGCATCCCCGGCGCTGCGGCGTATGCCTCTTCCAAGGCAGCGATCCGCAACCATAGCAAGACGGTCGCGCTCTACTGCGCACACCAGGGCTGGAAGATACGCTGCAACTCCGTCCACCCGGCCGCGATCCTCACACCGATTTGGGAGCCGATGCTGGGCACCGGTCCCGATCGGGACACCAAGATGCAGGCGTTTGTCGCAGACACGCCACTCAAGCGGTTCGGGATGCCGGATGAAGTTGCGGCCATTGCGGTGCTGCTGGCCTCGGACGAAGCAACTTACATCACCGGCACGGAAATGAGCATCGACGGCGGGCTACTGGCTGGGTCTGCCGCTTCACCCGGCTAATGGCCGTGACGGGCGTGTTCGATCACGCCCGTCAACCTTTCCCGGTTGGGAACGGCGATTGAGAAGGCGGACATTCTCTCGATTGTGGCCTGAATCGAGAAGCTCGCCGGTCGTCCTTATGATGAGAGATCTACGGCAAAGGTTCGCACATCAATGCCGTAGGACGGCAAGGACGAACGGTGATGCTGATCGGTTATGCCCGTGTTTCCACCACGGACCAAGATCTGACGTCGCAAATCGAGGCACTGGCGAAAGCTGGCTGCGAGAGGCTGTTCACCGACAAGGCAGCGGGGCCAAAGCCGACCGGCCGGGTCTAACGGAAGCCCTGCACTTCGCACGCGCGGAAGACACGTTCGTGGTCTGGAAACTTGATCGGTTCGGTCGTTCCATTCGGGGTCTTATCGAGCTGGCCGCAGGTCTATCGGCTCGAAAGGTGGACTTCCGGTCCCTGACCGACGGCTTCGATACCGCTACTCCTTCCGGTCGGCTCCTTTTCCATATCCTCGCCTCGATGGCCGAGATGGAGCGGGAATTGGTAAAGGAACGCACGATCGCCGGACTGGCAGCGGCTAGGGCAAGGGGCGGGATCGGCGGAGGCCGCAAACGAGCGATGACGGCCGACAAGATCGACACCGCGCGTAAGCTGCTCGCAGCAGGAGATAAGCCCGCCAAGATCGCAAAATTACTCCAAGTTGGCCTATCAACCTTCTATCGTCATTACCCGGCGAATAAGCCACCCTGCGACTGAACCGGGTCGTTCTTACCGGCGAAAGCGTTGCCGATTAGGATCGAAAAATGGGAAAGCGGCGGGTGTCTCCGCAAGTGCCCCTTCTTGCATCAGGGGGTCGGCACGGGACAGCGATATGCGGCCTTGTAGCTCTGCCCCCAGCAATGGAGGAAGCCATCGAGAACGCGAATGTTCATCGGCCAGCGAACCGCTCTTGGTTTGCCGTCCGGGCCGACCGCGTCCTTTAGTTCGGCCGGGCGGGGCAGAGCTGCGAGTTTCGTACGAGCAGCTTCCAGCTTCCGGCGATCTCCTCGAAGGAAAGCGATGCTTCCGTCCACGTAGAGGCTCCATCCCCACTTCGCATCGTCTGCTGCGGGATGCCTTCCCGCTTGGAAAAGCCTGATAGCGTCAGCATACTGGCCAACGTCGGCCCGTAGCTGACCCTCATGCCATGAGAGGAGGGTATCGGCAGGTCCCATGCTTCCATGCGCCTCCCGCCAGACCCGGATCAGATCGGCAGCTTCCTTGGCACAGTCTTTTGCTTCCAGCGTCCGCCATCCCCCATTCATATCCTGATCGAACGCGGGAAGATCGAGCGCCAACATGGCAGATCGATCATATTGGCACTGGGTCGTGCCATCGGCGGGAGCCAGTACGGCAAGAGCGAGCGCTGCTACGATCATCGCATATCCTTGTTTACTGCAGGTCCGCCTAGGGACGCCCAACATGTTGCTGGACGGTCAACCTCATTTACAAGTCAAATGAATGAGATGCCGGGGCTTGTCGTACGTGATTGACGTGCAACCGCGAAGTACGTCGGCACCAACATAGACGATGTATGCTGCCCGAGATGGCTTGCGCTTCCCGTTGACGACAATGTCGTCGGTCATCTCAGACGGATCGGGTTTCTCGTCTCGAATGGAGTTGGCGCTGCCGAAATCAGCGGTGCGCACCAACAGCCGATCAATGCTGACCGGCCCTAAATCCAGCATTCGGCTCAATCGCATCACGCGAGCCGGACGTTCGACGCCGTGCGAGATCATAACTCGCTGCGGCGTACCACTAAGGGCTCCGTCAAGTTCCGCACTGATGGCGGCTCCGGCAGCAGCGCTGGCAACGGTGGTGGCAAACTGAGGCGCGAACGCGAACTTGATCGACTTACCCCCGATCATCTTGGACGTTGCAGCGACCCACCAAGTGTCGGGCAGCAGAGGAATTGAGCTTTTACGTTCCGCCCCGCTCGCCTCCCGCAAACGATATCGCACGACAGGTGCTGGCAGCGCATAGGGTCCCGCCAGCCCGTCCGCGAAACCATACGCATCTGCCTGCGACCATTTTGTGGCCACTCTGCTTGTATGGGAGCCGACGGTCAGATCAGCGTTCTGCAGGTAGCCTTTGACCAGAATCGGACCGACCTTGTTATCCGGATTTCGAGATACAGATATCAACTGGAAGCGCCGCGCTGCCTTTGCTCGTTCTTGCTCTGCATTGGGACCAAACAGGCCCAAGGCGACGGAGCGTCTCAGCGACAGCACTGACGGCATTCCAGAGCCGGAAAAGGTGTCTACGGTTTGGCCGTTTACCAAAACCTCCAACTTCCCATTTGGCGGTACGTCGATCACATGACCCGCCTCGCTTGCCATGACGATAGGCGCAAGCGTGCCTACCGCGATCGGGGCAAGAACCGCCCATTTTCTTCTCATAGTAAGCGATGCGCCTCTACTTTTTAACGATGGGTCCTGTGGCCACGGGCTCGGAACTCTTAATCGGCGGATTCTATGGCCGCTTTTAGGCGGTCATCCGCTAGCTCACGAATAGGAACGGCGATCGAGACAGCCGAAGCATTCCCAGAGAAATCGAGATTTGAGAATCTGGCCTGTAGTTGCGATGGCTACGCACGCCAGTTTATCCAGACGCAATGAAGACCGACCTGTCATTGGGCAATCGGCCCGATCTCGCCACTGAACGCCTATCCCTTCGGCGTCCTAACGATCGCGACGTAGACGCCATTGTTGGCGTGGTCGGGAATTGGGAAGTCGCACGCCGCTTGGCGCGTGTCCCGCATCCTTATGGTCCGGCCGATGCCCGCTTTTTCCTAGATCATGTCATTCCTGCCGAGTGGGTATGGGCTGTCACTCTGCTAGGGTCCGACACACTTCTGGGCGTGATCGGCCTGACGCCGGAGGAGGGCGCAGATGCCGCTGAGTTGGGTTATTGGCTGTCCCCTGCCCATTGGGGGAGTGGCATAACGACCGAAGCCGCAAGGGCCGTCGTTGCCTTTGGCTTCGAACGTCTCGGCCTTCCCGTCATCACATCTGGCTACTTTGAGGACAATCCTCCATCGGGCCGGGTGCTTCGCAAGCTCGGCTTTGTGGAAACCGGGCACGTCATGCGACCTTGCCTCGCGGTAGGTGACGAGGTGCCTTCAATAAGAATGGAACTGGCGCACCCCGACGCGAGGATAATTACGGGGGAAGGCTGCTGATGCAGCCTTCCTGATTGGGAACGGCCAGCGAGACGGCCGGGGCTTCTCATTGGGATGGTCGATCGGGAAGGGGGTGAACCGGGTAGTGCTAGCCGACCGTGTAGACCTTTTGCACAATGCCTTCTGGCGCACGGTAGGTTTGGAAGCCCATCGCCTCATAATAGCGAAGCCGGAAAGGTTATGGGCGCCGATATAGGCATCAATCTTCTCTAGTCCCGCTTCTTCTGCCGCCTCTCGGCTAGATCGAAACAGCGCGCTCCCTACGCCTTGCCGATGCGCGCGCGGACTGATGTGGGTGCCTATGATCCCCCAGCCCGCCGGCACGTCGTAACGGTTGTCCGCTTCGGCTCGAACCAAGGACTGAAAGCCGATAACATTCCCTTCGTCATCAATCGCTACCGTGCAACGAATACTGGCCGGGTTGGCGACATATTGCCGGGTTACGAACGCTTCATCGTTGGGCCGTTCTCGACCTGTATGCGCGATTATCTCGCGTAGTACTCGGCTCATAGCTGCCGCATCATCGAGTGACGCTATGCGGGTATCCATATGTTCTCAACCTCTGCCCCCGGTGCTGACTTATGCGCCGGTGCGCACGGCCTGCAAATGAGCGATGACAGTCCGTTCCCGATTGCGAACCTCCAGCGAGACGGCGAGGGCTTTCCCGATTGGGATCGAATTTCGGGAAAGTCCCTACGATACGGCTGCTAGGCTTCGGGCACGCTCCATGTCTTTGGGCCGGCCAAAAGCGGTGAGCATGGCCTGTAGCTCCACCCTTTCGGGAATGAAGACGGCCAAACCGTTAACCTCAACTGGCTGTCGCGTCGCTGGTCGCACCGGCAACCATGCTTCTCCTGATCGACGGTGGAAGTCTGCCATGAACTCAACAGGCAATGCAGTCCCGGTCCAAGTGCCGAAGATGCTCGACCGGAACGCCGCGTGCGGCGATCCTGACCCGAGCTCAATGCCGATTGCCGGCAGGATGCGTTGAGCGTCAGCAACGCTCAACAGCACGTCCACGTCAGCCACATGGCCGGGATCGGCCCCGTGAAGGGCAACGGCTGCGCTCGCGATGATCCACCAAGGATCATGTGCTTCGGCCATCAGCTTGCCGATCGCGTTCAAGGACACCGAGAGGGCCGGACCAACTGTCATTAGCCTTTCATAGCGCCGGTCATCCCGGAAAGGATGGTGAAACGGGAAAACAGCGATCGCGTCGCGTTCGGGGAAGGTCAGTATCTATTGCTTCCTGCTTGGTTCCCGCACTCGTGAACCAGGCCACTCCGCGCGCGGTCGGTCGCAGACGACCGTCATACCCGCCCCTTCCGTCGCGCGGACCGGCAGCGAGTCCGGATCGAAACCGTCCAGGCAAAAGATATTGACGCCGAAATGATCTGGCGCTGCGCGCTTGCGATGGAAGACGTAGATGCCGCAGCGTCGGCAGAAATAATGGACCGCGCGCATGCTGTTCCACTGGTAGGTGGCGAGCAGTTCGCGACCCTGGTCGATGGACAAGGCCGCTTCCGGCACCTTCCCCATGACGGCGTTGCGCTTCACGCACAACGAGCAGTCGCAGGTCGTCAGCTCGGTGACCTCATGGTTCACCGAGAAGCGGACGCCACCACAGTGGCAGGAGCCGACATGCCTGCTCACCACTCGGCCATGCCCTCCAGGTACAAGACGCATGCACCTTCGAGTTCGACGCGATCTCCATCAAGGCGGCAGCGCAGCTCGCCGCCACGCGCGGACGCCTGGAAGGCGCGAAGGTCAGTCTTGCCGAGCCGCGCCGCCCAATAGGGCGTCAGCGCGCAATGCGCGCCCCCGGTCACCGTGTCTTCGGGAATACCCTTGGCTGGGGCGAAGTACCGGCTGACGCAATCATGGTCGCCGTCACCCGGTGCCGTCACGATCACGCCCGCGCACGGCATTTCCGCGATGGCGGCCAGGTTGGGAGAAAGGCCGCGAACGTCACTCGCCGCGGCGAACCGGACGACGAAGTTGAAGCCGTCCCACAGCGTCTCCTCGACCGATGCGCCAAGCGCCGCCGCAAGCCCGGCAGGCGCCTCCGCCGGCGCGCAGCGCCGGGCCGGAAAGTCCATGACATAGCCGCGTTTCGAACGCCGGACGGTCAGCGGACCACTCGCCGAATGGAATACGACCGTCTCGCGGGCAGGCTCCAAGCGTTCCAGAACCACGGCCGCGCTCGCCAGCGTCGCGTGGCCGCACAACGGCACCTCCACGATCGGCGTGAACCAACGGATGCGGAAATCGCCGCCATCGGGAACGACGAAGGCCGTCTCGGCAAGGTTATTCTCGGCCGCCAGCGCCTGCAACGTGCGGTCGTCGGGATATGTCTCGAACAGCATCACCGCCGCAGGATTCCCCGTGAAACGGCAAGCGGTGAAGGCGTCGAGTTGGAACAGGCGAGCTTGCATCGGTCCAATTTAGCGGAGGGTCAGCGGCTCTTCTAGCGTGTAAGAAAGCGGACCTTTCCACAAAGGAAGGTACAGCGGGAAAGGCGTGGTGCGACAGTGGTTTCAGCGTCGCCAAACGTGCCGCTTTCCCAAAATCTGTTCCCGATTGAAGTTTTCCCGAAATTGCCTGCCGGACATGGAATAACGGGAATTTGATGATGGCTCGAACGGCAGGTTTCAGGATCGTGCGCGTACGGACTGCACGACCGGGTTTGGGCGCTAGCCGGCGGTCTGCTTTGCGGCTGGCAAGACCCAATTGTGGACACCGCACGGAACTTGGTGGATTGGCACAAGCGGACGTTGGTTCATCCCTATTGCTTCCATGGAGATTTTTATGATCAACCTGAACACCTCTACCGCAGCCGAACTGGACGAGGTGCCGCAGCTTAAAGGACACGGATTCGAGATCGTCCGATATCGGGCGGAGCGAGGCCGCTTTGACGAAGTGCGCCAGCTCGAGGAGGTGCCTGGCCTCGCAGGCAAGTGGGGCGGAGCAGAGGCGACCGTCAGCATCGATCGTTAAGGACTGCAGCAAAGACCCACAACCGGTCATTCCCATGCGAATTTCGACCTCCCAACTTCCGCCATTCGTTAATGTCCGCCGGACCTGAAGCCAGTCTTTACGGCGATAGCGTAACTGACCAATCACTGCGGGGCCGAGGTCCACTCCCCGGTTTCGATGAGCATGTGGCACAGATGTTCAGGCCAGACCTGTTCGGCGGTTACCTAAAGTTCTGCTTGGCTCCACCACCGGTGGACGAATATCACGGTATGCTCCATCTTGGTCCAATTGACGGTCGACACGGTACTTTGATGGACCCGAACAGCGAAATATCGCTCGTCGGCCTTAACTATCTCGCCAGTAGGTTGTACAAAGGATGCGAGCCGCTGTGCGACTTGGCGGCCCGCTGTTTCGACCACGACATTTGTTTCCTCAAACAGCTCACGGATAGCCGCCTGCTCAAATGCCTTCCCTTCGGCAAGGCCGCCTCCAGGCGTAGCCCAGAAGGTTTGCCCGATAAGGGCGCCCTTTTTATGCTCGAAGCGAAACGCGATCGTCTGAATCAAGAACCAACAATTGGGAGGACGGTCCTCGAAGCACATCGTCCTCTAAAGCCGCAGGAAACGATCCGGCAAGCTAGAGCCGCGTCAAACACCCACCGTCTGCAGCAATCCAAGGCTCACGTCTCAGAAGAGCTTGCGCAGACCGAGCCGGACGGAGCGACCTAACGGATCGATGTACGGGGCTTGGAAACGGTTTGGGACGCGGTCGAGCCGATCGCGCACGTTGATCCGATCGTTCAACAGGTTCTCGACCGTGAACTGCATTGTCGTCAACGGGAAGCGCAAGCCATCTCGGGCAGCATACATCGTCTATGTTGGTGCCGACGTACTTCGCGGTTGCACGTCAATCACGTACGACAAGCCCCGGCATCTCATTCATTTGATGTGTAAATGAGGTCGACCGTCCAGCAACATGTTGGGCGTTCCTAAGCGGACCTGCAATAAACAAGGATATGCGATGATCGTAGCAGCGCTTACTCTTGCCGTACTGGCTCCCGCCGATGGCACGACCCAGTGCCGATATGATCGATCCGCCATGTTGGCGCTCGATCTTCCCGCGTTCGATCAGGATATGAACGGGGGATGGCGGACGCTCGAAGCAAAAGGCTGTGCCAAGGAAGCTGCTGATCTGATCCGGGTCTGGCGGGAGGCGCATGGAAGCATGGGACCTGCCGATACCCTCCTTTCATGGCATGAGGGCCAGCTACGGGCCGACGTTGGCCAGTATGCTGACGCTATCAGGCTTTTCCAAACGGGAAGGCATCCCGCAGCAGACGATGCGAAGTGGGGATGGAACCTTTACGTGGACGGAAGCATCGCGTTCCTTCGAGGAGATCGCCGGAAGCTGGAAGCTGCTCGTGCGAAACTCGCAGCCCTGCCCCGCCCGGCCGAGCTAAAGGACGCGGTCGGCCCGGACGGCAAACCAAGAGCAGTTCGCTGGCCGATGAACATTCGCGTTCTCGATGGCTTCCTCCACTGCTGGGGGCAGAGCTACAAGGTCGCATATCGCTGTCCCGTGCCGACCCCCTGATGCAAGAAGGGGCACTTGCGGAGACACC
>Ga0308158_10003413_pt1 | contig 14028 bp, 8 predicted proteins | sample PhyBR2_FD_201038 | JGI IMG/M metagenome (GOLD analysis project Ga0308158, IMG submission 201038) | Phyllosphere microbial communities from UC Gill Tract Community Farm, Albany, California, United States - DLSLB.R2 | ecosystem: Host-associated > Plants > Phyllosphere > Unclassified | place: USA... | reverse complement strand
AAAGTCGATTGAGTTCATGAAGAAAGGCGCCGAGTTGTATCACAAAACCTGATGGCGAGCACCGGCAAAAACGTGCTCCCTAATCCGGCAGTACGACGTTGGGTTGGTAGCATGTGTCGTGCAGTGCACGTATCCCTGTTGTGATGCTGTTGGTAAAACTGCTTGTGCTGACAATTGACAGCTATGGATATATTTTGTAAATTAAAACCTGAAACCGGTGGGATCCTAGCCCACCGGTCCCTGATCAATAAGCTGGTGTGCTATACGCTAGCAATATCAGCGATATACCGATCAGGATAAGTTGTAATACGATTCGACGCATCGTATCCTCCTTATCAGGTAAGGCCCGGCCTCGGTCGGGCTTTTTACCGTCTGTGCTAACCATCAGCACAGCGCAGATATTTTGCATTTATCGCGGGCGTGTTCAGACCGGGTTTGATTCAAATGATCGCTTCGTAATCGCCGACATTTCCATTCATATGGACTATCTGCGGGGAGCTTTGCCCATTATCTTATTGACTTCAACTACATCGCTTTATTTTTAGTATCTGTAATGCAGGACGGTATGTTTACCTGAAAAAAATGAGCAACGCAATCAGGGTCTATTTGTGCCCTCGGAAAATACGAAGTTGACATACCAATCATGATTAAGTAAATTAAAACCTGAAACCGGTGGGGTCCTAGCCCACCGGTCCCTGATCAATAAGCTGGTGTGCTATACGCTAGCAATACCAGCGATATACCGATCAGGATAAGTTGTAATACGATTCGTCTCATCGTATCCTCCTTATCAGGTAAGGCCCGGCTTCGGTCGGGCCTTTTTACCGTCTGTACCAACCATCAGCACAGCCGTGGTATTTTGCATTTATCGCAGGCATGTTCAGACCGGGTTTGATTCAAATGATCGCTTCGCAATCACCGATAGTTTCGTTTGTTTTTTAGGCCGGCACGGGCTTTCTTCATTTCTTCATTTCTTCATTTCTTCATTTCTTCATTTCTTCATTTCTTCATTTCTTCATTTCTTCATTTCTTCATTTCTTCATTTCTTCATTTCTTCATTTCCTCATTTTTTTATTCTTCGACTTGTTGACCTCTGCTGCATCGCTGTGTTGTTCTATCTGCAATGCAAACCGATACGTTTACTGGGAGAAATGAACACGGAAGTTCAGTCCAAACTACATCTTTACCCTCGGAAAATACGAGGTTGACATACTAAACACGATTAAGTAAATTAAAACCTGAAACCGGTGGGGGCTAAGTCCACCGGTTCCTGATCAATAAGCTGGCGCGCTATACACTAGCAACACCAGCGATATACCGATCAGGATAAGATGTAATACGATATGCTTCATCGTATCCTCCTTATCAGGCAGGGCCCGGCTTCGGTCGGGCCCTTTTACCGTCTGCACTGACCATCAGCACAGCGCAGATATTCTGCATTTATCGCGGGGGTGTTCAGACCGAGTTTGATTCAAATAATCACTTGGGAATTCCCGTAAATCTGTGCCAGCAACATCAACACTGATATCTAAAATACGCACTAAATGTCTGCATCAGCAATGACAGCAGAGCCCACAGCAGCACGGTTTATTCGCGGCAATATCCACAGATTGGCACGTAAGGGCGTCCTGCGTGTGCAGTGCTTATTATTGTTCCCGTCTCGCTGCATGCGAGCACGCACAATTTTGAAATAGGAGACATCCGAAGCGCCTGATTCACAGACATGCCGCTTGAACGGTCATCGCATCAAATATGCCTTGCGTCGCACATTCTGCTTGCGCCCGGGCCTGTGCCCGATGCGCCACCGCCCTGCCGATAATCAGCAACGCAGGACTACCTAATTCAGCGGCGCTAATGTCTGCCGACATGGCTTGCAGCGTCGTAAACAGACGGCGTTCATTTCGACAGGTCACGCGCTCAACGACAGCGACGGGCAGATCGCCGGCAAAGCCGGCCTGCAACATATCCTGCTGCAGTTGTTCGTTTCGGCTCATGCCCATATAACAAACCAGCGTGAGCTCACTTTGCGCCAGGGCCCGCCAGTCGGGGGCAGCGCCATCGGCAGTATGGGCCGTCACAAAAACCACGCCGCGCGCAATCGCGCGATGGGTCAATGGCAGGCCCAGCGCGCTGGCCGCAGCCAGACCGGCAGTTATGCCACCCACCGCTTCAGCGGCAATACCCTGTTCGGCAAGCCATGCCAGTTCTTCACCGCCACGACCGAAAATAAAGGGGTCGCCCCCCTTGACCCTGGCCACCTGCAGCCCTGAGCGAGCATAGCGCGCCATCAGGCGCAAAATAAAACTTTGCGCAGTGGAAGGACAACCCCCACGCTTGCCTACAGGGACGATGCGGACATGTGTGGGCGCCAGCGCCAGAATATCCTCGCTGATCAGATCGTCCACCAACCAGACATCTGCGCCTTGCAATATCCTATAGGCCTTTAGCGTGAGCAGTTCTGCATCGCCCGGGCCGGCGCCGACCAGCCAGACCTTGCCCACGGCAGCATCGCTTGCCGACATCCGCTTTATGATATTTGTCATAGTGCCTCCGTACCGGCATACCGGTTGATCATTTGATTGATTTGCACGACACAGGATCCACACCCTGTACCACAATTGAGATTTTGCTTGAGCGCTGGCAAATCCATGCCGCTGCGAATACCGTCAACAATCTGTGCGTCGGTCACGCCATTACAGGCACACACAATGCGTGCCCGCGGTTTCATTTGTGATTTGCCCAATAGCACCGCCAGTAGCGGCTCGGGCCGTACACCAGTATCGGCCCAGTCATTCAGGGCATCCTCGGCATTCAGGCCTGTACCGGCCAGGCAATAGACGGCCACCCGACCGTCAATGCAGCGCACTCGCCGATAGATGCCTCGCGCAGGATCGTCGAATGCCACGTCCGTATCGGCAATACCCAGATCCACCAACAGTTGTTCCAGTCGCGCCCGTTCGGGTACGGCTCTGGCGGCCAAGCGCAGGCGCAACCCACCATCACCGGTAGCCACGGGCACGGCAATGGCGTAATCAAATTCATTTAGCCAGCCAGACAGCGTGCGCTGCAGTGCGACCGCATCGCCGCGTACCCATGCCACCGCCTGCCATAGTGGCTTGTAAAGCGCCACGCCAACGACGCAGTGCTTGAGCTCAGGCTGCCCTGAATCCGGATCGGTTGCGCCATGGGTCAGCCCGTTGACACCGACTCCGGCCATAAAACGACTACCCCAGTGCATCGGCACAAAGGCGCAACCGGGTTTAAGCGTGTCGTCGGCTTGCGCCGGCAACACCAGCTGGGCGCGCCGGGATTTGACTGTGACCAGCGCCTGGCTGCCAATGCGATAGCGCGCCATATCGGACGGATGCAGGTGAATCACGGGCTCTTCCACGTGACCGATCAGCGTCTGCGATAGAGCGGTCCGGGTCATGGTATGCCAGTGATCACGCAAGCGTCCGGTCGTCAGGCGCAGCGGGTAATGCGCCGAGATATTTTCAACAGGCGCAACGTAGCCTACATCGGCAAAGCGGGCTCGCCCGTTTGCCGTAGCAAAAACGTGATCGGTATACAGGCGGGGGGTGCCCGTCTGCACGAACGGCCACTGCACCGGGCCAAGCTGCTCCAGCAGATCAAAGCTGACCGCGCTATAGTCCAGATCGCGCCCGGCAGTCAGCGCCGCGTGCTCGGCAAAAATTTGCGCTTCGTCGGCGTAATTGAACAGGGCCTCCTTGGCCGGTGCAATCAGGCGGGCCACGCGCTGCGCCACCTGTTGCACAATCTTCCAGTCTGCCAGCGCATCGCCCGGCGCCGAAATGGCTGCCCGTACACGACTGATTCGGCGCTCAGAATTGGTGACCGTGCCTTCCTTTTCAGGCCAGGTCGCCGCCGGCAGAATCAGATCAGCATAGGCCAGCGTTTCCGAATCGGCATACGCTTCCTGCACAATCACGAAGTCTGCATTCTGCATTGCCTTGCGAACCCTGGCCTGATCGGGCAATGACTGTGCCGGGTTCGTGGCCGCAATCCAGAGCACCCGAATACGTTTTTCCAGCAACGCATCAAACATGGCAATGGCAGGATATCCCGGCGCCTCCGGTAAACTATCGGTCCCCCACAAGGCGGCAACCTCCTGGCGATGCCTCGCATTGGCCGGGTCGCGATGTCCTGGCAACAGGGTCGCCATGGCGCCGGCTTCGCGTCCTCCCATAGCATTGGGCTGGCCGGTCAGCGAAAATGGACCTGTGCCCGGTCGGCCGATATGACCGGTAGCCAGATGCAAGTGAATCAACGACATGTTCTTGGCCGTGCCGCTGCTGGACTGGTTCAGGCCCATGGTGTAGAGCGATAACGTCGCGGCGCTTTGGGCAAACCATCGAGCCGCAGTCACAATATCGGCGGCAGCGACACCACATACATCCTCGGCTGCTGCAGGCGTAAATTCCCGAATGCGATCCTTCAGCGCCGGGAAACCCTCCGTGTAGCGCGCAATATAGTCGCCGTCGATCAGGTCTTCCCAGACCATGACGTTGAGCATCGCATGAAACAGCGCCACGTCTGCCCCCGGCGTCACGGCCAGGTGCAGATCAGCTGCCTGTGCTGTGTCCGTATTGCGCGGGTCGATCACAATAATCTTCATGTGCGGGCGCGCCTGCCGTGCCAGCATCAGCCGCCGAAACAATACCGGATGTGCATAGGCCATATTCGAACCGGCGATCAGGACCGTATCGGCCAGCGCGATATCCTCATAGCTTGCCGGTGGCGCATCGGCGCCAAGCGTCATTTTGTATCCGGTCACGGCGCTGGACATGCACAACCGAGAGTTGGTGTCGATGTTATTGGTTCCCACCAGGACCCGGGCCATTTTGTTGAAAATGGCGTAATCCTCGGTCAGCAACTGGCCCGACAAATAAAAGCCCATGGCCTGCGGCCCGGCTTCACGCACGGTACTGCTGATCACCCTTGCCGCAACATCAAAGGCCTCGGACATATCGATCTGGCGATAGTTGCCCGTCTGCCTGTCGCGCAGGCGCGCGTGCAATACCCTTGTCGTATCCCGTCGTATCGTGCCGGGCAGCGCCATGCCCTTGCTGCACAGCAGCCCCGCGTTGGATGGATGATCCATATCACCATCCACAGACAGCACCTGCTCACCCTTGCTGTGAATACGCACACCGCAGCCCGTGCCACAATAGCAGCAGATCGAACGGGTAACGCGTATCTCATCTGTCATAGTCTGAACCAGCTGGACGGGCACCGGGGTATCCATGGCTACTGTCCTTCACCCAGATCCAGGCAGACCCGGTCCTGATCGATTTTCACTGCAATCGTTCTGACGCACCCCTCGTCCGGCGCCTGAACTTGTCCGGTAGGCAGATCAATGACCATGCCATGCAGCGGGCAGGTAACCGAGGTGCCATGCACCAGTCCCGCAGACAGGGGGCCGCCTTTGTGGGGGCATTTGTCAACGATGGCGTAGACCGCGCCCTGGCCGCTACGGAACACGGCGATATCATCAAGGCCGTGCCGGCGAATGACACGCGCACCGCGCGCTGGAATCTCGTTGGTGGCGCACACAGGCGTCCATTTTTCACAGACTTTCATCGTGTCCTCACACATTCAGGGTTTCAAGTTCGGGCGCCGCAATCCGCTTCTCTACACGGTCCTGCCAGGGGTCCTGCTCGAAGGACAAGGCAAAGCGCAGCCGGTCATACAGCGCCGCGCGATTGTCGGCATTGCCGATAACCTGTTCTTTTGCATGCTCCAGACCAACCCGCGCCAGGTAATGGACAGTACGTTCCAGGTAATAGGCCTCTTCGCGATACAGCTGCAAAAAGGCGCCACAATACTGCAACACTTCTTCCTGGGTTTGCACCTTGACAAAAAATTGCGCGACTTCCGTTTTAATGCCACCGTTGCCGCCGACATAGATTTCCCAGCCGGAATCGACCGCAATAATGCCGACATCCTTGATTCCGGATTCGGAACAATTGCGTGGGCAGCCGGACACCGCAAGTTTTACTTTGTGCGGGCTCCACATCCCTACCAGATCTTTTTCAAGTGCAATACCCATGCCGGTGGAATCCTGCGTGCCAAAGCGGCAGAATTCGCTGCCTACGCAGGTCTTCACGGTACGCAGGCTCTTGCCATACGCATGGCCTGAGGGCATGTCCAGGTCCTTCCAGACACCCGTCAGATCTTCCTTGCGCACCCCAAGCAAGTCAATCCGCTGTCCGCCGGTTACCTTGACCATGGGGATGGCGTATTTATCTGCCACATCTGCAATTTTTCTGAGCTCCGCAGAATTGGTTACCCCACCCCAAATGCGGGGTACGACGGAATAGGTGCCATCCTTCTGGATATTGGCATGCATGCGTTCGTTCACCAGACGCGAGGCGCCATCATCGACGGCTTCGCCCGGCCAGGTGGACAGCAGATAATAATTGAGCGCTGGCCGGCAGGTTGCGCAGCCATCAGGCGTTCGCCATTCCATGAAATGCATGGCATCTGCAATGGTGATCAGATGGTGCTGGCGAATCACCTTGCGCGCCTGTCCATGTGTCACATCAGTGCAGCCACAAATGGACCGTGCCGATTTTGGTTTTACATCGGCGGCGCCGCCGACACAATTGATCAGGATCTGCTCTACCAGCCCGGTGCATGATCCGCAGGAGCTGGCGGCCTTCGTATGTTTTTTGATGTCATCAACAGTAAACAGGCCCTGTTCGCGAATCGCCTTGACGATAGTGCCCTTGCACACGCCGTTACACCCGCAGACCTCTGCGCTGTCGGGCATGCCCGCCACCTTATTCTCGCCGGCGTGCCCGGTATCGCCTATCGCCCCTTCGCCAAACATCAACTGGTCGCGAATTTCATGAATCGATCTGCCTTCGCGAATCAACCGGAAGTACCAGGCACCATCTGCAGTGTCGCCATAAAGGCAGGCACCCACCAGCTTGTTGTCGTGCACCACCAGTTTTTTGTATATCCCGCCTTCGGGATCGGCCAGCGTAATGCAATCGGTTTGCGCATCACCCATGAAATCGCCGGCTGAGAACACGTCAATACCCGTCACTTTCAATTTGGTGGAGGTCACACTGCCCTCATAACGCGCGATGCCATACATGGCCAGATGATTGGCCGCCACCTTGGCCTGTTCAAAGAGCGGCGCAACCAGACCGTAGGCAGTGCCGCGATGGCTCACGCACTCGCCCACCGCATAAATACTCGGATCATAAGTCTGCATGGTGTCGCTGACCACAATGCCGCGATCAACATGCAAGCCGGCGCTCGCAGCCAGTGCAACGTTGGGACGAATGCCAACGGCCATGACCACCAGATCGGCAGGCATCTGGTGACCGTTGGCAAAACGGATCGCCCCGACCCGCCCATTGCCATCATCGACGATTTCGCTGGTCTGATGCGCCATCAAAAATTGCAGGCCCCGCGCTTCCAGGCTGGCGCGCAGCATGTTGGCGGCCTGCGCATCAAGCTGGCGATCCAGCAGCGTGTCGCCCAGGTGCACCACCGTAACCGTCATGCCACGCACGGCCAGGCCATTGGCCGCCTCCAGTCCCAGCAGGCCACCGCCGATCACCACCGCATGGCGCCGTACTCCTGCGGCTTCAATCATCAGGTTCACATCGTTGATATCACGAAACGTCACGACGCCATCCAGCGTATGGCCTGGCACCGGCAGAATAAACGGATTGGAGCCGGTCGCCAGCAGCAGCCGGTCGTAAGGCACGACTGTGCCGTCCGTGGTGTGCACCTGCCGGCGTACCCGATCGACGGTGGTGACCGACTGGTTCATCATTAAATGGATATGATTGTTGTCATACCAGGACTGGTCGTTCAGGATAATGTCCTGGATGGTCTGTTCACCCGTCAGCACCGGCGACAGCAGTATCCGGTTGTAATTGGGATAGGCTTCGCTGCCAATAATGGTAATGTCATAAAGCTGATCGTCCAGTTTGAGCAACTCTTCGATGGTGCGAACACCAGCCATCCCGTTGCCGATCAGTACCAGTTTGCGTTTTTTCATGATATTGCCTGTCTTCATTTGTGATTGACCAGGGGTCTTAAGCGACGACTGCACTGTCCTGTTCCTGGGCAGCCTGCTCAGCCTCCACCAGCGCCAGACGGGTGCCCTGCTCGGGATTCGAATAGCGCTGATGCAAAAATTTCATCACCGCGGCGCGGTATTGCAAGTAGCGCGGATCGGCAGCCAGTGCCACACGGTCACGACGGGCCGGCAACTGAATCGCCAGGATCTGGCCAATCGTGGCCGCAGGTCCGTTGGTCAGCATCACAATCCGGTCAGACAGAAGCACGGCTTCGTCTACGTCGTGGGTCACCATCACAACGGTGCTTTGCGTGCGCTTGACAATGCGCAACAGGGCATCCTGCAAATGGGCGCGTGTCAGCGCATCCAGCGCGCCAAAGGGCTCGTCCATCAGCAAGACCTTGGGTTCGATGGCCAGCGCCCGCGCAATGCCGACGCGCTGCTTCATACCGCCTGATATTTCACGGGGATACTTGCTGCTGGCATGGGCCAGATCGACCAGCTCCAGGGCCGCTGCCGTGCGTTCACGCAGGCGCACTTTGGTTTCGCTGGCGCCGAAAACGCGTTCCACTGCCAGATAGACATTTTGAAAACAGGTGAACCACGGCAGCAGCGAATGATTCTGAAAGACCATGGCCCGATCCGGTCCGGGTCCGGCAATTTCGCGCTGATCACAAATGAGCACGCCGTTGCTGGGCTTGCTCAAACCGGCAATGAGGTTGAGCAGCGTGGATTTGCCACAACCCGAATGCCCGATCAGCGAGACAAACTCTCCCTTGCGGATCGCCAGATTGATGTCATTCAAAGCCGTGAACGGCCCGTGGGCAGTATCGAAAACCTGACTGACCGATTCAACTGCAACATATTTTTCCATGCGTTACTCCTCGGTAAAGGCAAAGCGTCTGGCCAGGGCCAGCAAAGCGGCATCAAGCAGCAGTCCGACCAGGCCGATAATGAAGATTGCAATAATGATGTGCTGCACATTCAGGTTGTTCCATTCATCCCAGAGCCAGAAGCCGATACCGGTTCCACCGGTCAGCATCTCTGCAGCCACGATCACCAGCCAGGCGGTACCGATAGACAGCCGCACGCCTGTCAGCACATAAGGCAGGACCGAGGGCAGCAGAATACTTGTCAGCACCTTGCGCTCAGACAGATTCAGTACCCTGGCAATGTTCAGATAATCAGCAGGCACCCGCGCCACGCCGTCTGCCGTATTGATGATCATCGGCCAGATGGAACAGATGAAGATGGCCCAGATTGCAGCCGGCTCGGCAGCCCTGAACATCAGCAGCCCCAGCGGCAGCCAGGCCAGCGGTGACACCGGGCGCAACAGACTGATCACCGGCGCCGTCATTTTGCGTATCGGCGCATAACGCCCGATAATGAAGCCGGCCGGAATGCCGACCAGCGCAGCCAGGCCAAACCCGACCCCGACACGCCATAGCGACGCCAGCACGTTCCAGCCTATCCCCACGTCGTTCGGGCCGTTACGGTAAAACGGATCCTGGAACAGCGTTATCGCCGCCTGCAAGGTGGCCAACGGTGTGGGGATACCGGGAATTTTGCCTGCAATCATCTCCCAGACAATGACAACTGTCATCAGTCCGATGAGGGGATAACCCAGTCGGCCCAGCCATGCCATGATCGGCAATCCGGCCCATGGCTGCGTGGTGACTGCCTTTGTTGCTGTGTTCATCCGTTTCTCCCGCAATTACACGTGAACGGCAAAGCCGTCGGCGTAAGCCACCGGATCGCTGCCATCCCAAAGTACGCCATCCATCAGCGTTGAGGACCTGTTTTCGCTGGCAGGCAAAGGCGTACCACTGGCCTGGGCGGCGGCCTTGTAGATGTCGATGCGATTGATTTTTTTTGCCACTGCCAGATAATCGGGGTGCGATTTGAGCAGGCCCCAGCGCTTTTGCTGGGTCAGGAACCACATGCCGTCACTCAGATAAGGGAAGGTTGCCGCCCCGTCGCCATAAAACCGCATGGGATGCGCGCTGTCTGCGACCTTACCGATACCGTTGTCGTACTTGCCCAGCATGCGGCCAATAATCACGTCGGCCTGTGTGTTGACATAGGACTTGGCGGCAATGACCTTGGCCGTTTGCTCGATATTGGCCGGCGAGCTGTCGATCCACCTGGCGGCCTCAAGAATCGCTGCCGTCACCGCCCGGGCGGTATTGGGGTACTGGTCTGCAAACCTGGCCGTTGTGCCCAGCACTTTTTCCGGATGGTCCTGCCAGATTTCCTGTGTGGTCACGGCGGTAAAGCCAATTTTATCGATCACCGCCCGCGCGTTCCATGGTTCACCCACGCAGTACCCGTCCATATTGCCAATCATCATATTGGCCACCATTTGCGGGGGTGGCACTGTAATAACACGCACATCGTTAAATGGATGAATGTCATGTGCAGCCAGCCAATAATAGAGCCACATGGCATGCGTGCTGGTGGGAAAAGTTTGTGCGAAGGTCAGTTGCCGACCCAGCGTTGCCATGGCTTTTTTCAGTGATGCGCCATCCGTTACGCCGCGCTCGTGCAATGCCTTGGCAAGCGTAATGCCCTGCCCGTTCTGATTGAGCCCCATGAGCACGGCCATGTCGGTTTGAGGACCGCCAATCCCTACCTGCAGGCCGTAAATCATGCCGTACAATGCGTGCGCGCAATCCAGATTGCCATTGATCAGTTTGTCGCGCACTGCGGCCCAGGACGCTTCCTTGCTCGGAATAATCTTTATCCCGTATTTTTTATCGATACCCAGCTCGGCCGCCATGATGACCGACGCGCAGTCGGTCAGGGGAATGAAACCGATCTTGACTTCGGTCTTTTCAGGCGCGTCCGAGCCGGCGGCCCAGGCGCCGTTGCGCAAAAAAGGATCCGCCAGACCAAGTGCACCAATGCCTGCCGCCGAGCGTGCCACCGACAGCATCCATTGCCGTCGATACACGCTGCCCGGCGCAATTGCATCCTGTGCCGCGTGGCTGCGGGCCCGTATCCCGTCCGATTTGCCTGTTGCGTTCGTTTTCTTCCGACTGTTCATCATTACCCCAAATAAAAAGCGTCCTGCGGATACGTTTTGAAAACGTACCTGCAGGACGCCGTTGTCCTGAATGCTGTCATTGATTGATGACGACCGCCATTGGCCTTCACGACAACTTAAGCAAGTTGCATGCCAATTTACATTCCACAGAGTGGCAGACCGCGTTGACAGACTGCAGCAGCGCGTATTTTTGTCTGTGGGCAGACTGATCGGCCACGCCGACGCCATCGAAGTTGGGCCTTAAGGCTGCCGCGGCGCACAATAACGGTGCATAGCCGGCTTGTTGCCGCCAATCGGCCACATCACCGGGAGCAGGACGCACTCAAAACGGGCACCGTTTGTGGATGCTGTCGGCAAAAAGCGGCACGCCTTTTGCTTTATCTGAATCAAGAGGAAAGAAAATGCTGAATGTGATGTTGATCCGTGATGAACAGAACGATGCCCTGCGTGACAAACTGCAGGCTGCCGGCATTCACGTGGTGGCTGAAATATCGCCGCTGGCCGATTTTGCCGCGGCGCTGGCCGGCATCAAACCGGATGTCGTGCTGGTCAGCTCGGATGCCTCGTGTCGCGATACGCTGGAAGGGCTCTGCATGCGCTCGGATGACAGCGCACTGCCCGTGGTCATGTTTACCAATGACAATGATCGCAGCTTCATGCAGGCATCAATCAGGGCGGGCGTTGCCGCCTATGTCGTGGGCGAAGTTCCTTCGGCGCGCCTGCTGTCGCTGCTGGACGTCGCCATTGAACGCTTCGCGCTTGAACGCTCGCGCCGGCTGGAGCTCAATGACACCAGGCGACGGCTGGCCGAACGCCAGGATGTTGAAAAAGCCAAAGGCATTCTGATGAAAATGCATGGGGTAGACGAAGACCAGGCCTATCGCATGCTGCGCAAAAAGGCCATGCAAACCCAGCGCCGGATCGGCCAGATCGCAGCGGCGTTGATCGAGGCGCATACTTTTCTGTAGGCATATCAACGTTGCCGCTAGACGTATAGACGCCAGCCGCGGCAAATTCCCCTAAGACTGGATCCGGCCTGCCGTTATCTGCTTTTGCAACTGGGAAAACGAACAGATATGGCCCGCCAGCGCGCTGGCCATGACCGTGGCAGGGCTGCCCAGCCACACGTTACCCGGCCCGGAACGCCCCGGAAAATTGCGGTTGATCGCACTGATGGTGGTCTGGCCCGCGTCGGTCGAGGAACCAGGCCCACAGTTGGCGCAGGCCCCGCAAGACGGTTGCAATATTTTTGCGCCCATGCGTTCAAAGACCTGGTCATATCCTTGTTGCACGCAATAGTCGCGAACCGCCGTGGTGCCGTACTGTAAATACAATTGTACATGTGGCGCCACATGCAGGCCTTGCTGCAAACCCCAGGCCAATACGGCGTAATACTGATCAAAATCTTCGCGCTTCCCGGCAGTACAGGAACCGCCATAGGCAATGTCAATCGCCACGGTTTCTTCCAAAGAGCCCACCGCCCGCCCGTTACCTGGGTCGCCAGGCGCAGCCACCAGTACGTCCAGCACTGAACAATCCACCGTAATCTGCTGTTCGTAGCTGGCGCCCGGGTCGCTACACATCCAGTCGTCCAGTTCAAAATCCACGCCCCGGCGCTCCCTTAGAAACTGCACGGTTCGGGCATCGGGGGCAACAATGCCGGTAAAGCCGCCCAGTTCTGCACACATGTTGGTCAGCGTCGCCCGTTCGTCCACAGACAGGCAGTCGATGACTTCGCCGGTAAACTCGAACACCCTGCCCACCCCCTTGCCGGCCCGTATTTGCGGCAGCGCCAGCAAATGCAGGACGATGTCCTTGGCCGCCACGCCGGCAGGCAGGGTGCCCTGCAAGCGAACCAGAATGCAGGGCGGCACCGTGATGCGTACGGCGCCAGTCAGAAAGGCATTGGCCATATCCGTCGTACCCACCCCGAAGGCGACACAGCCCAGGGCCCCGCTATGCGGGGTATGCGAGTCTGTTCCAACCACCACCTGCCCGGGAAGGGCATAATGTTCGGCCATCATTGCGTGTGAAATACCTGCCACGTTGCTGCCGTCATCCTGCAGGGCTTCGTTCTCGGTCAACGTCCGGTGCCAGCGCAGGCCGGTTGCCTTGACAAAATCACGATGGGCCTGGCACATACGCAGCATATTGGGTACCAGCCCCTGACGCAGATGCGCTGGACTCTCGTGTATATAGGAAGTGTGATCCTCGAAGGCAATGATTTTTTCAGTATCAAACAAATGCAGCGGCGCGCCATAGCTCTGGTACAGCATATGCGCCGCCATGCCGGTGTAATACTCGTGGATGAAACGCCAGTCGGCACGCAGGAAGATCCCCGTGCCTGGCGTCAGGTCTGTTCCGGTCTGCTCCGTGCGCAAAACATGCCGCGCAATGATTTTTTCAAACAGCGTCTGCGGCTTGTTGCTGGCAGCAGCCTGCGGACGGCTCCTGGCAAGATAACGTTTGCCATAATTGAGCAGCCCGCCGCTACGCAGGATGGCCTGGGTCAGCACATCGCGTTCCTGCAGGATCTGTTCAAGCGTAATGCTTTGCCCGGCCCGCAACTGCGCCAGCAACGCAAAATTGGTGGATGTCAGCAACCCGATATTGTCGGCATTCTGCCGGTAGATCCGCTCAAAGCTGCGCGCAAATACCAGGCGCACGCCTGCATGCTGTTCGGCTGCCGGGCTATGCTCGCGCGAAGACCCCTTGCCATAACGGTTGCCCGCCACAACCACCTGGATACCAGCCTGTCTGACAGCATGCCTGGCGATGGGCGTGCGACCACCTGCCTGTAATCCGGTATAGGCAAACTCGCCAAGCGTATCGTCATAGTGCGACATGATGGCCACCGGCGTGATTTCGTCGGTAGAAATATCGTCCCGTAACAGTATGTCGGCTTGAGCATCGGGCAGCA
>Ga0308158_10003412_pt1 | contig 14028 bp, 15 predicted proteins | sample PhyBR2_FD_201038 | JGI IMG/M metagenome (GOLD analysis project Ga0308158, IMG submission 201038) | Phyllosphere microbial communities from UC Gill Tract Community Farm, Albany, California, United States - DLSLB.R2 | ecosystem: Host-associated > Plants > Phyllosphere > Unclassified | place: USA... | reverse complement strand
AAAATAATCTCGACAAACTCAGCTCTGCCAGCCAGCCAGCCAGCCAGCCAGCCAGCCAGCCAGCCACAGAAAAAAACTGAGCCAGTTTATTACTTACTTGCAAATTAAGTCGATTTAAAAAAGAAGGGCTTCGACACCTGCAGAGAGAAATTTGCAATATGGAAATCGCTTAAAAACTGAATATTAATCAATAGATAATGACGTCCCCTGCACTCAGACTATTTCAACGAACATCTATGATTACATGCCGCCATACCCTTCCAGTCAATGAAAGATATCATCCTCAGGCTAACCTTCTTTCGATAAAATACTCTTTTTTCTCTCAAAATCTCCGCCTTGTCTCTCTGCATCTCACCTACTCATACGCCAGACTAAAGGTCACCACCGCGTTAAAAGCACCGCGCCCAATGGTTTTTTTGGCGATCGCCTCCGGTTCACCGCGCACATAGGCCATCAGGCGAAGAGTGTTCGCTCCTGCCGTCAACGGCAGCTTGCCGCCGGGAAGGTTAATCGGCAATGCATCCCCTGCGGGCGTTTCCAGACCAATGGCGACGCCGCTTGCCCCGCTGCCCGGCGCCAATTTCAGCAACCCCGGCAAGACCGCGCTCTCCGTGCCGTTTAGCGTCACCCGCACCGCTTTACCCAGGCTGAGATCGCAGTCCGCCAACGTTATCTCCACCCTTTCTCCCGGCGTGCGCTGGTTCGCATAGAGGTATTTATCCACCACGCTGCCGAAATTGAGCTCCACCGTCTCCTTCCCTGGGGGAATCACGCAAGGTTCGGCAACCAGAGCACCAGAAAAATGCAGATTATCCGCTGCACCGGCCAGTTGGGAAAAACCGCTCAACCCAAATAGCAACATCATCATTTTTCCTGCCATGCGCTCTACTCCTCACTGATAATCTACCTGCAGCGTAGCCGTCGCTAAAAATGCCCCTTCCGTCAGGGATCCCCCCGGTTTGGCTACCGGTACCGCTTCCAGGCCAGGCGGGTTGGACGGATCTATTTTTATGCTGCTGTTAAGCAGAAAGGGCGCGTCATCCTGATAAATCCGTATCCCCAGATTGCTGTTATCCGTTTGCACCGCAGCCCGATCAAAACCCGTCGCGTTGCCTTTCAGGGTCAATACCATTTCCCACGGGAGCGCGCCTGGCGCTTCGCAACTGATACGATAATTCACCGCCTGGCGGTAATTATTACCGTCCACTTTTTTGATGCCCACCCGCAAACCGAAGTCAACCGCAACCACCCCGCCGTCGCTAATCGTACAGGGCGGCGGCGCACGCAACCCGCCACGAAAATGCATACTTGCCTGTTCCGCCGCCGAAGCCCCCTGGCTGAACAGCGCACCGCACAGCAGCATAATGCTCGTTTTCGCCCTCATCGCCTTCCCTCGCTCATTGATAATCCACCCGCAGAGTCGCTGAAGAGGTGAACTCACCGGTCGGCAATCCGCTTCCGCTCTGTTTTACCGGCACGGCCTCGAGCCTGGGGAGATCGGGGTAGGTAAAGTTCTGCCAACTATTCAACGGTATGCGCACGCCATCACGCAATAAGGCTATTCCCAGCCCATTCACGCTGGTTTTTAACAATCTGCCGTCAAACCCTGCCGCATTACCGGCAATTTGCAATCGCATTTCGTTTCTCACCGGCGTTGAAGAGCACGTCAAGCCGTACTCCACAGGCACACGGTAGTTGTTGCCATCAATGCGCGTGGTCATCACGTCATCGCCAAAGTCGACCGTAATCGGTTTGCTCTCGTTGATCACGCAAGGCAGAGGTGCCAGCACAGTGACGCTGACGGTCACAGTGCTTGCTGATTCAGCAGGTAAAGCCATCGCGCCAAAGAGCAGCGCCACCGCAGCCGGTGCTATTTTCTTCAAACTGTCCACGCGCCCCCCGCGTCATTCGGCCCTAAGCCGTTACGTGAGTACATACGCTTTCCCTCAGTCATAGCTAAGGCTAAAGTCCACTATCGCCCGATAAGCGCCGGCATTCAGCGGCGCGGCCGTGCGTTCTGCCGCCACGGTATAACTCAGCGTATCGCTGCCCGGCGTCAGCCACAGCGGTTCACCGCGGCTGCCCAACCGCACATCCCGGCCATGCGCGTCCAGTAGTCTCAGGCCCAGGCCGGAGACGCCCGTCGCCTTCACCAACTGCGGGTTATCCGCATCAGCCGGAGCGCTGAAAGCGACCCGTACCGCCAACTGATCATGCGTCAGGTAACCGGCGCCCGTCCGCTCGTCCCGAACGATAGGCGGGCTGCGCAGGCAGTCGCGGAGCCGCAGTTCAAACGCCATAGGCGTACCACGATCGCCTGGCTGCGCCAGTCGTCCGGTAGCAATTTCGCCCAACCAAAGATCCTGGCGCGCGCTGTCCATTTCCAGCCGGCAGGCGCTCTCGGTCAGCGCACCGCTGATATGCAGCACCCCGTTGGCGCCGTCCACTTCCCAGTTATCGACGGCGTTAGCCGCCGGCAGCAGCCACAGCAACGCCGTCAAACTGAGCGGCGCCATCAGTACCAACCCGCCCAATGCAGCGTAGTAGCGCAGTTCAGCGCAAAGATATCGCCATTCACGCATATGGATATTTTTCCTTACCATCTTCATGCCTCCTTCAACCAAACCCCATCCGGCGGCTAAAGCCAATCCAATACTTTCACGCCAATCTTCTGGGTACGCTATTTCGCGCGGCGGTGATATTTACCCTAACGTTATACTTACTCGCTGAAATGCCCTGGGCGATAGTTACTCTCGTCATCCCTCATTTTTATTTCCCGGCTCCATTGCACAAAATAATTCTTAGCCGGATATAGCGAGATATAATGCCCAATAGGCCACTCATGTTTCCGCTAACGTATTCACTACAATATATCCAGCACTACAACGGCCGAGCTCTTAAAATCACCACTTAACGCATCGTTGCCCACATGATAAAGGCGGGATGAGAACTTCACCTGCATAGGGCCATTAACGGAAAGCTGAGCGCCCCCCGGTTTATCCATTACCGACACCACCGAATAGAACGACCCATCGTTTTTAAAATTAACCTTTCCGCTATTAGGAATGGTTAATTTCACCGTAGCCTGGCGCGTGCAGTTCACGGTGGCCAAATAAGTCGCTTGGCTTTCGCCGAGCCGGCTGTAATCGACGGTGCCATGGGCAAGCGAAATGGTGTTGTTGAGCGAACAGCTCAACGGTTTGACCGGCGGTAAAACCGTCTCCCCCTCTCCGCCCCCGGGCGTACTTTCATTACAACCCGATGTCACGTACATGGGTCCGCCAGAATATAGAGTCCAGCCATTAGACCATTCACCGGTAAAGTAACTCATTACGCATATTTTTTCGGTCCCATCCAGAACCAAGTCGCTTATCGTGCAGGTTTTACCGCTATAGGCGCGCATCATGCGCTCCTGAAATACCTCCATCGTCATCCCGACCGATCCGCTGACAAGGGGCTCACAATAAAAAGAAGCTTTATTCTTGATATAAATCCGCCACTGCCCTTCACAGGGCCACCACCCCGTTCCCAAACATTTCGCCGTTTGAAAATCATGATTGAAATCATAGGTGCCTTGCGGGCTAATACTTAACGACCACAACCCACGCCAGTCCTGAGCCCATTTTGCGTTAAGCGAGATACTGGCGATTGCAGCAGGCATTCCCGTCAAATAAACACTGACAAGGAGAGTAAAAAAAAATTTACACACTTCCTCTCTCTTTCTGAATACTAACTCTCTCATTGGAGTTAATCCTCGGTAATTAGCTATGCCGGCTCACCGACCAGGAAGATAAACCATCCTGCCCAGCGAACCAGCCGGAGTAGGAAACAAAATCAGCGCGAGCAATGCCATACAGCGGTACAACTGCCTATGCCAGGCAGAAAACCACTACCACAATCGGGTTGCATCTTCGCCAGCTCTCGCCAGCCGGATGCTCCTATTAAGACGCCTTCTTCTCCGGCATCACCGTGCAGGCGCTGCCATTACAACTGAAACTCAGCTGTGGCCGGCCGCCGTAGTCGTTGATGTAGGTCAGCACCGGGCTGCCGCCCACGCTCCCCGCGCTCACCGGCAGCGGCGTATTGCCCTTCGGCGGCACCATAAACGGCTCAAAGCCTTTGACCCCCTCCGCACCTTTACGCGTCGCGGCATCAATAATGGTGACGTAGTACGGCGTCGGGTTGTTGACGATGTACTTGTCGCCCTGTTTGGTCAGCGTCAGCTGCTCCTGCCACGGCGCCGCGTTGCGTTCCGGGGCGATCGCCGCCGGGCGATAGAACAGCTTGATGCGCGTCTGCAGGGCAATCTGCAGCGAGTTCGGCTTGTTGCTCTTCGGCGGGATCTCGCGCAGGTTGAAGTAGTACAGCGATTCACGATCCTGCGGCAACTGCTTGGCCGCCGGCAGCGCCTGAATCTTCACCTGGCTCGGCTTACCCGGCTCGATGCGCTGTACCGGCGGCAATACCGTGAGCGGGCTTTGGATCTTATTGCCCTGTGCGTCTTCCAGCCAGCCCTGCGCCAGGTACGGCAGCTGCTTATTCTGGTTGCTGACGCTCAGGCTCACCGACTGCACGCTGCCGTCGAAAATCACACGAGTGCGATCCAGCGCGATGGCGGCATTCGCCGTCGGGGCCAGTAAACCGGCCAGCAGGGAAGTGGTGGCCAGCAGGCCGATAGCGTTACTTTTATTCATCAGAGAACTCCTCAATTCAGTGTTCATTGTCGCCCGCACCCAGCATCCGGCACGGCAGCAGCAAATTGGCAGCCAACATTTCCGCCGGCAGTGGGGTCGGCATCTGCACCCGGCACTGCGCTGCGCCGTTCCAGTGCACCGTCATACTCTCGCCGGCATTAATGCCGCTCAAGTAGACGCTGCCGCCGTCGTTGACGATGCCGGTCTCCTGTTTGCGGGCGTTCAGTACCGTAGCGCCGAACGGCGGTTCGCCGCCGTCCGCCAGTTTGATCACCGCCATCGCCTTCTCCCCGGCGATAACCGCGAACTTGCGGTAACCGATGGCGCCCTCGGTCAACGTCGCCTGCACCACCGACTTCGTGGCTTCCGCGTTATCCCCCAGCTTATCCAGATCGATACTTGCCCTGTTGCGGTAGTAGCTGTTGACGTCCACCACCACGGCTTTGCCCCAACGGTTGGTCGCCACCGTGCTGCCGTAACCGCGCACCGGCACCCCGGCCACCCCTTCGGTATCCAGCAGCAATCGGGTACCGCCCGCCATGTTGCTACGGTGCAGTGCGCCGCCCTCCGCAGTCAGCGTCATGCCGCCCTGCGCCGACATGCCGAATGCGCTGTATCGATCCTGCAGGTAGCTGGCGTTGGCGCTCATACGCGCCGCATCACCGTCGCGGGTGTAATAGCCGCTCAGGTTGGCGCCGCTGCGCGAACCGCCGGCGCTAATCTGGTAATTGCTGCGATCGTCGATGCGGTCGTAATACCCCACCCGATGGGTGTTGTCGTCACGGTTTAACGTGGTGTTGTAGCTCAGTGTGGCACCGTTGCCCCACGGCAACGACAGCGACAGGTACATGCCGTCGTCGTTGCGTTCGTTGTAGCGGTTGCGGTACGCCGACATCGATAAGCTCATGTTCTTCAGGCTACCCAGATCGAAATAGCGCGACAGCGTCAGGCTGTATCGATCGTTGGCCGGCCGATCCCAGTAGGTCTGGTGGCTGTAGTTGAGATAAGCGCTCAACCCCAGATCGCGCAGCTGCTGATTGTAGGTGATGGTGTACATCTCCTTGCTGTTGCCGAACCGCCGGCCGTACTCACGCGCATCCAGATACTCACTCATGCTCATAAAGTTCTGTTCCGAGAAGCGGTAGCCGGCGAAGGTCACCTGGCTGTCCAGCTCGTCGAAGGTCTTCGAGTAGCTGAGGCGGTACGAGCCGCCGCTCAGCGTCTCGCCGCTATACGGCAATTTGGCGCGCGATTGGGTGACGTCGAACGACAGCGCCCCCAGCATCATCAAATCGCGGCCAATACCCAGCGCCAGCGCGTTATAGTCGCCGCCCAGCAAGGCTCCTCCGTACAGCGACCAGCCGTTGCTGATGCCCCAGGAGAACTCGCCGGTGCCGAACAGCGGCCCACGGTAGCGGTGATCCATATCCGACGGCTTGCCCGCCGCCAGCTTGTAACGCACCGAGCCGGGGCGCGTCAGGTACGGGATGCTGGCGGTGCTCATTTTGAATGCCTGCACGCTGCCATCCTGCTCTTCCACCTTCACGTCCAGATCGCCCGCCACAGCGTCGTTCAAATCCTGAATACGGAACGGCCCCGCCGCCACCTGGGTCTCGTACAGCACTCGCCCCTGCTGGCTGATGGTCACTTTGGCGTTGCTCTTCGCCACCCCCACCACCTCCGGCGCGTAGCCGCGCAGGTTGGGCGGCAGCATGCTGTCGTCGGAGCGCAGGCTCATCCCGCCGAAGCGGAAGCTGTCGAACAAACCGGAGTCGAGGTAATCCTCACCGACGGTCAGCTTCGAACGCAGCGCCGGCAGCGCCCGGTAAGCGTAGTAGCGGCTCCAGTCCAGACGTTTGTCCGTCGGTTGCCCGGAGCCGGTCTGGTGATGCACGTTTGCCTGCCAGTCGGCGCGCAGCCGCCAGGTTCCCAGGTTGGCGCCCGCCGTGCCGTTGCCGCTCAAACCGTAACTTTGCCCGCCATACTTCAGTTGACGCTGCGTTTGGGCATTGAGGTTGTAATCGAGCAGCACGCCAGGAATGCCCTCGTCCCAACGCGCCGGCGGATCCCAGTCTTCCGACACGTAGTCCAGATAGGCCTGCGGAATACTGAGATACAGCGCCGAGGTGGCCAGATCGCCGCGCGTCTGCATGCCCGGCAGGCTGGCTTCATCCAGACACTCCCCCTGATGCCACCAGTTCAGTTTGCTGCGCATCTCGTCTTTGATGCCTAACTGCTCCACCAGGGCCGGTGACAGGCAGGCGCGGCTGCCGTTCGGATCGTCGTCCGGCGCGTAGAACGGCACCGGCTGTTCCGGCAGATCGCTTTTGTTCAGACGCACCACCATGCTGTAGCTGCCAGGCATGATAAAGCCGCCGCGTGAGAACTGGCTGAGATCGATATTTTTACGGTCGTTCACGTCCAATACATCGATGTTGAACTGGATCTCTTCCGCCTGCGCCGCAGGCATCCCGCCAGCTAAGCCCAGCGCCACGCTGACGCTCAGAATATGAAAACGAAACGGCTTCCCTGCTGGCAGAAATATCATGTTCCAAACCTTCTATTTACCCGATTCCCTGTGAATAGCGATCGTCTCAGTAGTAATCCATTTTGAAACGTACCGAAGAAAAATAACTCCCCACCTTGAGTGGCTGATTATTGGCAACTAACGCCATGGCGAAATTCATCCGATAATCGCCGGAAACAACAATATCCATTGGCGGCAATGGCCGGCCCGGCAAGGCGATATTTCCGGCTGCATCGGTAATTTTCAGCGCCACGCCTGATACCTCGCCATTAACCCCAAAAGCGTCGCCATCAGCGTGGCCGTCAAAGGTAATTTGAAACTGTTTCCAGTCCGGAAAATTTTTATCAGCGCGCTCAAGCACGCAGTTCACCAGCTCAATGCTGAATGGCACGCTTTTGCCGTTAGCGCCGCGCGCAATATCCGCCGGCGTCGTGTTTTTCATGTCAATAATTTGTTCACGACTTTCCGTGGCGATGGCACAGGCGGCATCGATAATAGCGCCTTGCATATTGACGCGCCCTTCGCCTTGCGAAGCAGAAATAGCCTGCGAAACAAAACCAAACGACACCCACAATAGGCAAAGCGCCCCTATCATTTTTATTTGACGATCCATCTACCTTTCCCGTGAAATAACGATTCCCTGTAAATGGCATGCGGGTTGCCCCGCATGCCCGATAATCACGCGTATTTCGTCGGGTAACGAATTACTGGTAAGCGAGGGTAAAGTCGGCTACGGACTGGAATTCCCCTGGGACGATAGTCGTGGTGGATGCCGTTGCGCCCTGCAGATAAGCGGCGAAGCTCAGGGTATTGGCGCCATTTTGCAGTTCACGAGCTTTAGACGGTTTACCCAGTTCGATGGTGCTGCCGGCGCCATCAGTAATGGCGATGCCTGCGCCTTTCGCGGTACCGGTAATACCCAGCAGTTTATTATCCACTTCCGAAGCGGAACCGCTGAAGGTCAGAGATACAGCGTTGTTTTTGCCTGGAGCGGCTGTGGTCAGCTCACAGTTTTCCAGTTTGATCTGGAAGTTGCGTGGCGTAGATTTACCGCCGCCTTTCAACGCCACATTAGAGATAGCGCCCAGCTCAACGGTCTGATCCAGAGAATCTGGCGAGATCGAGCACGGCGCGTCGATGATGGAGCCCGAGAAGGTCACTTTACCGTGGCCCTGATCGGCGGCGTGCGCCACAGAAGAAACACCCATTGCCATAACGGCGGCCAGCATGATTTTATTCAGTTTCATATAAAACCCTTACATTCCTTAGTAAGAAGAGAAGATTCAATTAAATCCGTAAACGCATTTGCAACGCTATCTCATTATTTAACAAGCGTTATTCCTGCTTCCTGATATTCAGCGTTTTATAGCACCGTATCAGTGAGAACAAATTTAACCCGCCAAACGAATAAATAAAATGTTATATCGCAAAAATAGAAAAACACAGGATTTATACAAATAAAAATTAAAATAAATAGATTTAAATTCTGATTTAAATGTTTAATATATGACTATTTATTTTTTTAAACTTCTAAACCAATAAATACTTTATGCTAATTACATCAATTGAGAGAAAAATCCTATTGACCAATACCCCGAAGGATTGAAAAAAGCCGCCACAGGTCTCAGAATCATCTCTCGACAGGAAAGTTGATAGGTTGCGAAAATGATTTTTAATATAAACGACAACGTCCTCTACAATGAGGAGGAAGGCACGTTGGCGCAGATTGACAATGCCAACGGAAAAATAGCCCTGCTCAAACCTACCTGCAGGTTATTATCTCTGTTTATCCGTCATAATAATGTTCTGTTATTACGGGAGAGGTTGCTTAATGAGGTTTGGGTTGAACATGGATTAAAAGCATCTAACAATAACCTGAACAACTATGTTTCAGGGTTGCGAAAATCGCTGGCGCAGTTCGGTGAAGAGGAGTTAATCGTTACCTATCCGCGCCAGGGATTCAAATTCACGGCCAGAATAATTCGCGAGGTAAATGATAATGAGAGTTTAGATAAAGAAAAGGCAAGGGATCCTCAGCAGCATAAAATCGAGCCCGCGAAAAGTAGCGTTATCTGGCGGCCGCTACAGCGGCTGATAATGATAGTTGCCGCCTGTCTGGTGCCGTTCGCCGCGATCGTGCTTTATCAAAACAGCAATCGCATTAACGTTTATCCATTGGGAAGCTATCAGCAGTGTCAAATTTATAGCATGCATCTGGATAGCGGGAGCCTGGAAAAAATTAAACGCATAATTCAACGCAGCAGGTTAAGCTGCAAAAAACGCGCGGACGTTTACTATTATGGCAGCGTACGCAATGAGAATTTATCCAGCAATGAGGAACAGCTGACGTTCTGCCCGCGAGAGACAAACAGTCCGTGTATTAATAACTATATCGATAATAACCAAGAGTAACGTTTTTTTCTTCACTCCAGGAACTGTTTTCCGCTCGTTGCTGCAAGAGCCTCACCGCAGCAACGGGTTTATCAGGATGAAGTGCAAACAAACAGCGGCGAATGGTTATCGACAAACAGGTAATGGCGCCGATCCAGCTGCTCAATGCGCACATGCAGATGTTGCCCAACCATCGGTAACCGGCGGTTCAGGGCCTCTTGTTTCAAGGAGTCCTGCGGTTTTTTGATGTTCTCCTTTATCTGCAGCAGATAATTCCCTCCCTGAAAGCGATACTCCATTCTGACTATCCTGTCGATGGTATAGCGCGTATCACCATCGGAGAGGCTACCGTTAAGCAACAACGTCATTTGGCGCGGCCCATCAGGCACCACGCTCAACAGCAATACCCTCGTCAGCGTTTTTCCCTGTTCCTGGTTGACGATACGTACCATCGCCCGGCACTCAGGCATGCGGGGTTTGGCAAACATAAAGTAGCCCGACGCGGCACAGCCCATCAGCGCCGCCCCCGCCAACGCAGGGAAGCGCCAGCGCCGCAGCAAATTACAGATCCTGGCTTTCATAAATATTCTCGCACTGCGCCGTCCCCGTCGCCATCTGCACCTGCGGGCAATAATAGTAGTAAGAAAATCTGACCCGGTCGCCGGCATTCGGCGCCAGTGAGCGGCTGTCATAGTACAGCAGCGTCGCCGGTTCGTTGCAGCGTGCCCGCCCGTCTCTGGCCAACATCGTCCGTAAATGGGTCAGGTCTATCTCGCCGGGAGCCGGTTTGTGAAAAGAGGTCACAAACCGCACTTCGCAGCTGCCGATATGCCCCACCGTTATCGTACTGAGCGGCATATAGCCGGCATCCTGCCATGCCCAAACGCCGCTGGCGGTCGCCAGAACCAACAAGGCCGTCAAAGCGAAACGCCGGATACGCGCCCCCTTCAACCGCGGTGGCGTATCGGGAAAATCGGCTGCCGCCACCGTCTCGCCCGTCGGCATCGATTCGCTTTGGCTGTCCGCCGTCTTCAACTCGCTGGCGGTAAACATAAACCCCTGCCGCGGCAGGGTGACGATAATCTCCTCCTCACCAAGCGAAGAGAACGCTTTACGCAAAATCGAAATGGTGTTGTTGAGGTTGTTGCCGGAAGCGACCTGCCCGTGCGCCTCCCACACCTGTGTCAGCAGCGTTTCGCGGGAAAGCACCAGGTTATTGTTGCGCACCAGCGCGGAAAGCAGGCGGTTCAGCGTGGCCGTCAGCACAATCGGCGGGATATCATCATGCAGCGAGATCAGCTCCGATCTATCCTCATGATATTTAATATTATTATTAATTATGTATCTCATAATTCCCTGTGCGGTAGACTCATTAACGCCAATTAGCCCTTGCCAAACATGGCGATATTAGCATAGCGCAATCGATAAGAAAATTCTTAACAAAATGCATAAAATACATATAAAACAATTATATATAAAAACAAAGCATCTCGATTAGAAAGAATATTTCGCCGTATATCCATAATTCAGTGAACGCGCAAAGTGAGCTAACAACCTGGAGTGAACAACCTGAATCACAGTAAAAACCCGCCATAAGGCGGGTCTGTGCAAAGCCAATCAATTATCCGCGCAGGCGGCGAATTTGCCGGTCTTGCCAACTGGCGAACAGCAGTAAACCGCATAGCGCACCGAGCAAGGCGCAGAACATATCGGACTGGGTGTCCCACGGGTCGCCCTGGGTGCCGAGAAACTCATCGGCGCCCTGGCCCAGCGTCAGCGCCGCCCACCACTCGATCAGCTCGTAAACGGCGCTGATCGCCAGCGCGATACAACACACCACAAAGCCCAGCATCTTGCGCCCCTGCACATAGCCGCCGCGCAGCAGGATCTCGCGCGCCACCAGCGCCGGCACCAGCCCCTGGAAGAAATGCCCCAGTTTGTCGTACGGATTGCGGCCGAGATCCAGCCACTGCTGCACCTCAAACCCCAGCGGCACGCGGGCGTAGCTGTACATGCCGCCGAAAATCAGGATCAACGCATGGAAGAAAATCAGCGTATAGAGCAGCGGCGTTAGCGGATAACGGCGATGGGTCAGCCACAGCAGCGGCAAAACAATCAATACCGGCGCCACCTCCATCAGCCAGGTGGTGCGATCGTAAGGGCGGATGCCGCTGTGGATCAGCGCGGCCAGCAGCAGCAGGGTAATAACAGACAACAACAACGGAGTGCGTGAGACGGCCATAACCAACGTTCCTTCGGGTCAATAGGGCAATCCCCTCTTTATACCGCAGATCGCACGGCGAAAAAAAACAGGCGGAGCGTCGCCGCTTCACCTGTTCTAGGGGGATTTACCCTGCGCGGGATTATTTCAGCGCTACGCGGATCACGTCGTCCGGCGCGGTGGCTTCTTTTTCGCGGCTGGACGCCTGTTTGACGCTGACGTACAGCGTCTGGCCATCCGGCGACAGCGCCAGGCTGTTCGGATGGGTCGGCGTCTTGATGGTGTTCAGCACCTTGTAGCTCTTGGCGTCGATTACGCTCACTTCGCCCGCCTGGCGGTGGGTGACGTAGACTTCATTGCGCGCCGGGTTGAACAGCACTGCCAGCGATTCAGGCACGTCGATCTTGCTCAGGATAGAGCCGTTGCGGGTATCCACCACCAGCACCTGCGGCTGCTTGGAATCGGTGATGAAGGCGCGATGGGTGGCGGTATCCAGGCTGAGGTTCAGGAAGAAGTGCTCTTTGGACGCATCCAGCTTCTTGCGCGACAGCACCTTATTGCTCTGGGTATCGATGGTCACCAGCTCGCCGTCGGCGTTGGTGACGTATAGGCGTTTGGCGGCGGCGTCCAACGCCAGGCCGGTGCCGTATTTGCCGGTGTCGGTCACGGTGGTGCGTAGGGTCAGATCCTTGCCGTCCACCACCCACACCACGCTGGATTCACCCAGCCCGGTGATGTACAGGGTATCGCTGTCGGCATCCGCCACCAGCTCGCGCGGCGCCAGCGGCTTGACGGTCTCGGAACGCTTGCGCGCGTCCAGCACCAGGCGGCCTTTCACGTCGCCGGTCTTGGCGTCGATGGCGGTCACCGAGTTATTGACGGTGTTGCCGAAGAACAGCGTACCGGTCTTGGCGTTGACGGCGGCGCCAAACGGCTTGATGTCGTTATGAATAATCTGGGTCACGTCCAGCGTGGTCGGATCCAGGCGGTAGACGATGCCGCCCTTATCCAGCTTGCGGCTCTGCGAGGTCGCCAGGTAAAGCGCGTTCTCGCTCGGGCTGTAGGCCATTTCATAGGCGCCCTTGCCGACCGGTTTGCGCAGCACGTCCGGCGCGGTCTGCGCCTGCAGGGTGTTGGAGAACAGCAGCGTGGACAGCAGCATCAGCGGAAATGCCGCCCGTTTTCCCTTGGTGATCAAAGCATTCATCGAAATCTCCTTATAGAGCCAACGGGGCGACCGCGCGGCCGCCCTCTTTTCATTATTAAAATCAGGCTTTCTCTTCGGAAAGCAGCGCCCACCAGCTGTCGATGGTCGGGTTGCGCGCCAGCGCGATAAAGTCGATATCGCCGCGGATCTTGCGCCAGCGGGTCGCCAGCTCCATGATGCGCACCGAATCCAGACCGTAATCAATCAGGTTTTCATCGTTGCCCATGTCTTCGCTGTCTTCGTCCAGCAGCGGCAGGATTTGCTGACGCAACGCGTCGATGCTGGCGATGCCGGCCGCCGGCAGCAGAGACGCGGTGGTCACCACCCGGCCGCAGCGGCCAGCGGTGTAGCGCAGCGCCATCAGGTGTTCGTCACGCGAGAAGTCCGCCAGACCGTCGGCCACCATGAAAGGCTGGATGTTGCGCATGAAGGCGTCGATGGCGGTGGTCAGGCAGCCGATGTGCGCATACACGCCGCAGATGATCAGCTGATCGCGGCCGGACTCCTGCAGGATCTCCTGCAGCGGCGAGCGGTGGAAGGCGCTGTAGCGCCATTTCACCAGCACCGTGTCGTCTTCGTCCGGCGCCAGCGCGGCGGTCACCGCCTGCTGCTCAGGGTGTTTGTTCAGGCCCGGCCCCCACATGTCGTTCAACAGCGCGCGGTCTTCATCGCTCTGCTGGTTCGGCTGCGCGGTATAGAACACCGGAATGCCCTGCTGTTTGCAGTAGCGACGCAGGTTGGCGATGTTCTCCACCACCTGTTTAATCAGCGCGCTGTCTTCGCCCCAGAAATTGAGGAAATACTGCTGCATGTCGTGGATCAGCAGCGCGGCGCGCTGCGGTTCTACCTGCCAGGTGACTTTATTTTGCGGCAGTTCGTCCGCCGTCGGCAGCGCGTAATCATTAAGTTTTGGAATGGCCATCAATTAATCTCCCTGAGCCTGAGTCTGTAGTTGCGCGTCGAGCTGCTCGCGCAGCCGTTTTTTGTC
>Ga0308158_10003403_pt1 | contig 14053 bp, 11 predicted proteins | sample PhyBR2_FD_201038 | JGI IMG/M metagenome (GOLD analysis project Ga0308158, IMG submission 201038) | Phyllosphere microbial communities from UC Gill Tract Community Farm, Albany, California, United States - DLSLB.R2 | ecosystem: Host-associated > Plants > Phyllosphere > Unclassified | place: USA... | reverse complement strand
CGTTCCCCTTCCCCTTCGGTCATTGAGCGAGGAGCGCAGCGACGAGTCGAAATGCTTCCTCGCTCCGTCAACTAGCCCGTTTCGTGACTCCCGGTCATTGAGCGAGGGCGCCAGCCCGAGTCGAAATGCTACGCATAGTCCGAGATCTGGAACCAACGTTCGGCTCGCTCGGCTCCGCTTAGCGCCCGTTCCCCTTCCCCTTTGGTCATTGAGCGAGGAGCGCAGCGACGAGTCGAAATGCTCGCCGGCTCCGAGAACTAGCCCGTTTCACGTGAAACGACCCGGTCCGGACCTTTGCCCCAGTCATTGAGCGAGGGCGCCAGCCCGAACCGAAATGCCCTTCTGGACCCAGGACCAACGTTTCGACTCGCTGGGCTCGCTCAACGCCCGTCGGCCTTACCCCGCGGCCATCGAGCGAGGAGCGCAGCGACGAGTCGAAACGCCTCGGTTCCTACATGCCGGCCGTTTCACGTGAAACGACCCGGTCCAACCCTGCGCCCCCAGTGATTGAGCGAGGGCGCCAGCCCGAACCGAAATGCCCTTCTGGACCCCGGACCAACGTTTCGACTCGCTCCCCTCGCTCAACGCCCGTCGGCCTTACCCCGCGGTCATTGAGCAAGGAGCGCAGCGACGAGTCGAAATGCCTGCCAGATCCGGTAGCTGATCCGTGCCACGACTATTGAGCGCCTCAGGGTCATTGAGCGAGGGCGCCAGCCCGAGTCGAAATGCCCTTCTGAACCCAAGATCAACGTTTCGACTCGCTCCGCTCGCTCAACGCCCGTTCCCCTCGCCCCCGGTCATTGAGCGAGGAGCGCAGCGACGAGTCGAAATGCCTCCGGCTCTAGAGCCCGGCCGTTTCACGTGAAACATACGTGTGAGCACACGTCGCCGCCCTGCCCTGGCAAGGCCGTCCCGTCAGAACCAATCAGCAACGCCCAGCTACCTCTTCCCCCGAAGGGCCCGCTCCCGCGCACTCCACCCCTTGATGGCGTCCCAGCCTCCTTCGATGAAAGCGAGGCGTTTGGCGTGGCTCCAGCCCTGGATCTGCTTCTCGAGTGCGAACGCCTCGTCGATTCGAGAGAACTCAGCCCACCAGATCAGCTGAAGTGGCCGTCTATTGGTCGTGTAGTCACTACCCAACCCCTGATGATGCGCCTCGATCCGGTCATCAAGATGCTTCGTGCTTCCCGCGTAGAACGTCCCGTCTGAGCACCGAAGAATGTAGGTGTACGCCGTCATCACGCGAATGTAGCGGCTGCCGTTCAGGGATTCCGTCTCTGATGCGTACATGTGGACGATACGAGCCGACGAGTTCGATGTGCAGGAAGAGCTGATGCGCAGGATGAGCTGTAGTGTCCTCCCACCCTGATTGATCGCTCGAGCACGATCAGTCCTTTGACGTGGTGACATCCCGGGCCTGAGTTGGAGCCGACGGGACAAGATCGGTGGCACGGGGCTGCGTTTCGACTCGCTTCGCTCGCTCAACGGCCGGGATGCTGGAGTGGATGGGCAGTCGCCGTTTAGGTGCGACACCGACGCAGGGCGTTTCACGTGAAACATCGGCGTCGCGAATCACTGAAGCGAGCGTTTCGACTCGCTCCGCTCGCTCAACGACCAGCGGTGGGACTGCCGTCTCAGCTCCGATCATTGAGCGAAGTGCGCAGCGACGAGTCGAAATGGATCGGAGGCGAGCGTTTCGACTCGCTTCGCTCGCTCAACGACCGGGATGCGGAGACTTGATGGGCAGTCGCCGTGTATGTGCGACCCCGGGGGACGGTGTTTCACGTGAAACAGCGGCGCCTCGGAGCCACTGATGCGCGCGTTTCGACTCGCCTCGCTCGCTCAACGAACCAGAGTTGGGACCGCCGTCTGAGGTGTCGTCGTTGAGCCAGGCGCGAAGCGACGAGACGAACGGATCCGGGCGCGCGTTTCGACTCGCTTCGCTCGCTCAACGACCGGATGCGAAGTCGACGGCAGTCGGCGAGTGGTTGCGACACCGGCGCGCGGCGTTTCACGTGAAACATCGGCGTCGGGACCCACTGATGCGCGCGTTGGACGGCCGGCCGAGTCTCGGTCATTGAGCGAGGAGCGCAGCGACGAGGCGAAATGGATCGGGACCGCGCGTTTCGACTCGCTCCGCTCGCGCAACGAGCGGGATTCAGGCGCGAACGCGCGCGCGAACCACCCGGGTCGTCTCAGAGAGAAGGTCCTCACCCAGCACGTGAACCGTGACATCAGTCACCTTGTGCTTCTTCAGCACCTTCTGTGCAGAGTCGATCTCCGCCGGCACATTGTGGCCCTTCAGCAGAATCAGCTCTCCGCCATCCTTGACCAGCGGCGCGGTGATCGGCACCAGGGTCCGCATCGCACTCACGGCACGCGCCGTGACGACGTCGAACTCCAGTCCCACGTCTTCAGCACGGGCCCGCATGACCTTCACGTTGTCGAGGCCCAGGGCTTCCACCTGCTCGTTCAGCCAGGTGACGCGGCGATCCATCGGTTCGATGAGAGTCCAGTGCACGTCGGGCCGACTGATTGCCAACACAAGCCCGGGCAGACCTGCGCCCGAGCCGACATCAGCGACGGACCCATAGAACAGCGGGGCGGCGATCGCCGAGTTGAGAATATGGCGCGTCCAGATGCGCGGCAGCTCAAGCGGGCCGATCAGACCACGCAGCTCACCCTCCGCGACAAGCGCGGCCGTGAACTGACGAGCCAGGTCGATACGATCTCCGAACAGCTCCTCGGCGACGGATGGCTCGGCCTCGACTGCGGAAGTGGTCATCTGGAGCTCCTATAGGTGAGGGGTGACGCGACGAAGCTCAGCCTGTTTCACGTGAAACATCACGCTCAGCCGCGTGAGATCACCGTGTGCCGATCGGCACCCTCACCGTACGACTCGGACGTCAGCCCGCGCTCAGAGACGATGTCGTGCACCAGCTTGCGCTCGTAGCTCGACATCGAGGGCAGGGATGCCTGCGTCGCTCCCTCATCGAGCTTCGCGACAGCAGCATCCACCAGCTGTTCCAGCTGACGGCGGCGCGTGTCACGCGACCCGCCGATGTCGAGGATCAGGCGCGAGAACGTGCCGGTCTCGTTCTGCACGGCCAGACGGGTCAGCTCCTGCAGGGCCTGCACGGTGTCAGGGGCTGACAGCAGAGCGAGCCCGTCGCCCTCTGCTTCGACCGAGACATATGCGCGACCCTGACGCACATCGAGATTGAGGTCGCCGTCGATGTCGGCGATGTCGAGCAGCTCTTCGATGAAGTCGGCGGCGACGTCGCCCTCGTGCTCCAGCTCTTCGACCGACGGCGCGGCCTTCACGTCATCGGTCATCAGTTGGCGCCCTTCTTCTTCGCACGCTTCTTGCTCATCGGCTGCTCTCGCTTGGGAGCCTCGGCCTTCGCCTTCTCGACCTCTTCGAGCTTGCGCTGCTCTTCCGCCTCGTACACGGCGAGGGGAACGACCTTGCCCTGAGCGTTGACGGCCTTGCCCTTGCGCGCCAGGCGCTCTTCACGCGCCTTCGCGGCCTCAGAGCCGGGGGTCGGCATCTCGCGGATCACGAGGAACTGCTGCGCCATGGTCCACAGGTTCGACACGAACCAGTACATGACGACGCCGAGCGGGAAGAAGACGCCCGAGAAGATGAAGCCCAGCGGCAGCACATAGAGCATGATCTTCTGCATCTGGTACGCCTGGCCGGTCTTGGCCTCGGGCGACAGGTTCTTCGAGATGATCTGCAGCTGGGTGAAGAACTGCGACACGATCATCAGCACGACGAGCACGGCGAGCAGGGCGATCGCCGGGGTGTTGCCTGCCTCCCAGGCGGCGCCGAGGTTCTCGTGCAGTGAGACGGCGCCGAACACCTTCGCGTCATAGAACTGCTCGGTGAGCTCGGCGTTGAGCAGACCCACGCCGCCCGTGCTCGCGTTGTGGTGCTTGGTGACGTCGTTCAGCACGCTGAACAGGGCGAAGAAGATCGGCATCTGCACCAGCAGCGGCAGGCAGCTCGACATCGGCGTCGTGCCGTGCTTCTTGTACAGCGCCATCGTCTCGCGGCTCATGGCCTCACGAGAGAGCTGATCCTTCTTGCCGCGGTACTTCTCCTGAACTTTTCGCAGCTCAGGAGCGATTTCCATCATCTTGCGCTGGCTCTTGATCTGCTTGACGAACAGCGGGAAGACCGCCGCGCGCACCACGATCACCAGACCGACGATCGACAGCACCCAGGTCATGCCCTCGGCCGGCGCCATGCCCATGGTCGTGAACAGCCAGTGCCATGCGACGAGAATGAGCTCAACAGCCCACTTCAGCGGCCACAGGATGATTCCCAGGAAGTCCACTGTTCAGTCCTTTCGAGCAGGTACGACGAACCCGCGGGGGGTCAGTTCGTATCGGAAATGAGCGTGGGGCTTGACGTCGTCGACGCCGCCCGCGCTCCACGGATTGCAACGCAGGATGCGCCAGACGGAGAGCACTGCTCCCCACACGGCGCCGTTCTGCTGAACCGCCCCTACAGCGTACGCGGAACAGGACGGGTAATACCTGCACACGTCCCCGTAGAGGGGTGAGATCACGGCCCTGTAGAGGGTGAGGAATGCCAGAGCGACGTTGCGCGGCAGCAGGACGATTCCGCGCAGCAGATCGGATGCCCGGAACCGCGCCGTTCCGAAGGCGTATGACGGCAGCGCGCTCATGCGCGGGCCGTTCCGGACAGCACGCGGCGCAGACAGCGCTCGACGTCGGCCCGAAGAGCGGCGAAGTCCGCAGTGGCGGACGCAGGAAGGGCACGGATGACGACATCCGTGCCCTCGGGAACCATGTCGATGAACTCCGCGCACACGGCCTTGAGGCGTCGGCGAACGGTGTTGCGAACCACGGCGGTTCCTACCTGCTTGCTGATGATGAAGCCGAACCGGGGAGCCCGCTGATCCGCGCCACGAAGCACCGAGGTGATCAGACGCGGACCGCCGCATCGTGTGCCACGACGGACCACCTGTCGGTAGTCGACGCCGCGGGTCAGTCGATTCGGCCGGGCGAGCACAGGGCTTTAGGCCGAGAGCTCGGTGCGGCCCTTCGCGCGGCGTGCCGACAGGATGGCGCGGCCGGCGCGGGTGCGCATGCGGGCGCGGAAGCCGTGCTTCTTGGCGCGACGACGGTTGTTGGGCTGGAAGGTGCGCTTGCTCATGGAATCACTCCGGGAATGGTGTCACCGGGTCTAAGCATCCGGAGACAGGGGGTACTGCCTAAATGGCATAAGTCAACCGATTAAGGGTACGACCTGCCGCCGCGCAGGGCAAATCCGCCCGGGGATTCCGTGGATCTCCGCACCGGGTGCCGCGCTGCAGCCGTGGAGTTGCGCACACCCATTATCCACAACTGTGGAGATCTCGCTGACCCACGACACACCCGCGTGTTTCCGCGGACGGGTTGCTGTTAACAGCGGCGGTGACTACCGTGGCATCCGACGTTATCCACAGGGGGAGATCACGCTTCACGCGCCCTTTCCACAACTTCGCCCGGAGCACCATGACCTCTGCCGCCCATCCCGATGTGCCCATCTGGTCGACTCTGCTCGAGCGACTGGCGGAGGATGAGCGTGTCAGCCCGCAGCTGCGAGGCTTCCTCAGCCTGGTCGTGCCGGCCGGTGTCATGGGCGGCGTGCTGTACCTCGACGTGCCGAACGATCTCACCGCGGCGCAGATCAACAAGCGCCTCCGTGTTCCGATGATGGAGGCTCTCGCGGACATCGGCGACGAGGTCACCTCGTACCGCACAGTCGTGAACCACGAGCTGATCGACCAGCCCAGTGCACCCATCGCGGTGCCCGAGTTCCCCGTCGCCGAGCCGGCGCGGGTCGAGTCGCCGATGGAGCAGCAGCAGCCCACTCCCCTGCGGCACGAGTCGCGGCTCAATCCGAAGTACACCTTCGACAACTTCGTGATCGGTCAGTCCAATCGCTTCGCGCATGCCGCGGCGGTCGCGGTGGCAGAGGCCCCGGCGAAGGCGTACAACCCGCTGTTCATCTACGGCGACTCGGGTCTGGGCAAGACCCACCTCCTGCATGCGATCGGCGACTACGCCCAGTCGCTGTACGCCGGGGTCAAGGTTCGGTACGTCTCGAGCGAGGAGTTCACGAACGACTTCATCAACTCGATCGCGAACAACCGCGGAGCGGCGTTCCAGAGCCGTTATCGCGAGGTCGACATCCTGCTCATCGACGACATCCAGTTCCTGCAGGGTCGTGCCGAGACGCAGGAGGCGTTCTTCCACACCTTCAACCAGCTGCACGACCACAACAAGCAGGTCGTGATCACCAGCGATGTGGCGCCCAAGCTGCTGACCGGCTTCGAGGATCGCATGCGCAGCCGCTTCGAGTGGGGTCTGATCACCGACGTCCAGGCGCCCGACCTCGAGACGCGCATCGCGATCCTGCGCAAGAAGGCGCAGAGCGAGTCGCTGCACATCCCGGATGAGGTGCTCGAGTACATCGCGACGGTCGTGTCGTCGAACATCCGCGAACTCGAGGGCGCACTGATCCGGGTCTCGGCGTTCGCCAGCCTGAACCGATCGATGCTCGACATCTCGCTGGCGCAGACGGTGCTGCGCGACATCGTCGACACGACCGAAGACAACATCATCTCGCCGACCGACATCATCACCGCGACCGCTGCCTACTTCAAGCTCACGGTCGACGACCTGTACGGCTCGAGTCGCTCGCAGCAGATCGCGACCGCTCGGCAGATCGCGATGTACCTGTGCCGTGAGCGCACGAGCCTGTCGCTGCCGAAGATCGGTCAGCTGTTCGGCAACCGCGATCACACGACGGTCATGTACGCCGTCAAGAAGATCAGCGAGCTCATGAAAGAGCGTCGCTCGCTCTACAACCAGGTCACCGAGATCACCACTCAGATCAGCCGGCGCTGACAGCCCCGACACGCCTGTTCTGGCGCGGAATCGGACCGGTTCTCCGCAGGGTTTGTGGATAACTTGTGGAAACTTCGGTTTCCGGATGCCTCCGCACGGGGTCCCCTGTGGATAAGAACCTCCGCGGACCAGATCGCCCACACCCCCGAAACCCGCGGATTCCTCAGGGATTCCACATGTGACACGTGTGTAGTTACCTACTCCCTGCTGATATCCACCGACTTATCCACAGAATCCACAGTTGTTAACACCGTTAAGAGATCTCCATCAGGACAGGGTTCATTCGATGACCAGACGGATGTGGACGAACCTCGAATCACAAGAGCTCCGAGGTGGTGGACGGCTCGTCACCTGCGACTAGCATGGGATCGCCTGCAGTGCGCCCACTGCAGTGAGCAGGTACAACGAGGGAGCGCCCGTGAGGTTCCAGGTCAACCGCGATGTGTTCAGCGAGGCTGTGTCCTTCGTCGTCAAGCTGCTTCCGCAGCGCAATCCGCAGCCGATCCTCGCGGGTGTGCTGATCGAGGCATCCGGTGAGGGACTGACCCTCTCCGCCTTCGACTACGAGGCCTCTGCTCGCACGACCATCGAGGCGACCGTCGACGATCCGGGCACGATCCTCGTGCACGGCCGTCTGCTCTCCGACATCGCCAGCCGCCTGCCCAACGCGCCGATCGAGATCGCCGTCGAGGAAGACGGCGGCGTCGCCGTCACCTGCGGCTCCGCCCGCTTCACCCTCGCTGCCATGCCCGTCGAGGAATACCCCTCGATCCCCGAGGTCACCGGATCCACGGGAGTCGTCCCGGCCGAGGAGTTCGCGACCGCGATCGCTCAGGTCGCCTTCGCCGCCTCGCGTGACGACGTGACCCCCGTGCTCACGGGTGTTCAGCTCGAGGTCGCCGATCACAATCTCAGCCTCGTCGCGACCGACCGTTACCGGGTCTCGCTGCGCGATGTGCCGTGGGACGGCGAGGTCGCAGAGCAGTCGGCGCTGGTTCCGGCCCGTACGCTGACCGAGGTCGGCAAGACCTTCGCCCACGCCGGCAACATCGAGGTCGCGTTCTCGGGCGCAGGCGACCGCGAGATCATCGCCTTCACCGCGGGCAACAAGACCGTGACTTCTCTGCTGATCAAGGGCAATTTCCCGCCCGTGCGCCGGCTGTTCCCCGAGCAGACTGATCACTACGCGGTCGTCAACACGGGTGAGCTCATCGAGGCCGTGCGTCGTGTCGCCCTGGTGCTCGATCGCTCTGCTCCGCTGCGCTTCACGTTCGGTGCCGACGGCGTGACGATGGACGCCTCCGGCAGCGAGCAGGCACGGGCATCCGAGTCGGTCGACGCTCACCTCAACGGCGGCGACGAGGTCACTCTGGGTCTCAACCCGCAGTACCTGCTCGAGGCGCTGGGTGCCGTGAAGAGCGAGTTCACCCGCGTCACGTTCACGTCGAGCGACAACGCCAACAAGCTCAGCCCCGTGCTCATCACGAGCCAGACGTCGGTCGACCAGGCCGGCCTCGACTCGTTCAAGTACCTGCTGCAGCCCAACCTGCTGCTGCGCTGATCGCGAGCATCCGGCTCCCCGGGGCCGATGTCAGGGGCCGAAGGTAGGCTGAAGCGGTGATTGTGGAGCACCTGAACCTGGTCGATTTCCGCAATTACGCGACTGCCGACCTCACCCTCCATCGCGGCCCGAACGTGCTGGTCGGCAGCAACGGGCAGGGCAAGACGAATCTCGCCGAGGCGATCGTCTTCCTCGCCACTCTCGGCTCGCATCGCGTCTCGTCGGATGCCCCGATGGTGAAAGACGCCAAGGAGTTCGCGGTCATCCGCGCGCGGCTGGCGCACGGTGAGCGCAAGGTGCTCGTAGAGGTACAGCTGAACCGTCAGGGATCGAACAAGGCGAGGATCAACGGCTCGCCGTCGAAGACCAACGAGCTGCCGCGCTACGCGCATGTCGTCCTCTTCGCTCCTGAAGACCTTCAGATCGTGCGGGGCGACCCGTCATCGCGCAGAAGATTCGCAGATCAGATGCTGATTCAGCGCACTCCTCGTATGGCCGGCGTCATCGCCGACTACGAGCGGGTCCTCCGCCAGCGCACCGCGCTGCTGAAGTCGGCACGCGCGCGTGGCGTGCGGGGTGAGGGCCTGTCGACCCTGGATGTGTGGGATGACAAGCTCGTCGCTCTCGGCTCCGAGATCATCCACGCGCGCCTGCGTCTCGCGGCGGATCTGCAGGGGCCGGTCGCCGAGGCGTACACCGCCATCGCCGGAGCCGATCACCGCCCGCAGCTCGAGTGGGCGCTCTCGGTGCGCGGCGCCGACCCCGAGGAGGACGGTGAGGAGGCAGACGCCGAGGCGGATGCCAGGGGCGAGATCGCCGATCAGTTCCGGTCCGCGCTGCAGGCCAAGCGGTCGAAGGAGATCGAGCGGGGCCTCACTCTCGTCGGGCCCCATCGAGACGATCTGATCCTGCGTGTCCGTCATCTGCCGGTGAAGGGATATGCCTCGCACGGCGAGTCGTGGTCGGTTGCTCTGGCCCTGCGCCTGGCATCCGCCGAGCTCCTGCGCGCCGAATCGCCTGCGGGGGATCCGGTGCTGATCCTCGACGACGTGTTCGCCGAGCTCGACGCCGATCGCCGGCAGCGCCTCGCGGCGCTGACTGCGGGGTACGAGCAGGTCATCGTCACTGCAGCCGTCGAGGCCGACATCCCCGAGCCGCTGCACCGCCACGTGGTGCGGATCAGCGCCGGCACGATCAGCGACGACCGCGAGTCGGAGGGTGATCCGGATGCCTGAACCGCAGCCCCCCGAGACCGTCGCCACCTACCTGCGACTGCGCGGGCTCAAGCCGAGCGCGAAGAACTGGAAGCGCAAGAAGCGCATCGAGGTCGACGACGACAACGCGCCCTTCACCAAGGGACGCGACCCCGGCACTCTCGGCGACGTGCTCGCAAAGCTCACGAAGGACTCGGGCTGGGAGAAGACCCTGGCAGCGGAAGACCTCGTGCGCCAGTGGGCCGAGCTCGCCGGTGCCGACACGGCGAAGCACTCGGAGCCGGTGTCGCTGGAGCGCGGCGTGCTGACGGTGAAGTGCGACTCGACGGCGTGGGCGAAGAACCTGCAGTTCATGCGCGCCGTCATCATGACCGAGATCGGCAACCGCTATCCGGATGCCGGGGTGCAGAACCTCCGTTTCATCGGCCCCGATGTGCCGTCCTGGAAGTGGGGTCCGCGCGTCGTGCCCGGACGGGGTCCACGAGACACCTACGGGTAGGGCATCACGAACGCACCCTCAAGCGCTCAGAATCGACCACACGGCGTTTGAGGCGCATATGGACCCTCGAAACCCATTAGAATGAGTGGGTACTTTCGATGTGGAGAACCATTCCTGATGACGCCTGAAGAACCTTCGACCAGCTCTGAGCAGGACCCGACGAACAGCTCAGCGACCGAGAACAGCTCCTCGAAGGTCTCCGGCGACTACGGCGCCGATCAGATCCAGATCCTCGAGGGCCTCGAGGCGGTGCGCAAGCGCCCCGGCATGTACATCGGATCGACCGGACCACGGGGTCTGCACCATCTCGTCTACGAGATCGTCGACAACTCCGTCGATGAGGCCCTCGCCGGCCACGCCGACAACATCGAGGTGACCATCCTCGAAGACGGCGCTGTCCGCGTGGTCGACAACGGCCGCGGCATCCCGGTCGATCCCCACTCCTCCGACCCGAACAAGTCGACGGTCGAGGTCGTGCTGACGATCCTGCACGCCGGCGGCAAGTTCGGCGGTGGCGCCTACGCCGTCTCTGGCGGTCTGCACGGCGTCGGCTCGTCTGTCGTGAACGCGCTGTCGACGCGCTTCGAGGTCGAGGTCAAGCAGAAGGGCTTCGTCTGGCGGCACAGCTTCGCCGACGGCGGCGCCCCGCAGCAGCAGCTCGAGAAGGGCGAGGCCACCAGCGAGACCGGGACGACGATCACGTTCTGGCCGGACGGCAGCATCTTCCAGGAGACCGTCGAGTTCGACTACGACACCCTGCGCACCCGCTTCCAGCAGATGGCGTTCCTGAACAAGGGCCTGCGCATCGAGCTGCACGACGAGCGCGAGGGCGCGACGGTCGACGAGGAGGTCGACGGCACCGTCGTGACCCGTCAGCGCGCCGATGTCTTCTTCTACGAGCGAGGACTCGTCGACTACGTCGAGTACCTGAACCACGTGCGCAAGGCCGATGTGGTCAACGACGAGATCATCGCGTTCGAGTCCGAGGACACGACGCGCAAGATCTCCCTCGAGGTCGCGATGCAGTGGACCACCGGCTACACGGAGAACGTGTTCACCTACGCGAACACCATCAACACGCATGAGGGCGGCACCCACGAGGAGGGCTTCCGCGCCGCGCTGACGACGCTCGTCAACCGGTACGCGCGCGCCAACAACATCCTCAAGGAGAAGGACGACAACCTCACGGGCGACGACGTGCGCGAGGGACTCACGGCCGTCATCTCGATCAAGCTCGGCGAGCCGCAGTTCGAGGGTCAGACGAAGACCAAGCTGGGCAACACCGAGGCGAAGGCGTTCACGCAGAAGGTCGTCGGCGATCAGCTCGGCGACTGGTTCGACCGGAACCCGAAGCAGGCCAGGAACGTGGTGACCAAGGCCGTCGAGGCCGCGACCGCGCGCATGGCCGCACGCAAGGCGCGCGAGACCGCGCGCCGCAAGAGCGTGTTCGAGTCGGCGGCGATGCCGGACAAGCTCAAGGACTGCACCAGCAAGGATCCGTCGATCTCCGAGATCTTCCTCGTGGAGGGCGACTCGGCCGGCGGTTCGGCCGTGCAGGGACGCGACCCGCACACCCAGGCGATCCTGGCGCTGCGCGGCAAGATCCTGAACGTCGAGCGCGCGCGCCTGGACAAGGCACTGGCCAACAAAGAGGTCCAGGCCATGATCCAGGCCTTCGGCACGGGCATCGGCGAGGACTTCGACCTCGAGAAGGCCCGCTATCACAAGATCGTGCTGATGGCCGATGCCGACGTCGACGGCCAGCACATCACGACGCTGCTGCTCACGCTGCTCTTCCGCTACATGCGCGGGCTCATCGAGGCCGGCTTCGTGTTCCTCGCGATGCCCCCGCTGTACCGCCTGAAGTGGACGAACGCGCCGCACGAGTACGTCTACTCCGACGCCGAGCGCGATGCGCTGCTGAACGACGGCCTCGCGAACGGGAAGCGGATCCCGAAGGACGCCGGCATCCAGCGCTACAAGGGTCTCGGCGAGATGAACGCCAAGGAGCTGTGGGAGACCACGATGGATCACACCACCCGCACGCTCCGTCAGATCACGATCGACGACGCCGCTGCGGCGGATGAGATCTTCAGCGTGCTGATGGGCGAGGACGTCGAGTCGCGCCGCAGCTTCATCCAGCGCAACGCCAAGGACGTGCGGTTCCTCGACATCTGATCCCGTGACGGGATCCGCGCGCCGGAGCGCGCACAGAACTTCTGGACCACTCAGGAAGAGCAGACATGGCTGACGACGAAGAGATCATCACGAACGAGGGTGCGCAGGACATCCGGGACGGCCACAACCACGGCAAGATCGACCAGGTCGATCTGCAGTCGGAGATGCAGCGGTCGTACCTCGACTACGCGATGGCGGTCATCGTCGGTCGTGCGCTCCCCGACGTGCGCGACGGCCTCAAGCCCGTGCACCGCCGTGTGATCTACGGGATGTACGACGGCGGCTTCCGTCCGGACAAGTCGTTCTCCAAGTGCGCCCGCGTGGTGGGCGAGGTGATGGGTCAGTACCACCCGCACGGCGACACCGCCATCTACGACACCCTCGTGCGCCTGGTGCAGCCGTGGTCGCTGCGCTACCCGCTCGCGCTCGGCCAGGGCAACTTCGGCTCCCCCGGCAACATGGGCGCCGCCGCCCCGCGATACACCGAGACGAAGATGGCTCCGCTCGCGCTCGAGATGGTGCGCGACATCGAAGAGGAGACCGTCGACTTCTCGCCCAACTACGACGGACAGACCGAGGAGCCCGACGTCCTGCCGGCGCGGTTCCCGAACCTGCTCGTGAACGGGTCGATCGGCATCGCGGTGGGCATGGCCACCAACATCCCCCCGCACAACCTGCGCGAGGTGTCCGAGGCCGCGCTCTGGGCGCTGGAGAACCCTGGACTCCCCCGAGAGGAGCTGCTCGACGGGCTGATCCAGCGGATCCCCGGACCGGACTTCCCGACCGGCGCGCAGATCCTCGGCACGAAGGGGATCCAGGAGGCGTACCGCACCGGGCGCGGATCCATCACGATGCGTGCGGTGGTCGGCGTCGAGGAGATCCAGGGCCGCACGTGCCTCGTGATCACCGAGCTGCCGTACCAGGTGAACCCCGACAACCTCGCGGTCAAGATCGGCGACCTCGCCCGTGAGGGCAAGATCACCGGCATCGCCGACATCCGCGACGAGTCCAGCGACCGCACCGGTCAGCGTCTCGTGATCGTGCTCAAGCGCGACGCGGTCGCCAAGGTCGTGCTGAACAACCTGTACAAGCACACCCAGCTGCAGGACAACTTCGGCGCGAACATGCTCGCGATCGTCGACGGCGTGCCCCGCACGCTCGCGCTCGACGGCTTCGTCACGCACTGGCTCGACCACCAGATCGAGGTCATCGTGCGGCGCACGAGGTATCGCCTCGCGAAGGCCGAAGCGCGCATGCACATCCTGCAGGGATACCTCAAGGCGCTCGACGCGCTCGACGAGGTCATCGCCCTGATCCGCCGCTCGCCCACCGCGCAGGAGGCGAACGAGGGTCTGCAGCAGCTGCTCGGCATCGACGAGGAGCAGGCGCAGGCCATCCTCGACATGCAGCTGCGGCGCCTGGCCGCGCTCGAGCGCCAGAAGATCGTCGACGAGGCGACCGAGCTCGAGGCGCGGATCGCTGACTACAAGGAGATCATCGCCGACGAGGGTCGCCAGCGCACCATCATCCGCGAGGAGCTCACGGCGATCGTCGACCGCTTCGGCGACGAGCGCCGCACGCACATCCTGCACGGCTTCGACGGCGACGTCTCGATGGAAGACCTCATCGCCGAGGAGGAGATGGTCGTCACGGTCACCCGTGAGGGCTACATCA
>Ga0308158_10003398_pt1 | contig 14064 bp, 13 predicted proteins | sample PhyBR2_FD_201038 | JGI IMG/M metagenome (GOLD analysis project Ga0308158, IMG submission 201038) | Phyllosphere microbial communities from UC Gill Tract Community Farm, Albany, California, United States - DLSLB.R2 | ecosystem: Host-associated > Plants > Phyllosphere > Unclassified | place: USA... | reverse complement strand
TAGCCGATCCGTTTGGCAAAACCAATTCCGTGACATTGGTCGGCCAGGACGCTGCAGCGCCGGTTAGCCTGAACAATGTGGCCAAGGCAACGCTTTCAGCAGATAGCTTGCAGGCAGTCAATGGGCAGCAACTCTACGGCCTTGGCCAAAGTATTGCTAGCACATTGGGCGGCGATACACGCTTCAATGCTGAAACCGGGCAGCTTGATACGACGATTCGTGTTGGGAATAATTCCTATCACAACGTAGCGGATGCGCTCAGTAGCATTGGTGAAGTAGCCGATCGCGGATGGCAATTGCAACTTAATAACGATACGCCGAAAAAAGTGGCAGTCGGTTCTACGGTTGGATTCAACCAGGGAAGCAATATTCAGCTGATGCGTGATGGTAACCAGATTACCGTTGCGACGGTGCCGAATGTGACATTTGAGTCGGTAAAGGCCGACCGAGTGGAAGGCGATACGATCTCTGCCAAATCATACCTTGGTGTGATCGACGGTCCCGCTTTGACCCAATCGGGCATTGATGCCGCAGGCAAGCCGATCACGAATCTGAAGCCAGGTGAGATTGCCGAGGGCAGCACGGATGCAGTTACCGGCGGACAACTGCATAGTCTGGCAGGAGGTACGGCTGCGGCGCTTAACCGTCTGCAGGGCAATCTGGATCGTGTGGCTAAAGATGCTAATGCTGGCAGTGCAACAGCGGGCGCTATGGCGAACTTGCCGCAGGCTTACTTGCCAGGTAAGAGCATGTTTGCACTGGCAACAGCCCGATATGTTGGCCAGCAGGGTTTTGCCGCGGGTTTATCCAAGGTATCCGAAAACGGCAATTGGATTATCAAGGGAAGCGTAAGTGGTAATACACGTGGCAAAACGATGATTGGCGCGGGTATCGGCTATCAATGGTAAACCAGTGAGTCTTGGTGCCGTCCCTGCTTTGGCCGGGGCGGCAGTTTGACAGACAGATGGATTATGTTGGATGACAATGAAATATTTAACAAGTAAAAGTGTAGTTGCGGCAACGGTTGTGGTTGCCAGTCTGTTTCTTGGCGGTTGTTCTTCGTTGAGCGATGTCGCCGCCGACGGTACAACGGAAAAGCCGGTATTTCCGGATCCGCGAAAAGTAACCTTCAACGACGATCAGGGTGCATTTGTGAATCTGGATTCCTTAAAAGAAGTCAAGGCAGGAATGACCAAAGGCCAGTTGTACTACCTGCTGGGGCGCCCTCATTTTCAGGAAGGGTTCTTCGGTGTGCGGGAGTGGGATTATCTGTTTCACTTCCATACCTCAAAAAGCGGCAAAAATAACGTGACGACGTGCCAGTTCAAGGTACTGTTCGATAAAGATTATCGTGCGCAAAGTTTCTTCATGCGGGCTGTTGGTGAGCCAAACGAATTGTGCACGCTTAACCAGGGTTAAAAATATGCGGCAATTTGATCTAGCCGCAGATGGCGTCTTTGCATTCAATACAGCAGATCTGAGGAACCTGACGTCACAAGCGCTGCGTATCCCTCCACTGCTCGGTAGTCGCCGAGTCGGCTAAGTGGCAAAAGGCTGAAATGCAAATTACTGCAATTCAGCCTTTTTTATTCTATGAAGTGTGCAAATGCCATAGCGCTCAACTCGTCTTGTTGGTGCCGTCAGCACCCGGTACGTTTTGTTTGCTGTTCGGTGGCACTATAGAAAACGGATTTCCTAAGCATGCACGCGATGATCAGGCTGAAAAGTCCTGCTTGAAGCCGGATTGAAATATTCGAACGCGCCTGTCGAAAATTTGAACTGGATCATACACCAAAGGCTACGTTAGACTGAATCCACATTTGACTCTGTGAAGATTGAGAATTTTTATGCTGGCTGGCGCATTAAAAGGTATTCGGGTTGTCGACTTGTCCCGGATATTGGCAGGACCCTGGTGTACTCAGAATCTGGCTGATTTGGGGGCCGAAGTTATTAAAGTAGAACGACCAGTAGCGGGTGATGATACCCGTCAGTGGGGGCCACCATACCTTGAGGCCGAATCCGGCGAGTCAATGTCAGCCTATTTTATGTGCTGCAACCGGAATAAAAAATCAATATGCCTGGATTTTAAAAACCTAGCTGACCGGGAAAAACTGCTGGAGCTGATTCGTGGTGCCGATGTCCTGGTTGAGAACTATCGCGTTGGTACCCTGAAGCAATACGGCCTGGACTACGAGAGTATAAGGTACATCAATCCGCGCCTGGTGTATGCATCCATTACCGGTTATGGCCAGACGGGGCCGAAATCGGCAAGGCCGGGCTACGACTATATATTTCAGGGCTTGGGCGGACTTATGAGTTATACCGGGCATGCTGATGGCGAGCCAGGTGCAGGTCCGCTACGCACCGGCGTTGCTGTCGTCGATATTACAACTGGCATGTATGCGACCTCCGCCATATTGGCCGCGCTGTTTCAACGCCATAGCACAGGGCAGGGCGCGTGGCTGGATCTGGCCTTGTTTGATGTGGCCGTGGCCATGAATGCGAATCAGGCAGCCAATTATCTGATCTCCGGAGACAACCCGGCTCGTAGCGGTAACGCCCACCCGAATTTGGCGCCCTATGAGGTGTTCAGGGCAAGCGACGGCTATCTGATTCTTGCCATTGGGAATGATAGCCAGTTTGCACGCTTCTGCGCATTCTGCGACCGAAGCGAGCTGGTAGAGGATCAGCGATTTGCGACCAATAGCGAACGCATCCGCAACCTGCCTTCGCTCAGAGCTGCACTTGCAGAAATTCTCATTGCCGAGCCCAGGAGTTACTGGACTGCAGCACTGGATAATCTTGGTATTTCCTGGGGAGCGGTCAATACGCTTGAAGATGTTTTCGCTGATGAACAGGTGCGCCATCGCCAGATGTTGCAGGCAATTGATCATCCCCGGCTGGGGCGGATCCCGCTGATCAGAAATCCTATGCTGGCGCCTGGATCAACCTCGTGTCCCGTGCCGCCGCCTTTGCTGGGTGAGCACACCGAAGCAGTGCTTGGCTAAACCGAACAAATAACAATTAAGGAGACAGACATTGAAAATATCCATTTTGCAATCCGGCCTATGCGCTGGTCTGGTTATGGTAGCTTTGCCGGTCATGGCCGCTTTTCCTGACAAGCCGCTCAAGCTCATCGTTCCCTATGCTCCTGGGGGGACCACCGACCTGGTCGCTCGAATCGTCGCCTCTGGACTTGGTGATGTTCTGGGACAACCTGTGGTCATTCTAAATAAACCCGGTGCGGGTGGGGCGATCGGCAGTGCAGCGGCAAGCCGTGAAGCGCCCGATGGTTACACGTTGGTAATGGCGGTGGAAAGTTCCCATAGCGTGAATCCCAGCGTGCAGAAGCACCAAATGTATGATCCGATCAAGGATTTTGCGCCAATCAGCAATCTGGCCAATGTGCCGGGTGTACTGGATATCAAGGCCTCATCAGATATAAAAACATTCGACCAATTGGTCCAGCAATTGAAGGCGGATCCGGAAAAATTCTCGTTTGGTTCGTCCGGCAACGGCGGATACAGCCATTTGTTCGGTGAAAGGTTTCTTAAGAACACCAGTACCAAAATGCTGCACGTCCCATACAAGGGCTTGGGCCCTGCGCTGACAGATCTACTGGCTGGTCAGATAAATGTGGTGTTCGATAACTATCCATCTTCGGCCGGTCAGCTGGAAGCGGGGAAGATCCGTGCTCTGGCGGTAGCTTCTCCGACCCGCCTGAAAAATCTGCCCGATACGCCTACCTATGCAGAGGCAGGTTATCCCCAGTTGAATACGCCATCTTGGTTTGGTCTGGCCGCGCCGGCCGGGGTTCCCGACGCGACACTGGATGCATTGAACAGTGCGGTGAAAAAGACACTATCGGATCCGCAGGTTATTGCTGCGCTGCAAAAACAAGGCGCGATTCCCGCTTATACGTCCCGGCAGGATTTTGCGAATATCATCCGCGATTCAAATGCGCAGTGGCAGGCAATTGTAAATGACATTAAATTTGACAAACTGTGAGAATGAAATGACAACAGCAACTGAATACGCACATGCTTCTTTTTCAATAGACGAGCAGGGAATAGGCACGCTTTGTATCAAAAACGCCGGCACGCTCAATATATTGGGAACACCGGTAGTGAACTCCTTGCTAAATGCGTTTTCTGATTTGAACAGCAACCCAAACCTTCGTGTGCTGATTCTGCGTGGCCAGGCAGACAAGGCGTTTATAGCCGGTGCAGATATCAAGGAAATGGCAACGTTTGATAAAGATCAGGCGGTTGCATTCATTGATCTGTTGCGGCAATTGTGCGAGGCGGTAAGACTTCTTCCTGTGCCGGTTATTGCGCGGATTCCGGGCTGGTGCCTGGGAGGCGGCTTGGAACTGGCGCTGGCGTGCGATCTGCGTATATGTGCAACCAGTGCCAATCTGGGGATGCCGGAAGTAAAAGTGGGTATCCCGTCCATTATTCATGCGGCACTGCTGCCGCGCCTGATTGGCGGCGCACGGGCGTCCTGGCTACTGTTAACTGGTGAAGTGGTGAACGGGCAGCAGGCGCTGGACATGGGCCTGGTCGACGCTGCGGTCGCGCTTGCAGACCTAAACGCGCACATATTGCAGGTAGCGACCGGCCTGGCCCAATGCGGACCGCAAGTGCTTGCCCAGCAAAAGCGCTTGCTGCGCGAATGGCAAAACGAACCGCTAGAGACGTCAATACAAAATAGCGTTCGTGAGTTCGGAGATGCATTCGATACCGGCGAACCGCAAAAATACATGGGCCAATTTGTCAAAGACAAACAGAAAGGCAAGTCTGCGTAATCGCTGTGGTAGTCGGCCTTCGGGCCACCTCGCATCGCGTTTATCTTTTTGCTTTGAAGTATGCCAGTACAATATGTTAACTGGCATATTTCAAACGAAAAGGAGCGCTTGTGCGCTACGAATTAAAAGATCTGCGTCTTTTTCTGGCCATCGTGCAGGCGCAGAACCTCTCTACCGGTGCTGAGCGCATGCACATGACCGCGTCGTCAGCCAGTTATCGGCTCAAGAACCTGGAATATACGGTGGGCAGTGCGCTGTTTTTGCGTACTCCCAAGGGCATGATACCCACACCAGCCGGCGAGGTGCTGACCAAGCACGCCAAGAAGTTGCTTGCAGAAGTTGAAACGATGCACGCAGAGTTAAGCCATTACGCCAGTAATTTGCGGGGCAGTATCCGGCTTCTGGCAAATAGCAGCGCGCTCAACAGTTTCATCATTCCCAGTGTGACGCGATTTCTCACGTCAAATGCAGGCATTGATATTGATCTGAAAGAAAAAGAAAGTCTGACAATCAGCCATGCCATTGTCGAGGGGCAGGCCGATATAGGCGTGGGCGCTGATCTGGAACAATTGCCGGGTCTGATGCGCGTGCTATATGCGATTGACCAGCTCGTATGTGTGGTTGCTCCTGACCATCCGTTGGCAAGTGCGCAAACCGTCGCCTTTGAGGATGTGCTGACCTATGAGCTGGTCAGCATGGATCATAGCAGTAGCAATTTTCACTTTCTGGCCAATCAGGCCAGGCTGACGGGCAGGCCGATGAAAACCCGGGTGCATGTCCATAACTTCAGTTCAACAATTTATATGGTTGAGTCGGGTGTGGGCGCCGCCGTTGTGCCAGCCAGTGTCGTGGCTGAAAGCGAACGCAACGGGCGTGTGGTGTCGCTGGCTATAAGCGATAGCTGGGCAGTTCGCCACTTGTATCTGGTCAGAACTGTGGCTTCGGAAAAAAATGAACTGGTAAGGGAGTTTGCCCAAATCTTATTGAATGACCCGCAGATCGTGGCTGCGCGGATGCATTAGCAAAGCAGCGCGCTGACAGACAAAAATGTGTTTTTTGCTTGCGTTAAACGCGATGCGAACTTTGGTTTATGTGCGTTAAATAGTGATCTGATTGGCACGGCAGGTGCATGATAACTGTGATTCGTGACGCATTGGGTATTTGTGTTCACTCGTTGCGTGCGCGCCATGGACGGCAATTTTTAGTCAAGCTTGGTTAACAGGTATCGAAAACCAGTCCGATCTGTGTTAAAGATAATGAATGAGGCATTTTTAACGATGATGCGGACGAACTGCCTCTTGTTTCTCCGCTTAAAGGTGAATCTATGACCAGTGCAAACACAATCAAGAGTAAAGCAGAAGAACTTGTTGGAAAAGGGCAGTCAGCTTTGGGCGACGTGCTGGATGATCCGCAAATGCAGGCAGAAGGCAAAGTGCGTCAAGCCTCGGGCCAGGCATCATATGCAGTCAATTCGTTTGTCGATTGCATTGTTGATGGAGCGCGCAGCAACCCACTGGCTGCACTGCTTGCCGCCGGAGCGATCGGTCTGGTACTAGGGCGCCATCTATATAAAAAATAAGGGGCCGCGTTTTCCTGCGACCCCGAGCATCTCATTGTCATGGAACCGATGCCGGTTTGGTGCGATTGCGGTGCACATTCTTGGCCCGTGCCACAAGCTATTGGTCGTGCCACCAGGCCAGTGCCATCCAGCTAACGCGGCAGGCTGGATGCGCACGGACTGCCGCTATTACCAGCGGTGATGGCCCCGGCCGCGATATCCACGGTCTCGATAGCCACGATCTCGATGATCATAATGTGAAGAACGGTCAGAATAGCCGTCGCGGTCATACCAACGTCCGCCCCGACCGTGATCATGAACGATACAGCCCGACAGCAAGATGAGTGATAAAAAAATCGCGGTTGTGCTTAGCAGTTTCATTTTTGTACCCCCGAACACAGGTTATTACCGCTTTGATCATAAATCCAAGTTGCGGACAAGGGCATTTCTAAACCGTTAACGGCATTTCAACGTGTTACCTGCTGAAGCTGCCAAGCGTGCGCGTTTTTCTGGGTGTTTGCTGGAATTGGCTGCCATTGCGATTGTGGCCGGGCAAACGCACATACCTGTGGCCATTTCACAGGTATGTGGTGAAGATCGCTAGATTTATAGCGCTTGAATTTATTGCCCCAGGGACCGTTGCATAAAGGTCTATTACTGACGATCTGTTGCTCAGTTTTGCCACTCGGGGCTTATCACTCGGCGGCTGATCACTCCGGACCTGCCACTCAGGATCTATTACGGTTATTCCAGTCGCTGTTATTGCGGTCACCGCTATTTCGGTCGCGATTATGCCAGTCGCGAGTGGCTTTGTCGCTGCTATTCCAGTTGCCGTCGCGGCGGCTATCGGTACCCTGTCCATAATTACCGTCTGTTCTGTTGTACCGAGAATCGTCCTGCCCGGATGCGGAGCGGTCATGATGACGGTATCGGTCGTCTGAACCATGCATGGCGCACCCGGTGATGGCGGCCAGAGAAAGAATTACGGCACCTGTTGTGATGGCTTTCATTGACTTTCCTTGTTGATGGAGATGGAGTTTTCAGTTAAACACAGGAAAGAGGACCGCTGCAGTTCGCATGGGTTACACCCGGTATCGGGATGTTACCCGGAGCGCAGGCAGTGTCGGCTTTGTTCCGGCGCTGTCGATAAGCGATATGAAATCGGTAAAATAGGCAGGTCGGGAAGGAGGGAGTCAACACCGCGAACTGCAAATTTTTGGCATGTCCAGCCTCGCTCCCAGTTGGGTCATGCCCATTGGCTACCGGGAATATGCGCAATCGGATGTAGATTTCGGCAAGCATCCTCTTATTTACAGGCAGTAAAACCACAATGAACTTGCTTCAAACCTACCAACCTATCGTGACGCTCCCGTCTACGTCCCTGGATATTATTGGCGACGTTCATGGTGAATATGAAGCGCTTCGGCAAATGCTGTTTCATCTGGGTTATGACAGCCTTGGCCGCCATGCGTCGGGGCGCACACTGGTCTTTATTGGCGACTTGTGTGATCGCGGACCCGACAGCCCGGCGGTGGTCAGGCTGGTGCAGGGCATGGTCAATGCCGGGAATGCCATTTGTGTTTTGGGCAATCATGAACTGAATATCCTGCGAGGGTTGCGCAAGGACGGCAACAGCTGGTTCTGGGATGAATCGGCTGATGGTGACGATAAATTCGGCAAAATGCGCGTCCTTCCCAAGGCCGAGCGGCAGCCTATGTTGGACTTTTTTGCGAGCCTGCCCATCGTTGCCTGCAACAGCCAATTGCGGGTGGTGCATGCGGCCTGGCATACGCCTTCTGTCAACGATATCGGCTCGCAGGCGCTGAGATCCATTGTTGAATATTTCGATGATCGTGAAAGGCAAACCAACGATGTTATCCGCAGCGATAGCCAGTTTCAGTATTATGTCGCGGAGCAGAAGCAATGGCGGGTGCATATTCCTGATGCGGCGCAGCCCGTTCCTTTCCTGGGGGCAACGGCCTATATGCGCGAACTCCGGCAAATGGCCAATCCAATTCGGGTATTGACTTCCGGCGTGGAAACGGCAGATAGCGAGACCTTTTTCAGTGGGGGAGAATGGCGTTTCGTGCAACGGGCGCGCTGGTGGGACACCTATACGGAAGCGGTGCCCGTCTTGATCGGGCACTACTGGCGCAACCCGCAGGATAAGCCGGTGAGTGCGCTGTCCCGTGGTCGCGACCTGTTTGCAGGCGTGGCGCCCTACGACTGGCACGGCGCACGCGGTAATGTGTTTTGTGTGGATTATTGTGCCGGCGCTCGGTTCCTGGAACGATCAGGCGTGATGGCTCAGGGACAAACGCGACTTGCCGCCATGCGCTGGCCCGAACGCACGCTCATGTTTGATTCGGGCGAGCAGGTTGTCAGCGGCAATTTCGGCAGGGTGGCTCGGGAGTAACCGGCAAAAAGCTTCCTATTTACCCTGGAGCAATTCGGGCATACCCCTGTTGAAAATTCATCAAAATAAATGCAATATCTGTACTATAAAAGATGTGATCACACAACAGACAAGATGGCGAGGCCCGCTTATGAGGTAAGCGGGGTAACCCACATGTGTGCCGCAACTACGTAAAAAATTGAATACAAGTAATTTAAGACAACAAGTATTTTGAGATAACAAGCGTATTTAGTCCTGGAGGAGGGAATAATGGCTGCTGTAAAACGTAGGAGTTTTCTGAAGTCGATATCTGCTGTCACAGCGGCATCGGCTTTCGGATTGAGCTATTCAGATGTGATTCTGGCGCGTCGCGCCGATTTTCGGCTCAAATTTGCCAATAACCTGCCGGTGTCTCACCCCATGAATATCCGCGCCAAGGAAATGGTTGAGGCCATCAAAAAAGAAACAGATGGCGCAGTAGATATTCGTGTATATCCAAGCAGCCAGCTGGGAAATGATACCGATACGCTCTCTCAGATCCGTGCCGGAGCTGTAGACTTTTTCACGCTGTCGCCCATTATCATGGGTACCCTTATTTCCAAAACGCAGATTTCCGGTATCGGCTTTGGCTTTAAGGACTACGACCAGGTCTGGAAGGCTATGGACGGTGAGTTGGGCGCCGCCGTACGTGAAGAAATCGAGAAAGGGTCAAACCTGACCGCTTTCGATAAGATCTGGGACAATGGTTTCCGGATTATTACCACCAGCTCCAAACCGGTCAAAACGCCTGACGATCTGACCAGTGTGAAACTGCGTGTGCCACCAAGCCCGCTGTGGACGTCCATGTTCAAAAGCCTGGGTGCGTCGCCAACCACCATCAATTTTGCCGAAACCTATTCTGCCTTGCAGACCCATATCGCCGACGGTCAGGAAAATCCAATTACGCTCATAGAGACAGCCAAGCTGTATGAGGTACAGAAATATGCCTCGCTTACCAATCACATGTGGGATGGATTCTGGTTCCTGGCCAATCGGGACAATCTGGCCAAGGTGCCCAAGGATATTCAGGAAGTGATTCGCAAGCACGTGATGGAAGCGAGCCTTAAAGAGCGGGATGATCTTGCTAAATTGAGCCTGACCGTTAAACAGACGCTGGAAGGCAAGGGTATGGCCTTTAATGAAGTAGATACCAACGCTTTCCGTGGCAAATTAAAAGATGCCGGTTTTTACGAACAATGGAAGAAATCCTTTGGTGATCCGCTTTGGTCAAAACTGGAGCAATTTACTGGGGCGCTGTCTTGAGTGTAAGCATTGCCAGTCAATCGGCTGGCGTCAATACCCATATGCTTTCCAGAAGTGTCATCGCCGTCAAGACCGCAGTGATGCGGTTGGTTGGTTTGCTGGCCGTCGCAATGCTGGTGTTCGAATCGGCATTGCTTTTTACCGGTGTGGTGTTCCGCTATTTCCTGCATAAACCCATCATCTGGTCAGACGAACTGGCGCAGTCTGTCTTTATCTGGTTGTGCATGTTTGGCGCCGCGCTGGCGCTGGACCGGCACGAACATATGCGGCTGACTGCCGTGGTGGCACGCTTTTCCAGGCGCGCTCAGAACTGGTTTGAAACGCTGGGGCTGGTGATTATTCTGTTGTTTGCCGCGTATTTGATCGGACCGGGTTTTCATCATGCCGGCGGCCAGATGGTGGTGACCTCACCTGCGCTTAACATTCCCGATGGTTATCGGGCACTGGCGATTCCGGTGGGCATGTGCCTGTTTGCCTTTATTGCCCTGAGTCATTTGCTGGCGCACTCACGCTGGCAGGACATTCTGTCTGCGGCGGCCGTTGTCGCAGTGGTGGGCTATGCACTCTGGTATTTTGCCGATTTTATGTATGACATCGGTAATCTTAACCTGATCGTATTCTTTGTGCTGGTGCTGGGAGCGTGTGTCATGAGTGGCGTGCCGATTGCCTTTTGTTTCGGCATTGCCACGCTGGCCTATATCGTCAATATTGCCGAAGTGCCGCCGTCCATTGTCGTGACGCGCATTGATGAAGGCGCCTCACATCTCGTGCTGCTGGCCGTGCCGCTGTTCGTGGTATTGGGCGTATTACTGCAGATCAGTGGCATGGCGCGCAAGTTGATTGATTTTATGTCGTCTGTCTTGGGCCATATCCGAGGCGGGCTCAATTATGTATTGCTGGGCGCCATGTTCCTGGTCTCCGGTATTTCCGGCTCCAAGGTGGCCGACATGGCCGCGGTTGCACCGGCATTATTCCCTGAAATGAAACGCAAGGGCGCCGACGAGAATGACCTGGCGGCGCTCTTATCTGCCACTGGGGCGATGACCGAAACCATTCCGCCCAGCCTGGTGCTGATAACGATTGGCGCCGTATGCGGTGTATCCATCAGTGCGCTTTTTATTGGCGGGCTGGTGCCTGCGCTGGTATGCACGCTGGCCATTGCCTTTGTGTGTTATCTGAAATCGCGCAAAGCCGCGCAGGACACCCGTGAACGCGCCAGCGCTGCGGAGATTGGCCGCACTTTTGTGTGGGCGTTGCCAGTGCTGATCCTGCCGATCATTATCCGCGTGTGCGTGGTCGAAGGCGTTGCCACGGCAACCGAGGTGGCCTCTATTGGTATTGTATATGTCATTATTTATGCAATTATTGTGCAACTGGCCATTGGTGGTGTAGACAAATCACGCATTTATCCAATGCTGATCGAGGCCACCTCGCTCTCGGGCGCCATCCTGCTGATTATTGGGGTTGCCACTGCGATGGCCTGGGCGTTGACCCAATCAGGATTTTCCACCACGCTCGTTGAGTTCATGACGCATATTCCAGGTGGGGTATTCGGCTTCATGACGGTGAGTATTGTGCTTTTCGTTTTGCTGGGCAGCATCCTGGAAGGCATTCCCGCCATTGTACTGTTCGGCCCGTTGATCTTCCCGGCCGCTCAAGCCATGCACATTCACGAGGTGCATTACGCGATTGTAATCATTCTTGCCATGGGTATTGGGCTCTTTGCTCCGCCGCTGGGCGTGGGCTTTTATTCAGCCAGCGCGATCAGCAAGGTCAACCCGGACAAGGTCATTCCGAAGATGTGGCTGTATCTGGCTGTTCTGCTGGTAACGACATTTGTCATTGCGTTTGTACCCTGGTTTTCCATCGGGTTCCTCTGATGAATCCGCGTTGATCCTTTGTTTCACATAGGTGGTGCAGTATGAGTGATGGTTCATTAAATAATGCACGCGTTGCGGTGGTCACCGGTGGCGGTAATGGTATCGGCCGGGCAATTGTCGAGGCTTTTGCGCACGCCGGCTACCGGACCATGATCGCCGATGTCAATGGGGCGGATTCGCAGGCACTGGAGGCATCGCTCAACGAGCAATCGCTACAGGCACGTTATCTGAGGCTGGACGTGGCTGATGCCGACAGCATTGCACGGTTTTTTACCACTGTAGAGCGCGATTATGGTCGCTGCGATGTTCTGGTGAACAATGCCGGCATTGCCAAAACCGTGGCCTATCTGGATTATCCGAAGGACCATTGGGATAAGGTCATGCAAGTGAACGTAACCGGACCCTTTCTGATGTCGCAGCATGCCGGACGGCTGATGCAAAAAAGACAGTCTGGGCGAATCATTAATATTGCATCTGTGAGCGGCGAGCGTGCCAGCTGGGGTCGGGCAGCCTATGGGACATCGAAGGCCGCTGTTTTCGGACTGACGCGCCAGATGGCCCTGGAGCTGGCCGAATTCGGTATCACGACCAATGGGATTGCGCCAGGTCCGGTCGATACGCCGCTTACCCAGCAACTGCATACACAGGCTACCCGGGACGAGTTCATTAGTTCAATCCCCATGGGGCGCTACGGTACGCCGCAGGAAATTGCCCAGGTGTGCTTGTTCTTGGCGTCCGAGGCTGCATCGTATGTCAACGGTCATGTGATTCCGGTAGATGGCGGTTTTCTGGCTGCAGGCATTACCGGACATTGACTGTTTATTTCAGTTGTCATGGTTTCAATAGTTGTCATAGTTTAAGGGAGTCGATTGCAATGCGTGTGTCAATGACGGGCTGGGCCCATTCGAAATTCGGAAAAATGGATGGCGTTGATCCGGAACAGATGATCGGCGACGTGGCGCTGCAGGCGATTGCCCATGCCGGACTGGCGCATAGTGATATAGATTCGCTGCACGTTGGCCATTATAACGGTGGATTTCTGTATCAGGATTTCCCGTCCTCGCTGTTATTCAACACGATTCCGGCGTTGCGATTCATTCCGGCCGTACGGCTGGAAAATGCCTGCGCTACCGGTTCGGCAGCGTTGCATTCTGCGCTCAACGCGGTTGCCAGCGGACGCAGTCGCTATGCGCTGGTGCTTGGTTTTGAGAAAATGTCGGAACTATCTACTCCGGAAATTGGCGATGTTTTGCTCAAATGCTCCTATGCCAGGGAAGAGGCGGCGGTCGCCGGTGGTTTTGCTGGTCTGTTTGGCAATGTCATCGCCAAAACCTATTTCGATCGCTACGGAGACCAGTCTGACGCGCTGGCGATGATTGCCGCCAAGAACCACCACAACGGCATGTCCAATCCATATGCGCATATGCGAAAAGATTTCGGCTTCGAGTTCTGTCGCACGGAGTCGGAAAAAAATCCTTTCGTGGCCGGCCCGCTCAAGCGCACCGATTGCTCACTGGTCTCTGACGGCGCGGCCGCCATCATTATTTGCAGGGATGATGATGTTTGCAATAGCGACAATCACGTGCGTTTTCTTGCAGCGTCACAGGTCAATGATTATCTACCCATGAGCCGTCGCGACCCTATTGCGTTCGAAGGCGCGGCGCGCGCCTGGCAGCGGGCGCTGGCCGACAGTAGCCTGAGCCTGGGCGAATTGTCGTTCGTGGAAACCCATGATTGCTTTACCATTGCCGAGCTGATTGAATACGAGGCCATGGGCCTGGCCCGCCCGGGCGAAGGCGCACGCGTCATTCTGGACGGCATCAGCGCCCGAGACGGACGCTTGCCCGTGAATCCTTCCGGAGGCCTGAAGTCCAAAGGGCACCCCATTGGAGCGACCGGCGTGTCCATGCACGTCATGGCCGCCATGCAGCTGAGCGGGCAGGCAGCAGACATGCAATTGCCGGTAGCAGATAGGGCCGGTGTCTTTAACATGGGCGGCTCTGCAGTCGCCAATTATGTAAGTATTCTTGAGCGCGTCTAAAGCGCGCGTGATAGACCTGTAATCGCGCAATGAGCGCAGATATCGGGCTAATCGGAAATGATGTCATGCTCAAGCCGGTAA
>Ga0308158_10003395_pt1 | contig 14085 bp, 14 predicted proteins | sample PhyBR2_FD_201038 | JGI IMG/M metagenome (GOLD analysis project Ga0308158, IMG submission 201038) | Phyllosphere microbial communities from UC Gill Tract Community Farm, Albany, California, United States - DLSLB.R2 | ecosystem: Host-associated > Plants > Phyllosphere > Unclassified | place: USA... | reverse complement strand
ACCTCGCTGACCGGCACCGAGCCCAAGAACAAGGGCGTGAAGTACAATCCGCGTCCGGGTCTCGTGGTTCCCAAAGCCGGCGACAAGGAAAACCTCGTCGCGCCGCAGGAATCGATCGCCAGCAAGGACAATCCGCAGTGGGTCGAATCGCCTGAGGAAACCCGCGCCCGCCTCGTCAAGGAAGCCGACGAGAACAGCGACAAGTCCGGCTACCAGTCGCCGCTCGCCAACAACGAAGTCGAAGGCGGCCGTCGCACGACGGAAGCCCAGGCCAAGGCCTTCCGCGAAGCCCGCGCCATCCAGAAGGGCGCCTATATCGACCAGCGCCGCTACATCTCCGACCCGCCGACCGAATACCGCCAGGTCGACGACCCCACCAAGCTCGACGATCTCGGCGAGCCTGAGCTGAAGAAGATGAAGAAGAAGAAAAAGGACGCCGCCGTCGCCGGCTCCGGCAAGCAGTGGTGGAACCTGCTGCAGTAAGGTTTCGGGCCGGGCGGTAGCGAAAGTGAAAAGTTGCCGCCATCCGTGCCTGAACTAGGTTTTAGGCGTATGCGGTGTGCCGTCCTGTTCGACGCCATCTCTCATAGCCGCTTCCAACGTGGTGACTGCGGCGATGAATGTCGGAAAGACTCGCCGCAAAAGCTCCAGATTTTCAACGACCTTATCTGGCTTTAGATCGAACCCGTACCGATGGCGTACGAGGTGTCGAAAGCCCTTGAGCTCCGTCAGGGCCTCATAGAGATCTTGATCGATAAGCGCCGGTCGCGTTCCCGAAACTTCCGATGCCATCTGGTCGAGTACATCCTGGTGCGCAGAAGGCCCTGTCGGGACATCATCGTCGATGTCACGGGCGAGGCTGAGAAGAACGTCCTCTATTCCGTTGTACACATTGTGGATGCCGGCGGAGACGGCCGACATGGCGCCCCAGTCATTTGCAGCCGTCTCAGCCGCATGCTTCGCATAGAATGCTTTCATCTGGGCGAGCTCGCGCTCGGCGCGATGAATCTTGGGCGTAAGCCGTGCAAATGCCGGCAGGCTAAACGATGCCATCGAGAAACTCCTGAAGGCGATCGTGGGGAAGATCGGCCTCGAAGACGAGGTCATACGGAATTTCTGACGCCCGCATCCCGTCAGCCACGAGCCGTTCGACGAGAACGCGGCGCTTTCGGTCCATGGGGCCGCGAACGAGCAGGTCGACATCCGAATGTGAGCGGAAATCTCCCCGCGCAAGGGATCCGACGAGCGTGATGTCGATGCCCTTGCTGGATGCGTCGTGCAACACCTGCGAAACGGCTGCCGATGCCGCACTGTGCCGCCTGTCGCGTCTCCTTGCCATCAGTGCCGTCATTCCGACCATTCAGAAACTCCGATTTCTTTCAACTGTATAGCATTGGAAGATCGGCGAAAAGTGGCGCAACGCGGTGGATGATTGGCCGGAAGCCCCCTAATCCCGCTTCCCCCGAAAGAATCCCCGCAAGATCTCCGCCGCCTGCACTTCGCTCATCCCGGAATACACCTCCGGCGCATGATGACATGTCGGCTGTGCGTAAAACCGCACCCCGCTGTCCACCCCGCCACCCTTCGGGTCTTCCGCCCCATAGTAGAGCCGGCGGATGCGGGCGAAGGAGATCGCCGCCGCGCACATGGTGCAGGGTTCCAGCGTCACGTAGAGATCAGCACCCGTCAGTCGCTCCTGGCCGAGCGCCTCGCAGGCCATGCGGATGGCCGCCACTTCGGCATGCGCGGTGATGTCGTTGAGCTCGCGGGTGCGGTTGCCGGAGCGGGCGATCACCACGCCGTCGAGGACGACGACCGCGCCGATCGGCACCTCGACGCGCGCGCCCGCGGCACGCGCCTCCTCAAGCGCCAGCTCCATAAATTGATTTGTCTTCACGATCCGACAATTTCCACTTAACCGCAGGGGCGCGAACTGATAGAAGGCCCCAAAAGGCAGGCAAACAACAAATGACATTCAAAGACAAGCCAAAACGGCCGGGTGGCAAGCCATCCCCGCGCGATACCGGCGCGAAATCGGGCGAGAAGCCCGCAAGGAAGTTCGCAAAATCGGCTGACAAGGCGGATGCCGTGTCCGACGTGACGAGCGACAGCAAGGCGGAACGCATCTCCAAGGTGATGGCGCGCGCCGGCGTTGCCTCGCGTCGCGACATCGAGCGCATGATCCTTGATGGCCGCGTCACGCTGAACGGCAAGCCGCTGGACACGCCCGTCGTTAACGTCACGCTGACCGACAAGATCGAAGTCGACGGCATGCCGATCCGCGGCATCGAGCGTACGCGTCTGTGGCTCTACCACAAGCCCGCCGGCCTGGTGACCACCAATGCCGATCCGGAAGGCCGCCCGACCGTATTCGACAACCTGCCGGACGATCTGCCGCGCGTCATGTCGATCGGCCGCCTCGATATCAACACCGAAGGTCTGCTGCTGCTTACCAACGACGGCGGCCTTGCCCGCGCGCTGGAACTGCCGACGACAGGCTGGCTGCGCCGCTACCGCGTGCGCGCCCACGGCGAGATCGACCAGGAAGCGCTCGACAAGCTGAAGGACGGCATCGCCGTCGACGGCGTGCTCTACGGCGCCATCGAAGCGACGCTCGACAAGGTGCAGGGCTCCAACGTTTGGCTCACCATGGGCCTGCGCGAAGGCAAAAACCGCGAAATCAAGAACGTGCTCGGCGCGCTCGGTCTCGACGTCAACCGCCTGATCCGCATCTCCTACGGCCCGTTCCAGCTCGGTGATATCCCCGAGCGTGCGGTGATCGAAGTGCGCGGCCGCACCCTGCGCGACCAGCTCGGCCCGCGCCTGATCGAGGACGCCAAGGCCAATTTCGACGCGCCGATCTACAACGCGCCCGCCGTGACCGAGGAAGAAGAAGCCGACGCCAAGCCCGAGCGCCGTGAACGCTCGTGGAAGCCGGAAGACAAGCGCGAACGCGCGCTGAGCCGCCTCGACACCAAGCGCGACGATAAACGCGACGACCGCCGTGGCGGTGATCGCGATCGCGATGGCGGTCGTGGCCCAAGCCGTGGCGGCGACCGTAAGGACGAGGGCCCGAAGCGTCCCGCGCTCGGCAGCCGCCGCAACGCCAATGTCTGGATGGCGCCCGGCGCCCGTCCGCTCGGCGAAAAGGCAGCCGCCAAGGCCGAGAAGAACGCCCAGACGGCGCTTCGTCGTGGCGAGAAGCCCGGCCGTTCCAAGCCGCAGCCCACAAGCTACGACGAAGGTCCGCGCGTGCAGATCAACCGCGCCCGCGACGAAGAGGGCGAATGGATCCGCTCCAGCGATGTGAGCCGCGACGACGACCGCAAGCGCGGCGGCGACCGTGGTGATCGTGGCTTCGGTGACCGTCCCCGTGGCGACCGCTCGTTTGGTGATCGCGGTGACCGCTCCGGCGGCGACCGCACGGCACGCGGCGACCGGCCTTATGGTGATCGCCCACCCCGTGGCGACCGTCCCTTTGGCGACAAGCCGCGTGGCGAACGCAAGCCGCGCGAGGATGGCGACCGTCCGGCACGTGGTGACAGGCCACGTGGCGATCGGCCTTTCGGCGATCGTCCTCCCCGTGGTGACCGGCCGTTCGGCGACAAGCCGCGTCGTCCGCGCGAAGAGGGTGACGAGCGTCCCCGCGCCAACCGTTTCTCCGGCGAGGCTCGCTCCGAGCGTCCGGCCGGCGAACGTTCGTATGGCGACCGGCCTCGTGGTGATCGTCCGCAGGGTGATCGTCCCCAGGGCGAGCGCCCGAGAGGCGACCGTCCCTTCGGCGACAAGCCGCGTGGTGACGGGCCGCGCGGCAAGAGCTTTGGCGGCAAGCCCGGCGGCTCCAAGCCGGGTGCGAAGAGTTTTTCGGGCAAGCCTTCGGGCGATCGTCCCGGTGGCGGTGGCAAGCCCTCGGGCGGGCCGTCTCGTGGTGGACCTAAGGGCAAGGGAATAGGACGCGGTGCGGATCGTCGGCGGTGAGTTTCGCGGACGGTCGCTCGCCGTGCCTAAATCCAACGACATCCGGCCGACTGCCGACCGGACGCGTGAGAGCCTGTTCAATATTCTGAGCCATGCCTATCCGGAATGCGTCGATGGCACCCGGATACTCGATCTCTTTGCCGGCACCGGCGCCGTCGGTCTGGAAGCCGTCTCGCGCGGCTGCCGCCATGCGCTCTTCGTTGAAAACAGCGTCGAGGGCAGGGGCCTGCTCTGGGAAAACATCGATGCGCTCGGCCTGCACGGCAAGACCCGCATCCTGAGGCGCGACGCGACCGATCTTGGGAGCGTGGGCAACCTCGAGCCGTTCCAGTTCCTCTTCGCCGACCCGCCCTATGGCAAGGGCCTCGGCGAGAAGGCAATGGCCGCTGCCGCCAAGGGTGGTTGGCTGTTTCCGGGCGCGATTGCCGTGCTCGAGGAGCGCGCCGACGTTGCCGTTTCGGTCGATCCTTCCTATCTGTTCCTGGAAAGCCGGATTTTCGGCGATACCAGGGTGCATTTCTACCGCTACCAGCCTGAATAGGTAGCGGCTATCGGGGGCAAAGCGTGACACAGCAGGCCGAAAAGACCAGTTCCGCGTTCCCTGCTCTCGAAGATGTCGAGTCCGGCGCGTCGCCGCGTATCGCGATTGCGTTCGGCGGCGGCGGCGCCCGCGGGCTTGCTCACATCCACGTCATCGAAACGCTCGACGAGCTCGGCATCCGCCCGGTGGCGATATCGGGCTCCTCGATCGGCGCCATCATGGGCGCGGGCATGGCGGCCGGCATGACCGGCGAGGCGATCCGCGAACACGCTCTGATGACCGTCGGCAACAAGACCGCCGTTGTGAGCCGCCTCTGGGGCCTGCGCCCGCAGACGGTGCGCGACGCGGTGGCGAACGGCGTGCGCATCGGCCAGTTCAACCTCGAACGCATCCTGAAAGCCTTCCTGCCCGCCGATCTCCCCGATCGCTTCGAGGATCTGCCGATCCCGATGACGGTGACCGCCACCGATTACTACGGCCAGCAGGAAGTGCTGGTGAGCGAAGGCCAGCTCTTTCCGGCGCTCGCAGCCTCTTCCGCCATCCCCGCCGTCTTCATGCCTGTCCGGCTGCACGGAAGGGTGATGATCGACGGCGGCATCAGCAATCCCGTCCCTTATGAGTGCCTGATGGATCGCGCCGATATCGTCATCGGCATCGATGTCGTCGGCGCGCCGGAAGGCGACGGCACGCATATCCCGAACCGCATGGAGAGCATCTTCGGCTCCGGCCAGCTGATGATGCAGACAGCGATCACCCTCAAACTCCGCATCCAGCCCCCTCACATCTTCCTGCGCCCGGCCGTCGGCCGCACCGGCGTCATGGATTTTTTGAAGGCCCGCGAAGTGCTGGCCATGTCCCAAGGCGTCAAGGACGAGCTGAAATATGCGCTCGCTGGCGCGATTGAGGCACATGGGCGGGGATGATGATGGCCATACATATGGTGATCGGGTCGGATGCTCTGATCACTTGCCGTCCAAGTAACGTAGCAAGTCCAACACCGACATCGATATTGTTGCTGCCGCGGCAAAGAAGGTTGAAAGAGCAATCAAAGCGCCGATTAGACTAGCGAACCAGCCGAGCTTTACCTCACTCCTTAGCTTCTTGCCGTCCCAATAAAGGCCGCCTTTGCCGTCTGCCCCGAGCAAATTCATGCCTTGCCAGCTCATCGGCTTCACATCTTTGGGCCAATCGTCGGGTGTATCCACATCGGCAAAGGGCTGCTGACGTGCGCTGTTCCAATCGATTCGCTTGTCGCTAGTTGATCCCACTTGACGCTCCTATTACCCAAACGCCGCTATGATTTAAGCATCCGCCACCGCATCCCCCGTGCCCGCCAGCGGGTCCTGCGAGAAATCCATCGTCCGCTTCGGCTTCACCAGCGGTTCCGGCTTGACCGGCTGCGAGTAGAGCATGTCGCGGCCGGCCTGCAGTCCCTCAGTGACCTGCAGCACCAGCCGCTGTTCGTCGCGGCGGCGGATGTCTTCGCCGATCTCGTAGGCTGCGGCCTCGCTGATGCCGAGCGCTTCCAGCGTCCGGCGGCCGAACAGCAAGCCTGATTCCAGCGTTTCGCGCAGTTCGTAGTCGACATTGAGGTTGCGCAGCGCGATCGAGTGGACACGGTCGTAGGAGCGCACGAAGAGCTTGGCCTCGGGGTAGTCGGCCTGCACCAGTTCGACGATTTTGTCGGTCACTTCCCGCTTCTGCGTGCAGACGACGACGATCTTGGCATGGTCGATGCCGGACGCCCGCAACACGTCCTTGCGCATGCCGTCGCCGAAATAGATGCGAAAGCCGAAGGAGGAGGCCTGGCGGATGCGATCGGCCGAGGTGTCGATGACGGTCACCGCGCGCCCGCCGGCAAGCAGGATCTGTGCCGCGATCTGGCCGAAACGCGAGAAGCCGATCATCAGCACGTCGGCCCCCGCACCCTCGAAATCCTCTTCCAGCGTCTCCTTCGTCTCGCCGCTCTCGAGCCTTTTGGCAAGCTTGGTGCCGATCGGCGTCAGCGCCATGGAGAGCGTCACGATGGCAATGAGAAGAGAGGCGGTGCTCGATGGCATCAGCGACGAAGCGCCCGCCGTCGAAAACAGCACGAAGCCGAACTCTCCACCCTGCGGCAGCAGGAAGGCGATGCGGATCGCGTCATTGTGATCGGAGCCCGTCAGCCGGCAGAGCCCGTAGATGATCAGCGCCTTCGCCGCCATGACGACAGGCACGGTGACGAGAATGACCAGCGCGTTGTCCCAGAGCACGTCGAGCTGCAACGACAGGCCGACGGCGATGAAGAAAATGGCGAGAAGCACGCCGCGGAAGGGCTCGATATCCGCTTCGAGTTCATGTCGATAAGAGGATTCCGCCAGCATCACGCCCGCCAGGAACGCCCCCATTGCCATCGATAGCCCGGCCATCTGCATCAGCGCCGCCGATCCCATGACGACGAACAGTGCTGCCGCGATCATCGCCTCGCGCGCGCCGGTGCTGGCAATGATCTGGAACAGCGGCGTCAACAGATAGCGGCCCATCACGATCATCGCGCCGACAGCGCCAATCGCGATCCCGAAATCGACGATGGGCGTGCCGTGGCCCTTGCCCGTGTCGAGAATATTGATCAGCGCCAAAAGCGGCACGATGGCGAGGTCCTGGAACAACAGCATCGAGAAGGAGCGCTGGCCATAACGCGTGCTGACATCGCCGTCATCCTCGAGGATCTGCATGGCAAAGGCCGTGGACGACAGCGCCAGGCCGAAGCCGGCGATGATGCTGCCGCGCCAGTCGAGCAGGCCGGAGAGATCGGCGAGCGCCGTCAGCACCAGCCCGGTGAGGATCACCTGCGCCGTTCCCAGCCCGAAGATGTCGCGCCGCATCTGCCATAGACGGCTCGGCTTCAGCTCCAGGCCGATGATGAAAAGCAGGAACACGACGCCGAGTTCGGCGACATTCAGGATCTGCTCGCCATCTGTCAGCCCGTGAAAGATCGGGCCGATCACCACGCCGGCGGCGAGATAGCCGAGCACCGTTCCAAGCCCCAGTCGCTTGAAGATCGGGGCCGAAACGACGGCGCCGCCGAGCAGCAGGATCGTTTCGGTGAAGAGGGCGTTGGGCTCGGACATCCGCTAAGCTTCTTTCAATGGTCGTGGTTGCGCAAGCAGCGCGAAAAAGAATCGGCACCGTCGGCCTTGATGCTTTCCGTAGCGCACAATAAATGGAACGCGAAGGAAAGGCCAAACCATGTCCTCTGAAATTGATTCCTCGACGCTTCTCTCCCGCGCCAGCCAGCTGATCGACCTCGCCAGAAAGGCGGGTGCCGATGCCGCCGATGCGGTGGTCGTCCGCTCCCGCTCGCAATCCGTCAGCGTGCGGCTCGGCAAGGTGGAGGAAACCGAATCCTCCGAGAGCGATGATTTCTCGCTGCGCGTCTTCGTCGGCAAGCGTGTCGCCAGCGTCTCGGCCAATCCGGGCTTCGACATGTCGGTGCTCGCCGAGCGCGCGGTCGCCATGGCCAAGGTCTCGCCGGAAGATCCCTTCGCGTGCCTGGCCGATGAGAGCCGGCTCGCCAAGTCCTATCCCGACCTGCAGCTGCTCGACAGCACCGAGGTCTCCGCCGACCAGCTGCGCGAGGCAGCGCTTGCGACGGAAGCGGCCGGCCTTGCGGTCAATGGCGTCACCAATTCCTCGGGCGCCGGCGCTTCGGCCGGTCGCGGCGGCATGGTGCTCGTCACCTCGCACGGCTTTGAGGGCAGCTACATGGGCTCGCGCTTCGGCCGCTCCGTCAGCGTCATCGCCGGCGAGGGCACCGGCATGGAGCGCGACTACGATTTCGACAGCCGCATCTATTTCTCCGAGCTCGACGATCCGGCCGAGATCGGCCGCCGCGCCGGCGAGCGCGCCGTCAAGCGCCTGAAGCCGCGTCAGGTCGATACCGGCAAGAATGTCACCGTCATCTTCGATCCGCGTATCGCGCGCGGTTTCGTCGGCCACATCGCCGGCGCCATCAACGGCGCATCTGTTGCCCGCAAGACCAGCTTCCTGCGCGACAAGATGGGCGAGCAGGTGCTGAAGTCCGGCCTCTCGATCACCGACGATCCGATGATCGTGCGCGGCCCCGCCTCGCGCCCCTTCGATGGCGAAGGCGTCTCCGGCGAGCGCATGGTGATGATCGAGGACGGAGTCCTGAAGCACTGGTTCCTCTCGACATCGACTGCCCGCGAGATCGGCATGGAAACCAACGGCCGTGGCGTGCGCGGCGGCAATGCCGTTACGCCAGCCTCGACCAACCTCGCGCTCGAGCCCGGCGACATCTCGCCCGAGGACCTGATCCGCGGCGTCGGCAACGGCTTCTACGTCACCGAGCTGATCGGCCAGGGCGTCAACATGATCACCGGCGAATACAGCCGTGGCGCCACCGGTTTCTGGATCGAGAACGGTGAATTGACCTTCGCGGTTTCGGAAGTGACCATTGCATCGAACCTCAAGGAGATGTTCATGCGAGTAACGCCTGCCAACGATATCGACCGCAAGTACGGGGTAGCCGCCCCGACCATCGCGATCGAGGGAATGACGCTGGCTGGACGGTGATCGCGGGCTAAAGCGCGTCGCGATCTTTCAGATTCGCTCGTTGCGCTTTAGGTCTTTCTTTTACCGCATGTCTTCATCGCAAAACCGCTTCACACTTTTGCGCGACATGCTCTAGCCGCTGACGGATTGGAACTTGGGATGAGCGACGTGGACAATGCCCGCTGGCAGAGCGATCTGGACCTGATCGCCGACGCTGCAAAGCGGGCGGGTGCCGTGGCGCTCAGCCATTTCAACCAGTCGCCGGAGGTCTGGTGGAAGAACGAGGGCCGCTCGCCGGTCAGCGCCGCCGATTTCGCGGCCAATGAAATCCTCGAAACGATGCTGCGCGCCGCCCGGCCGGATTACGGCTGGCTGTCTGAGGAGACCGAGGACAGCGCCGATCGCCTGTCGCGCGACACGCTCTTCATCATCGATCCGATCGATGGCACGCGCGGCTTTCTCGCCGGCCAGAAGCTCTGGTGCGTCAGCGTCGCCGTGGTCCACAAGGGCAGGCCGGTGGCAGGCGTCCTCAATGCGCCGGCACTCGATGAACTCTATGAAGCGGTCGCCGGTGGCATCGCCTTGAAGAACGGCCTGCCGATCCGCGTATCGGAGCCGAAGCCACCCGTTCGCTTCGCTATTGCCGAGGACGTGCTGAACGGCTTCAAAGAGCCGTTGCGCGGCAAGATCGAGCGCGTCAAGCATGTGCCTTCGCTTGCCTATCGCGTCGCCATGGTGGCCGATGCGGCGATCGACGGCACCTTCGTGAAGCGCAATTCCCACGACTGGGATCTGGCTGCCGCCGATCTCATTCTGGAAAGGGCAGGCGGCCGTCTCGTCAATCTCGATGGAACGGCGCTGACCTATAACCGCGCGGATGTGAGACACGGCGAACTTTGCGCCGGGTCTGAGCCGCTGTTGAATGAATTTCTATCCCCTATCGCCGCGCGCTGAGCGGTTGACGTTTCCGTCAAAATCCCTCAGATGAAACGGCGGAGGAGCAGATGAAGGAAGTAACTGAAATGACCAAGTCGGGTGAAAAGAAGCAACTGTTGCACCTCGTGTTTGGCGGCGAACTGGAAAGTCTCGATGACGTGCAGTTCCGCGACCTCTCTGGCCTCGATATCGTCGGCATCTTCCCTGATTACGCATCTGCATTGACGGCCTGGAAGTCCAAGGCGCAGTCGACCGTTGATAATGCCCACATGCGCTATTTCATTGTCCATATGCACCGCTTGCTTGATCCCGAAGACAAGTCCGGCAAATAATTTTCGGCCCTTGCGGCCCTGTTTTACCCAGCCGCCTGTCATATCCAGGTACAGGGGCGGTTGTTGACGCATTCTGAACAAACTGATCGGTCATTTCGGCCGCAATGATATTTGGGAATGGGTTGATGTCGATCATCGTTGATCGGAGACGTGTTATATGAGCGGCCGCATGGCGCGTTTGGCGCTGGGCGCTTATCAGGCGGTTGGGACGTTGATCACGCCCTTCGTCGGCGGCTACCTGACCTATCGCGCTGCCAAGGGCAAGGAAGACAGGGCCCGGCGGCTTGAGCGCTCCGGTTACGCGAGCGCCGATCGCCCGGCCGGCCCGCTGGTCTGGTTCCACGCCGCAAGCGTCGGCGAGATGAACGCCGTCATTCCCCTTATCCGCGAGATCCGCCGCCGCGACGTCCACGTCATCCTGACGACGGGTACCGTGACCTCGGCCAAGCTCGCCGCCGAGCGTGTCGGCACCGAAGTCATCCACCAATATGTGCCGCTCGACCTGAAGCCCGCCGTGAGCCGCTTCCTCAATTACTGGCAGCCCGATTGCGCGCTGATCGCCGAATCCGAGATCTGGCCGGCGACCGTCATGGAGCTCGGCCGCCGCCGCATCCCGCAGATCCTCGTCAACGCCCGTATGTCAGACCGCTCCTTCGCCCGCTGGACCCGCCGGCAGGCGCTGGCCGAGGCGCTGTTCGAGAACCTGGCGCTTGTGATCGCCCAATCCGATGTCGATGCCGAGCGTTTCCGCGATCTGGGCGCCCGCCAGGTGCTGATGTCCGGCAATCTCAAGGTCGATACCGACGCGCCGTCCTATGATCCCGCCACCTTCGCCCGCTACCAGCAGCAGGTCGGCGACCGCAAGACATGGGCGGCGATCTCCACCTTTGATGGCGAGGAGAAGGCCGCCGGCATCGTTCACCGCACGCTGAAGGAGCGCAACGGCCAACTGACCATCATCGTGCCCCGCCATCCCGAGCGCGCCGATGCGATCGAGGCCGAGCTGGTCAAGCAGGGGCTCAAGGTCGCCCGCCGCACCCGCGACGATGCGCTGACACCCGATATCGATGTTTTCCTCGGCGATACGATCGGCGAGATGGGGCTTTATCTGCGCATGACCGAGGTCGCCTTCGTCGGCCGCTCGCTGTTTGGCGAGGGCGGGCAGAATCCGCTGGAGCCGGCCATGCTCGGCTGCGCGGTGCTTTCGGGCAGTAACGTCCAGAATTTCCGCGAGGCCTATCAGCGGCTTGCCCGCCGTGGCAGTGCCCGCATGGTGCGCGACACGGAGATGCTGGCCAAGGGCGTGCATTATTTGCTGACCAACGACCCGGCACGCCGCAATATGATCGAGGCAGGCGCCGCCGCCGTGCAAGAAATGCGCGGTGCGCTGACGGCGACGATGAAGGGTCTCGAGCCCTACATCAACCCGCTGACGGTGAAGGCCAGACTGCTGCCGAAGACGGCGGCGCAACGCTAAAGCATGTCGCGCAAAAGTGCGAAGCGGTTTTGCGATAACGACATGCGGTAAAACAAACAGCTAAAGCGCAACGAGCGAATCTGAAAGATCGCGAGGCGCTTTAAAGAGGCGGATAAGTTTATGCAGGCGATCAAGGGTATCCTGTTCGACAAGGACGGCACGCTTCTCGATTATGACGAGAGCTGGCTGCCCGTGAACCGCGAGTTGGCGCTAATCGCCGCCAGGGGCGACGCCGCACTTGCCGACCGCCTGCTGCTTGCCTGCGGCATGGACCCCGTGACCGGCCACATCGTTCCCGACAGCCTGCTCGCCGCCGGCAATACGCGCCAGATCTCGGAAGGCCTCGCGGCCGCCGGCTCGACAATCCCGGTCGAAGAGCTGACGGTCAGGCTCGACGAGCTCTTTTCCCACGCCGCCGATTTCTCCGTGCCGGTCACCGATCTCGCTTCTTTCTTCGCCCGCCTGCATGCGCGCGGCTTCAAGCTCGGCGTCGCCTCCAGCGACAATGAGCGCTCGATCCGCCAGACGGCCAAGCGCTTCGGCTTTGCCGATTACATCGATTACGTCGCCGGTTACGACAGCGGCCACGGCACCAAGCCGGAGCCCGGCATGGTGCTCGGCTTCTGCGCGGCCACCGGTCTCGACCCATCTGAAGTCGCCGTCGTCGGCGACAACAACCACGATCTGCACATGGGCCGCAACGCCAAGGTGGGGCTGACGGTCGCGGTTTTGACCGGCACCGGATCGCGGGAATCGCTCGCCGCCGCCAGCGATCACTGCCTCAACGATATCACCGAACTCGAAGAGCTGCTGCCCGACCTGCAGTTCGCCTGATCGACCAAAGGCTTGCTTTTTCTTGAAAATTGCCTTCTCTTTTCGCCCGGTTAGGGGTGACGTCCGCGTTGAGCGGGCCGGTGGCGCGAAAGGCAGGACGGCAAAGATGGTATCCGAAGCGCCACCGTTCTGGTGGACGAAAGCCGATTGGCGCGCCTGGACGCTTTATCCGATCTCCTTTCTTTATGGCCGTATCTCCGGCTACCGCATGGTCAACGCCAAGCCCGCTTCCGTGCCTGTGCCCGTCATCTGCGTCGGCAATTTCACCGTCGGCGGCGCCGGCAAGACACCGACCGCGATCGCGATTGCCCGTGCCGCCAAGGCCAAGGGCCTGACCCCTGGCTTCCTCAGCCGGGGATATGGCGGCTCGCTTGATGTGACGACCGTGGTCGATGCCGGCCACCACCGCGCCGTTGCCGTCGGCGACGAACCGCTGCTTCTCGCCCGCGAGGCGCTCACCGTCATCTCCCGCCGCCGTGTCGAGGGCGCCAGGCGCCTCGTCAAGGAAGGTGCTGACCTGATCATCATGGATGACGGCTTCCAGAGCGCCCGCCTTGCCATCGACTACGCGCTGCTCGTCATCGACGCCACGCGCGGTCTCGGCAACGGCCATATCGTACCGGGCGGCCCGGTGCGCGCGCCGATCAAGCTGCAGCTGCGCTACGCGACGGCACTTCTGAAGGTGGGCGCAGGGGCTGCCGCCGACCAGATCGTGCGCATTGCCGCCCGCGCCGCCAAACCCTATTTCACCGCCTCCGTCACCGTCTCCGACGGCGCCGACCTGAAGGGCCGGAAGGTTCTGGCCTTCGCCGGCATCGCCGATCCCTCGAAATTCTTCCGCACGGTGGATGGCATCGGCGCCGAAACCATCGCCCGCCGCTCGTTCGGCGATCACGAGCACCTGACCGACGACGAAATCGACGACATCCTCGAAACCGCCGCCCGCGACGACCTCCAGATCGTTACCACCTCCAAGGACTTCGTGCGGTTGATGGGCCACCATGGGAAGGCCGAGACGCTCGCGGCGAAGTGCCGGGTCATCGAGGTGGAAATGACTTTCGAGGACCATCTGGCGCCGGGGCTGATTATCGACCGCGCGCTGGATGCGTGCAGGGAACGACGGCTGAAGGAGATGGCGGCGGGGTAGGGGCGTTAACGGGCGTTCTACCGTGGAACACCCCCCTCTGTCCTGCCGGACATCTCCCCCACAAGGGGGGAGATCGACTCGCGGCTTGCTCCCAGCCAGCCAATAAAGGTGGAGCGAGCGGGCAATCCCAGCCAATCTCCCCACTTGTGGGGGAGATGCCCGGCAGGGCAGAGGGGGGTAATCCTCGCTCCGCGCCTGCCTCCAGCAATTACCGCCCACGTCATTACCGCTCAACCACAACACATGTCGGATGCCGTCGCCCCCAATCGTCTCTACAATAGGTTCA
>Ga0308158_10003391_pt1 | contig 14102 bp, 14 predicted proteins | sample PhyBR2_FD_201038 | JGI IMG/M metagenome (GOLD analysis project Ga0308158, IMG submission 201038) | Phyllosphere microbial communities from UC Gill Tract Community Farm, Albany, California, United States - DLSLB.R2 | ecosystem: Host-associated > Plants > Phyllosphere > Unclassified | place: USA... | reverse complement strand
CGAGAAACTTCCAAAGCGGCATAGTTAAAATGCAGGTTAGGATTGTGATTCCTGTTGTCGTGGGTTCGAGCCCCATCAGCCACCCCACAGAATTGGTAGTAAAAACAAAAGGTTACATGCTTCCGGCTTGTAGCCCTTTTGTTTTTTTGGAAGATGGATTCCAATTTTTGGAAGATCGAGATCTATGATGCTTAAGTATCGAATCGGTGCCGCCCCAAGATTCCAGCTCGATGCCGCACCCCAGTTCATTTTTTCAGTTGGGCGCATCAACGAGGCCGGCACGGTCACTGCGCTTGGAACCGCCTTTTGCCTTGATAAATCACGATTGTTTGCTACCGCGGCCCATGTAGTTGGCCAGACCGATGAGGGCCTTGTAATCCTATTGAACTCGACCTCAGATATTCAGGATTACCAATTAGGAGTGCGGGGCAAAATCCAGTGTATCCCAGTGAAGATCCAACAATACAACCCAGTTCATGATCTTGCCATTCTAAAACTAGATAGCCCTCAAGATGTGAAGTGGGACATCAAGGTTGGGAGCGCCGACAGTGTAGGCGTTGGGACAGATGTTATCACTTTGGGATACCCCCACCTAGATGTTGGCCGATTTGTATTGACACGCCATCACGCCGCCGTAGGCGCCAAAATATTCCTGCCGCTGTTAGGCAACAATATTAAATTTTTGGTCCTTAACTTCCTTGCTCGCCCAGGCCAGTCCGGCTCTCCTGTATTCCGTCCAGGAAGCCAAGAGATCGTGGGTGTCTTGACTGGGGCATATCGGCCTGAATCGGGACAGCAAATTTTGATCGATGGTGTTGATGCGGCGGCAATAAATCAAACAACTCACGCAGTGTCTGCTGAATACTTGAAAGGGATGTATTGATGACAGATTTGAAAGACCTCATTGAAACCACTGAACCAGACCAATGGATCAGCACGCTACGTGATTTCCAGAAGGACAGTATCACCCAGCTGAGTGCTCAAGGAATCACCTATGATGCAATTGCCGAGTTATGGATCACTGCAGTGGTCCCGACCACTGCACTGTTCTCAGCAGGAGGGGGCTCGAATGGCAACTCTCCTTATTTAGATAGGCTCAAAGACGAGTTTCGCGCTTTCGTTTGCGGAAACAAAAAATACGAGAAAGAGTGGAAAGAAATCTCCGCTGGGCAAAAGTCCATACACGCATTTGTTGTTAGCACGATGTCTGTAGCTATCGCGCCTCATGTTGGTTCAATAGCAGCTGTGATTGCCCCTGCTCTAGTTCTTATGCTTGCAAGCCTTGGGAAGATTTCGATAAACGCTTGGTGCGCGAGCACCTGACAGTGATCTAATCGAATACAGGCAGAACTACAGTCGCTTTAAACGGATTGAATTGAAATTTGGCTTGGCACACTCCCATGATGCATGGGGGTGTGTTCCTATGGGGACAAGCGGAGTATTGAGGAAGTTACGCTGAAAGCTACGCCGAGTGAACCACGGTCAGTCGCAGATCCGTACGGACCACTCCTGCACGTAAGCCGGGCCTGCATCGCCCTGCGGTCGTTCCTCGCCTTTGAGCAGTAACCCAGGGCCGTGCATGGCCGTCAGGCGCGCTTCATAGAGTATCGGCAGTAGTGGATCGCCAACTTGGCGGTTCGGGTCGGTGACGCTGGCCCAGATCGTTGTGCCGACCCCGTAGACCTTCACTTCGCCTTCGACTGCTGGTGCCGCGCCGATCTCTCGATCCGACAATCTCTTACCCTGGTGGCGCAGCCGTTTGACTTTTCCAATCATGGCCAAAGTGTAGCACCGTTGATTTCGGTCAAACTCCGGTAATGATTGGGGCGGTACTATCTGGAGATGAACAAACGAATCAACCGTCTGACCGCGACACACGTCGACCTGGCAGTGAACGTTGCAGCCGCGTTTAACTTAGCTGCTGGGGTACGAGCGATGCACGAACAGGGCGTCTGTCCAGCGGTTGTACAGCGCGTGCTTATCGAGCGCGGTCCGCGTCGAGGGGCTCGCCCATCATCCGTTCCATCATCGCCTCAATCTCCTCCAGGCGGGCCAGCTTCCCCGCGCTGATCAGCTGCAGCGGCCCCTCGTCTTTCCGATCCTGATGCACGGTAAAGAGATGGCCGCCTCCAGTAGGCGTGATGATGTGGATATCGAACGTCGCCCCTACTTCGAGTTCACTGCGCGACATGCTTCGAACCGCTCCACAACGCGGTCGTACTGCCGCACGAGTCGCTCAACGTCTGAGGCGATGCCGACAAGATCAGCAGCAGCCTCTGGCACAAGCTCCGGTCCACCGTCGTCAGCTGCAGGTCCGCTGGCAACGGATCGATCAACGGCCGTGGTGGTGGTTGATACTGGCCGTGCGGGGCAGCGCAGGCTGTCAGTGCCAGTAAGATGGCGGCGCTGAGCGGCCGCGAGAGATTGCGCATGGTCCTTCTCCTTTTTAAAAGCGGCGGCGTCTTTGATGCCGAGCTGCGCGCGTAAGTCCATTTCGGTTTGTCGGTTGATTTCGGCATCAGCATCGCGCCGCTGCTTGCCAATATTTATCGCGGCCTCGAAGCCCTCGTCGTAGCGCTCAGCGCCGTAGTCGAGCAGACTGAGCCAGCCAAACAACGCCAGGCCGATGAGGACGATGGCGCCAATCAAAAGCTTTTCGATGCTGGTCATGCGATTACCTTCCTCGTTTCGTCCGTGAGGAACCGCCGCTCTTGGTAGCCGATCGCGTCACCAATGGCGGAGGTCTTGCGGCCGATGTTCACGCAGTCGGAAACGCCATCGACGTCATCCAAGTCGGCAAACCGATTCAGATTATTGAGGTGCCAGAACCAGGCCGCTGAGAGCGCCGCGCCGGCATCGGTGGCCAGCCAGTCACCGACCACATTTCGATGAATGCCGAAGAAGTCAGCACAGGCATTGTGGTTTGTCGTACCGGTCAGCTGCATCCAGCCACCGCCACGCGTACGCCAGCCGTCGCCGCTCTTTGCATCACCATTGCCCATGCGGTTTGCGTAAGCGATGTTGGCAATAGCCTGCTGGTCGGCAGCGTGTGCCGAGGTACGGCCGTACTGCTCTGCCTGAGCCGGCGTGAAGCGCTTTACCTTGGACGTGTTGAAGGTGGACAGAATGGCTTCAGGCTTATAGTTCAGGTTCTCTCGCTTGCGGACGAAGCCGCCACTTTCATGAGCGGCTTGCGGAAGGAAGTGAATCAGACGCAGCCGGGTGTTGATGCCGAAGCGCTCAACTGCTGGGGCCAGTGCAGCAGCGACTGCAGCCGCGTTGGCCCCGCATTGGGGGGCGATGCGGCGGATGACCTCTGCCGAGACCCGCATCACAGCACCTCCTTCACGTCGCGCACCAGTTCGGCCAGGTCAGCGTCCTTGCGCTTCTCGAGGAACTTGAACAGCGCTCGGATCAGTGCCCAGGCCGGCAGGCCACAGGTGAACATGAGCGCACCCTGTGCTGTCAGGCCCAGAACGTCGTGGGACCAGTGTTCGACTGCCAAGTATTTGATCAGCACCGCACCACCGCCGATCGATCCAGCAAAGGTGCAGGCCAACGCCACTCGCCACTCCTGTTCAGAAGTGGGCTTCGTCATTGCCATGACGACGAAGGCGGCCAGACCGAGGCCGATGGCCCCCATGCCAGCGAGCCCGCCGAGGATTTTCCAGCCTGCTACGCCGGCGGCAGTGCCGGAAATTGGTTCGCTCATGTGTCTCTTTCAGGGAGGTATTCAACCCGGCAAGAAACTCATTTGCTATGTTGCAGATCGAGCCACCGGGAAACACCAGTGTCTCGATATCACCGTCTCATTTCTCGGAAGACTGAGACAATCTGACGGATCTATGGCACTTTTGTGAATGGCAGCAACGCGGTATTGTTCACAACTGAGCCGCAGCGATGAACAGCTGGTCGAGTTCGCCGCTATCCAATTCCAGCGCGCCGCCCATCATCACGACCAGTGGGCTGTCGCGGGCGACGACGCTCGAGTAGTCCCACTCGATGCGCGCAGCCTCGCGGTCTGGGCTCGGTAACGAATCGATGGCCGCGTCGACCTGGCCGAGCACGCCACGCGAAAGCAGGGCCAAGCGTGCCTGGCGCATGCTCACCTCTTGCGGCACCGGTATCTTGTCGCCTTCAGCGATCGCAGTCTGCTCGTCGGGCGTGGCCGCGCGCACCTTCCATTGCTGGACCCAGGCATCGTCGACCTGCTCGATGGCACCTGGCTCGGCGATCTCGCCGGCCTGCACCGATGGGCGCTCCCTGATCAGCGGGAACACGCCTGCATCGGCCAGCGCTTCATCGGTGATTTCGCTCTCAAGAATGATGCTCGCCGAGTCCCACAGTGCACGCCGGATCTCGCCGTGCAAGGTGAACACCTTATTGGTCAATGGTTGGTAGTACACAGATGCTCCTTAAAAGTCTTGCGTGTTTGTTGATGGATAGGCGCGCTCGGCTCCCCAGATAGCCCGCCCTGCTCCTGTTTCACCGTTCATCCCGCGCGCCAGGGCAACCGAGCCTGACCGAGCACCACTGCCGCCAGCGCCGTACTTTTTGCCGTCGCCGCCCGAGCCGGGATTGCCGTCCTTCGACGCAGATGTTCCGTTGGCGCCGGATGCACCCTGCCCTATGATCCCGACGCCGCCACCTTCTCCGCCCTGACCATTACCTTGGTAGCCTGAGCCTGGCGCTCCGCCAGCGCCAGTGCCTGCATCGCCTGCATATCCGCCAGCACCACCACCACGGCCGCCGGCGCCGCCGTCTGCCGCTTCAGCACCGGACGCTGACAGTGCGCCATTACCTCCACCGACGAATGACCCATCGGCTTTTGCGCCGAGTGTCGTGCTCGTTCCCACCTTGCTCACGAATGCGTGGCCTCCGGCCGCTTCAAGCAAGGTGGTGCTGCCGCGTAGCAGGCGCGAGCGCCCCGCCGATGTGCCGTAGGTGGTATTGGTGGTGGTCGCGCCGACGCCGGCCGTGCCAATCTCGACAGTGAGCGTTTCGCCAGGCACGACCGGGAGATCGCGAATCCATCGGAGATCGCCGCCGCCGCCGCCTTTGCCGCCTTGACTGGGTGCCGAGCCGCCGTTGGCCGTGGTGCCGTCGGAACCGTTCCCACCACCCGCACCGCCACCGATCAACACCACGCTCCACGAATAAACGCCTGGTGGAATAACCACGCTGTAGGTTCCAGGCGTCGTCCACTGCACCTGCCCCACTGCATCCTGAGCAGCTCCGAACATCAGCTTGAAAATGGTATCGTCCATGCCGGATCAGTTGTCGTAAGGTTGGGTGACCACCAGCCGCCACCGCGTGGCCCCCTTGTTCGTGGTGATGAACAGCAGCAGATAGGTCTTGCCGGCGATGAACGAGGGCACAACGTTGTTCCCCGTCTTCACCGTGGACGGCAGGGTCAGCGTGCCGCCCGTGTAGGCAAGCTCAATGCCAAAGCTGAACCCATCAGTCGGACACTTATCAAATACCCAAGTCTGGCTCGCTCCCATGGCGCGCGTGAAGAAATTCCCGGTTGACAGATCGAATGTCGAGCTTGCAGTCGGACGCACCGTGAACGATCCATTGCCGAAGAGCGGCATCCAAAGATTGGCTGTGTCATTTGCCGGGTCGACCGTGCCAGCGCCGGCCACTTGGCGGCGGTACGGCTGGAAGTTCACCTGGCTGATCACCTGAACGTTCTTAGCATAAGTTGTGCCGCTAACCCAGGCGGACGCGCCGGACCCTGCAATTGCCGCAAGCTTGGCCGCCTCTGCACTTTGCGCGGACTGTTCGGCTGCTAATGCCTTACCGGCTGCGAACTCGGCACGCTCAGAAACTTGCGAGCCAAATTGATTCAACTCAGCGTTGTAAGCAGGAAGCCTGCGATAGAAAAAGCCCATGTTCTTATCGAATGTCGGCTTTTCTTGCGAGCGGTGAGGCAACTCATTTGGATTCAAAAACTCAGTGATAGGCATTACACACTTCCTTCAATTTGCAGTGCCATGTCCGATTTCTTCAAACCCGGAATGACGATTTTGAAACTTCCGTACCGCCCGAATACTGCTGTGGCGCCATACGGCCCGCCGATCCAGACGATCGGGCGTTGACGGATCTGGAAAAGCTTTCGCTGTATGTAGTCGATCTCGCCGTTATCCACCTGGACATCGACGCTCATCCTCTTTGCATATGGCCTGAGCTCCGTATTGGTCGTGCCATCGAAATTGAATGTTGTGCTGGAATAGTCTTTGCCCTCTGCCGACAGGCCGTACAGGGAAGGACCAAAATCGTCCACTCCCCCGATGGCCAGCATCCCGCATTTCGGAACGCCACCTGGCTTACGGATCGCGACCAACACCAGCGCGTTGGCGTATGGGGGCAGCGACGTGGTTACGAAATAATCGGAGCGGTCAGCTGGGCGGAAGCACCAGTCGAAGTAGCTGCTGGTTCCGCTCGCGGTCACCAAGCTCATAACTTCAGAAGCTACAAGCCCCTCGGATTGATCGACCACCGACAACTCGATTTCGTCCGCCTCGCAGTTGCCGATATACAGGCCCTCGCTGATCGCCTGTGGCGTGAGGACGATGAGGATTTCTTCGGGGTAGGCCGTTTGCGTGTTGTTGTATTGGTCGAGCATTGCCCATCGGTTCGTCGCGCCGCGCGGATTCCAAGCTGCCGGATCGGTGAGGGCTTTTCCCTTATTCGCATCGATCAGTGACTTGAACACGTTGTGCGTCGCCGGGTCATGAACTAGTGCTTCTTTCGCATAGGTAGCAGCTGCGCTGTAGTCGGGCTCGGTGATCGGCACATTCGAATACAACAAGCCAGCGGCGGTGCCCACCACGTCAGCAGCGCGGGTGAGAGGCGTCGCCCCGCTCGCGATGTACGACGACAGCTTATCGCCTGGCGTTAGGTTCCAGCCCCACATAAACGCACCTGGCGCGCCTATGCCTGAATACGAGCCGTTGCCGGTTGCGTCCAGCAGTACGGTGCGGCACAGCAATTTCGATGGGTAAGCGCCGGCGTATGCCACGGTCCCGACGATCGAACAACGGAACCACCCACCGGGCAATGCTTGAATTTTCGCACCGCGCGACTCGATATATGCATCCCCGCCGTCGATGGTGCCGGTTGCCAGATTAAACGCTGCAACAAAGCCTCCCGTGCCGCCGATCGAGTAATACATATCCAGCCGAATTCGGCTGATTGTGTCAGCCCGAGCGAAGACGCTGAACGTATATTTTTCGCCGTTGATGTATGACCGGCCAAACGCCTCCTGATCTAGGTAATGAAACGCGGTATCCGTAGTGGCTGCCACTCGATCTGCAGCCACTGTGCCATCAGGTGCTGTCGCAGCATTGGCCGTTATTGTGACCAACGAACCACCCCAGGCGCCACCGTTGTTCAATTCTTCGGTATAGCGAAGCAGTTGCGGAGCCGCTGGCTCGAGCAGCGCCCACGGCGCTTTGCTCAGGTCGGCGGGATCGTACGTCACGCCTAGGGTATTGGCCGGCACCTCGACCAGCGTGCCGGTCCGGTCGTACACCCACTTGGGGGATGGCCGCGTGAACGGCGTATCGCCCAGCGTAATCGGATCAATAATCATCATTTAATGCGTTCCTTCGGTGGCCCAATCGTTTCCCAGCGTTCGAGCAGGTCGGCCGTAACCATCGTGTTCTTAGCGATTGCGGCAAGTGCACGCTCGAGCGCCTGGTCTTTTGTTTCGTTGTCCTTGCGCAGCTGGCGAACCTCTACCGCCAGTGCTGCCGAGTTGTCGGTCGGGTTGTTGAAGCGCGACATCAGGTTGCGTGTCTGGCTGGCGTTGAAGATGCGCGCCGCGCCAGTAGCTTCCAGCTCTGGTCCGTTCTCGCCAACGATGCGCCAGCCACCGCCGTGGTCGCCGCCACCGGCATAACCAGGGACCTTCGTCTTCGCCTTGTACTCGTTGCTTTCCTTCAGGCCCTGCTCGATCGTGCCGTATGACGTACCGGCTGCGGCACGTTCCATCCAGTACTTCAGTCCAGCCGCATCAGCAGGTCGCCCGAACGTCGACTGGTACAGCGCCTTGATCTTTGCTTCCGGCGAATTGCTGATGGCGCCCACGATGTCCGAGATCGAGCTACCGGCCGCAGCGCGGTCATTCCAGTACTGCATCCCAGCAGCGTCGGGCGCCCGGCCTAACGTGCTCTGATAGGCATTGCTGATCGCACTCGCCGATGCGTTGACTGGGTTCGAAGCGGCGGCCTGCACGGCTGAGTGCAGTGCAAGGATGGCCTCGTGAATAGACAGCGCGGTCGTGCTGATGCCGTTGAGTTGGTCGATCTGTTCCTGCTCACGTTCGAGCATCTGCTCGTATGAGCTCAGCTGGCTCTCCAGCGATTTGAGCGTGCGTTCCTCGACCGACAGCGCCGCGTCCGAGATCGAGGCCAGGTCCGCCATCGTGTTCTTGGTCGAGTAGAAGTCAGCCTGGTAATCGGCGAAGCTGGCGAACTGCGCACTGGCATCCTGCGTCAGCACGCTCAGGACGGTCTGCAGCTTGTCCGAGTCAGGCAGCATGCCGCCGGCGCGGGCGATCGCCAGGAAGCCCTGCAGATCGCTCTGAGCGCGCGTGCGCTCCATCACCTCGGCACCGGGGCCGCGCATGCCGTTGATCGTGCTACGCAGGCTGTCCGATACCGTCCGGATCTTGTTGGCCGCTTCGGTATGGGTAGCAACCTGCTTTTGAATGGCGGTACGCTCACGGTCAACGGCGCGCTCCAGCACGGCGAACGCGCTGTCGACGTCGCTCATCAAGCCGGCGGCAACATCCTTTGCCGACAGCGTCGCGTCTTTCTCGGCCTGCAGTGCCTGGATGCGATCCCACAGCGGACGGTTGCCCTCGTCCAGCGCGGCGCGCTCTCGGGCCAGCAGCTGCTCGCGCGTCATCGTGAGCTGGTCGAGCTGCTCTTGCAGCGTGGTTCGCTCCTGCGCGATCTTCTCCTGCGCCGCGGCCTCGGCCTGCAGCGACTGGATGCGATCCCACAGCGGGCGATTGCTGTCGTGCAGGGTGTCGCGCTCTTTGGCCAGCAGCTGCTCGCGCGTCATTGTCAGTTCGTCGAGCCGGTCCTGCAGGGTAGTGCGCTGGTCCGCGATTTCCTCGAGCGACATGCTCAGGCCTTTCACGGCCGGGTACACCTTGGCGAACGCGTCGGCCAAGCTCATCATGGCCGTGAACTGTTTGGCGCCCGCCTCGGTCGTCTTGTCGATGCCAAGTGCCGCATTCTTGAACTCGGCGCTGGTATCAACCCAGGCCAAGCCCATGCCGGCGAGCTGCTCGGTGACGTACTTTTGGATCGGCCCCAGGCGCTCGGCCTCGGTCAGGAAATTGTCCGCGAACGAACTCACCTGGCTGGCCAGCGCGCTGATGCCGCCCGACATATCGATCAGCCGCTCACGCGCCGGCACGCTGGCGATGCCAGCAGCGCCGACAGTGGTGCCGATCGAAGCCATGATGGCGTCAAGGCTCTGGTAGTTCGACGCCACCCGGGCCAACGTCTCGAGGTAGCCCTCGCCCACTTTCTGGAACGACTCAAGGCCGGCCACGCCGGATGCCGCCAGGCTATCGCCGACTTTCGAGAAGACCGCCTGCAGTTCTTCCTGGATCTCGTCGTCCGACAAGCCCTTGAGACTGACCTTTCCGATGTCGACAACGAAGCTGCTCAGTTGGGCATTGAAGCTGTCCGCGCCCAGTCCAAGGATGGTGCCGGCTTTGAATACCGTGTCGTACAGCGAGGTCAGCACGCTCGCGATCTGGCGGTTACCTTCGTCGCCCAGCCCTTCCATCTTCACGCTGGTCTTGTCGCTGCTGAACCAGCCGCCGTCTTTCTTGATGTCGGCGTACTGCGACGCCTTGACGCCACCACCCAGGATGCTGCCGAAGCTCGACTTGTCCATGGTGAAGCCGGTGTCTTCAACCGTCTGCTTGCCGCCGAAGACGCTGCCCAATGCCTTGCCGATGAAGGTCTTGCCGATCACCGCGCCCAGCACCGCGCCGAGTGCCATGCCAATCGGACCGCCGAGCAGCAGACCGATCTGGCTCGCGCCCATGCCGACGTAGGCACCAGCCATTGCGCCGCCTACGGCTCCGGCTGCGGCACCGCCAATGCCGATCGCCTTGGAGTCGAACACGTTTTTGTTTATGTCCTTGCCGAAGTCACCGGTCACGCCGGTTGTGCGCACGAGCAGGGAGGCAAAGCGGTCGATCCCCGATTCGATGTTGCGCAGCGAGATCAGCATGTCGTTGTTCACGCCGAGCGTATCTTGGGATGACTGCTCGATCTCAGCGAGCGCGCGGGCGATCGATCCGGACTTCGCGTCCGAACCCAGCACGGTGCCGGTGCCCTGCTCTTTTTGGCGGGACTCGGACAGGCTGACGCTGCTGCCGCCCGACACGCTACCGATGGCCACGCCCAGGCCAGCGACGACTGCTGCCATTGCCGCCATGCGTACGGGTGCAGAGTACGGATCACCTGCGCCCTGCCCCAGTACCGCAGCGATACCCTTCGGCACAAGCTCCGCCATCGTCATCGCCAGCTCGGCGGCGTGGAAGACTTTGGATACCGTCATCAGCGCCTGGTACCCACGACTCTGTTCGCCGAAGAAGCCAGCTGCTGCGCCTGCCATGTCGCCGTAGCCGGACAGACGGTTCTTGGTTTCCATCTCGTTCAGACGCGCGAGGTCTTCCATGTGCTGCATCTCGGTGCGCTGCCCGGTGGAGAACGCGATCGCCGCATTCTGCCGCTGCTCGTCGATCGCTGCTTGCCGCTTGCCGAAGCCGTCAAGCGTCGAGGTCAATGCGGATAGCGCGGTGCCGGCACCGCCGAGCGATTCGCGCAGGGCTTCACCGAACGATTGAGCCTTGGCTGGGTCGAGGAACTCGTCGAGACTTTCAGCGGCTTTTTGGCCAGCGGTAAGCGTGTCGATCTTGCCAGCTGCAGCGCTGCTGCGCTTCTTCGCCGCGATCAGCTTATCGAGATCCTCAATCTGCTTTAGCGTGAGGCCGCTGGATGAAGCCTGGGTCCTTTGATACTCCAGTTCCGCCAACTCCATCGCTTCGATCTGGCCCTTCGTCTTCCCGAATGTGAGCGCGAGCTGCTCGTTGCTGGCCGCCTCAGTCGTCGCGCTTTCAATTGCCTTAGCAACGCTAGTGTCATAAGCGGCCATTGACTTGGTATACGACTCCAATCCTTGAGCCGCACGTTTGTTCGCCTCGATAACTTCCAGCTTCGTCACAAGCTCTTTGCCCTCACTTTCCAGAAGGGCGTACTGGATTGGCGTGAGTTTCCCCTTCATCTCGGCCAACAGTTCGGTGAGCTTGAGCTGCTCTTGCTGGCTGGCGGATAGTGGTTCCCCAGCACTGAGTTCGAGATTGGCTGCAGCGATTTTTGCCTCGATCGCTTTGACCAGGTTCTGATATGCGGTGGCTTGCTTTTCCGCATCCTTAGAAGCATTGCCACCATTCGACTTATAGGAAAGTGTTTTCTTGCCAGGGCCTGCCGTCGGGGCACCTGGGCCTGCGTCCTTTCCCTCATTCTCAAAATATCCTGCCAAAGCACTCGAGAAGATATCGCCTCGTGAATTATAGAAATCCGACAACTTTTTATTCGCGGCTTCCAGAACTTGGTTACGCTCGGCAACTGTCTTCTTCAGTTCCTCCAATGGAGAGCCACCATTTGCGGCGCTATAGGCCATCCTTGCAGGCGAAGCCGTCCACAGCACTTTGAGATCCGCTGCCACAACCTGGACGCTGCTTGAGATTGCGGAGAAGCTGCGAACTGCCAGCACTGCAACGTCGGCCACGCGAGCGATACCCATTGCAGTCATCTTGGCCCAGTCAGCGATTTCGCCGCTGTCGATCAGACCGTCCTGTTTTTGTATGACATCGGAGAAGCCTTTTGCCAATCCGGACAAAGCGGGCAGTGCCGCTGCGGTAATAGCTTCGAACGCTTCGTCGGTGCGCACACCCAACATACCGAACTGGTCTTGCAGGGAGGCGACCTGGGTAACCGACTCCGCAGAGATCGTTGAAAAGCCATCGACGGTTTCCGCCAAGTCATTCATGAACGGTAGAAGCTTTACACCGGATTCCTCGAACAGATCATTCGCTAGAGCGGCTTTGCCCGATCCATCGGCGTAATCTTGCAGGCTCTTCGCTACCTCGATGAATATCTGCCCAGGATCACTTAGGGTGTTCGCAGAAATGCCCAAGGCAGCAAGTGCCTTCGCTGTCTTGCTTGATTTATCATCGACCGTGGTGAGGCCGCGTGCGAGCTTGACCAGGGCTGGGTCTACAGTCCCTGCGAAATCAGTGCCGAACGCTTTGGCAACTTTCTGGATTTGCGACAGGCTCTCGACGCTTGAGCCGATCTTTTGCGAGAGGTCATCGAGCTCGCCCATGGAATCCATGACACCTGTGATCCGTGCCGCCAGACTGGCAAGCGATACGCCTGCGACGGTGAAGCTAGCGACATTGCCAATAGTGGACTGCAGGTTTGAATAGCGATCGCCGAGACTGCCAAGCTGCCCCGAAATACGCTCAAGCGATTCACCGTTCATGCGGCGCAGTGCATCGCCAACAGATTCGATCCGTCGCTGGCTTTCTGCCGCACCTTCTACGGCCAACTCAATAAGTGCGCGCGGCAGTGCCATCGTCTCGGTTCCCTAGGTTTTGCGTTGATGCGCCCATTCTTCAAGGCACGCTCGTTCCATCATTTGAATCAGCAGAAACGTGTGCTGCCGGCCCTTCTTCTTCAAGCCGCGTAGGCGCATGCACGCTTCCACTCCCGGATAGCTGAGACCGGTTGCGCCACCCATGCCAGCGCTCCACTGAGTTTGCACGGCGAGCCACATGTTGAAAGGCTCATCGTTCTCGGGCCATAACCAGTACTCATCTTCTTGCAGCGTTATGCCGCCCTCGGCACAAAGACCCATGGCAGCAGCTGCATCGTTCACGTGATCGAGTTCGGCGGGCTCATCGTGGCCAAACTCGATTTGGCCGCGCGCCAATAGGCGCACGACCTCGGTTAGTTTTTTGCGACTGCTGCCACCTGCTCCAGATAGGCGTGCATGATCACGACCGGCATGCCGATGTTGTCGATCAGCTCATCGAACTGATCGGGCGTGAAGTCCTGTGCGACACCGGCTTCGTCGAGGACGCCGTCCCAGCCTTCGGCCACGTCGCGAACGAACTTCTTCACGTCGCCCTTTTTGTCTTTCATGGCAACGTCGATTTCGTCTTGGCTCAGACGCTTGCAGTGCAGCTTGAAGTCGAAGTTGACCGCCTTGCCGCTGTCATCAGGAAGGGTGCCTTTGACGGTGACAGCGAGTTTGTTGCGTTTGATGAGTTTGAACGCCATGGCGTTTCCTTTCAGTAATGGATGGGTTGTTTGTTACAGGCAGACGAAGCGCCACTCGTCGTTGCCATTGACGGGGACCAGGCGCAGATCGAAGCCGATCAGGCGGTTACCGTTAAGCTCGGACTTGCGGGGGTTGGTCAGCTGGACCGATGGCGCGAAGACGATCACCTTGTTGCCGGTAGCCGTGCCGATGGTGAAGGCGAGGCTTCGCGTGACGTTGGCTTTGACGTCGTCCATCAGCGCCGCCTCTTGCGCCGCGGTCAGTTCGACTTCCATCGTCGCGGTCGATTGACGATCGGAGATGTCGACGACTTCAGAGCTGAGCATTGCGCTGAAATTAACGACATTGCCGAAGTTCAGTTCTAGGCCAGTGCTGTTATAAATGGTGCCGCCGGTCAGAGCGCCCGCTGCATACGTCGCGCCGAGCGTGATGTCGATGACGTTTGCCTTCGTCATCGATACTGGCTTCTTCCACGGGGTGAAGGTGCCCGTTGGATTCGGGGTAACCACGATGCCACCGTCCAGGCCAGTCCACTCGAAACGCAACATTGGGCGCTCGCCGACCTTTGCGGACAGCGTGCAGTTGCCCATGGAGCTGGTGAGCTTGTGTACCAGGCCATCGTCGTAGTAGTACTGGGTGATCGTTTTCAGGCCAGTCGATACCGGGGTGTACTCGACGCGGGCTGGCGTAGTCAAGACGCCCTCGGCAGCAGCGCA
>Ga0308158_10003388_pt1 | contig 14109 bp, 19 predicted proteins | sample PhyBR2_FD_201038 | JGI IMG/M metagenome (GOLD analysis project Ga0308158, IMG submission 201038) | Phyllosphere microbial communities from UC Gill Tract Community Farm, Albany, California, United States - DLSLB.R2 | ecosystem: Host-associated > Plants > Phyllosphere > Unclassified | place: USA... | reverse complement strand
TTGTTGGTGAGCTCAACGCGAAACATCGCGTTAGGCAGCGCCTCGGTCACAACGCCTTCGATCTCAATGACCCCGTCCTTCTTGGCCATACCCTCCGCTAACTGTTGTTGCCGCAGCCCCGCCGGATAGCACCGGGCATGACCACGAACGTTTTTGTTGGATCGATTGCCGTCTCCAGGCCCAAAAGGGCGTGGCAGTCCAGACAACCAACAAACAACACTACCCTGTTGGCCGGTAAAAGTTAAATCGGCCATAGTAGCCTACGCGGTGCCGTACGCACCATATTCGCCGGCCGGAGTGCTCACGGCACCAGCCGCCGCCACACCGTCCAGGATGGCCAAACGGACGACGTCGGCTGCCGCGCTTTGGAGCGTGATGAGACTGACCTGGCGGGCAGCGTCGTCGGAGCGGCCGAGTGCCACAGCACCGGTTGCCAGGCAGAAGACTGTGTCCCCGTCGGCCAGGGTATGGCTCGGGTTCAGCGCCCGGGCAATCCCGGCATGGGAAGCAGAGGCAGTCCTCTTACATTCGGCCACATCCAGAACGGCATTGGTGGCCACAACGACAAGGGTGGTGTTAAGGGGCGGCGCATCAGTGGTCTCCACGGAGAACTGCACCGCTGGTTCAAACGGGAGTCCGAGTGCGTTGACTATGGCCAGGGCTCCGACCACAACCCCGTCCCCGAGCGTGGCCGACGCTGTGCCAACTCCCCCTTTATATTGCCCCCGGCCGATCAGTGCCCCGGTGCCGGCACCCACGTTGCCCCGCCCGGCGTCGTGCCCCTCCTTTTGTGCTGCCGCGGCGGCCGTTGCCGCGTAGCCCATGTCCGGCGTCGGCCGTGCGGCGAAGTTCCCGCCCCTGCCGAGGTCAAAGATGGCCGCGGCGGGGACGATGGGCACCACTCCCCCGGGAACGGCAAAGCCGCGGCCGTTTTCCTCGCACCAGCGCTGAGCGCCCGCAGCGGACGCCAGCCCGTAGGCGCTGCCGCCCGTGAGGACCAGGGCGTCCACGGTGCCGACCAGGGTGGTGGGGTCAAGGGCGTCCGTTTCGTGCGTCGCCGGGCCGCCGCCCTGGACATCCACCGAGCCCACCGTGCCCGGCGGCGGCAGGACAACGGTAACGCCCGTCAGCCATCCGTCGGTGTCCTTCTGGACGTGGCCCACGCGGATGCCCGGGACATCGGTAATGGTTCCCATGCCCCTATTGTCCCCTCCGCTGGCGCGCCCCTGCCGCAACGGCGAACTTTATGCGAGACTGCAATCAACACAGCGTTAACGGGCGACGAAGCCTTGGATAATAGTTCCCTGACAAGGGCATATGCGGGTTTCAGCCCCCTGACGGTCTGGTGTAGTAGTCCCTAGATCAAGCCAGGGCCGGCCACGAGCAGGCTCCCAACCCGGGAGAGACACGCATGACCCGTCAACTCGCCCAGCACCCCGCCACCAAACCCAAGAGGCCCCCGGGGCGTTCGGCAAAAGTTCCACGACGGCGGTGGACCGCAAGGACCCGCCGCGACTTCTTTGTTTTCCTTGCCATGGCGCTGCCCAACCTGGTGCTGATCGCCGTCTTCACCTACCGGCCGCTGTTCAGCAACATGTACTACTCCACGCTGGACTGGACCCTCGGTTCCCCCACCGCCAGCGTGGTGGGCTTCGCCAACTACGTCACCTTCTTTACCAGCAACGATGCCCCGAAAGTGCTGGGCACCACCGCAGTGTTCACGCTGGTGACGGTGGGCGGCTCGATGATCCTGGGCCTGCTGGTTGCGCTGGCCTTGAACGCCAAGGTCCGCGGCACCACATTCGCGCGCTCCGCCGTCTTTGCCCCCTACGTCCTCTCCGGCGTCGGCGTGGGCCTCGTGTGGCTGTTCATTTTTGATCCGGGCTACGGCGTCCTGGCCTGGCTGCTCCGGGGCATCGGGCAGCAGAGCCCGCAGTGGATCAACGATCCCCAGCTGTCGCTGGTCATGGTGATCCTGGTTTACGTGTGGAAGAACCTGGGCTACTGCGCGGTGGTGTACCTCGCCGGGCTCCAGTCGCTTCCGCAGGAAGTCATGGAGGCCGCGTCCCTCGACGGTGCCAACGGGTTCCGCCGCTTCGTCAGCATCTCGCTGCCGCTGCTGTCCCCCACCACGTTCTTCCTCCTGATCACCACCATGCTCAGCTCGCTGCAGGCCTTCGACCTCATCCGGATCATGACACCCCTGGGCACCGGCACCAGCACCCTGATCTATGAGGCCTACCTCCAGGCCTTCGGGGCCTACAACAGGGCCGGCTACTCAGCGGCCATTTCGGTGGTCCTGTTTGCCATCCTCCTGGTGATCACCGTGCTCCAGCTGCGGTTCGTGGAACGAAAGGTTCATTACTCGTGACATCCCTATCACCGGTGAGCCCGGACCCCGCCGCCCCGGCCATCGCCGCACCGGATCCCGGCCTTCGCCGCGACCGGCCGTTCTCCCGCCGGAACCTTGTCCAGACCGTGGTGGGCGGCTACCTGCCGCTGCTGATCGCCACGCTGGTGGTGTTCCTTCCCCTGCTGTGGATGGTGCTCAGCTCCTTCAAGCAATCGGGCGAAATCGTCACCACCGACCTGAAGATCCTTCCGGAAAGCCTGAACCTGGAGAACTACCGGACCGCCATGACTACGGTCCCCTTCGGGCAGTTCTTCCTGAACAGCACCATCGTCACCCTGTCAGGGGCAACCATCAAGGTGCTCCTGGCCATCCTGACCGCGTACGCCCTGGTCTTTGTCCGCTTCCCGTTCCGGAACTTCATCTTCCTGCTGATCCTGGTGGCCCTCATGGTGCCGCCGCAGGTATCCATCCTGCCCAACTTCATCCTGATCGCGGGGATCGGCGGGAAGAACACCCTGTGGGGCATCATCCTGCCCGGCCTTGGCACCGCGTTCGGCACGTTCCTGCTGCGGCAGCACTTCCGTACCCTGCCCGCCTCCATTCTCGAATCTGCCGAGATGGACGGTGCCGGCCACTGGCGCCGGCTGTGGCAGATCGTGGTCCCCGTCTCCGTGCCTTCCATTGCCACGGTGGCCCTGGTGACCATCGTGACCGAGTGGAACGACTACATCTGGCCGCTGATCATCACGGACCGGCCGGAAACCATGACCTTGCCGGTGGGCCTCACCCTCCTGCAGAACAACGAGAGCAACGCCGCCGGCTGGGGTGTCCTCATGGCCGGGGCAGTCCTGGTCATCGTTCCCATCCTGATCATCTTCGCGGCCCTGCAGCGCTACATCGTGGCGGGCCTCACCCAAGGCAGCGTGACCGGCTAAGCCGCCGGCCGCCGTCGTACTGCCCAACATCCAAGTACTCCCCCTTCCGCAGGCAACAACCGAAAGGAACTGTCATGACACTTCACCTGGACCGGAGGCACTTCCTGGGCCTGGCAGGGCTCACCGCCTCTGCCGCAGCCCTGGCCGCATGCGGCGGACCTTCCACAAGCGGCGGTGGGCAGGCCACATCCCAGGCGGCCGATATCGACTTCAGCGGCGTGAAGCCGGCTGCCAAGATCGACTTCTGGTCCAGCCACCCCGGACAGTCCCAGGATGTGGAAAAGAGCCTGATCGAGAAATTCCAGGCCAAGAACCCGGGCATCGCCGTCAACCTGGTCACCGCCGGGGCCAACTACGAGGAAATCGCCCAGAAGTTCCAGACCGCGCAGGCAGCCAAGTCCGGCCTCCCGGGTGTCGTTGTCCTCTCCGACGTGTGGTGGTTCCGCTACTACACCAACGGCAGCATCATTCCGGTGGACAGCCTGACCAAGCAGCTGAACATGAAAATGGACGACTTCCAGCAGTCACTGGTCAATGACTACAAGTACGACGGCAAGCAGTGGGCGCTGCCCTACGGCCGGTCAACGCCACTGTTCTACTACAACAAAGACCACTTCGCGGCAGCCGGAGTCCCCGACCGTGCTCCCAAGACGTGGCAGGAATTCGGCGAGTGGGCACCCAAGCTGAAGGCAAGCTCCGGGGCCCAGTACGCCTACATCTATCCCGCACTTGCCGGCTACGCGGGCTGGACGCTGCAGAACATGCTCTGGGGCTGGGGCGGTGGCTGGTCCAAGGAATGGGACATCACCTGCGACTCCGCCGAATCCGTCGCCGCGCTGCAGTGGGCCCAGGACTCGATCTACAAGGACAAGTGGGCGGGTGTCTCGTCCAAGGAAGCGGCCGACGATTTCTCCGCAGGCCTGACCTCTGCCACCATCGCCTCCACGGGCTCGCTGCTGGGCATCCTGAAGTCGGCCAAGTTCAACGTGGGTGTTGGCTTCCTGCCCGGCGGCCCCAAGGCGACCTCCAACGTCTGCCCCACGGGTGGTGCAGGCCTGGGCATCCCCAGCGGCATTTCCAAGGAGGAACAGCTGGCCGCCGGGATGTTCCTGGACTTCGTCACCCAACCGGAGAGCACCGCGGAGTTCTCCGCCGCCACCGGCTACATGCCCACCCGCAAGTCGGCCGACATGAAGGCGGTCCTGGCCAAGACGCCGCAGATCCAAACCGCAGTGGACCAGCTCGCGGTGACCAAGGTCCAGGACAACGCCCGCGTGTTCCTGCCGGGTGCTGACCAGGAGATGGCGAAGGCCGCTGCGAAGATCCTCACCCAGCAGGGCGACGTCAAGTCCACCATGACGGACCTGAAGACCACCCTGCAGGGTATCTACGACCGGGACGTGAAGCCGAAGCTGAAGTCCTAGCCGCTGTCGAAACGCAAAAGCCCTGGCGGGACCCGGATCCGGGTCCTGCCAGGGCTTTTGTGCGTCACGCAGGAAAATGCGCGTCGAAGAAGGGGAAGCGTGTCCCCTTAGGGAATCGGCACCGGGGTGACGCCCAGGGGCACCAGGTGCTCCGCACCGCCGTCGGGCGCCGACAGCACCCAGATGCCCTTCTCGTGCACTGCCACGGAGTGCTCCCACTGGCAGGAGCGCTTACCGTCGGTGGTTACCACGGTCCAGTCATCCTCCAGGACTGCGGTCTCGATGCCGCCCCGGACCAGCATGGGTTCAATGGCAAGGCACAGGCCCGGCTTGATCTTGGGGCCGCGGTGGTTGGTGCGGTAGTTCAGGACGTCCGGGGCCATGTGCATCTCGGAGCCGATGCCGTGGCCCACGTAGTCCTCCAGGATGCCCAGCGGCTTGCCGGGGACGGAGGAGACGTAGTCGTCAATGGCGGCGCCGATGTCCCCCACGTGCGAGCCGCCGGCCAGGGCAGCGATCCCCCGCCACATGGCGGCCTGGGTGACGTCCGAGAGGCGCTGGTCCTCGGGGTCCGCTGTTCCCACGATCACCGTGCGCGCGGAATCCGAGTGCCAGCCGTTGACGATCGCGCCGCCATCGATGGAGATGATGTCGCCGTCCTGCAGGACGCGGCTGCCCGGAATGCCGTGCACCACTTCCTCATTGACGGACGTGCAGATGGTCGCCGGGAAGCCGTGGTAGCCCAGGAAGTTGGACTTGGCGCCTGCCTCGTTGAGGACGGCGGCGAAGACGTCGTCCAGGTGCTTGGTGGTGACCCCCGGCACCGCGGCGGCAACGGCGGCATCCAGTGCACGGCTGAGGACCAGGCCGGCCTCGTGCATGGTGCGCATCTGGGCGTTGTTCTTGTATTCGATGCGGGGCTGGCCGAAGGCCATGATGTTTCCTTTCAAATGGCTGAGGCTCCTCCCGGATGCCGGGAGGAGCCTCGATAAAACCGGGCGCCTTGGGTCAGGCGGCCTGTGCGGCCTTGATGGCCTGCATCACGCGGTTGGTTACTTCGTCGATCGGACCGATCCCGTCAACCTTGGTGAGGATGCCGCGGTCGGCGTACTTCGCGACCACAGCTTCGGTCTGCTCGTGGTAGAGGTCCAGGCGGTGGCGGATGACGGCTTCGTTGTCGTCGCTCCGGCCCGTTTCCTTGGCCCGGCCCAGGAGGCGGTGTACCAGCTCCTCGTCGTCGGCAGTCAGCTGAAGGACCACGTCGAGCTTCTCGTCGCCGTCGGCGAGGATCTCGTCCAGGTAGTCAACCTGCGCGGTGGTGCGCGGGTAGCCGTCCAGCAGGAAGCCGTTCTCGACATCGGACTCGTTTAGGCGGTCACGGACCATCTTGTTGGTCACGCTGTCCGGGACGAAGTCACCGTTGTCCATGTACTTCTTGGCCTCGACGCCGAGCGGGGTTTCGCCCTTTACGTTGGCACGGAAGATGTCGCCGGTGGAGATGGCCACAACGCCAAGGCGTTCCGAAATCCGCTCCGCCTGCGTTCCTTTTCCGGAACCGGGAGGTCCAATAATCAGCATTCTCGTCATCGCAAAAGCCCTTCGTAGTGACGTTGTTGTAGCTGCGCATCAATCTGCTTTACGGTCTCCAACCCAACGCCCACCATGATCAGGATCGAGGTGCCACCGAACGGGAAGTTCTGGTTTGCGTTGATCAGCACGAGTGCCACCAGCGGGATCAGTGCCACGAAGCCCAGGTAGAGGGCGCCGGGCAGGGTGATCCGTGAGAGCACGTACTGCAGGTAGTCAGCGGTCGGCCTGCCGGCGCGGATACCTGGGATGAAGCCGCCGTACTTCTTCATGTTGTCTGAGACTTCTTCAGGGTTGAAGGTAATCGCGACGTAGAAGTAGGTGAAGAACACGATCAGGACGAAATAAACCGCCATGTAGATCGGGTGGTCACCGCGGGTGAGGTTGTTGTTAATCCACTCAACCCACGGTTGCATGGGCTCGCCGTTCCGGGGCTGGTTGAACTGAGCGATCAGCCCGGGAATGTAGAGCATGGAGGAAGCGAAGATCACCGGAATGACACCGGCCATGTTCACCTTGATGGGAATGTAGGTACTGGTGCCGCCCACAGTGCGGCGTCCGATCATCCGCTTGGCGTACTGCACCGGGATGCGGCGCTGTGACTGCTCGACGAAGACCACCAGGGCCACGGTGAGCAGACCCACCACCAGGACCAGGAAGAAGGTTCCCGGTCCCTGCGAGGTCCAGATGGCACCCAGGGAGGTGGGGAACTGGGCGGCGATGGAGGTGAAGATGAGCAGCGACATGCCGTTGCCCACGCCCTTCTCCGTGACGAGCTCGCCCATCCACATGATCAGGCCGGTGCCTGCCGTGAGCGTGATGATGATCAGGATCGTGGTGATGATGCTGCTGTCAGGGATTACCGGCAACTGGCAGCCGGGAAGCAGCTGCCCTGAGCGGGCCAGGGACACCAGGGTGGTGGCGTTGAGCAGGCCCAGGGCGATGGTGAGGTAACGGGTGTACTGGGTCAGCTTGGACTGTCCCGACGCGCCCTCTTCATACAGCTGCTGGAACCGGGGAATGACCACCCGGAGCAGCTGCACGATGATGCTCGCCGTGATGTAGGGCATGATGCCCAAGGCGAAGATGGACACCTGGAGCAACGCGCCGCCGCTGAAGAGGTTAACGAGCTGGTACAGCCCGCCGGCGGTCTGACCGTTCTGCAAGCATTGCTGGACATTCTGGTAGTTCACACCGGGCGAGGGAATGAAAGCACCCAAGCGGAAGATGGTGATGATTCCCAGCGTGAACAACAACTTGCGTCGCAGATCAGGCGTGCGAAAGGCCCGGCCAAATGCGCTAAGCAAGCGTCCTCCTGTGGTGTCAATAAGGGTGGGGGTGGCGGAATTTGATAAATCCCGACATCCGAGTCTAACGGGTCTATGTGCCGAGCGAACAATCCGGGCCGGCCGGCATGCGCCGGAAGGCGGGAATTGTTCGCCAGGCGGATACGAAAAACTCCCGGTATCCGGGGCCGAAGCCCGCGGATACCGGGAGTTTTACAGCTGGCGCCGTCCTTTACAGGGCGGTGGTGCTTCCGCCTGCTGCAGCAATCTTTTCGGCGGCGCTGGCCGAGAATGCGTGGGCGGTGACGTCAACCTTGACGGTGATGTCGCCGGTGCCCAGCACCTTGACGGGCTGGTTCTTGCGAACGGCACCCTTTTCGACCAGGTTCTCCACGGTGACTGCGCCACCTTCCGGGAACAGCTCGTTGAGCTTGTCCAGGTTTACCACCTGGAACTCGACCCGGAACGGGTTCTTGAAGCCACGCAGCTTGGGCAGGCGCATGTGCAGCGGCAGCTGGCCGCCGGCAAAGCCAGCCTTCACCTGGTAGCGGGCAGCCGTACCCTTGGTACCACGGCCGGCGGTCTTACCCTTGGATGCCTCACCACGACCAACACGGGTCTTGGCGGTCTTGGCACCCGGTGCGGGACGCAGGTGGTGAACCTTCAGGGCGTTCTGCTTCTCAGCAGCCTGCGCCTTATCAGCAGTGTTCTCTGCCATTTACTTCGCCTCCTCTACCTTTACCAGGTGCGGAACCGTGTTGAGCATTCCAACGGTTACGGCGTCGGCGGTGCGGACAACGGTGTGTCCGATCCGCTTCAGGCCGAGGGACCGCAGGGTGTCGCGCTGGTTCTGCTTGCCGCCAATGGCGGACTTGATCTGAGTGATTTCCAACTGAGCGTCCGAGGGGACCAGGTTCTTAGCCAAGACTAAACACCTGCCTTCGGAGCCAGGAGGGCCTTCACCAGTGCCGGGGGCGCGATCTCGTCCAGCGGCAGGCCGCGGCGTGCTGCCACTGCTGCCGGCTCTTCGAGGCGCTTCAGGGCATCAACGGTCGCGTGAACGATGTTGATGGCGTTGGAGGAACCGAGCGACTTGGAGAGGATGTCGTGGATGCCCACGCACTCCAGTACTGCACGGACCGGACCACCGGCGATAACACCGGTACCGGCGGAAGCCGGACGCAGCATTACGACGCCGGCAGCGGCTTCACCCTGAACGCGGTGCGGGATGGTGTTGCCAACGCGGGGAACGCGGAAGAAGGACTTCTTGGCCTCTTCAACGCCCTTGGCGATAGCAGCGGGAACTTCCTTGGCCTTGCCGTAGCCCACGCCGACCATGCCGTTACCGTCACCAACGACGACCAGTGCGGTGAAGCTGAAGCGACGACCACCCTTGACGACCTTGGAGACGCGGTTGATGGTGACAACGCGCTCTACGAACTGGTTTTTTTCGGCTTCACGGCCACCGTCGCGGCCGCCACGGCCACCGCGGTCGCCGCGGCCCTGGCCACGGTCGCCACGCTCGCCGCGACGGGCGCCACCACGGCGGTCCTCGGCAGCGGGGGCAGTGGTCTCAGCAGCTGCGGCTTCGGGCGCCTTCTGATCTGCAGACACAGTGTCCTTTTCCTTGTTTGCTTCCGTCACAGTGACAGCCCACCTTCGCGTGCACCGTCAGCGACGGCGGCGATCCGGCCGTGGTACTTGTTACCACCACGGTCGAACACAACAGCCTCGACGCCGGCAGCCTTGGCACGTTCGGCAACGAGCTCGCCCACGCGCTTGGCCTTGGCAGTCTTGTCACCGTCGAATGCACGAAGGTCAGCTTCCAGAGTGGACGCGCTTGCTACGGTCTGGCCAATGGTGTCATCGACAACCTGGACAAATACGTGGCGTGCGGAGCGGTTGACCACCAGGCGGGGGCGGACAGCCGTACCGGAAATGCGCTTGCGGATACGAAGCTGGCGGCGGCTGCGACCAGCAGCCTTGCTCTTGTTCGTACGCTTCTTGTTAATGGAGATGGCCATGGTTACTTACCAGCCTTTCCGACCTTGCGGCGGATGACTTCGCCGGCGTAACGGATGCCCTTGCCCTTGTACGGGTCGGGCTTCCGCAGCTTGCGAATGTTGGCAGCAACTTCGCCGACCTGCTGCTTGTTGATTCCTGAGACAGAGAGCTTGGTCGGTCCCTCTACTGCAAAGGTGATGCCGGCCGGAGCCGAAACGCTGACCGGGTGGCTGTAGCCGAGAGCGAACTCAAGGTCAGAACCCTTGGCCTGAACGCGGTAACCGGTACCGACGATTTCAAGCTTCTTCTCGTAGCCTGCGGTGACGCCCTGGATCATGTTGGCGATCAGGGTGCGGGTCAGGCCGTGGAGCGAACGGGAGGCGCGCTCGTCGTTCGGGCGGCTGACGGTCAGGGTGTTCTCGTCCAGGGCAACCTCGATGGGGCTGGCCACAGTGTGGGTCAGCTCCCCCTTGGAACCCTTGACGCTGACGACAGAGCCGTCAACCTTGACCTCAACGCCGGCAGGAACGGTGATGGGGAGACGTCCAATACGTGACATTATTCTCTTCCTTTCCCGTTACCAGACGTACGCGAGGACTTCGCCGCCCACGCCCTTCTTGCCGGCCTGCTTGTCAGTCAGGAGGCCGGAAGAGGTGGACAGGATTGCGATACCCAGGCCACCCAGCACGTGCGGCAGGTTGGTGGACTTCGCGTAAACGCGGAGGCCCGGCTTGGAGATGCGGCGTACACCGGCGATGGAACGCTCGCGGTTCGGACCGAACTTGAGTTCGAGGGTCAGCTTCTTGCCAACCTCAGCGTCCTCTTCCTTCCAGCCGGCGATGAAACCTTCGGCCTTGAGGATGTCGGCAACGCGTGCCTTGAGCTTGCTGTAAGGCATAGACACGGAGTCGTGGTATGCCGAGTTTGCGTTACGCAGGCGCGTAAGCATATCTGCGACAGGATCTGTCATTGTCATGTGGGCTCATGCCCTTCCTCATAACGGTTTCCGCCGTTCCCTTCCCTGGGGAGCAGAGCGGCCGGACCTTTTACGTAGTTAATTAAGCTTCGGTTTTGAACGGGAAACCAAGCGCCTTGAGCAGCGCGCGGCCTTCGTCATCGGTCTTGGCAGTGGTGACAACCGTGATGTCCATACCGCGGACGCGGTCGATCTTGTCCTGGTCGATTTCGTGGAACATAACCTGCTCGGTCAGACCGAAGGTGTAGTTGCCGTTGCCATCGAACTGCTTGCCGCTGAGGCCGCGGAAGTCGCGGATACGGGGCAGAGCCAGGGTGACCAGGCGGTCCACGAATTCCCACATACGGTCGCCACGCAGGGTAGCGTGTGCACCGATGGGCATGCCTTCGCGCAGCTTGAACTGTGCGATCGACTTGCGGGCCTTGGTAACCTGCGGCTTCTGGCCGGTGATCTGGGTGAGGTCGCGGACAGCGCCGTCGATCAGCTTGGAGTCCTTGGCGGCATCTCCAACACCCATGTTCACAACAACCTTCACCAGACGGGGTACCTGGTTCACGTTCTCGTACTTGAATTCATCCTGGAGCGTTGCCTTGATGGATTCGGCGTACTTGGTCTTCAGACGAGGAACGATCTTCGTTGCCGGAGTCTCGAGAGTCTCAGTCATTAGATGTCCTTCCCGGAGCTCTTGGACACGCGGATGCGGACGGTCTTCTTGACACCGTTCTTCTCCACAGTGTCGAGGCGGAAGCCCACGCGGGTCGGCTTCTTGGTCGACGGGTCAACCAGGGCCACGTTCGAAATGTGGATCGGGGCCTCTACGACCTCGATGCCGCCGGTCTTGGTGCCGCGCTGCGACTGTCCAACACGGGTGTGCTTGGTGACGCGGTTGATACCCTCAACCAGCACGCGGTTGGTGTCGGTGAAGACGCGCAGAACCTTGCCCTGCTTGCCACGGTCGCCGCCGCGCTCAGCCTTGGCGCCAGTGATGACCTGAACCAGGTCACCCTTCTTGATCTTTGCAGCCATGGACTAGAGCACCTCCGGAGCCAGAGAAACGATCTTCATGAACTTCTTGTCACGCAGTTCACGACCAACCGGTCCGAAGATACGGGTACCGCGGGGGTCACCGTCGTTCTTCAGGATCACAGCTGCGTTCTCGTCAAACTTGATGTAGGAACCATCCGCACGGCGGCGTTCCTTCTTGGTACGGACGATGACGGCCTTGACCACATCGCCCTTCTTTACGTTGCCGCCCGGGATTGCATCCTTGACGGTGGCGACAATGACGTCGCCGATGCCTGCGTAGCGACGGCCAGATCCACCGAGAACGCGAATGGTAAGGATTTCCTTAGCACCCGTGTTGTCGGCGACCTTGAGTCGCGACTCCTGCTGAATCACTATTTACTCCTTGCGTCGCGCCGGTTCTCAGGCCGTGATGTTGCTACGGAATGAGCCTTGCGGAACGGTTGATCGGGGTGTCTCTTGACCTGCCTGGATTTTGCCAGACCAGGCCTAAACGCCCGTGCCAGAAGCAGTTGCTCCCACCCGGTCCGGGACGGATCCCGGGCGCACAGGGGCACTATGCTGTGGCACGCTTGTTTACGAGGTTGATGATGGCGCGCGAAAGGCGCCATACAAACTCAATATCCTAGCATGTTTTCCGTCAGTCCCCATATCACCACCGTCCCCTGCCCGGCAAGACGGACGACGGCGTGATGCAGGCCAGCCTTTCCGCCCGCCCGGGGTGCCGCTCCCCCGCCCGCACAACGCCCCATCACCTCCTGCAGCAAAACACCAAACGCCCATCACCTCCAGGCGTACCGGCGACGGGAAGTGATGGGGCGTCGCCGAAAAGGCGGTAATAAGTGATGGGGCGTGGCGGAAAAAGCGGTAATAAGTGATGGGGCGTTTAGGCGGGACGGACGACGGCGTCACGCAGGGCAGCCTTTCGGCCCGCTAACGGTGCCGCTCCCCCGCCAGGCGTGGCGCCGCCGTCGTCCGCTTCACTCAAAAGCTGCCTGGCGTGACGCCGCCCGCGTTAAGCGAGGAAGCCCCCGCTCCCGGAAGGGAGCAGGGGCTTCCAGCGAAGCAGCAGGTGCTACTTGGCCTTTTCGAGGATTTCCACGAGCCGCCAGTTCTTGGTGGCGGACAGCGGACGGGTCTCGGCGATGACAACGAGGTCGCCGATGCCGGCGGTGTTCTCTTCGTCGTGTGCCTTGACCTTGGAGGTGCGGCGGATGACCTTGCCGTACAGTGCGTGCTTCACGCGGTCTTCAACCTCGACAACGATGGTCTTTTCCATCTTGTCGGAGACCACGTAACCGCGACGGGTCTTGCGGTAACCGCGCTGCCCAGCCTTGGCTTCGGTAGCAGTTTCGGTCACGTTCTGGTCCTTTTCACTCACTTGGCGTCCTCCTCGGTCTCAGCCTTTTCAGCCTTTTCGGCCTTCTTGGTTGAAGCCTTCTTGGACTTCTTCTCTTCCTTGGCTTCCACAACCGGTGCGGCAACCTCGGCACGAATGCCCAGCTCGCGTTCGCGGAGAACGGTGTAGATGCGTGCGATGTCCTTCTTTACCGCGCGCAGGCGACCGTGGTTCTCCAGCTGTCCGGTGGCGGACTGGAAACGCAGGTTGAACAGCTCTTCCTTGGCCTTGCGGAGTTCTTCAACGAGACGCTCGTTGTCGAAACCGTCCAGCTGTGCGGGAGCCAGATCCTTGGATCCTACTGCCATTTCTATTCACCACCTTCGCGACGCACAATGCGTGCCTTCAACGGCAGCTTGTGGATTGCCAGGCGCAGGGCCTCGCGAGCTACCTCTTCATTGACACCGGAGAGTTCGAACAGAACCCGGCCCGGCTTGACGTTGGCGACCCACCATTCCGGTGAACCCTTACCGGAACCCATGCGGGTTTCGGCCGGCTTCTTGGTCAGGGGACGGTCCGGGTAGATGTTGATCCAGACCTTACCGCCACGCTTGATGTGGCGGGTCATCGCGATACGAGCGGATTCGATCTGACGGTTGGTGACGTATGCCGGGCTCAGAGCCTGGATACCCCACTCACCGAACGAGACCTCGGTGCCGCCCGTAGCAGCGCCGGAACGACCCGGGTGGTGCTGCTTACGGTGCTTTACTCGACGTGGGATAAGCATTTAAGCCTGTCCTCCTTCTGCTGCTGCAGGTGCAGCTTCAGCTGCCGGTGCTTCGGCAGCAGGAGCTGCTTCAGCGGCCGGACGGTCGTTGCGACGGCGGCGGTCACCGCGGTCAGCGCCACCCGGGCGGCCGGGACGCTCGCCACGGCCACCGCGGGACGGTGCGGCAGCAGCCTGTGCGGCCAGTTCCTTGGCGGTGACGTCACCCTTGTAGATCCAGACCTTCACACCGATGCGGCCGAAGGTGGTCTTGGCTTCGTAGAAGCCGTAGTCGATGTTCGCGCGGAGGGTGTGCAGGGGCACACGGCCTTCGCGGTAGAACTCCGAGCGGGACATTTCAGCGCCACCCAGGCGGCCCGAGCAGGCGATACGGATGCCCTTGGCACCTGCACGCT
>Ga0308158_10003387_pt1 | contig 14113 bp, 12 predicted proteins | sample PhyBR2_FD_201038 | JGI IMG/M metagenome (GOLD analysis project Ga0308158, IMG submission 201038) | Phyllosphere microbial communities from UC Gill Tract Community Farm, Albany, California, United States - DLSLB.R2 | ecosystem: Host-associated > Plants > Phyllosphere > Unclassified | place: USA... | reverse complement strand
TCCTCCGGGTCGCTGTCCAGAGGTGCCTGGGAGTACGGATCCTGATCGTGGACGGTCACGTGGAGCCTTTCGTCAAGCTGGCAGGTCGTGCCAAGGAAACGGGATGCGGCGTGGGGGAGCCTTGTCGGCTCTGCACAACACGCGCTGTGCTCAGCCTATATCCGTTCCGAAGACGGGTTCTTCAAATTCCACACCGTAGAATGTGGGTACCAGGGCCTTTAGCTCAGCTGGTAGAGCGCCACGTTTACACCGTGGATGTCGTCGGTTCGATCCCGGCAGGGCCCACCATCCCTCACGGGCGCAGAAGGACCGACCTGTCTTCGAAGGTCCGCGCGTATATCTCTTCCAGCTCCGCGTCGTGAGTCGCGTCGAGCGCGACCTGCGAGCCGAGATAGGCGAACTGCTCCGTGGCGCGGTTCTGCTCGGCGTCGCCCATGGATGCGGCGATCTGCTCATGCACGGGGTCGTCGGCGGGAATGCGCGCGGTCGCGGCCGCCACGAGACCCGCGACACGGGCCTGCTCGTCTTCGGGCATGTGCGCGTACACGGCATGCAGAAGCTCATGGGCGGTCGTCGCCAGCAGCGACTGCGCCACCCATTCGTCGGTCGGCTCGAGGATCACGATCCGGTCCTGCGCGCGCGAGCCCGTGAAGCCCGTGAAGCAGCCGAGTACGGTGCCGTCGTCGACACCGTGGGAGTTGCTGCCGCACACGTCGTCCAGCTCCTCCGCATCGACGAACCGCGGCTGCGTAGAGGCGAGCACCTCGCGGCCCTCTGCGGTGAGCGTCATGCGGTCGGCGAGCTCTGCGAAGTCGGTCGTCATCTCCGGGGCGTCGGGGAAGAGGCCGGGCAGGATACGGCTGAGGACCGGCTCGTCGGATTTGGAGTCCTCCGACATCAGCCACAGACCGCCGATGGTCACCGCGGCCATGATCACGAGCAGGACGACGGTCGGAGCGCCGCGAGCACCCGAGCGCCGCGAGCGCGGTGCGCGTGAGGGGTCGGGAGCCTGCTCGAAGAAGGTCATCTCCGCTTGGTCGGGCCGATCCGCCGGGGCAGTTCGAAGAGCAGGCTTACGGGCATCCGGCGGCCGATCAGAGCGAATCCGGTCGCGATCGCGACCGTCACGGTGAAGATGATCACGAGACCGAGCCCGGGGTTCGTGATGCCGACCTTGGCTGCCAGCCAGCCGAGGGCGGCGAAGACGGGGTAGTGCGCGACGTAGTAGATCAGCGAGTACTGCCCGACGAAGCGCACCGGCGCCAGCCATCCGGCCTCGGGCGCTGCGGCCGTGAGCCGCACCAGGATCAGGATGCCGAGCATCGCGGGCAGGGCGGAGAGCGGCTCGTACCAGAGCGGGTCGATGAAGCCCGAGTACAGGGCGACGCCGATCGGGACGACGGCGAGGGCTGCGGCGAGCGGCACGCTCAGCATCCGGGCGTACTGGTCCCAGTGCTTCTCGATGAAGGCACCGAGGAAGAAGAAGGGCATCAGGTAGAAGAAGCGCTGCAGGAGCTCGAGTTCGCCGGGGACGAGGAACATCGCGGCGAACGGCACCGCGACCATCACCCACGCCGGCACCCACTTCAGCAGCAGCGCGATGATGTAGTACGCGAAGATGAACTGCATGAACCACAGGTAGGTGTCCCAGAAGCCGGGCTCCCACGGCATGTGCTTCAGGCCGGGGTCCGCGACCATCTGCGACGCCGTGTAGATGAACGTCCACACGATGATCGGCCACACGATGCGGCGCACCTTGCCCCATACGTACTTGCCGACCGGAGCGTTCAGGGATCCGGCGACGAGCAGACCGGACAGGAACATCAGCATCGGCATGCGGAACGGCGCGAAGAACGCGCTGAGGAACTCGAAGAACGCGGGGACCTCGTCGATGCGGTAGGCGACGATCTGAGTGCTGTGGTGCAGGATCACGAGCAGGATCGACAGTCCGCGCAGGAGGTCCATCCAGCCGATGCGACGGTCGTGACGCTCGAGGGCGCGGCTGATGTCGGCGCCGCGGCCGGGTTGCGAGGACGGGATCGTCGGCTCCGCGGCGGGCGGGGTCGCGCCGGAGCGCCGCGCTTCGGCGCGGGTGAGGGGGGTCGGCGTGACGGGGGGCTCGCTGTGCTCAGACATCCGCGTCAGTATACGAGTCGGCGACGGGTCGGGCCGGCGGGAAGCGCCGAGACGAACGCGAGAATCGCGACCGGCGCCGGCGCGAGGCGGCAGAAGACCGAGGAGAGTGTCACATCTCCTCGTGCGTCGCCGGATCCGCGTCGAAGAGACGTCCGTCGGGGCGGCCGAGCGCGGTGATGGCCTCGACCTCGGCGGCATCGAGCACCACGGCTGCCGCCTCGAGGTTCGTGCGCTGATGCTCGGGCGACGATGCCTTCGGAATCGACACGGTGCCTCGGGCGACGTGCCAGGCGATGATCGCCTGCACAGGGGAGATGCCGTGGTTCTCGGCGATCTCGATGATCACGGGCTCGTTCACCACGTCGCGCGCGCGTCCGAGCGGAGACCAGGCCTCGGTGAGGATGCCCCGCTCGGCGTGGAAGGCGAGCGCCTCCTCCTGCGGGAAATAGGGGTGCACCTCGATCTGATTCACGACGGGGCGCGCGCCCGACGCGGCCTCGATGCGGTCGAGGTGCTCGGGCAGGAAGTTCGACACGCCGATCTGGCGCACCGTGCCGCGCTGCTGGGCGTCGACGAGTGCCTGCCATGCCTGCTCATACCGGTCGGCGCCCGGGTTCGGCCAGTGGATGAGGTGCAGGTCGGTGGCGTCGAGGCCGAGGCGGAATCGGCTCTCCTCGATGCTCGTGCGCGCCCTGGGCGCCTCGTGATGCCGGCCGGGGAGCTTCGTGGTCACGATGATCTCGGAGCGATCGACACCGGATGCCCGTACGCCGGCTCCCACGGCGCCCTCGTTCTCGTAGTTGAACGCCGAGTCGACCAGACGGTAGCCGAGCTCGATGGCCGCGGCGACGGACTGCGCGCCGGCCTCGCCGTTCAGTCGATAGGTGCCGAGGCCGACGGCGGGCAGCCGGAATCCGTTGTGGGCGGTGAAGACGGGAACAGCGGTCATGTGAGAATCCTCCGGATCGTCGATCACCGCCAGCCTACGACCGGGTGCCGCCCTCGGCACCGTGACAGCATGGAGCCATGTCGACACCCGCAAGCGATGAGCGCTGCCCCTGCACCAGCGGTGATGTGTTCGGCTCGTGCTGCGCCCCCGTGCTGGCATCCGGCGCTGCCCCGACGGCGATCAGGCTGATGCGGTCCCGCTTCACCGCGTTCGCGGTCGGGGACGCCGGGCATCTGCTGCGCACCTGGCACCCCTCGACGCGTCCTCAGCGTCTCGACCTCGACGACGACGTGACCTGGCGGCGTCTCGACATTCTCGATCAGCAGCTGGGCGGCCCGTTCGATGACCACGGCATCGTGGAGTTCGAGGCGTTCTACCGCGGGGCTGAGGGACGCGGAAGCCTTCGTGAGCGCAGCACCTTCGTGCGCGAGGCTCGGCTGTGGCTGTACGTCGACGGCATCGTCGGCAGCAGCGGGGGCGCCTGAGGCCTGGCGCGGCCGCACGTGGAAGCGGACACCGGCACCGGCTAGATTTGAGGGGTGAAAGCCAGCCCCGAGCACCAGCGCCGCCTACTCGACATCGCCGACCTCGATCGGCGCATCGCGCAGGCGGAGCGCGCGCGCACCACGCCGGCGCAGGGTGCGCGCATCAATGAGCTCGCGGCCGTGCGCCAGCGCCAACTCGGCGAGCTGACCGCGCTGGCCGGGGTGCTCGATGACGCGAAGGCCGAACTCGCCCGTCTCGAGTCCGATGTCGCGCTGGCCGCGCAGCGGCGCGACAAGGACGCGGAGCGTCTGGCCGTGGCGACCGACCCGAAGCAGGCACAGGCGCTCGAGAACGAGATCGAGAGCCTCGCACGCCGGATCTCGATGCTCGAGGACACCGAGCTCGACGTCATGGGCCGCGTCGAAGAGGCGCAGGCAGCCGTCGACGCACAGCAGGCGCTGATCGATCAGACGCAGTCGGAGGGCGCCAAGCTGACCGCCGATGCGAAGGCCGACATGGCGGCCGCGGCGACCGAGGGCGAGCACCTCACGCGTGACCGCGCGGCGATCGCCGAGAGCGTGCCCGCCGAGCTGCTCGCGGAGTACACGCGTCGTGCCGCTCGCGGCGGTATCGGGGTGGGTCTGCTGCGCCGCCGCATCTGCGAGGGGTGCCAGATGGTGCTCGCAGGCAGCGAGCTCAACGCTGTGCGCGCCGCTGCAGCCGACGACGTGGTGTCGTGCCCCGAGTGCGGCGGGATCCTGGTGCGCACCGAGGAATCCGGTCTGTGACGAGCGTCCGCTCGCACCGCCGGCCCTCAAGACTCCGTCGACGTCGGACGCCGGTGGTAGACCGGATGCTGTGACCCCACCGCCTGAGCCCCCGCACGCCCTGGTCGCGCGCGACGGCGGCGGCTGGGTCATCGCCCTGTATTCGCAGGCCGACGCGGAGCCCGTGCTCAGTCGTGTCCCCGACGACGCTCTTGCGACCCGGGTGGGCGAGATAGAGGCACAGCTCTCGCCCCGATGGACCGTGCGGAGCCTGCGCACCTTCTACCCGCCGCTCCTGGCTGCAGGGGTCCGGCTGCGCCGGGCGCATGATCTGCTTCTCTGCCACGCGATCCTGCGTGACACCGCGTCGCTGCCCGAGCCGGTGCCGGCGTCACGCCATTGGGTCCGCACCGACGACGTCGAGGATGCCGTCGCACAGCCGGGGCTCTTCGATCTCGGTGATGCCGAGGCGGAGCAGCACGACGACCTCGTCGAGGTGCGCACCCAATGGCGCGTGCAGCTGGCGGCACTCGACACGGCGCCGGACTCGCGCCTGGCCCTGCTGTGCGCGGCGGAGTCGACCGGCGCCCTCATCGCGGAGGAGATGACGGCGGCCGGCCTGCCGTGGAGCACCGCGGCGCACCACCGTATCCTCGAACAGCAGCTCGGCTCGCGCCCGATGCGTGGCGCGCGCCCCGCACGCATGGCCGCTCTCGCAGCCGAGATCGGGCGGCACCTCGATGATCCGGCGCTGAATCCCGACAGCCCTCCGCGACTGTTGCGGGCGCTGCACCGCGCGGGGGTGTTCGTGGAGTCCACGTCGCGCTGGGAGCTGGCGCGCGTGGAGCATCCGGTCGTCGCGCCCCTGCTCGAGTACAAGAAGCTCGCGCGACTGTTCACCGCGAACGGGTGGGCATGGCTCGACGAGTGGGTTCGCGACGAGCGCTTCCGCCCGGTCTACCTGACCGGCGGGGTCGTGACCGGGCGGTGGGCGTCGTCGGGCGGGGGAGCGCTGCAGATCCCCCGGCAGCTGCGTGGCGCCGTGCGCGCCGACGCCGGCTGGACGCTGGTCGACGCCGATGTCGCGCAGCTGGAGCCACGGGTGCTCGCTGCGATGTCGCGCGACGGGGCGATGGTCGAGGCCGCACGGGGACGCGATCTGTACGAGGGCGTTGTGCGCTCCGGCGCGGTGGCGACGCGCGACGAGGCGAAGTACGCGGTGCTCGGCGCGATGTACGGAGCGACGACCGGCAAGAGCGGGCAGCTGGTGCCTCGGCTTCGAACCGTCTATCCGAAGGCGATGGGGCTGGTCGATTCTGCTGCACGCACCGGCGAGCAGGGCGGCGTCGTGAGCACTCTGCTCGGTCGCAGCTCACCCCGCCCGGATGACGCGTGGCGTCTCGCGCAGTCGCAGGCGAGCGGGCCCGACGCCGCCGGCGCCGAGGAGAGCCGGGCGCGCAGCAGAGCCCGAGACCGCGGGCGCTTCACCCGCAACTTCGTCGTGCAGGGCACGGCAGCCGAATGGGCGCTGCTCTGGCTCGCCGAGATCCGTCATCGCCTCATGGCACTGCCACCGGCATCCGATGCTGCCGTCGCGTCGGGACCGGTCTTCCGCGACCGGGCGCATCTCGCGTTCTTCCTGCACGACGAGGTGATCGTGCATGCTCCGGCCGAGCAGTCCGAGGCCGTCACGGTCATCCTGCGCGACGCCGCGGATGCCGCGACGGCGCGACTGTTCCCTGGCTTCTCGATCGACGTGCCGCTCGACGTCCACGTCGCGGAGGATGCAGCCAAGGGCGCGTAGAATCGAGGGGCGAGTGGGTCGGCCGGACGGTCGCGTGGCGCGTGAGCGCCCCGAGGAACGTCCGGGCTCCACAGGGCAGGGCGGTGGGTAACACCCACCCGGAGTGATCCGCGAGACAGTGCCACAGAGAGAAGACCGCCACCATCCTCGTGATGACGGTAAGGGTGAAAGGGTGGTGTAAGAGACCACCGGGGAGCGCGGTGACGCGCTCCGCCAGGTAAACCTCGCCCGGAGCAAGACCAGACAGAGGACGTTGACGCGGCTCGCCGAGTCCTCGGGTAGGTCGCTGGAACGACACGGCAACGTGTCGTCGAGAGAGATGGCCGTCAAGGGAGCGAAGTACTCCTGAACAGAACCCGGCGTACAGGCCGGCCCGCTCGCCCCGAACGCACGAAGGGCCCGGTCGAGAGACCGGGCCCTTCGACGTGTGCGGACTAGTCAGCCGAAAGAGCTGCTGCGCCGATGATGCCCGAGGCGTTGCGGTGTACGGCCGCGACGATCGGGGTCTTCAGATCGAGCAGCGGCAGGAACTTGTCGGGGTGCTTCGAGACGCCTCCGCCGACGACGAACAGGTCGGGGCTGAACAGGAACTCGACGTGCGAGTAGAACTCCTGGAGGCGCGCCGACCAGTCCTCCCAGGACAGGCTCTCGCGCTCCATCGCCGAGTACGCGGTCCAGCGCTCGATCGATTCGCCATCCCGCTTGAGGTGACCGAGCTCGGTGTTGGGCACGAGCACGCCGTTGTACAGGAACGCCGAGCCGATGCCGGTGCCCAGGGTGGTGAGGATCGTGAGGCCCCTGGCATCGCGCGCCGCGCCGTGGCGCGCCTCGGCGACGCCCGCCGCGTCAGCGTCGTTCACGAAGGTGATGTGGCGGCCCAGACCGTCTTCGAAGAACTTCTCGGCCTCGAAATCGACCCACTCCTTCGAGATGTTCGCCGCAGACAGCGTCTTGCCGTACTTGACGATGGCGGGAAACGCCACGCCGAGAGGCAGCGAGGAATCGCTGACGCCCAGAGTGTCGAGCACCTCGCGGACGGTCTCGAGCACATCGGCGGGGTGCGCGCCCTCCGGCGTGGGGATCCGGATCCGGTCGGAATCCAGTGTGCCCGTGTCGAGATTGACGATTCCCGCCTTGATGCCCGTTCCGCCGATGTCGACGCCGATTGCCTGTGCCATGGCGAATAGCCTAGCGATGCTCCGCCCAGCGATTAGGATCGTGACGAGATCCCGACGAAGGAGCTGACATGTCCGACGGCGACGAGAAGTACTGGTACAACCTCAGCACCGGGGAGGTCGAGTTCGGCATGCAGTCGGCGGCTGTCGACCGGGTGGGCCCCTTCGACACCGAGGCGGATGCCGCTCGAGCCCCCGAGACGCTCAAGGAGCGCTCCCGCGCGTGGGCCGAAGAAGATGCGGCCGACGACTCGTGGGGTTCGGGTCCCCGCGCCGGCGGCAGCTCTCTCGAGTCGGGGGAGTGAGGGTGGACAAGCAGCGCGACTTCGTGCTGCGCACCATCGAGGAGCGTGGCGTCAAGTTCGTCCGGCTCTGGTTCACCGACGTGATCGGCACGCTCAAGTCGGTCGCGATCGCTCCGGCTGAGGTCGAGGGCGCCTTCGCGGAGGGGATCGGCTTCGACGGCTCCGCCATCGAGGGCCTGACCCGCACGTACGAGTCGGACCTGCTCGCGCAGCCCGATCCGTCCACGTTCCAGATCCTGCCCTGGCGGGGAGAGGTCGACCCGACAGCTCGCATGTTCTGCGACCTCACCACGCCCGACGGCCGCCCCGCGGTATCGGACCCGCGCAACGTGCTGCGCAGGGCGCTGGCTAAGGCGGCGGATGCGGGCTTCACGTTCTACACGCACCCGGAGATCGAGTTCTACCTGCTCAAGTCCTCGCAGCTCGGAGCAGAGGGGCCGGTCCCCGTAGACAACGCGGGCTACTTCGACAACGTGCCCGGCGGCACCGCGCACGATTTCCGCCGCAGCGCCGTGCGGATGCTCGAGGACCTCGGCATCTCGGTCGAGTACAGCCACCATGAAGGCGGGCCCGGTCAGAACGAGATCGATCTGCGCTACGCCGACGCCCTCACCACCGCCGACAACATCATGACCTTCCGGACGGTGGTCAAAGAAGTCGCGATCGAGCAGGGCGTGTACGCGACGTTCATGCCGAAACCGCTGAACGACCACCCCGGCAGCGGGATGCACACGCACATGTCGCTGTTCGAAGGCGACATGAACGCGTTCTACGAGGCGGGCGCCGAATATCAGCTCTCGCTCACCGGCCGTCGTTTCATCGCCGGTCTGCTGCGTCACGCCAACGAGATCGCCGCCGTGACGAACCAGTTCGTCAACTCCTACAAGCGCCTGTGGGGCGGTGATGAGGCGCCCAGCTTCGTCACCTGGGGGCACGCGAACCGGTCGGCGCTCATCCGAGTGCCGATGTACAAGCCGAACAAGGGTCAGTCGACGCGCATCGAATACCGCGCTCTCGACTCGGCGGCGAACCCCTACCTCGCGTACGCGCTCATGCTGGCTGCGGGGCTCAAGGGCATCGAGGAGGAGTACGAGCTGCCGCCCGAGGCGGAGGACAACGTGTGGTCGCTGAGCGACTCCGAGCGCCGCGCCCTCGGTTACGCCCCGCTGCCGGCGAGCCTCGACCATGCCCTGGACTACATGCGGGATTCCGAGCTCGTCGCCGAGACGCTCGGCGAGCAGGTCTTCAACTACGTGCTGCTGAACAAGCAGAAGGAGTGGGAGGCCTACCGCGGTCAGGTGACGCCGTTCGAGCTCAAGAGCAATCTCGGGCTGCTCTGAGGCGCGGTGATGGCGCGACCTGATGCGTCTGTGTCGCTGTCGGCGCTCGCGAGGCTCGGCTTCGTCGAGCTGACGTCGGCGTCGGCGGACCTCACCGAGCTGGCCGAGCTGACGGGCCTCGAGCGGGCCGTGCTCGCCGACGGGATGATCGCGGCCGACCCGGATGCCGCCGTGCGCGGCCTGGTGAACGTGGCCCGCCGCAACGCGGCGCAGGTGACCGCTGTGCTCTCCGATCCCGGCGCACGGGAGGCGGCGTGGCGGCTTCTCGGAGCGTCCAAAGCCCTCGGCGCGTTCTTCGAACGACACCCCTCTCGCCTGCATGCGCAGGTGCTGCTGCGCAGCGATCTGCCGGATGCCTCGGAGATGACCGCGCGGATGCTCGCCGCGGTCGACGCACAGGACGGGTTCGCTGCGGCCGCCGACCCCGTCCGCGCGCTGCGGGTGGAGTACCGCTGCTGCCTGAGCGAGATCGCGGCAGCTGATCTGGGCGCGGACGACGCGACCGCCGTGATCGGCGAGGTCTCCGCCGCCCTCGCGGATGCGGCCGCCGCGGCGCTCGAGGCTGCGATCGCCGTGGCGCGGACGGCGCTGGACGGCTCCGGCCGCGCCGGCACGCGCGAGGAGATCGCAGCGACTCGGCTGGCGATCATCGGGATGGGCAAGGCGGGAGCCCGCGAGCTCAACTACCTCAGCGACGTCGACGTGATCTTCGTGGCAGGCACGGCTGACGAGGCGATCGTGCCGGAGGCGAAGGCGATCGACATCGCCACCCGGTTGGCGCGAGAGGTGATGACGACGCTGAGCGGCATCGACGTCGAACCGCCGCTGTGGGAGGTCGACGCCGCCCTTCGCCCGGAAGGCAAACAGGGTGCACTCGTGCGCTCCCTGGCGTCGCACGTCGCCTACTACGACCGCTGGGCGAAGAGCTGGGAGTTCCAGGCCCTGCTCAAGGCCCGCCCGCTGGCGGGCGATCCGGAGCTCGGGGAGGCGTACATCGCCGCCGTCCAGCCGAAGGTCTGGACGAGCGCGGAGCGCGAGGACTTCGTCGAGAGCGTGCAGCGCATGCGCGAGCGGGTGACCGACCACATTCCGTCCGAAGACGTGCCGTACCAGATCAAGCTCGGTCCGGGTGGGCTCCGCGACATCGAGTTCACCGTCCAGCTGCTCCAGCTGGTGCACGGGCTGAGCGATGAGAGCATCCGCACCCGCGGCACGCTCGAATCGCTCGACGCACTCGTGGAGGGTGGCTACATCGGACGCGCAGAGGCCGGCGCGTTCGGCGAGCAGTACCGCGTGCTGCGCCTGCTCGAGCACCGGCTGCAGCTGCAGGACCTCACCCGCACCCACCTGATGCCTCGCGATGATGAGGGCATGCGTCGGCTCGCCCGAGCCACGTCGCTGGCCGACAGCGCCTCCGGGCTGCAGGAGGTGTGGGACGACGTGCGTCGCGCGGTGCGCGACCAGCACGTGCGACTGTTCTACCGCCCGCTGCTCTCGGCGGTCGCCTCGCTGCCGGCGGAGGAGCGCACGCTGTCGACCGCGCAGGCAGGGTCACGCCTGGCGGCGATCGGCTTCCGCGATCCCGCCGGCGCCCTGCGCCACATCGCTGCGCTCACGTCGGGTCTCAGTCGCAAGGCCACCATCCAGAAGCACCTCATGCCGGTCATGCTCCGCTGGTTCGCCGACGGGACCGATCCTGACTACGGACTCATCGCCTTCCGGCGGATCAGCGAGCGGCTGGGAGACACGCACTGGTTCCTGCGCATGCTGCGCGATTCCTCCGGTGCCGCCGAGCGCCTCACCCGGCTGCTCTCCAGCTCGCGGTACGTCGGCGAGCTGATGGAGTGGATCCCCGAGTCCGTGGCGTGGCTCGACACGCCTGCGGCCCTGCGCCCTCGCGGTGGTGCCGCCCTCGATGAGGAGGCCAGGGCGATCCAGACGAGGCACTCCACGACCAAGGCCGCGCTGCGGGCGGTGCGTGCTCTGCGACGGCGCGAGCTGCTGCGGACCGCGATGGCGGCCGTGCTCGAGCAGGTCGGCGTCGACGAGATGGCGCGAGCCCTGACCGAGATCACCGAGGCGACCATCCAGGCGGCGCTGCGCGCGGTGCGGCGCGAAGTCGTGCCTGCCGAAGATGACGCGATGGACTTCTCGATCATCGCCATGGGGCGTTTCGGAGGGGCTGAACTGGGCTTCGGCTCCGACGCCGACGTGCTGTTCATCTACGACCCGAACGGCGTCGACCCGCAGAGGGCACAGCAGCACGCGGCGAAGATCGTCGCTGGCCTCCGCGAACATCTCGCCGATCAGCGGGTGCCGCTCGAACTCGACGCCGACCTGCGGCCCGAGGGACGCAACGGGCCCATGGTGCGCACGATCGATGCGTACACGCAGTACTACCGCCGCTGGTCGCTGTCGTGGGAGGCCCAGGCCCTGCTGCGCGCACGGGGAGTCGCCGGCAGCGTGAAGCTCATCGGCCGGTTCACGGAGCTCGCCGACAGCATCCGCTATCCCGAGAGCGTGTCGGCGCAGGACGTCCGCGAGATCAAGCGCATCAAGGCGCGGGTCGAGGGCGAGCGACTGCCCCAGGGCGCCGACCCTCGTCGACACCTCAAGCTCGGACCAGGCACGCTCAGCGACGTCGAGTGGATGGTGCAGGTGCTTCAGCTTCAGCACGGCCATCGTGTGCCCGACCTGCGCACGACGTCGACGCTCCAGGCACTGGACGCCGCGGTGCTCGCAGACCTCATCTCGGCAGACGACGCGGAGCGGCTGCGTGAGGCGTGGGTGCTCGCCAGTCGGCTGCGCTCGGCCATGACGCTGCTCACCGGCCAGACCAAGGATGTGCTGCCTGCCGAGATCCGTGAGCTCGACGGAGTCGGCCGACTTCTGGGATATCCTGACCGCGCCGCGACCGTGCTCGAGGAGGACTACCTCCGTGTCACGCGCCGAGCGCGGCGAGTATTCGAGAAGCAGTTCTACGGCTGATGCTCAGCCGGGATTGAGGGTAGTCAGATGGCGCAGCGCTTCGGAATCGTGTGGAATCCGACCAAGATCGACGGGGACGCGCTTCGGGATGCCGTGACTGCGGCAGTGCCTGAGGACACCGAGCTGATGTGGTGGGAGACCGAGGCGGACGACCCGGGCCGGGCCATGGCGACTGAGGCCGTGCGGGCTGGTTGCGACGTCGTCGTCGCCGTCGGCGGCGACGGCACCGTGCGGACAGTGGCCGAGATCCTCGCGTCGGCGGAGAACGCACCGGCGCTGGGCATCGTGCCGCAGGGAACGGGCAACCTTCTGGCGCGCAACCTCGGCATCCCGCTCGGCAGCATCCCCAAGGCGCTGGACGTCATCGCCGCGGGCAACGAGCGTCGCATCGACATGGGCTGGACGCGCACCGACGACGCCGAGGTCGAGGTCGGGTTCCTGGTGATGGTCGGCTTCGGGCTCGACGCTCACATGCTGGCCGAGACCGACGACGATCTGAAGAACAAGGCCGGGTGGCTGGCGTACGTCGCGGCGATGGGGCGCGCTTTCGAGGCCTCGGAGACGGTCGACTTCCAGATCACGCTCGACGACGGCGAGCAGCAGACGCTGAGCGGACACACGCTGCTCATCGGCAATTGCGGCGACATCCAGGGCGGTGTCACCCTGCTTCCTGATGCTGTGGTCGACGACGGTGTTCTCGACCTGCTGATGATCAGCGCTGAGAACGCCACGCAGTGGCTGCAGACCCTGCGCACCGTCGTCTGGGACAACGGCATCCGGCGTCTGCTCGGCGGTGACGACGAGACTGTGAGCATCGATTTCGCCCAGCATCTCACCGGTGAGTCGATCGCCGTGAGCCTTCCGATCCCCGTGCCGTTCGAGATCGACGGTGAAGAGGCGGGCGACGTATCGAAGCTCGCCGTGCGCGTGCAGCCCGGCGCGCTGCGCGTGCTCTGCTGACCGACAGCTGCGGCCGGGTCCGCGTCGGGAGGAGGCGCCGACCTCGCCTAGGCTCAGTGGGAAAGGAAGGTGCATGACGCTCCCCGACACACCGCTGCCCCTCGCTCGCATCGTGATTCCATGGCGGCCTGCTCCCTCACGCGTCGACGCATTCGAACGGGTCGTCGCCTGGTACCGCGAGACGCTGCCACAGGTTCCGCTGGAGACCGTCGACACGGGGGACGTGCCGTTCGTGCTCGCCGCCTGCCGCAACACTGCGATGCGCAACGCCGCTGAACACGAGGTGGTCGTGGTGGGGGATGCGGACACGATCCCCGAGCGCCAGCCGCTCATCGCGGCGATCCGCGCTGCCGCCGAGAGCCCCTACGTTCATCTGCCTTACGACGAGTACCGCTGGCTCGGCCGCACCGGATCGGCCGATCACGCTGCGGGCGTCCCGCTCGAAGACTGCACCGTCGAGCAGTACGTCGACGGCGCGTGCTCTGGCGTATACGTGGCGACCCCGCGTGCATGGGCGAGTCACGGCGGTCAGGACGAGGGCTTCCGAGGCTGGGGCTTCGAGGATGCGGCGTGGTTCCTCGCCCACTCGACACTTCTCGGTGCACCGCCGATCCGACACCGCGGTCGCGTGTACGCGCTCCACCACATCGGCGAGGTCCGGGCAGGAGCCTCGTACGACGCCAATGCGGCACGCATGGAGGACTACCGGGCCGCCGCCGGCTCTCCGTCGGCGATGGGCCGGCTGGTCGGCGTGGCGCCGCTGCACGACGCCGTGCCCTGAATCGAGGGCACGACCGACCTGGCGATCGACGGGCCAGGATGCGCCTGCTGCTCAGCGGCCGCGGCCCTCAGAGCCGTGCGCCCGGTGAACGCCGGATCGACGATCTCCCGCAGAGCCGCCGCGAGCTGGTCGATCGACGCTGCGTTGGGGTCCAGTACGCGACCCATCCCCGTGCGCTCGATCGCGGCAGCACCCGCGAACTGGTCGGTCGAGAAGGGCAGCACCAGCAGCGGGACCCCGCCCGCGACCGCTTCGGTGACAGAGTTGTTGCCTCCGTGCGTGACGGCCGCGGCAGCGGACGAGAGCAGACGCACCTGCGGCAGGTGCTCCGCGACCAGCCAGCCGTCGGGGATCTCGCCCAGCTCCGCAGCCTCGGTCGTGCCTGTTGCGATCGCCGCACGCAAGCCGACCGCGCGCAGAGC